>JGI25920J50251_10000797_pt1 | contig 11160 bp, 10 predicted proteins | sample LauGreBMM110DCMD_2_FD_50251 | JGI IMG/M metagenome (IMG submission 50251) | reverse complement strand
AGCTTCTTTATCGTCTTTAATCTTTTGTGCTTGTTTTTCTTTTTCAGCCTGTTTATCCTCGTCAGAAGGTTCAAGTTCTTTAATTGCTTCCTGATCCTCTTTGTATTTTCCTTGAAGTTCAGCCATTTTTTCTTTATACGATGCAACCTTTTCTGGGTCATCTTCTAATCCAGTGGCTCTTTTAATAGATGCAATTTGACCTGCAATTTTTTCACTGTGAAGCGCTCTTTTAACAAGGTCTCCTTTTGCGCCATATTTGTCATCAACCATTTTTTGAAGTTCTCCGGCTTGGTCTCTGGCAATTGTAGCTTTAGCGTTAATTTTTGCCTTTTGTTCTTTATCTGGAGCATCTCCGGCTGCAGCTTCCATGTCAGTAACGTTTAACTTGATTTTGTTAACCTTTTGTTGGGCTTTTCTGGCCTTTGGCATCCACCAAACCCATTGCCAAACTTTACTTGGACCTTCTGCATCGGCCTCGTTTACTTCAGTAAATTCAGGTCCATTAAGTTCCTCAGTTAATTCTTTAACAAGGGTACCTAGTGAACTTATAATCGTATCAACATCTCCAACTAGGGTTTTGGTAGGTGCTGTTGCAACCTCTTCAAGTATACTTGTATACCAATTTTCAAATTTGTTCATAATTTTAATGTATTTTGTTTGATAGATTATATATCACAAAAAAAGGGAACTGATTTCTCAGTTCCCTTTAAGTATTTTAGAACGTAGGTTCTAATTAAAATATTAAGTTAAAGTTAATAAGTTTTTAGTAGCGCTACCGTCAATTGTTACATTAAACTCAACGTATTGTGTTTCAGGATGGAATCCTGCTTCAACTAGAGCAAATCTAGATTTAACAGCTACCTTAGGAGCCATAGTTCCTTCAGCAATAGCCTGAACTGATTCAGCCATTAAGTAAGGCATGAATACGATACCAGGTCCGTTTCCGTCTCCTTTTCTACCAACTGCGATTGAATAATCAAACCAGTCCATTGTAGGGTCGGTATAAACGTTAATTCCAGCAACAGATCCTAATGGGTAGATAGCTCCAGCAGCTTGTGCGAAAGTATTTGCCATTGGGTTTGCAACGAAACCAGCAATCGATTGTAAAACTGTAGCAGTTTGTGGTCCACATACTGCGAAGTTACCAGCACCTCTTCTACCACGGTTAGCAATTAAGTTAGCAGCGGCTAAGATTTGAGAAAGGATTCTTCTGTGAACAGAAGGTAAAGTTTCTCCACCGTTACCTAGGTTAGATGCAAGAGGTAAATTTAAGTCAAATCCGTTAAGACCAAATCCAGGAGTTTTAGTAACGTTATCTGCACCTAATTTTCTGATTTTAGCTAAGATGTATTGGTTAATACCTTGAGTTAATTCATTAGTTAAAACAGCTTCAACTTGAGCAACCGCGTCAACTCCGAATTGTTTTAAATCTTGAACTTGTTCTCTTGTAACGGCAGCAGCAACTTGGAAAGTTTCAGCTGTAACGCTTTTAGAGAATAAAGATAGACCCATGATTTTGTCTGGAGTTTGTTCTCCAGCAGCTCTTGAGAATGGATTTCCAGCGTTATCAGCAGCAGCGAATCCTTTAATGTGATCCTCTAATGCTTTAACTAATTCAGTTCCACTAGCAGCTGTAGCAGCAGTTAAAGCAACTATTGCAGCAGTAAGGTCTAAATCAACAGTTGTTAATACTGTAGAGTTAACTTTAAAAATTAATTTACCATCAATTCTAGAAGTTCCTATAAATGTGTATGAACCATATCCAGCGGCTGCTGCTATAGTGTTAGCTGTAGTTAAACCTGCTAATTCGGTTTTAATTGCAGCAAGTTCTGCAGCTAAAACTCCTATTTTAACATAGGTTGGTGCAGTAGTTCCTGGAGATAATTTACCACCTTCATAAGTAAAGTCTAAGTAAGATAATAATCCCATTGGACCAGCCATAGGAACTACTGGTACTAAGTCAAGACCGATAGTTTGAGCAGCAACTTGCATTGCTAAAGGAAGTAAAGAAGGAGCTTTATCACCAGAACCTTTTGCTCCAGTAGACATACCATTTGTGAAAGTGTTAGCTGGTAAAAGCGTAGCACCCATACCAAAGATGTTACCAGCAGTACCTAAAGTCATTTGAGAAGCATCTTCGTATAATTTGTGGTTGTGACAGTATTCTGACATCCAAGCTAATTTGCTTGCATCGTTGATACCTGTCGCAGATTCGATAATCGGAGCCCACGTTGCTCTGATTTCTGCTTCATTAATTAAATTTGCCATTTGTAAATTTATTTTTTTTTTTAATGGTTTTATATTTTTCGTATATTACGAGTTTTCGATATTATTTCAGTTTTTTGCTTCTTAACTGAGCATCGAATATGTTTTAATAGTATTATATATCCTTGTTTTTTTTGAAATTTTTAAAAAAACCAAAAAAAACATGTTTAATAGTTGTATTCGTATCCTAGGGTGTTTTCAATATATTGTTCCAAGTCAGATCGAACTTCTTCTAAATCTTCATCATCATAATCAACAACTTCCTCATCCATTAGGTAGTCCATAAATAAATCCATGTCTTCTGCATCCCAAGAATCATAACCCATTTTTTTATTTTTTTTCATTCTGTCTTTCCACCATGGAGCAGCAAGTTTCTCTATTTCCTTTTGTTTATTTTCATTAAGAAAACCTTCGAATAGTTGTAAGTATTTCATAATTATCTATTGAATCTTTTTGCAATTTCAGCACCTATTTGGGTAGCATCATAACCTAATGTTTTAACCTCTTCAACTGCTGATTCATTTACCATAGCGATTTTTTCCATTACTGGAGCAACCTCTCTAAGGTCTCTAGTTTGCCAGAAGTTTGCAACTTGGTAAGCTGTTTCAACTTTATGATATTTAGACTGTGCTAAAATTTGGTTTTTCTTAGCTTCAGAACATTTACCCCAAGTTTCATGGTATTCAGTTGGCATTAATTTAATAACGTTAGGAGTATTCACTGTTTCTACAGTTCCACTTAATGAAGTATTCCATAAGGCCATGATTTGTCCTTCAGTTAGGTAACCTCTACCTTCAATAGCGCTTACAACTTTAGATTTTTCTTCGGTTGATAGGGCATTAAATTCGGTTACTTTCTCTTCAGAGATAAATTTAAAGAATGTTGGATTGTCTGATTTTTTAGCGTTTACCTTTTCAACTAGTGCTTCTAATTTAGAAGTAATTGAATTTTTGTAAGCCTCCATTTGGTCAACTTGTTTTCCAGCAGCGTCTCCTTTACCAGCAAGTTCTAAATCACCTTCTACATCTTCTGGTTTTGATGTAATTACATTACCATCAGCATCAACTACCGGTACTGTAACGTCTTTAGTAGCTTTTTTAATATCTTCAGCTGGTAAACCTGCTTCAGATCCGTCTTTTGCCTCTTTAATTTCTTCACCAGCAGCATCTCCGCTACCAGCAAGTTTTACATCTTTAGCAACGTCTTTTGGTTCTCCATCAATTACGTTACCATCAGCATCAACTACGGGTGCAGTAACATCTTCAGTTTCATCTTTTAAGTCTTCGGCTGGTAAACCTGCTTCGTCTTCTAATAATAGGTTAGAGTTTACAGTTTCTGCAACGTACTCTGCGTATTCAGTTACTTTCTCAAGGTTCTCTCTTAAATATTCAGTATATTTAATTAAGTTCTCGTAAGAAGTAGAACCTTCATTATAAGATTCAGCTAAATAATTTGTGTAATTTTTGATAGCATCAACACTTTCAGCAATGTGCTCAGAATATTGAATACCTTGATCCAATTTCTCTGCAAGTGTTTCTGAATATTGAATACTTTGGTCTGCTTTTTCAGCAATGTGTTCTGAATATGCGATTGATTCTTCTAATTTCTTAGCTAAATAATCAGTATATTCTTTAAGGGTTCCTAATTGAGAACTAGTAGACTCTGCTTCTGTTAAAGAATTCATACCTTCTTTAATAGATTTAATTTCTTCAGAAAGATATTTAGAGTATTTATTAAAATCCTCAACCGTAATAAATTTAGACTCTGCCATTTTTGTTTCGTTTATATTTTCGATTGGTTGTTTTTTGTTTTCGTTTTCTTTATTTATCTCGTAAATAAATAGGTCGTTTCCTTCATTAACAAAGCCGTACTCTTCATTAACTCTTTTCAATTCAGCGTTTTCAAACCCAGGGTCTGCAACTAAATCGTAAGTAAACAATTGTTTGATTTTTACAGTTCCATTAGATTCAACTGCACCAGCTGCTCTACTTGAAATTTGTAATGGAACACCAGCATCTACAAGAGCTTTTGCCTGTCTTCCAGCATCAGTATCTAATAATCTGATACGTCCTTTAACCTGCTTAGTTTCTGTGTCATAAGTAAGTTCTTCAATAATATGTGATACATTTTTTAAAGAAACATCAAATGTTTGCGGGTGATCTAATTCACCTAATAACTTAGATGATTTAATTTTTGCCTGTAGAGCCTCAATTTGCGGTAGGTATTCAGATTCAGTATAGATTCGGTTATTACGATTTTTCTTATCGATTTCTCCAAAGATACCCTCTAGAACATAAGTCCCACCTTCTTGTTTAAACTCTAATTCCGTTGACGATCTTTCTAAGATCAGTAAGTTATTAGTCATAATTATTATTTTATTATATTTCTATTATATATCCAGTTAATTTTTGAAGATTTTTAAAAATTAAATGTCTGCCAATGGATCCTTTTCCTCGCCACCTTCTCCGCCTTCTGCATCTTTTTCGGCATCTTTCTCTTTTTGTGCAACTTCTTCGTTATAATCATTAAAGAATTTAACAAGGGTAAACATATCCTCTTCGGTAAAGGCTGTATTTCCGTATTCTTTATAGAAATATTCTTTGAATTCCTTTTCACTTTTAGAAGACAATACAGTCCCTAAGATTTCAGTGGATTTAATTTCTTTTCCTGAGTCTAACGTGACATCGTCAACTACTACTTTTGAATCCTCACCGGCGTCAATTGCATCTTCTTGAAGTGAGTTTGTAAATTCCTCAAACGTTTTAATTATTTTCATTGTATCTATATTTTTATTTAATTACATTCCTCCCATTGCGGCCATTGGATCGACATCTGGTTCGGCAGCTTTGGCAGCAGCAGTTCTGGCTTTATATGCGTCATTAGCTGCTTTATCGTCTGGACTTAGTTTTAAGTATCTATCAACTAAGAAGTCCATGTCAAAATATGGACTTTCTTCCATAGTCATAGGATCTGTTTTAACTAGTGAATCTTTCATTGTAGTAATAAAATCAAGTCTCTTTTGCATGATTTCCATTGTCTTTAATTCAGAGAACATATTATCCTCGTTAAATCTTAGAGCAATTTGGGTTCTAAATCCTGCGTCCTCTTTAAATTCTGGGAATTTAAGACACATTTGAAGCCATAGNGGTTTAATCAATATCTCTTGGAATGAACTACGTAAACGATTAATAAATTTACTNAATTTAATCTCATCTCTAATCATACCATCGGCTGCTAGATTGAAATCTCCTCCACCATCTTCATACATGAATCTATTGTAAGGAATTTTTGAAACTGCTTTAAGTTTATCTGAGAAGTATTTTAAGGATTCNGTNTCGCTAAGCTCTGGACCATCACCACCAAGAGTTTCAATCTCTGGTTGTTCTCCGTCCTTGCTAGGTAACCAATATTCTTTATTAAATTGTAACATTGGTTTACCATTAGTTGTAAGAGATGCACTGTCCCAATCAAAATCAACAACTTCTTTATAGTTATTCATCAGCTGAGCAAGTGATTGTTTTGCTCTTGTTTTAGATTTACCACCAACTGGTATAATAAATTTCATTCTATAAGATGAATTGGTCACAGCCCAAATAATTCTGGTATGCTCCATAATTCTCATTAAGTTGAATGCTCGTACAAGTCGCTCAAGGTAAGAAACCCTTGATGCTGTAGTAATCGAAGAGTATGATATGTACACAATTTGCGCATCATACAATTTTCTCTGTTTAACTGGATCGTCTTTAAATTGAACCCAAATCTTTTTACCATCTTCATGATTATATCCTGGTACCAATGTGATTGGGTCAATTTCTTTAAATCCAATAACGTCAGTCATTTCAGGATTATAAATAATCTCAAATGAAAGGTAACCATCAATTAACCATTTTCTAAAGAAGTACCATGCTGATTGGTCTAGATTGAATCCAAAATATTGATACAGGTCTCTATATGCTTTATTAAGATATTTCTGCACATCTTCAGAAACTTCCATACCGATAATCTCTGGATTGGCCATGAAGTTTTTGCTATCATATACAATCGACTCATCACAAAGTATATCCAAGATGTCTTCAATTTCATCATGCTGTGCAAAAGCCCGCAGTTCATCTCTTTTACCACGATATGCTTGGTCAAAAAATGGAATATTTTTACGCATTGTAGTATCAGCCATCGAAAGGGCTGCGAATGCGCCATACATGTCATCACTATCAAGCCCAGTCGGGTTCATTTGGCCGTAACCAATTTCATCTTCTACTGGCCCAATTGCTTGAGATTGTCTAAGCACCAAATCGTCGTAGTACATACCAAATGAAGATAACTTCTTAAGGGTACTACTTAGGTTAAAAGGTCGTTTAGTTAACGGACCATTTCTTTGTACAAATCCTGCCATTATATTATTATATTAATTTAAGTTATATATTCTTTTTTAAATAGTCATTAAACATTAATCTGATCTTCATTACATTTGTTTTATTAAAGTCCATAAAATCGCATAGTGCTATTTCTGGCCATTTTGAATAACTAACAACTGCTTGGTCCTTCTTTCTTGAAGGTATATATTGTCTTAGGGCAAAATCATATCCATCCTTTTCAAGGTATGCTTTAATTCCTTCATAAGTTATTCGGAGAGGTTTTTCTTTAATTGCATCAATTCCACTTGGTGTTTCAATTCCTAGAATTTCTGAAATTATGTCTGTTTCTTGTACATCTACCTTTATATTCATACGGGTAAATAGTTCATCCAATAACTTTTCTTTGTAAGGAACTGGCAGTAGGTTTAAATTAATTCCAAGGTCATTATTATTAACCTGTTCTATTGCCAACACTACTGGATTTTTGTCAAACCAAGGGAGTTCTTTTGCATACTTCGGAAAGTATTTAAAAACATAAATCTTTCCGGGTTGAAACCTTGTTCGGGTTATTTTAGCCTCATTTTGGCTTTTAGATTTAATTCCAGCCTCATACCAATCCATACATGCTTGAGAGGCTCTTATTTTACCTCCAAATTCTTTGCTAAGTTCGGCTATTCTCTTCTTAATGTAACCCATTTTTAATAGTATCTTCTGTTAGGACAATAAATCGCCAGCAACGACTTGCTGCGTATTCTTTAGCAGCATTATATTTATCCATATTTTTTATGTACTGTTCGGTAAGAAATTTATATGATGCAACGCTCTTTTTGGTTGGATTTGCCGGAGGGGTTGGTTTTTGTATTTGATTTTTTGGTTTTATCTCGGCAAGAAATTCTTCGGTAGAACCATCCTGCTTTAAGATTTTAAAGTAAAAGTCTGGGTTATAAGTTCTCTGTTTGTTTCCTTGTCTCGACCAGTATTTAATCTCAACAGGTTCACTAGACCAACAAAGGACTTTGTCATTGGTATCACACCAAATCATAAACTTATATTCCCAAGAACTTCTGTAAATAATAGGTGATGGACCTATATATTTTTGGGGGTTCTTGGGATTAAAATATCCTTGATTAAATCCGGACTTTTTGGTTGGTTTTAAATTCTTTATTGACATTAAATAGAATAGATCCCGCCACTATCATCATCACCTGATGTTCTACTCATAGAAATAGTACCTTTGTATTTTTGTGGATGAATTTTATTCCAACCTTTGGCATATCCTCTCTTTGCAATTTCTGTAAAATAGGCAAATGCATTTGGATAGACTGGGTTAAATCCTCTCCAGTATTTTAAGAGGTCTAACATTGCAAACTGGAGACAATCATCACGGTCATCTTTGTTAACATACGACATTCTATTGATAGCCCTTTCAGCCAATAAGATTAACATTTTTTCTGCAGTTGGTGTCAGTTTATCCAGATTTTTGGATTCACTCATTGCATCATGTAAGTCTTTATTATTTAGATAGTTTTTAGTTTTAGCCATTTTTATTTCTTTAGTTTAGATTTATATAACGAAGTGTTGATTCTGTTTCAATTCCAACAAAGACACCAAAGGGGACGCTTGGCGACCCCTTTAATATTAATTTTAAACTATAAAAGATTATGCATTTAACTCAGCAATCTTGTCCTCCCATGACTGAATTTCTCCATTGATTAAGGATTCGGCCTCTTTAATAGACTCATCGTTTCTATCAGCGTTTGCCAATAAACCTTTTTGGTCTTTTAAGAAAGAAAGCATTGATTCGTAAGTTTGAAGTTTTTCCTCTTTAATTGCAAGTTCAGCAGATTGTCCTTCAACCATCTCTTTTAAGAAAGAAAGTGCAGATTCTCCAGTTTCTTTAGTAACATATTGGGCAGCTTCATTAGCGCTGTTTGCTTTAAAGAATTTTGCAATTTTGTTTGCCTTGTTAAAACGTGCAACGTAAACATCTTCGTTTAATTTAAAAAGATTTACAGTTACTTCATTTCCTTCGAATGTTGCAGCAAAATCAAGAGTTACAAAATTTTCTAGTAATGTAGGAAGTGATTCAAATAATTCAGCAATTGGTTTTTCAGCATATCTGATATGACCGGCTGCCATAATGTGATTTGAAAACGTGCTTCCAATAATTTCTGAATTGTTGTGTTGGAAAACTCCTTCAGCTAAATTGTAGATAAATTTGCTTGGTCCATGGAACCATCTTACTGAATCTTCTGTAAATTGAAAAGATTCAAATGCATTAATTGCATTAATTAGGGTTGAATTTTGGGTTCCTTCAACTTCTTTAATTTCAGTTTCATTCATTTCGAAAAGTCTCCCGCTTACATAAAACTGGAAAGATTCGTCTAATTTAACAAATGGTGCAAGAATATTAGTTGTCATATTGTTTATTATTTTATTTTATTTATATATCTCTTTATTAGAATAGTTTTAATTNGTCTACTATACTAGTAAACTTAATGCAATTTATTGTCTAAGGTNTTATTGTCCAACCTTTATTTTGTAATACTAATCTGTCTGCTGTTGTTAAGTTAGCCGCTCCAGTTACTCCAGTTATATTAATTGTTTTAGCTGTTACAGTTCCTTGAGCAGCAATATCTGCAAATAATTCATTTAATGCTGCTGNGGTTAAACTAGTGTATGATATATTTATTTGCGGTATGGTTCCTGTCCATTGTCCAGCGGATGTATTTGTGAGTCTTAAACTATTTAATCTGCTCATGACTGTTGCACTAGTACCATTAAGCGATAGTGCCACGAATGGACAACTAAAACTTAATGCTGGTAATTGATTAGCGTTTGTATTTGTAAGGGCAGTAACTAATGGTGTTGCTGCTGTACTACCTAATTTATCTAAATTATTTATTGTTGTTAAACTAGCACATTGAGAAAAAGTTGATGTTAATGCGGTTAATAATGATGTTCGAGTTATTGGTAATGTTAATGTTTTTAGGTTAATACAACTTGCGAATGCTGAAGTAAAAGTTGTTAAGGACGCAGAAACAGTAGCAGGCATTGTTAATGTAGTTAATGACCAGCAATTACTAAAGGTATTATTAAAAGTTGTACACGCGCTCATACTTGTTGGCATCGTAACTGTGGTTAAAGATTTACAACCTGAAAAACATGACAGGGCAGTTGTTACTGCATTTAATGTTGATGGAAAAGTTATACTTTGAAGTGATGTGCATGTTGTAAAAGCGCTTGATAAATTATTTAGCAAATTCATGCTAGTTGGCATTGTTATTGACTCTAATTTAGGGCATGTGATGCACATTGATGTCATTGTTGTAATACTATTTTGAGTATTATTTGGTAAAACTATAGTTTTTAGATTTTGACAATTGTTAAATGTAAAACTTAAACTAGTTATTATCCAACCAGATGGTATTGTTATTGAAGATAGTGAAATGCAATTGTCAAAAGTTGACGCCAAAGAAATTGTTGACCCAACTGATGTTGGTAAAGTAACAGATGATAACTTAGTGCAATTGGTGAAGCAATTAGCAAAAGTTGTCAAAGCAGGAATCGGCGATTGCCAAATAACACTTGTTAATGAAGAACAACTCTGAAATGCAGTTTGCATTGATGTTGCATTAAAGTTTAGTGGAAAAGTTATGGTTTTTAAATTAAAGGCATTTTGAAATGTATTTTGAAATCCATACTGCGCATTCGATGAACAAGCATCCGGAAAATATACGTTTTGCAAAAAAGGACAATTCAGAAATGCGCTAGATGTATCAATTGCAGTTCCTGCTGATGCAGGAGATGGTAATGATGTAAATCTAACCCATTGTAATGAAGAACATGTGGAAAACGTACTATTCATAGTAGTTACTAAATTAATACTAGGTATTGTTACATTTTTTAAAGATGTGCATCCATTAAAAGTTGAGGCAAGAGATGTACAGCTATTTAATGTAGATGGAAGTGATACTGTCCTAAGATCTACACAATTATTAAATGTACTAGCCAAACTTGTTATTGTAGTTGCATTTGATGGTATTTCTATGTCTCGTAAATTAGTACATCCATTAAATGCGTTTGATAAATCAGTTAATCCACTTGCAGATGTAGGCATCACAACTTTATATAAACTATTACAGTTGTAAAACATGGCGGTGATTTGAGTTGTCCAGAAAACTGAAGAAGGTAATTTTACATATTCTAATAATTCAAAGCTTGCTACAGACCCAGTTCCTCCTAAAGAGGAGAAATTAGTGCCGGCAAAAGCCGTTGTATTACATGTGTTATTTCCAAAATAAGCTTCTAATAATCCTACATTATAATAGGTTCCGCCNCCAGNAACNGTANNATTAGATAAATGTNTTGCATTAGTNATNNCNCACGTAGCATCACCATATACCCTTATTTTAAATGTGGTATACCCTCTAGAGCAAGGAGTACCTGCTGTAGAATAGACGTGTTCTGTGGTGGTAGAAGCAATATTTGATATTGTATTACTAGTTCCATCACCCCAGTCAATATAGATATTTGTACC
>JGI25920J50251_10000796_pt1 | contig 11177 bp, 10 predicted proteins | sample LauGreBMM110DCMD_2_FD_50251 | JGI IMG/M metagenome (IMG submission 50251) | reverse complement strand
CGTGGGCAAGCCGAGCCGGGCCGACAGCTCGCGGATCTCCGCCTTGGTCAGGCCCGCTTCCTTCAACGGCGCCCGTACCTGGAACTCCTCCGCGGCCCGTGCACCGGGACGATGGTCGCCGAGGTCGCTCGCGTTCTCGCCATACGCGATCACGGCGAAACCTTCGGCCTTGGCCAACGGCCCGAGCTCGGTGAAGAGCGCGTGCTTGCAGAAATAACAGCGGTCGGTCGGGTTCGCGAGATAGCGGCCGTCCTGGAACTCGCCGGTGCGCACGACCCGCAGCGGCAGGCTGAACTGCCCGGCGACCTCGACCGCCTCGCGCAGCTCGCGCCGCGGCAAGCTCGGTGAATCGGCGATCACCGCGAGCGAGCGCGCCCCGAGCACGTCGTGGGCGACCTTGGCCAAGAACACCGAATCGACGCCGCCCGAGTAGGCGACGAGACACGACCCGTAGCCCCGCAGCAGTCCGCGCAGGCAATCGAGCTTGGTTTCCGGCATGACCGGAGCATGGCGTGGAGCCCCGCGATGTCCAGCGACCGGACAGGAGCGCGGGCGGCTCGCCATGGACCGGACAGGAGCGCGGGCGGCTCGCCCGCACGCACCTCATGGCAGCCAGCAACGCCGGGGGAAGATGCTGCCCATATCCATCGACCTGCATCGTCGACGACGAGCTACCGACGGCTCCCCATGGACCGGACAGGAGCGCGGGCGGCTCGCCCGCACGCACCTCATGGCAGCCAGCAACGCCTGCCCCGCTCGGGTCGGTGGGCACGGCATCCGGATCTGGGCAGCTCATCGACGCTCTTCCCATGGCACCCTGCTGGCGCGCCTTGTTTCCGCTTCGTTCCTTCCCTCCCGGCACCCCGCAGCGATAGCGTCTCTCCATGCTAGGACCCATCACGCTCCGCGAAGGCGACGACGCCATCGCCACCCTCCATCCCGAGCTCGGCGGCTGGCTCGTGCGTTATGCCCGGCGGATCCCCGGGCGCGGATGGGTCGAGGTGCTCCACGCTCCCGACGAGGTGGTGGCGCGGTATCCGGACCGCATGTGGGCCGGCAACCCGGTGCTGTTCCCCCATGTCAGCTACAACGTCGCGCAGGGCAAGGAGGGCCAGTACGAACTCGACGGGAAACTGTGGCAGTCGCCGCAGCACGGCTTCGCCCGGCGCGTGCCCTGGAGCTTGGTGTCGCGGACCGATACCAGTGCCACGCTGGAGCTGACCGATTCCGAGAAGACACGGCCGAGCTATCCGTTCGCCTTCCGGCACACGTTGACCTATCGGCTCGCGGGCGGACGCCTCGTGCTGGAGCAATCCGTCGAGAACCGCGACACGGCCCCGCTGCCGTTCAGCACGGGGATCCATCCGTACTTCGCCGTTCCGACCGGTGCCGGCAACGAGCGGAACCGCTGCCACATCCGTCTCCCGCGGGCGACGCGCTACAACCCGGTCGGGAAGTCGGAGACGTTCTTCGCCGAGCCTTTCCCGGCGCAGCATCTCGGCGTCGGCACCGATGTGAGCATGACGGTGTTCCTCGGCGAGTTCGCGGAGAAGGAGATCGCCTTGGTCGACCCGGTCGCCGGGATCGAATCGGTGGTCAACTTCGAGGCGTCGCCCGCGTACCGCTTCGCCGCGCTCTGGTCGGGCAGCACGGAAGCACCCTACTATTGCATCGAGCCTTGGACCGCGCTCCCCAACTCCTTCGGACGTGGCGACGGCGAGGTCATCGTGCTCAAGCCGGGCGAGGTGTTCCACGCGAGCCTTTGGATGGACGCCCGGGCGATCTGACACGGGATCCACTTCGGGGCGCCTGCCGGCGCCGACCACCCCTTGCATCTCGCCCGAGGCTCGCGGACTGTCACCCTCTAAATTGATGCGCCGCTTTCTTCCCGTCCTCATGCTCGCCGCAGGAGCGCTGCTCCCGGCGGCCGCGCAAGGTCTCCTGGAGACCGGCCCGTTGGCGCACCGCTTCGGCCTCACGCTCGAGCGCGGCGAACGCCAGGAGATGCTCGGGCCGTTGTTGGGCTGGCAGAAGGGCGAGACCAACTCGAACTCGCTCTGGACCGTCGCGCCGTTCATGTCGCTCTACCGCGAACCGGAGATCGAGCGCACCGAGCTCGACGTCCTTTACCCGCTCTTCAGCTACGACCGCTTCGGCACCGAGTACCGCTGGCATCTCGCGCAGTTCCTCAATTTCCACGGCAGCCTCTCGCTCGACGACGAGGCGAAGCGCCGCCGGAACCTCTTCCCTTTCTTCTTCTCCCAACGCTCGTCCAACCCGACGAACGACTATTGGTCGCTGTTGCCCATCTACGGGCACTTCCGCAACCATCTCTTCCGCGACGAGGTCCGCTTCGTCGCCGCGCCGCTCTACGTCTGGTCGCGCAAAGGCCAGGTCGAGACCGACAACTATCTCTTCCCGTTCTTCCACCTCCGCCACGGCGGCGGCGTGAGCGGATGGCAACTGCTCCCCTTCCTCGGCCACGAGACCCGTTCCAGCTCCGTCCGCACCAACGCGCTCACCGACGAGCCCGAGGTCCTGCCCGGCCACGACAAGTGGTCCGCCCTCTTCCCGTTCTTCCACCACGAGGACCTCGGTCTCGGCACCGAGAATCCCGAGAAACGCCGCAGCTTCATCCTGCTCTACAGCCTCCAGCGTTCGCCGGAGCGCGACAACACCACGCTTCTCTGGCCGTTCTTCAGCTACACGGAGGACCGCAAGGAGAAGTTCAAGGAATGGGGGATGCCCTTCCCTTTCATCGGGTGGGCCCGCGGCGAAGGGAAGCACGCGGACCGCGTCTGGCCGTTCTGGGGCAAGGCCACCAACGCGTCGATGCAGAGCGATTTCTTCCTCTGGCCGCTCTACACGCATCGNCACGTCCGCACGCCCGAGATCGAACGCGANCGCACGCGGATCCTCTGGTTCCCCTATTCGCAGACCGTCCTGCGTTCCCCGGTCACCGGGGTCGAGCGCCTCCGCCGCGACCTCTGGCCGCTCTTCAGTTGGAACCGCGATTTCGACGGCAAGGAGCGCCTGCAGGTCCTGGCCATCTCCGAGCCCGTCATCCCCGACAACAAATCGATCGCCCGCAGCTGGTCGCCGCTCTGGTCGCTCTATCGCGCGGAAAAAGATCCGAAGACCGGCGCCTCCAGCCGGTCGCTCCTATGGAACCTCTGGCGGCGCGACGCGACCAAGGACGCCGTCCGCACCTCGTCCTTCTTCGGCGTCGTCCGCACGCGCCGCACCGCGGACGGCACGCGCTGGCGCTACTTCTGGCGACCGTTCGACGACGAGCCGAAGCCGTCCGCCGTCCCGACCGCCCTCGCCGCGCCGGCGATCGGCGTGCACCGCGGCGATCTCTTCGCGCCGCGCCCGGCGCGCCCCGCGGCGGCAGCACAGGTCGCGGTGCGCTGACCGACGACCATGGCGCTCTTCCTCGTCCTCGAGGGATAAGTGCCCGTGTTGCCCATCGCTGCACCTCCTCCACCGGTCAAGGCGTCGGGGGCAGCCGCTTTTCCGGCAGAGAACCAAGGCAAGCGCCAACCCTCCGGGCGGGTCACCCACCTCGATGCCTCGCTGCAGCCTCCACGCTGGGCCACCCAGCCGCAGAAAAGCAATTGCGCGGCCATCACGGGCCGGCCAAATTTTGAGCGCTCNCGCACCCATTTTATTTTGATGTCTGCACTGCTTTTGTCGGTCGAAGACAATGAGCTGGACCGTGACATGCCGGGCCAACGGTTGGAGCGCAAGGGGTACGTGATCCAGAGGACTGCCGATGGCGCTCAAGGGGTGAGCATGGCCACGGAGTTGCGACCGGCCCTCATCTTGATGGATCTGAGATTTCCTGTGCTGGACGGCTGGGAAGCCATTCGCCGACTGAAAGCCGGTTCTACGGGCCGATGGCTGACGTAAAACAGAGATGATGAAGCCGATCTACAGACCAGCAGAGCGATTTCCCCACCCGGGGCGCTGGATTGTCGGCTCTGGCCGACTTGAAATCGGACCCTGCGCACACGCTCGCTCCCCTTTCCGGGTCTTCGACGTAGGCGGCATGANCTGGAAGGGCGGCACTGGCGATCTGACTTGGATGAACAGCGATGACATCTGCATCACTCACACAGATCGTCAGCGGACCTCGGAGCGTCAAAAACAAATTTCTACCCATCGGAAGGCATACCTCCATCAGAGCCATGAACGTAGTCATTTCAGCAAATCCGTACGCGAGCCGATCCACTGTCCGCCGCACCCGCCTGAGTCCGTTCTTCACTGTTGTCGCTGCCGTCATGGGCACCGTGTTGTTGGCCGTCGAAGGCCTTGCGCAGGGCAAGGCGAAGCCGAAGTACCAGTATGAGTCAGGCGAGATCCGGGTCAGCATACCCACCGCGGACGAGCCACGCGTGAAAACTTTCGGAGCTGGATCGCTCAAGCTGGCGGCGAAGTATCTGGAGGATGGGGCGGTCAGTTGGGTGCGCGAGAAGTCCTGCGTGAACTGTCACACCACCGGCACCTACCTGGCCGAGCGCTCGGCATGGACGAAACAGTTCGGCCAACCCAGCGACGAGGTCCACGCAGACTTTGTCGGTTCCGTCCCGAAGAAGATCGTGGAGGTGAAGGAGACCGAAGAGGGCGGCCACCGGCACTATCCGGACACGTTCTACAGCGTGTGGCGCAGCCTTGGGTTGGCGGAGTGGGACAAGCACCGCAACGCCGGGACCACCGAGCCCACCGACCGTTCTTTGCGGGACTTGTTTGGGCACCAATCCGCGAACGGATCCTTTGTCAGCCATGGGGAGGTGGAGATCCCGCACATCACCACCGACTTTGAACTCACCCTTCAAGCGGCCCGCGCGATCACGGCGGCGCCGGGGTGGCTGGCCGGACTCAAGGACGAAGCCCTTCTTGCCCGTGTTGTGAAGCTGAAAGCATGGCTGCGCGTTGCTTCTCCGAAAAACGACTTCGATCGCGTCCTGAAACTTCAACTCGCGCACTATCTGCCTGAACTTGTTTCCCGACCGGAGCGGGACGCGGCGCTGGCCTTGCTGGCCTCCCTGCAACATGCCGATGGCGGCTGGTCCACACGTGATTTTTCGCCTGTTGCCGACTGGCACTTCGAGATGAGCCCGNCAGTTTTGAACCTCATCAAAAATCTGCCNGATGCCGCCAAGCCGGAGAGCGACGCTTACATGACGGCGCTCGCCACCGTGTTGTTGCGNCAGAGCAAGGTGCCGGTCGCTGACGCCCGCATCCAGCGGGGTCTCGCTTGGCTCCGGCGTGAGCAGCGCGAAAGCGGCCGCTGGTGGATGCACTCGCTCTACCGCGGCAACTACCACTACACCACCTACATCGCCACCGCACAGGCGTTGAAGGCGTTTGACCTTTGCGGCGAACTATCTGCTGTCTCGAAGGACTGACAGGTAGGCGTACCTTGCCCGCGCCCGATCATAGAAGCCCAGTCTTAGAGCCTGCCTGAAAAGTAGGACAGTGCCTCTGGCCTGTCTGTCCAGGGGCTTCCAGCCCCACGCCAGACAGGCGGTGTACACCAAGGAGGGCTGTCGCCGACATCACCTATACTAACACCGGCCAGGGTTGGCTCTATCTCGCCGGCGTCCTCGATCTCCACAGCCGAACGATCGTCGTTTGGGCCATGGGCCCGGCCATCGACTCGGCACTCGTCCTATCCGCCCTCTCCATGGCGGTCCTGCACCGCCATCCCCCTCCAGGTCTGCTCTTCCACTCCGCCGGCGGCGTCCAATACGCCGCCGGCAACTTCCGGGCGGCCTTGAAAGCGGCCGGCTTGGTCGCCTCCATGAGCCGCCGGNGCAACTGCTAAGACAACGCCGCAATGGAAAGCTTCTGGAGCACCCTCAAANTGGAGCGGGTCTACCGCTCCCGCTTCACCATCTGCTCCAACGCCAGGTCCGAGATCTTCGACTTCATCGAAGTCTTCTACAACCGCCAGCGACGCCACACCTCCTTGGGCGGGCTCTCGCCCGCCCAGTTCGAACTCAAAAACAACTAACGCAGAACCCCGTTTTCTCTGTCCGTTTTATCGAAGCAGGGCCAGTAGGCCCATTCGCTAAAATAGAATGACAGAACCTACCTAGCCGTTAGATATCTTGATTTTTTAGAGCTGTTTTAAATCCTCTATAAATCAGGGATTCACAAACTTAGCTTTGAGGCTAAGGATAATCGAGCGCCCATCCTTCACGCTCTCCAGCATTTCCGCGAATGCAGTGTTTTTATTTCGGAAGTTGTTGACGGTTTGGTAGTTGAAACCGCTCTTGTCCGCCAACTCAGTGACACTCAAACCATTTGGACCAGCTGCCTTCAACGTATCGACGAGCTTGGCAAGCATGTCATCAGGCTTCGTGCGGGGACCATTGGGACCACGTGTACCAGTCGAAAGCTTTGCCGCTTTTGCTGGTGGTGCCATTTGAGTGCCAGCAGGTGCACGAGGCGACAGTCCCAGCGCATCACGGTAGCTATCGATGCCGATGCGCACTTTCTCCAATTCAATAACCAGTTTCTTTTCCTGCTCCTCCAGTTTCAAGATGGCACTGTCGTCCTTGAGAAGCGAAAGCTTTGTTTCGAGTTCTTGGATCAGACGAGCGCGCTTATCCGTGAGGTTTTCCGAAGAGTTGTAGTTAGGCATGGTTTTGGAAATTGTGTTCTTGATTGTAGTTTTTTGATGGCAAATCGTACCAAGCACACTTTTAAAAAATAATCAACTTGGTGTCAATCAATAAACTTGAATCGTACTCCAAAAATTATCCAAGTATCCATTGGAAGGCCGCGCAATTTTCTTTCTGTAATTTCTGCGGGCATCAGGTCGTAGGCGGGAATGAAGAGACGATGCTGAGGTAAATTTTTCCGGTTTCCCAGTCTTCGGAGCTCCACCTCACCCTCAGGGGTTGGGTGGCAGCAGCCAGAAAGCAATTTACAGAAAGGTTTTTACACCGGCGGTAGCTGAACGGGTCCGTGAACTGCTGGAGGTTGAGCAACGAGGCACTGCCGCGTGTCTCCACATCGAGCATTTAGCGCAGGGTGTAGTCATCCCGGAAAGCGGTCGCCGAGGCATATTTGCGAGGTGGCTTCATTTGGTGTTCGCGGCAAGCAGTTCATTGAACCACAGCGGAAAATGTGCCTTGCGGCCAAGCTCCGAGAGTTCCCGTGCGGTAATCACTCCACGCCGTCGCCCTTCAATCAGGGCTTGTTCAACGATGTCGCGGGAAGTGGATTCTGCGGCCGCCAGATCGGCGATGCTACGGAGAGGGCGAGTCACGGCGAATCCTTGCCGGGGTTCGACGTCCTGTTCATTGAGATCAGAGCGGTGCAGCACCAGCACGTTCGGGGTTTTAGCCGTTCGCCGAAATGCGGCTGGGACCGTCATGTGGAGTTTGGCCGCGTTCACATCGGAGAGTTCATGGATGCTGAGCGCGGTTTGGTGTGAGTAAACCCCTTCCGGTTCGCCCGCTCGGTTGCGTGTCCAAAGGGCGTAGATGACAAGTTGTTCCTCGGACGATTGCGGGAAACGCGTCAGCCGATAGATGCCCCGTTCAACGCGCACCCAATTTCCTGATTTGACGTGATGCGCCTGACTGCCGAGCTGGTATCCTGCGGCGGCTGCCTGCTTGGACGTGAAATAGCCTTGCTGCCCTTCGGCAATCGCGAAGAGCACGTCGGCTGCGGGGGAGAAGTCCACGTTCTCAGTCAACGACCCGTTGACGCCGGCGGAAACCGAAGCCGAAACCAGGGAGATTCTTGCGAGGCTCCGCGCGAAGCTTGGGCGCATCTAGTCGCCGGTCCAGACGACAATTGCGAGCCCCTCCAACCGAAGGCAACTGCAGGAACCGTCACGGCGCAACTTTCAGACCGACCGCCGCTGCCAGCGACCGCTGACGTCCGTCAAAGGAAGCGAATTCCACCGAACGCAACGCCTTCGCCGCGGCCACATGCAAGATGTCGAGGCTGCGCGTGCCAATAGCCGCCGAGTGGCGCTCGCTGAAGCGCGCAGCGACGCGCAGCACGACCGGCCAGTTCACGGGTTTCTTCACCAAGCGTCCACGGCGCAAGTCGGTCTCCAGATTTGCCCAGGCCGCCGCCGCATCTTTGGCGGAAATCAGCCCGCGAAACTCGCCAAGCTTGAAGGCGTTCCTGACCTCCAAGGCATGCAGCGCGGTGAAGACCAGCGGCCCGCCAGTTCGGAGCAGCCAAGCCTTGGCCTGCGACGTGTTTGAATCCGTGACGTAGCAAGAGACCAGGAAACTGCTGTCGGCGTAACGGTTCATCCGGTTCAGAACACCGCTTGCTCGCGTTGCAAAAGGACCAAATTCGGCAAAGTGCGATCACCGAAGATGCGCCTTGCCCGAGCCTCCACGTCCGGCCACTTCACCCGCTTGGCTTTGGTTTCCGGTCGCACGGCCGGTTCATCCACCAACATCAGCATGGCCCACAAAAATTTCTCCCGCTCGGGGGCCGGCAGGGACTTCACCTGCTTCATCAGCTCAACAGCGCTCATGAAGGGAAGGTAGGCGGCCTTCCGGCGAGCGACAAGCACCGCTTGAGGCGGGCGCGGACAACTGAATTGAAAAGGGGCGACTGGCAGGCGACCGCGTGCATCTTCGACCGATCACTGCCCACCGACACCGAGAGCAAGGAGTGGCCGCTCGGTTCGCCAAGAAGCTCCGGCAAAAATGGCCGCCTTGCGGGGCAGTGTTGGAGAGCGGTTTCTACCCAACGCGAACGCGTTCCGCTGAAAGCAAGCCATGCGACATCAAAGGCGGACCAGTTTCCAGAACAAGTGTTGGCACTTTTGTTGTTACCGGAGTGCTTGAACTTTTGTTGTTACCTATTTAAAGGCCGCAAACATTGGTCCTTGGGAAGTTGGAGCGGGTGAAGGGAATCGAACCCTCGTCTCAGGCTTGGGAAGCCCACGTTCTACCATTGAACCACACCCGCGGCACACCCAATTGGTAGCCGGGGGCTTCAACATCCGCAACGGCGGAGTTCGAACAACGCGCAGTCCGCCCGTTGCGGACACGAAAAGCCGCCGTCCCGGTGCGGGTCAGAAGGCGGTATCCCAAAGACTCGGCAACGCCCGTGGATCGGACCGTTCTGACAAAAAGGCACGACCAAGACATTGCCGTCGTGGCTGGATTCTCCGGCTGTCCAGCGGCGGCGATGCGCTGGCGCCGGGCTGGCGGCTTGTGCTCCCGTGCCGGCCGCGATCGCGGCCCCACGGTGGCCGACGACACCTCACTTCTTCTTTTTCGGAGCGGGCTTGCCGACGTCTTCGGCCTTTTTGGACGGGAGACCACCGAGCACTTTTTCGAGCTGCTCCTCGGAGATGGACCGCGGCTTGAGGGTGGCCTCGGCGCGTTCCTTGGCAGTAAGCGCCACGAGCTGGCCCGCCGCCGGCACGATGTGCGGCGTGAGGAAGATCATCAGCTCGGTCTTGTTGTCCTGCTTCTGCTTCCTCTTGAAGAGGTTTCCCAGCCAAGGGATGTCGCCGAGCAAGGGGACCTTGCTCTCGGAGATGGTCTGCTGCGTCTGCATCAGGCCACCGATGATGACGGTCTGGCCGTCGGGCACGATCACCACGGTGTCGGCGATGCGCGAGTTGATGACCGGCGCGAGGGCATCCTTGGAGATGGGCACCCACTGGCTCCGGTCCGCGAGCTGCGAGGTCTCGGGGGAGACGATCATCTCGACCAGACCGTCCTTCGATATGAACGGCGTGACGCGGAGGATGATGCCGACGCTCTGGTAGGTGACGGTGTTGATCTGTCCGTTGACCGCGTCGAACCGCGTGTTGCTCACGAGCGGGACCTGCTGGCCGAGGCTGATGGTCGCCGGCTGGTTGTTGCGGGTGAGGATGGACGGCCGGGAGAGGATCTCGGCGTTGCCGGCCTGCGCGATGGCCCGGAGCGTCACCTCGAAATCCGAGCCGAGCAGCTGGTACAGGCCGGCGCCGGGAGGTGTCTGACCGATGCCGCTGACGTTCTGCCCTATCGAGTTCAGCACCGCGTTGCTGGAGGAGCCGCCGATGCCGGATTGGCCGAAGGAATTGGCGAACTTGCCGACGCCGACGTCGCCGATGTTCTGGGAGCGTCCTCCTTCGACGCCGAAGTCGAGGCCGTCGTTATGGGAGACCTCGAGGAACACCACCTTGATCAAGACCTGTGGCCGCGGTTGGTCGAGGCTCTGGATGACCTCCTTGATCTGGAGGTTGGTCTCCTCGTCGGTCACGACGACGACCTTGCGGGTCTCCGGGTCGACGGAGATGACCGCCTCGCCGACCTGGGTGTTGCTGGGATACTCGCGGGCCGTGGTGCTGCCGCCGGTGCGGCGTCCCGCGGCACCGTTGTTCTGGCCCTGGGCCTGGGCGAAGGCCGGGATGGCGAGCAGGCCGCCGAGCAGCAGGACCGCGAGCGACCGAGGGAGGACGACCGGCGAGAAAATCGGGGTGTGCATGGATGGGTGTCCTAGTTCTGACGTCCGGTCTGGCCGGCGCCGCCGCCTTGGCCGAAGCCGGTGGTCGTGCCGCGGTTCTGGTTCTGGTTCTGGTTCTGCGTCTGGCGGGTGGTCAGCGCGCTGCCCTGGTTCTGGGTGGTCCGGTTCTGCGTGCCACGGTTCTGGGTCTTGCTCTCGAACAACGACCTCAGGACGGTCTCGACCTCGGTGGGATCCGCGTTGTCGAGCTCGTAGACGTAGACCTTCTGTTTCTTGGCCGGGTTGGAGTCGAGCTGCTCGACCATCTGCGAGATCTGTCCCATCAGGTCGCGCGCGGCCTTGACGATGACCGATCCGGTCCGCGGATCGGGCACGGCGAGGACCTTGCCCTTCTTCCTCGCGAGGTCGCTGTCGCCGGACGCTGCGGTCGCGCCGCCGCCGCCCCGGCCGCCGAATCCGCCGCCGAAGCGCACCTGGTTGCCGCCGGTGTTGCTCGCGTTCTGGGTCTCGTCCGGGAAGAGGTTGGTGAGCAGGTCCGCCATCTCGACGGGATCGGCGTATTTGAGGCGGAAGGCGCGGACCTCGGTGATGTCCTCGACGTTGCGGTCCACCTTCTTCACGAGCTCCTCGATGGCTGGCAGGACATCCTCGGGCGCGTTCACGACCAGCGAGTTGCTGTGCTCGTCGGCGACCGCGGTGACCCGCGACGCGGCGGCCCGACCGCT
>JGI25920J50251_10000785_pt1 | contig 11268 bp, 14 predicted proteins | sample LauGreBMM110DCMD_2_FD_50251 | JGI IMG/M metagenome (IMG submission 50251) | reverse complement strand
AAGTCATTTCTAATTGAAAAATCTAATNAACAATCAAATGAAATCTAAAAATNAAATCTAAAAATNAAATCTAAAAATATTATATATTAATATTAATATATAATAATACAATGAGTGATTGGTATCCGACTGTGTATAAAGCATTAATAATGTCAAGTGTTATAGCATTTATAATCAGTTTTTTTTCATCAGGAGACGTTTCTTTAGGGGCTCTATTAGCAGGTTATTCAGTGTTAATTTTAGGTGTAATGATGATTTTACTAATTTTATTTAATAAACTAATAATAGTTACACAAGGTCAATCGACATTTCAATTTTTATATTCGATATTAATGACAACAGGACCATTTTTATTGATGTTAGGNGTAATTGGATTTATTATGTATNTAATAATAAACTATAANGATATTATTATAGCTGGACATGTGTCGAAAAGTTACAGCTCTTTTAGTAATATAGCTATTATTTTATTCTTGCTTCAAATATACATTGTATATACAAACATAAGTACCGACAAGTTTGAATCTACAGGACGTCTATCAAAAATAACATCTAGTTTGATTTATTTATTGGGTGTATTAACTACAATATGTTCATTAATTTTATTTACAATTTTAAAGTATTTTACAACTGATGGATTTACAAATAAAAATTAAAATCGAATTCAGTTAAAATCGAATTTAAGTTGAATTTATTTTAATAAATTTATATGTTAATCCATAATTTAAGTGTGTTTCCCATATTCCAGAGATTTTTAGTATAAATGAAGAGATTGATTTATTTCCTATATCATTAAATAATTTAATATTTCCATTTTTAATTTGATCATATATCTTATATTGAGGCAGTTTAACCTTAATATCTATTTTGTTAAGTATATCTTCCTCAATTACTTTTAAGCTATCAATAATGTCTTTATGAAAAAGAACATTAAACATACATTTATATTTATTATAATACTTTTCGCATGTAATATCATTTAAAGTAATAAGTAAATATATACCATTTAATGTAAAACAATTATTAGAATATAATATTCTAATAAAACTACCTTCATTCATAACATTATTTTTTATAGGTTCACAAAAAAAAATACTATTGTCGTAATATTGATCAATTCTTTTTACAATATTCATTATTATATGATTATTTAATAATACTGAATTCTTTTTAAACCTTTTTACATTTCAAATGCCTATTTATAAATAAGATTGTTTAGACAAATTATATTATTTATATTATTTATAAGATTTCATGTTAAGACAACAAATTATTACAATTACAGCAAAGGATGTTATAAAAGGAGATGATATTTCATTTAATAATGATTTTTGGAAAATAGAAAAAATACTAGATGAAGATGGGAAATTAGTATTTCAAATAAAACGCGCTAATTTATTTAGTACAGACATTCAATCTAATTTAATTACTATTCGTAAGTTAGAATATGACAAAAAAATAGAAGTACGTAGAAATATAAATTTAGTTGAATATTTATTTGGTTTAATATTTAAATAAAGAATAGTCAATAGATATAGCAATGAAGTTTTATGAAACACATTTTGAAGAATATATAACTGAAAATAATAGAATGAATTTACATCCAAAGTTAAATAAAATATATGATAAGTTCCCAAATAATATTCATCAATTAAAAAATATAATATTTTTTGGTCCAAATGGTACAGGTAAATACACTCAAATGTTGAAATCTATAAAAAAATATAGCCCTACCGAATTAAAATATGAAAAAAAAATAAGTTTAACTTTTAATAAGGTTTGTTATTTTTTTAAAATTAGTGATATACATTATGAAATTGATATGTCTCTCTTAGGCTGTAATTCTAAACTACTTTGGCATGAGATTTATCAGCAAATTATAGATATTATTTCAGCAAAAACAGATAAGTCTGGTATAATAGTTTGTAAATATTTTCATGAAATACATAGTGAGTTATTAGATAATTTTTATAGTTATATGCAGCAAAATAACGCACTATCTATTGATTTAAAATTTTTAATAATTACTGAAGAGCTAAGTTTTGTTCCAGATAATATTTTAAATTGCTGTGAAATAATTAACATAAGTAGACCCACAAAGTCATGCTATGTTAAATGTTTAAAAACTAAATTGCCGAATAAATTAAAGCTAGAAAATATAACTAATATTAAAATGCTTCATCTTTATAATGAGGATTTAATGTTACAATATAAAATAATATGTAATAAAATTATTACTAATATAATTAATTTGGAAGAGATTCAATTTTTAAAATTCAGAGATACATTATATGACATTTTTATATATAATTTAGATATAACAGATTGTATTTGGTATATTCTCTCTTCGCTCATTGAACAAAAGAAAATTAAGGATGAACATTTGTCAAATATATTGATAAAAACCTATTGCTTCTTTCAATATTACAATAATAATTATAGACCTATATATCATTTAGAAAATTACCTATTTTATTTAGTTAAGTTGATACATAATTTTTAATTTATTTTTTTATTTATGCCATGGATAAATACGCATAACATTAGTATTTGTAACATTTCTGTTATAGAAAGAATAACCTTTTACATAATTACTCATTGGTGATGGAATTGTATTATTAGCTTGTGCTACAAAGAAAAAATTGGTATAATTTTTTGGAATGCCTCTTGTATATGTTATAGCGCTTGTATGTATTGCCATTATATAATTAAAATATATAATTTATTTTAATTATATTTTAATCCTATTTCAATTAAATAATTTAATCCTATTTCAATTAAATAATTTAATACTTAAAGTTTAAATTAATTTTAATTAAATGGATTACAAAATAGCTTTTGATATATTAGAAATAAATACATATGAAGTTACTTATAGTGATTTAACATTAGAATATTTAAAGAAAAAATACCATAAATTAGCTTTAAAGAACCATCCAGACAAAAATGGGAATACTCCTGAATCTAATGAAAAATTTAAAAATATAAACGAAGCTTATGATTATTTAAAGAGAGAAATAAAATATCACGATAATGAACCTGATATAAATCTAGACGAATCAAAAGTTGACAAAGAAGATAAAAAACAATCATCTGTTTATTTTGAAATGCTAAAATTGTTTATGAAGACTATATTAGAAGGTAAGTACAATGAAATAGTATCACAAATAGTCAATGAAATAGTTTGTGGAGCAAAAAAAATATCATTCAAATTATTTGAAGACTTAGACAAAGATACAACTCTAAATATATGGAGTTTTCTCTCTAAGAATCAATCGGTACTTCATTTAAGTGAAGATGTTTTGTTAGAAGTACATGAAATAATTCTCCAGAAGTTTCAAAATGTTAAAATTTTTAAATTAAATCCAAGCATTAATGATTTATTCAATAATAATTTGTATAAACTTTATGTTGATGATAAATTATATTTAGTTCCTTTGTGGTGTAATGAAGTATATTTTGATGGTTCTGGATGTGAAATAATAGTTCTATGCGAACCTGAATTACCTGAAAATGTAACTATAGATGATAATAATAATATTTATACAGAAATTATAGTTAATATACAAGTTGATCTGTATAAATTATTAAAAAATGAGATGAATATAGTAATAAATATAGGCGAAAAAGATTTTATGATTCCTCTTTCAGAATTATTTATAAAGAAAGACCAATTTTTTAAAATAAAAAATCAAGGATTATCAAAAATAACAAATGACATTTATGATGTTAGTGAAAAAAATGACATCATAGTTAAGGTTAGTTTAGTTTAATTTATAGCTAAGTATTTGAAATTATTATAAATATAAAAAAAATATATTTATAATTAAATTTGTATAATTAAATTTGTATAATTAAATTTGTATAATTAAATTTGTATAATTAAATTTGTATAATTAAATTTGTATAATTAAATTTGTATATTTATGCGTCAACCTTCTTTTTAGTAACTATTCTTTTCTTTTTTGTCTCTTCTACAACAGGTTCAGCTAGAACTTCAACTGGAACAGGAGGAACAGGAGGAACTGGAACAGGTTCAGATAGAACTTCAACAGGAGGAACTGGAACTACAGCTGGATAATCTCTGTCATCATCGTCATCACTGTCATCAACAATAGCACTTACAACTCCTCCTTCAGGATCAATATCATCTTCAGGAGGAGGTAAAGCCTTCAACTTCTCCTTATCAGCAGGCTTAGGCTTAAGAAAACAAACCCCTTCTGTAATACTAGAGTTCTTAGGCTTTTGAACAATAGCTTGCTTCAAATTCCAAGTTACAGATACCTTACCATTAACAAACCACAATCCGCCACATTGTATCAAACATATAACATGAGTCTTAGACTTTAAGAAATCAAGAGGAGTTACATGAGGAGCACTCTTTCCCTTAATAAACAATGGCTCTCCTTCTTCATCATAAATTTCTGATTGCCAAACACCCTTCCAGCAAGGAATTCTAACAGTAAGAGTTGGAGGCTTATTATAATCCAATTCAGATCCGCCTTTGTCCAATTTAGGATGTCTAAGCATTACGTTAAATTTCTCATCCATAACATCAGGACTAGTAATAGTCTTTCCAAACCATTCCTTAGAATATGTCAAAGCATCAGCCTTAATCTTGGATTCCAACGCACGCATTGAAGATAAGAAATTAGCGGCATCAGGAGTTGAATAATCCGCATTAGGAAATTGAAGTGACATAGTATATTTTCCTGTAACGTTTCCTTGACTATCTTTACCTTCTTGACCACCCCATGTAAGCATTAATGGAGTAGAAAGAGTAAGAGATTCTCTGAAATGTTTATTATATAAATTCACAACCTTACCTCCGGCAGGATTTGCCTTAGGTGCAGAGTATGAGAATACAGATGTATCAATATTAGTTCCGTCGATTATTGCGCTTGCCATTTTAGTAGTATGATTTATATTATGGCATTATCTTTAAATCAATTTTTTTTTAAAATATAAAATAAATTGTTATCTAGTTAAGATACGTAATCTTACGATGTATGGTAAGAAGTTAATTAATAATATAAAAAAACAGTTCAAAAGAATTATATATATGTAATATATAATATGAGTACTTTAAAAAAAAATAAAAGTAATAATCTGTTAATAGACGAATATATGAATAATATAGTAAATAAATGTGAAAAAACTATACCAATAGTGACTAAGCCTTTAAAAATAAACGATGATGCTTTAAGCATTCCAACAGTAAAAAATTATGAAGAAATCACAAAGTATAATTACAATGGCGCACAATTAAAAACGTTTGCAAAATATTACAAGTTGAAAATTAGTGGAAATAAAAATGAGCTATTAATCAGAGTTTATTCATACTTATATTTGTCATCCTATATAATTAAAATTCAAAAAAATTTTAGAAGAAGGATTGTTAAAAAATATAAAATGATACACGGTCCGGCGTCAATGAAACGTAAAATATGTACAAATAGCAGTGATTTTATAACTTTAGAACCTGTCGAAGAAATAAATTTTCATCAATTTTTAAGTTATGAAGATGAAGATGGTTTTATATACGGATTTGATGTAGCTTCACTTTATAGTTTAATTTTTTTAAAAGGATCCAATGGTAATGTTGGTGGGAAAAATCCATATAACAGAAATAATTTTCCAGATAGACTAATAATGAATATAAAATCAATATTATATCTGAGCAGAATTTTAAAGATTCATATTACTTTACATTTCGAAGACGATAGCCAGTACGTTTCAAGTGAAAAAGCAATTGAATTGCGAGCTTTATCATTATTCCAAAACATTGATGCTTTAGGAAATTATAGTAATTCTCAATGGTTTCTCTCTTTGAGTAGAATTCAACTAATAAAATATGTAAGAGAATTATCTGATATTTGGAATTATAGAGCTCAAATATCACAAGCAATCAAACGCAATATTTGTCATCCTACTGGGGATCCATTTAGAAACTTAAGTATGCCTTTTATTCATACAGAAGGAAATATGTGCAATGTTAAAAAAGTTGTTTTAGAAGTTTTGGAAAATTTAGTGAATAGCGGAATAGACAAAGATAGTAAGTCTTTAGGAGCATATTATGTATTAGGTGCTTTAACATTAGTGAATCAAGAAGCGTCTACATCTCTTCCTTGGCTTTATCAATCAATGAGTTATTTTTAAATATATGTAGTAATATATTTTGAATGACTTATTACCATAGTATCATAACAATATATATTATTTGCGTTAAATCACTTAAAAAGTAATTATTAAGGTATACTATAATAAGATGGCCAGAACTAAAACTACCAAATCCGCTGAGACTGAACAAGTCACTACTAATACTACTGCTACTCCTGTTGTAACAGCTACTGCTACTGCTACTCCTGTTGTTACTGCTACTCCTGTTGTTGCTGCTGAGAAGAAGACCAAAAAGGCTAAGGCTCCTAAGGCTGATGTTGTAGTTCCTAGTGTGTCTCTTGCTGAGACTACTACCACCACCACCACTACCACTGAAGGAGTTGTTGAAGGTGAAGCTCCTATTGCCGAGCAATCTGTTGAATTCCTTGCTAAGCTACAACAACTTGGTGTCCTTATCTCTGCGTTAAAAACTGAATACCGCACTCTTGAGAAGAAATGGACTCGTGAACTCAAGGTTGCTCAAAAGCAATCATCCAAGCGTAAGCGCAAGGCTGGAAACCGTGCTCCTTCTGGATTTGTTAAGCCCACTCGTATTTCAGATGAGCTTGCTAAATTCCTTGAGAAGCCTTCTGGTTCCGAGATGGCTCGTACTGAAGTAACTCGTGATATCAACAAGTATATTCGCACTAACAATCTTCAAGATAAGGAGAATGGTCGTAAGATCAATCCCGATACTAAGCTTGCCACCCTTTTGAAGTTGAAAAAGACTGACGAGCTTACCTATTTCAATCTCCAAAGATACATGTCACCTCACTTTGCCAAGGCCATTAAGGATGCTATTAAGGAGGTCACATCTGTTGTTTAAATTTATTAAAACCTAAAAAATAAATTCTATAAAAAATAAATTCTATAAAAATAAATTATAAAAAAAATAAAAATTATATAGTTTGAAAGGACTACATAATTTGCTTTAATAAATTTGTAATACTTATTATATTATATTAATATATAATGAGTACAGAATTGTTACAATACAAATCTAATAGATTAGATAAATTAAAGGCTAATTATATTTATAATTATAACTATATTGTAAAATATTATACGAATATTATAAATGCTCTTAATCGTTCTACAAAACTTAATAAATCAAAGCAAATTACTATTGCTAAAAATTATTTAGCTGTAGATTTAAATACTTTATTAAATACATACAATAATAATATAAATATTATTAAGAATTTTATTCCAACACAAATTATAATTAATAAATCGAAAAAAGCACTTTTAATTGGCATAAATTATATCGGAACACAAAATGAATTGTATGGTTGTATAAATGATGTAAATTGTATTAAAGAGAGAATAAATAATAATGGGTTCACAAACATTAATATTTTAACTGATTTAACAAGTACAAAACCAACAAGAATTAATATTTTAAAAGCATTTAAAAACTTATTAATTAATTCACAATCAGGCGATTTATTATTTTTCTTGTATAGCGGACATGGTTCATATATTTTAGATAAAAATAAAGATGAAGACACCCAATACGATCAAATGATTGTTCCTTTAGATTTACAAGGCATAATTGATGATGAATTGAAATCAATAATACAAACATATTTGAAAAAAAATGTAACTCTATTTGCTATGTTTGATAGTTGTTTTAGTGGAAGCGTTTTAGACCTTAAATATCAATATTTAGATAGCTTAAATTTCGATAGTTATATTGAACATCCTGCAGAATTAGAAACCGCCGGAAATGTTATTATGATTAGCGGATGTAACGATGAACAAACAAGCGCTGACGCAAGTTTTAATAATAAAGCAAATGGAGCAATGACTTGGTCGTTTTTAGAAACATTAAAACAAAAACCAACTGAATCATGGAGAGAATTAATAAAAAATATGCGGTCTCTATTAAAAACCTCAGAATTTGATCAAATACCTCAGTTATCATCTGGTACATTTGTTGATATTGATTCATCTATTTTTATTTAGTTTACACCTTTGAACATTTTATTTATAATTTAATTTATAATTTATTTTTTAGAAACTGTATCAAAATCATCTACGCTGTCATCATCTGATTCATAATTTAATAATGCGCATTGTAATTCATCATAACTTATATGAGGTTGATATTTTAAAACAATAGGCGCGGTTATATTATCATCCTCGTGTATTTGATATTTTTCATTTAAAATATAGCGTACGGCAAAGGAAATATCAATTGTTTGCGTTTTTAAAATATCAATTAATTTTACATTATAAATATTGTCTTTTAATGTCTGTCTATCATATTTTTTATTATATAAATCTATCATTTTATATAATAACATAAATAATTTTAAATTAAAAAAAATAAATATAATTTAATTCAATGGAAATATAAATCCATCCGTTTTTAGGATTTCTTTAATTTCAGAACGCATAATAGGCCCATTTACAACACGAATGCTTTCAAATTGTTGTGAACATACATTGTTATTACTCAAATCAAACATAGCACATATCTTTTTTAATAAATCGTAATCTTTTATATAAGTTGTATTATCATTCAACCAATCATAAAACTCGTGACTAGATTTTGCTTTATGATATTTCTTAAAATATTTTAATGTGGTGTGTAATGTTGGTATTTTTGTTTTATCATTATCTACATTCATATTGTAATCGGTTCCTGATATGATACAAATTTCTCTCAATTCTTTGTGTGTAATGCCTAGATTTTCAAGTATTCCTTTTAAATCATAAATAACAGCAGTATGGTTTAATAAACTAAGATATCTAATTACTCTTGGACAACCATATACAAACATATCCATATCTTCACTTAAACAAGCCCATACTTTGCCTTTTAACGTTAATAAAGCACATAATTCATCTGCTTCACCAATAGCATCATAATATGTAGCTCCGTATGATCTTATCAAACATTTTACATTTTCAATATCAGTTTTGCTAATATAAATAAACTTTTTCTTAAGCATATCCATAGTATTAATTATTTCTTGTTTATCATTTTCATCGCTATCATGATTTTGTTCTAATTGTCTCTTTAAAATGATATATTCTTCTTCTGCTTCTTTTTTATCTTCACGTCTTTTTTGTAATAATTCTTTCTTTTCAATCGGGGGTTTTCCATCAAATATAAATATTGGCAATATATTGTAATGTCTAAATACAGAAAGCATTAGATAAATATTTTCAATTAGATTATTATCCCCTGCGTATTTATACATATAAATACTAATATCTATAGCTATTTTTTTGCCTGATAATTCGGCAAGAGATGTTAATTTTATAGATTTATTATTAGCCTCTTCTTTTAAAAATCGATTTAAATGTTTAATTCCCATTTTTCTTTTTGTTTTTTAGTAGTTGTTATAATTTGTAAGAGCCTTTTTAATTTCAATTTTATTTGATTTAGTGAAAAAATTGAATAAAATTGAAATTTAAAAATAATATAATAATTTACATTTTACACATGAAAACTAGAAGTCAAAAAAATGAAACTACACCTGAACCGATCCCTTTATATGAAGTCAATATAGATTTCGATGAAGCAAGTGAAGCGTGGAAATTAAATAAAATAAGTATTGGAAATGGAAGCTATAAATATGTTTGTAAAAAAAGAGGAATAAAAGGCAATTTATGTATTAAAAAATGCTTACCGGGTCAGGAATATTGCTGCGTTCATTTACATCTTTTAACATTAAAAGACATATAAATATTAACTGAAACTATTAATTTCAACCTAGCTCACAAATGCTCATGCGTAAATTAGTCATTAAATAATAATTAATTTGATCCTTTTTGTTATTATTATTATTATTATCATACATGTTATTTAAAAACTGTTGAGTATTAGATATATTATTTGCCATACTTTTTGTTTTATATTTTTTCTCTATAAATTTACAAAATTCCAGTTGATTTGACGATGTCTTTTTGAATTGTAAGAGAGAAGGATTATTAGTTTTACACCATAATAGAAAAGTTTGATAATTATTTATTAAAATAGTTTTTATAATGTAATATGCTAATACATTTGTTTTTTCTTTATATAATTGATCTCTTAACATTTTACTGTTTTCGTTATTAGAATATAAATCAGAATAATTTAACCCCATGAAATTCAATGTTTTCACAAGTTGAAAAAAGCTATAGGATCTCTCAAAATTAATATATATTTCTGAATTAGAGAGAAATTCTTCAATATTATTTTTATCATTTAATGTTACAAAACTACAAAAAAGCGCATTCATTATTTCTGCCCAAAATTCTGTATAAGACTCATATAAATTCACATTTGAACTAACTTTAAAAATATCTAAAATATATTTAGTTGGATCATTATTATTCATGTCTGAAAAATCTAACCCAAAGTTATGGAAAGTTTCGTGTATAAATACTTTAAACCATTCTTCTTTTCTAAATACGACAATCTCCGAATCCTTTGGACATGTTGTTGTAAAAGCGGTATTTACATTTATTTCATCGAGTGTATAAATATTTGAATTTGGGAATCGTTTTTCTAAAGATGTAAAATAAAAATAAACAATCAATAAATGAGAACATTGTTTTGAAGCATACTTATTTAATATAAATAACCACATAATAATACTGTCTACATATTTGTTGAAAGTCTCTATTTTAACTTTAGATATGTCTTCTTCAACTATAAAATATATTTTTATATTTCTATCAAAGAGAGAAAATGTGTAACAAATCTCATACATACTTAATTCATCAATGCGTTTTCTTATCAATTCAGGAAAACTGCTTGAATTAAAATTCTGAGGTTTTGGAATTTGTTTTACATTTAATATTTTTTTTGTAGTTACATTATAATTATCTCCTGACTGTTTTAAATGTAAAATATATTTATAAGATGTTAATATATCATTATAAATTTCCATAATAATGGAATTCGTTTTTTTCGTTTGATGAACTGAATCAATCATTTTATTATTCGTAAAAAATAACATTAATTGTTTACTATTTTTAGATAGTTTCATTCTTATAATAACTTTCTATTAATTTTTTATTATGTTTTGTCTTAATATTTTTATAATATTAATATTTTTTAAATATTAATATATATGAGCTCCACTACAAAAAAAAATACAATAATTA
>JGI25920J50251_10000779_pt1 | contig 11298 bp, 10 predicted proteins | sample LauGreBMM110DCMD_2_FD_50251 | JGI IMG/M metagenome (IMG submission 50251) | reverse complement strand
GTAAAACGTTTTTATAAACTGTTCTGGGTCTTTTTCTTTGCGACCTACCTAAGCTTTCTTTGGGTATTGGTCTGAATACAAGGCATTTGTTGGCTAAAAAAGCCTAACTAAACTACTAGGCTATTTGCCGATACAAAACTTACTAAAGATGGAACTCAGTAAATCGTCTGCGGTAATTTCTCCCGTAATGCTACCAAGGTGCCTCAGGGCGTCGCGAAGGTCATAGGCGACAAGTTCTCCGCTGGTGCCGGCCTCAAGGCTAGTTCGGGCTCTCGTCAAAGCCTCCAAACTTGCCCTGAGCGCGTTGGCATGCCTGATGTTGGCGATCATGACCTCACCCGGAACCTGATTAATTTTAATTAAATCAATTAATGCGGACTCCAACTCGTCTAAATCCTTATCATCAAGGCCCAGTCCCAAGTGAACAGGGAAATCCAAGGCCGTTTCCCCAGTCCACAAATCCCGCTTGCTAAGAACCAAAAGAACCGCGGCCTCGGGGTTTTCGTTCTCAATGGCCTTTAGCAGTTTGGNTGCATCCTTGGCTTCGCCGTCCATTGGGTCGATCAGCAGCAAAACCAGATGTGCCTCGCGAAGTTTTACCCAAGAGCGCTCTATGCCCATGCGTTCTACGGCATCGGACGCGTCACGAATTCCGGCGGTATCGATAAGGCGAAACAGGTAGTCGCCNAGCCTGAAGCGTTCTTCAACGCTGTCGCGGGTAGTTCCAGGAACGTCGCTCACAAGGGCACGGTTCTCGCGCAGCAATCGGTTCAGAAGCGTGCTTTTGCCTGCATTAGGCGGGCCAATGATAACTAGGGGAATACCGTCTCGCATCGCCTGACCCTGCCGAAAGGTCGAAAGCATCTCCGAACTCTGCCTCATGGCGGACTCCAATAGGGCCAGCAGTTGGCCCCGATTGGCAAATTCCACGTCTTCTTCTCCAAAATCGAGTTCCAATTCTATGAGCGCCGCAAAGTCCGTCAATTGCTGCCTCAGTTCACTCAAGCGCTTAGATACGCTCCCCTTGAGCTGTTTTAGGGCCAGTTCGTGGCCTGCGCGGGACTCGGCGGCAATCAAATCCCCCACTGCTTCTGCTTGAGCAAGGTCAAGCTTACCGTTGGCAAAGGCTCGTTGAGTGAATTCTCCTGGAGCAGCGAGCTCCGCGCCGCTGGCGATAAGGGCCTCNACGGCTTGAGCGGCAATAAAAGGGGATCCATGAAGGCCGAATTCCACGACGTCCTCTCCGGTGAATGACCATGGTCCTTTAAAAAAGGTGGCAAGGCCNTCGTCGAGCATTCGGCCCTCGGAGTCCATAAATTTTCCTAAAATGGACTGCCGCGGCGTCCAGTTTGAACTCGATTTAAATCGTTCGGTCGCAATACGCAGGGCAGAGGGGCCCGAGAGCCGCAGGACGTTCAAGGCGCCCAATCCGCTGGCGGTTGCAAGGGCAACAATGGTGCGATCGTTCACCCCACAAAGGTAGCGTGGTCCATGCCTATGCTTGCCCGCCTACCTGCCAATCGCCCAAATGGCCGGTACTTTGGCCTCGAGTTGCGGGGGCAGGGGAGTGGAGGACCATTCGCCAACAGACTTGGTGCAGGACCATTCTTGGCTTGCTGTTAGATTGAAGCCAACATAAACCTTGGTGCTTGGAGCCAAAAATTGAAGGAGCTCCGCAAAAAGCTTTGCATTTCGGTAGGGGGTTTCAATAAACCACTGACTTTCTTGGTTGGCATCCCGCTCCATACGGCTTAGTTGCTCGCGCCGCAAGCTGGCATCGTGGGGCAAATAACCATGAAAGCGGAACCTTTGGCCATTGAGGCCGCTTGACATTAAACCCAAAAGGAAGGAGGAAGGTCCGGGCCAAGAAACTACGGTTATACCCAACTCATGGGCCTTAGCAACGACCTCAGCACCAGGGTCTGCCATTCCAGGCGAACCGGCATCAGAAATTAATCCAATCGGATTCCCGTTCAGGCAGGGTTGTAGAAGGGATAGTGCTTCGTTGGACCCGTGTTTGGACCAAGTCGAGAGTTCCAGACTGGGTAAATCAATTTTAGGGTTGATCGCTCGCAAATGGGCTCGAGCCGCTTTGGGCGTTTCTACAATCCAGTGCTTGATAGAACCCACAAGGGTTTCAAGTTCTATGCCCAGCCAGCGTCCGCCTTCGGCCAGGGGCACCGGTATTAGGTGCAGTGTTCCATACTTAGCCATATGGGCACTATCGCTTGGCACGGGTTAGGTCAGCGTCAATTTCTTACGGATGTCGTCCACGTAGATTCTAAAGCGCTTGTCGGTTTCGGTCAGGTTGGAGACGGTTCGGCAGGCGTGCAGCACGGTGGCGTGGTCCTTGTTTCCAATTTGCAAACCAATAGACGCTAAAGAGCTCTTGGTCATTTGCTTGGCAAAATACATAGTCAGTTGACGGGCTTGCACGATTTCGCGCTTGCGCGTCTTGCTTCGCAGCAGATCGATGGGCATGTCAAAATAGTCGCAAACCACCTTTTGAATAAAGTCAATAGAAATCTCGCGGGTAGTGTTTTTGACGAACTTGTCAATCATCGACTTGGCCAACTCCACCGTAATGCGCTTTCGNTTCAATGAAGATTGTGCCAGCAGTGAAATAAGGGCGCCTTCGAGTTCGCGTACGTTGTTGGTAATAGAATAGGCCAAGTACTCAATCACGTCGTCGGTCATCTCAATGCCGTCTGCATAGAGCTTTTGGCGCAAAATAGCCATTCTAGTCTCGAGGTCTGGGCGCTGAAGGTCTGCAGAAAGACCCCATTTAAAGCGAGACAGCAGGCGCTGCTCNACCCCTTGAAGATCNACCGGTGCCCGGTCAGAGGTCAGAACGATTTGCTTGCCCTGCTGGTGGAGGTGGTTGAAAATTTCAAAAAATACGTCTTGAGTTTTTTCTTTACCGCCAAAGGAATGCACGTCGTCCATGATCAAAACATCGATGAGCTGGTAGAAGTGCACAAAATCGTTCTTCGTATTGTTGCGAATCGAGTCAATAAACTGCTGGGTAAACCGCTCAGCCGAGACATAAAGCACTGTTTTTTCGGGGAATCGATCCTTGATTTCAATACCAATCGCATGGGCAAGGTGGGTCTTACCCAATCCATTGGCTCCATAAAGAAGTAAGGGATTAAAGGATGTTCCGCCCGGCTTTTGAGCCACGGCATACCCCGCGCTTCGGGCAAGACGGTTGCAATCGCCCTCAATAAAGTTCTCGAAACTATAGTTTGGATTCAGCTGCGACTCGATGTGCACCTTCTTTAAACCCGGAATCACAAAGGGGTTGCGAATCCCGTCGTCTCCAATGCGAGCAGGAAAAGAAACCTGAGGATTCTCAACGGGGCCGCGGTTTGCCGACGGAATATCCATATTGGAGGTCCCTAGGTGNGCAGATTCTTGGTCCATCACAATGGAGTAGACCAAACGAGCGTCGCTNCCCATTTCTTTGGTAATAGCTGATTTTAAAAGCTTAACATAGTTGGCTTCGAGCCACTCGTAGACAAACTTAGAGGGAACCTGTAGGGTAATAATCTTACCCTGAAGCTTCATGGGCCTAATAGGCAAGAACCACGTCTTAAACGCCTGTGGACTGATGTTGTCTTGAACATAGTTCAGACAGTTTCTCCATACGGCTTCGGCGGTGCGCTCCATTGTTGCGATTAGGTTAGTAATTTGTGCTGCCGAAACAGGACTGTTGCTTGGCTCCAGNGGGCACTGAAAACGGTCGCTCTTTCGGATTGCTAAATTGTCAATTAAATATGTTGAAAAAAAACATCGAACCTATTGATTTACAAAAAATATTGTTGTTAAGGTTTTGTTTTGAGCACACATTATCCCTTGATTAAAAATTCATAATTTACTGAAAATAAGTAATTTAATTGTTCAAAATATGTTTGTTGCAACACATAAAATGAGGGTTCGCTACGCCGAAACCGACCGCATGGGCTACGCCTACTACGGCAACTACCCGACCTACTTTGAGGTTGCTAGAGTGGAGGCCTTGAGAACATTGGGCATACGCTATGCAGACATCGAGTCAAGCGGCGTTATGCTTCCTGTACGCGACCTGTCTCTTCGCTACCGAATTCCGCTTCGCTACGACGAGTTGTTCACCGTGACAACCGAAATTTCAAGTATGCCTCAGGGCAGTAGAATCTACTTTAAGTACCAAATACACAACGAGCAGGCAGAGCTCTGCAGCGAGGGCGAAACCACCCTGGTTTTTGCCTCCACCGAAACGGGGAGACCCACCTCGGTTCCTCTGGCCTTTCTTGAAGCCCTGAAGCCCTATTTCTAGGGAGTTACTAGTATGCGCCTGCCGTCATGGCCCACGTACCATCCGGCTGCCGGCAAAGTCCCGAATTGTTCCAATACTAATTCCCTACCCATCGCATCGCGTACTCTGAGGCTTTGCGGGAGTGAATCCGGCCAAAGTCCGTTTATAAGTACAATTACGTCGCTGCCCTTATCTTCTCTAAACTCGCTGCTGCCGAGGCCCGGAACTAAAATTTGCCAGGCAGCAAAGTCCAGCCGCAAGCCCGCAGCGTGCTGGCCGTTGTGCTTGACGCTGTCTGCGTGCAGCACGAGTTCGGCAAATTGGCGAAAGGTGGTACCCGAAGTCAAGCCATAAAGCGCCTCCATAACAAGCCCGTCCATGATGGTACCGCCGAGGCGTTGTCTTCCTCGCACGAGCGCGTCCACCATTACCGTGGTGTGGCTGTAGGGCCCCGTGAATAGTAGGCCAGGGTACATTTTAAGTTGGCTGTTTATGGCCGATCGCCCGCTCCAGAATTCGTTGTGCCCGTCCCAGGTAAAAACATTCTGCCATCGGTTCGGGCTGTGCACCAGGGACCATGACACCGCAAAATAGTCGCAAATAGCCTCCTCAAGAGCCTGACGCTGGGTATTAATGTTGGTTCCAGGAGCCGCGCCATAGGCCATCGCATGGCCGTACTCGTGAATGACTACGTCGGCATCCTCGGCATCGTCAACGCCCCCTTCTCCAAAGTAGAGCTTCGGGGGGCTTGTTCCAAAGTCAAAGGCACTGAGGTCTGCGCCGTTGTAGGCATTCACATCAATGGGAATGGGGTAGGAGACCATGCTTGGGTACCCGAGGTTTGCCATGCGCTGCTTCCATTGGTAAATGTGGTACAGCGCGTTAACCATTTCAAATTCCAGGGCGCTGCGGCTGAAGAAGGCAGTGGGTCCAGGCAGCAAGGGTACTGCAACAGTCGGAGGATCAAATTCTTGAACCACCGCCGCGGAGTTGGCCAAAACGAAGCCTGTTCCGTTCCACGTAAGCTTTAGTCCGACCAAATCTTGGTGCTGGTCTAAGACCGCTGCATTGCCGTCGTTTGAATCCACATACTGCCCGCCGTAGGGCACATTAGCCACCGAAAGGGGGTCGGGCAAAAAAACCTTCGCGGTAATAGTGGTATCCCAGCGACGGATCAGGTCCAAAGAATCAATGGGTTGNCCGTTCTGGTCAAACCAAGTGCGCACTCTTTTCAGGGGACTCGCCCGGTAGCTTTCGCGACGCTCTANCGGAATCCACTGCATGCCCACCACGAGCCATACTGGGGCGGGTGTGGAGGCTAGGGTATGGGTACCGGCCGGCTGGTCGGGCAGAATGGGCTCGACAAGCAATGCCATAGAACCGTCAGGTTTCAATACCCGCAGCGCTTCTGCGCCCTCAATGGCGATGCCTTGAAGGTAGCCTTGCAGCCGCTGGTAACGAAGCCATTGGGTTTCTCGAGTAGCATACTCTCGCCATTCTACCGCAGGGTTGAGGCTGGCCTCGCCCCAGGTAAGTCGGGACTCAAGTTCCTGGGCAAGCATCCCCTGCACTCCCGCAAGACAGGCAAGAAGCCAAAATTTCTTCACAAGGCTAATTTAGGAAGTCGAGCCTGCTGCAATTCATCCAACCCCCATTTTGCTTTCGAATCCCAGTTCCATGAGGTTTTGGGAGCTAAGCTTCCGCCTTCGGGCAGTGCGTTTCGGCTCATTAACCGATAGGCCTCGTCGCAAAAACCTTGATTTATAAAAAGCTGCAGCGTTTTTGGGCCTCCTTCGACCAAAAGTCCGACCTGGCCGCTTGCCCTTAGGCTGCGCCCTAAGGCTTCGGCACTGGTTTCACCCTCAAGCGGACTCCACACGATCCAGCCCTCGCGCTCGGCACGCCCCTGGCATGCATCATTCAAAGGCCGTTCGGCCCATAGGTATCGAGTAATTTCTGGCCCAGCGACGGCACGAACCCCTCCTCGGGTGGCGTCTGCCAACCAGGTTCCTGCGCCCACCAGGAGCGATCCGCATTCCTGCCGCAGCCGATGCGTCCATACTTGAGCCTCTTGCCCCGTGATGGGCCAAGGGCCGGGGTGGTTTTCACGCGGACCATCCACCTGACCTAAAGAATCTTGGGCCCATTTGAGGGTGACATACGGACGACCCGTAGCAATAGAGGTAAAAAATCGTTTGTTTTGCTCTGCGGCCTCCTCTTCTAATATTCCAAGAATGACCCTGCGTCCGGCATCGCGGAGCATAGCGATTCCGCGCCCTGCAACCAAGGNATTCGGGTCCTGGTGCGCCACCACTATAGTGCCAATGCCGGAATTTAAAATGGCTAAACTGCAAGGGCCAGTTCGTCCCTGGTGGCTGCAGGGCTCTAGACTCACATAAAGCTGGGATTCCGGCAAAAGGCTTAGGTCCTCGGTTCGCAGCTGATTCAAGGCCATGACTTCGGCATGCGCTTCGCCGGCTCGGTGGTGGTAGCCCTCGGCTAAAATCCGATCGCCGTGCACGATTAGGGCTCCAACTAAAGGATTGGGCTGGGTAAAACCAATCCCTTGAGCCGCCAAATCAAGGGCTCGACGCATGAAGTACTCCTCGCGCTGCATCACCACGTGGCTAAGGTACTGCGCTACCTTTGGCACGTGACATGGCGNGAACTTCAGCAAGCNTTTCTCTTGGCCAGGAGTCATTTTCNAGATTCCGAGGCCAGGGCCCAATGGCGGCTTTGGATTGACGCCCAAACGGGCCTCAGCCNAGGTCGTTTGTTTTTAGACGCTGGGCANCNGGCTCCCGACGGCGTAGTNCAAGCATTTACAGCGCATGCCTCTGCCCTAAATAGCGCAATGCCCATTCAGCAAATTCTTGGTTTTGAGTATTTTGATGACCTAAAAATCCACCTCAACGGCCATGTCCTTATTCCGCGCCCCGAAACCATAGAGCTGGTGGCTCTCGCTGCGGAACGCCTTCCTAAGGCTGCTAGAGTCCTTGATTTAGGCACGGGTTCTGGCTGTATTGCCCTAGCTCTTAAAAACCGTCGCCCTGACCTGAATATCACGGGTATCGACTTGTCGCCACTTGCCCTTGAAGTAGCCGTTCAAAATGCGGTTATGCTGGGCCTTGACCTGCGATTTATTGAAGCGGACCTTCGCGACGACCCGTCCGATAGTCTGCAGGCAGACGCCATACTCTGCAATCCTCCCTACATCAGCCCTGAGGAATACCTCGAGCCCGAAGTAGTGGAATTTGAGCCTTCTTTGGCGCTGTATGCTCCCCCCGGGGATCCTTTATTTTACTACCGACGCGTGTTGGCATGGGCCTTAACGCTCGGAGTAAACCAAGTCGGCTTCGAATGCCACCGCGACCGGGTGGGCGATGTCGCACAATTGGCCCAATCGCTAGGATACCAAACGCAAGAAATACAGGACCAATTTGCTTCGCCGCGTTGGGTTTGGGCTCAAAATCCAGGCAGTCAGGCCCTACCTTTGAAGGCATGACCGCGATCGATCGAATTCACCAGTTGCGCAAGGAACTGCACGAGCACAACCGCCGCTACTACGTCACCGACAATTCCGCGGTAAGCGACACGGAATTTGATCGATTGCTCCGCGAGCTTCAGGAATTAGAGCAGGCGCATCCCGAGTTAAGGGACCCCAACAGTCCGACCCAAAGAGTGGGCGGAGGCTTCACCAAGAACTTTGAACAGGTTGGTCACCAAAGGCCCATGCTGAGTCTTGCCAATACCTACAGCTTCGAGGAACTCGACGAATTCATAAACCGAGCCCAAGAGCTCGTGCCTGGCGATCGCATTCTTTGGAACGCGGAACTTAAATTTGACGGGGTTGCAATTTCGCTTGGCTATCAAAACGGACTGCTTGCGCGCGCCCTTACCCGTGGCGATGGCCTGAAGGGCGACGATGTGGCCGTGAATGTGCGCACCATTCAGGGAATTCCGCTTCAACTTCCCTCTGATGCCCCCCTCGATCTCGAGGTGAGGGGCGAAATTGTCTTCTTGCATGCGGACTTTGAGCGGCTCAACAACCGCCGCAAAAACGCCGGACTCGAACTCTTTGCCAACCCTCGAAACGCCGCTTCAGGAACCCTAAAAATGCAGGACTCTGCTGAGGTTGCCCAGCGCCGCCTCAGCATGTTTACCTACGCGGCCTACTCCAGCCAAAGTCCCTTTGCTTCGCACTCCGAGGCCATGCAGGGTTTGGCTCGATGGGGATTCCCGGTCCCGTCGCAGCAGGAGCGATGGTCGCAGCGCTGCGAAACAGCAGACCAAGTCAAGGATTTTCTAACCTTTTGGGACCAAAAACGCCAAAACCTCCCGGTTGCTACCGACGGGGTAGTCGTCAAGGTTGATCGGGTGGACCAGCAGCAGCGACTGGGTTCGACCGCCAAATCGCCCCGATGGGCAATGTCCTATAAATTCAANGCCGAGCAGGCCTGCACGCCATTGCTCGATGTAGTGTACCAGGTCGGTCGCACCGGAGCCATCACCCCCGTGGCCCATCTTGAGCCCGTATGGATCAGCGGCACCCAGGTTCAGCGTGCCTCGGTACACAATTCAGACCAAATTCTCAAGCTCGACCTGCACCTTGGCGACTGGGTTTGGGTAGAAAAGGGCGGAGAAATTATTCCCAAAATCACGTCGGTGGACCTGGACCGTCGCAGTGTTGGAGCTATCCCAGTTTCGTTTGCCATAATCTGCCCCGACTGCGGCTCTGCTTTGGAGCGCCGTGAAGGGGAGGCGCAGCACTTTTGCCCCAACCACCAAAAATGCCCTACCCAAATTAAGGGCCGCCTGGAGCACTTTATTCATCGGCGAGCCATGGACGTAGACGGCATCGGAACCGAAACCATCGACCGTTTGGTGGATCTTGGNTGGGTTCGGACTCCCGCAGACCTTTACGACCTTGGCGAGCAGGGCTGGAGTCAGCTAGAAAAGTTCAAAGAAAAGTCCGTAAGCAATGCCTTGGCCAGCCTTGAAGCAAGTAAAAATCTGCCCTTTTCGCGCGTGCTTTTTGCCCTAGGAATCCGCCATGTGGGCGAAACCGTAGCCAAAAAACTCGTTAAAGCATTTGTCCGCATCGAAGATTTAATTAAAGCGACCCACGAAGAACTGCTTGACGTACCCGACGTAGGGCCTCAAATCGCCGAAAGTATTCAGTCTTGGCTGGCAAATCCGGAAAATCTCCGCGAACTTGACCGACTCAAGTCCCAGGGTATAAAACTGGAACAGGCCCAATCCACAACTACAGGGTCTGGCCTGCTTCAGGGCAAAACCTTTGTAGTAAGCGGTGTTTTTGCTCAATTCAGCCGAGACGGAATCAAGAGTTCCATCGAAGAGCATGGCGGACGCGTAGGTAGCGCCGTAAGCAGTAAAACAGACTACTTATTGGCTGGAGAAGGGGTGGGGCCAAGCAAACGCAGCAAGGCAGAAGCTCTAGGAGTGCAATGGTTAACAGAAGAAGATTATCAATTATGGATTGGCTCTACAGACTAAGCGCTCCGCTCCAAAAGAAGGCCTGGCGCAGTGCGGCCAATGAACGACCCGCAACGACCCATTGGCCGGGCTGGGAGAAGGTTCGCCGCATAGGAATTGTATTTGACTCCAGGGCAGAAGAGGGCTACCTCGAATCCATGCGCCAGGTAGTCTCTGCTTTGCAGGCCCAGCAGCGATCCGTCAATCTAATTGGATGGACTGGCGAAATGCGGCCCAAAAACGCACTGTACTCGGGTCGCCAGCTCATTTTTACCGACGACTTTGCCTGGAACGGAGCGGTGCAAGGGGGTAACGCATTGGAATTCATGCAAACTGAATTTGATCTAGTGGTAGTGCTGCACCGGAGCCAAGACAGCCCTATCGACTACATTGTGTCGCGCACTCCCTCTGGACTTCGCGTGAGCATTACGGGCGCTAACGACTTTTACGACGTGCGCTACCACAGCGCAGACCGCCTTCCTATGGACTACTTTCGTGCTTTGAGTGCATGGCTCGCTAAAATTCCCCCTCGATGAACGCTCGCATCAACCCATTTCGCGGAACAGGCATAGCCTTGGTGACTCCCTTCACGCTTCACAATGAAGTCGATTATCCGGCGCTTAAGCGTTTGGTTGACCATTGCATTGAAGGCGGAGTGGAGTTCCTTGTGGCCCTAGGAACGACNGCCGAAACNGCNACCCTCAGNACCCAGGAGAGAATTCGTNCGGTCGCTGCCATACTTGAAGCCTCCGANGGTCGAGTTCCCCTGGTTCAGGGAGTTGGCGGGAACGACAGCGCCAAGGTGGCCGAAGAGCTACGCTCGGGTCTTGCTATGGGTGTTCAGGGAGTGTTGAGCGTATCTCCCTACTACAATAAGCCCAGCCAAGAGGGTATTTACCGCCATTTTTGCCATTTGGCGTCCTGTACGGATCTTCCAATTATTTTGTATAACGTTCCGGGTCGAACCAGCTCCAACATGCTGGCTTCGACCACCCTAAGAATTGCAGAGTCTGTTCCGCATGCGGTGGCCATCAAAGAAGCCAGTGGGAACCTAGAGCAGGTAATGGACCTCATCGCCGACGCTCCAGATGGCTTTGATGTGCTCAGCGGAGACGATAATTTGACCCTGCCCATGATTGCCTGCGGAGCCCAGGGCGTGATTTCTGTAAGCGGACAAGCTTTTCCTAAAACCTTTAGCCAGATGGTTCGCGATGCAATAAACGGGAATCTAAAAGAATCCCGACTGGGGCATTATGCCATGCTCCGCTTACCCAGCAGCTTTTTCAAGAGGGTAATCCGGGCGGAATTAAATCGGCTTTGAGCCACCTTGGAATTATCGAAAATTCCCTTAGGCTTCCGCTTTGGCCCATTTCGGAAGGACTTGATGCCGAGCTAGCCTTCTCGGTACGCAAATTGCAGCAGCACGAATCATGAAAAAAACCATGCTTGTTCTAGGAGCCTTGCTCGCGCTAACTTCTTGCGGTGACTATGGCAAAGTGCTTAAAAAC
>JGI25920J50251_10000774_pt1 | contig 11341 bp, 15 predicted proteins | sample LauGreBMM110DCMD_2_FD_50251 | JGI IMG/M metagenome (IMG submission 50251) | reverse complement strand
CCAAAAGATCATGATGTTTTTACCGCAGGTGATGAACTACTTTTTGTGGCATCAGCCAAAGCTGAGGCACAGTTAAAGGCTTGTTTTATTTAATTTACTTTAGTTGTTGGCGTTTTTCTTAGAATTTGCCAAGTACCCCACGCGGTTAATATAAATAGTGGATACCCCATAAACAATCTAGCGGTGCCAAGTGCGTTCACATTTCCGCTTTGATAAAGTGGGTATTGAATCAGTAATCTGGCAACAAACATACCAACCCATAACCACCCCGCCTTTATATAAGCATTTAACCTAGCTGGATCTTTGCGCCACATTAAGTTCTCACCCAGAATAGGTCCCAGCGTTAAGCCCAATATTGGCCACTTAATTAAATTAGTAACTGTATACATCAACGCATATCCAGCATTAATCCATAATCCAGGCAAATAAAAATCAGCAGCGCTGCCACTTCGCTTGGATATTAATGCACAAATTGCAACTCCAATTAAGCCAGAAAATGCATGCTGAACAGTTTCTCGCTTGAGCAAGCGGATTAGTGTTAAAAAAATTGATAATCCAACAGCAGCGTAAATGGCAGCATTTATTTCTCTACTTGATAAGTTAAAGACAATTAAAAAAACTAAGCAGGAAGTCCTGAATCTATTAGTCCACGTTTGCCACCTAGTGCGTTAACAACCTTGTCTTTATCCTCGCTATGTCCTTCGTAACTCATGATCCAGTTGATCCAAACCCACCAGTTGCTCTTTCAGAGCCAGGTAAATCTTTTACCTCAACAAATTCAGCCCGTTCCACTCTTTGAATTACCAACTGAGCAATTCGGTCTCCTTTTTTAAATGAGACTGGGTTGGTTAAATCATGGTTTATCAGAATTACCTGTAGTTCACCGCGATATCCAGCATCAACTGTGCCAGGAGTATTAACCATGGATATTCCGTGCTTAATTGCCAACCCTGATCTTGGGTGCACAAGTGCTACATAACCATTTGGTAGGGCAATGCTTATGCCGGTAGGAACTAACAATCGCTCCCCTGGATTTATTGTGAAATCTATTCGGGTAGCAAGATCTGCTCCTGCATCACCACCCTTCGCGTATGAAGGCATTGGCATTGTTGGATCAAGACGCTTAATTAATACCTCGGTCATGGATTTATATCAAAATCTGGGTCAACAAATGCCATCAGCTCTGGATGCTTAACCAAATGATCTTTGTATTGTTCGGTTAGATTTTTAATAAAATGCTCCATTGGCACTGAAATAAATAATGCAGATGCCTTCACGGCAATCTCACCAGTTGCCGAGTCTAATCGTCCCTCAGCTTGGGTATAGATCTTTCTACCTGCTTGCCCAGTAATTCTGGCATCAATATAAAGTGTTCTTCCTATTGGCACTGGTAATAAAAAATCTGTTTCTAATCTACCGGTGACTGCTGGAGTTCTTATCAACCACATCAACTTGCCTAGCGCTTCATCAAATGCAAGTGAGAGTAAGCCGCCATGTGCAAGTCCAGGTGCGCCTTGATGATCCTCAGTTACAGTAAATTTTGCAGTTAGATCTAAAGATTCACCTGCAATAGCAATTAGGTGTAAACCAGTTTTGTGTAATTCACCACAACCAAAGCAATGACCAAAATGTGATGAAATTTGTGAACCAACTGCAGGCGCTTTTGGATGTCTGCCTGGCATGACCGAATCTGCAGGTGGAGTGGTGGATGCGATACGGCTCATTGGCAGAGCGTATCCTTTATCTCATGGCTAGATCTAATTCAAAATCTGAATATGCTGAACGAATTAATTGGCCGAGTTGGCTTTGGGCTTTTTTAGCGGTGATGGTTGGCTCAATTTACCTAACCATTTGGGCTCCATTTGGGCATCTAAGTGCCGCACTTATTTCACTACTGATTACTATTTGTTTAATTTATAGCGCGAAAAAAACAGCTCTTGAGATCGTATTGGTTAATGATTGGTTTTATGCCGCAGATGCAAAGATCCAACTCAAGTACATTAAAGTTAGTGCGTTAGATAAGAAGCAGTTTATTAAGTTGCGTGGGCCAGATGCTGATCCAGCAGCCTTTAATGCCACAAGGTTTTGGGTCAATACTGGAGTGAAGATTGAATTAAATGATAAGAAAGACCCAACTCCATATTGGTTAGTTTCCAGCAAAAAAGCAAAGCAACTTGCAACTAAATTAAATTAATCGCAATCGCTACAAACTGCTTTCAAGCCTTCACCACGGGACTTTTGATTAATATGTTTTACTAAGAAGCAACGAGAGCAGGCGAACTCATCCTCTTGTTTTGGTACTACCTTTACCGTTAACTCCTCGCCAGATAAATCAGCACCTGGCAACTCAAGACTTTCTGCGGCTTCAGCCTCGTCAATATCAACCTGACCAGATTGTGCATCCGCTCTTCTAGCCTTTAACTCTTCAAGTGATTCTTCATGTAACTCTTCATCGGTTTTTCTGGGGGTATCGTAATCAGTTGCCATCACTCACCTCCCTCTACCTACATAAAATCAAATTCATTTTTCTTTAGAGTAGCTATTACTCCAACTGGGCGGATAATCCCCTATAAGAGATGCATGTGCCTAATCAACGCTAGGCGTGTCGGGATTATTCCTCTTTTAGTTGCTGGGTTCGACGCTCAGCCTGGGCTTTACGCCATTTAGCAATCTGCCCATGATTTCCAGAGAGCAAAATTTCTGGAACTGCAAGTCCGCGCCACAATGCTGGCTTTGTGTAATTTGGATACTCAACTAATAACTCTTCATCATTTCCAGTAATTGAATGTGACTCCTCTTTTAACGAGTCTGGATTTCCAATCACACCTGCAATCAATCTTGCAGTTGCCTCAATTATCACCATGGCTGCAACTTCACCGCCACCTAAGACATAATCACCGATAGAAACCTCATGGAGATTGAAATTCTTTTTGCCTGCATAATATTCACCAACTCTGGCATCAATTCCTTCATACCTACCGCAGGCAAATACTAAATGCCGCTTTGCAGCAAACTCACTCGCCATTTTTTGATCAAATTTTTTACCAGCTGGAGTCAGAATAATTAAATCTACCTGATCCTTATCATTAGTTATTTGATCAATAGCACCGCCCCATGGCTCAGCCGACATAACCATTCCCGCACCACCACCATAAGGGGTGTCATCAACTGAATGGTGAGTATCTGTGGTTTGATCACGAAGGTCATGAATATTTATTTGCAACAAACCCTTATCCGCTGCCTTACCCAATAAGGATAATTTCAAGGGTGCTAAGTACTCAGGAAAGATAGAGATTAGGTCAATTCGTAACATCTAATAATCCTTCCGGTGGATCAACCACAATTTTCTTAGTTGAAACATCAATTGAAATAATAATCTTCTTCACCATTGGAATTAGCACTTTTTTGCCATTTTTAGCAACTGATAATAGATCCTGACCTGGCAACTTAACTATTTCATCTACTTCACCAATTAATTCATCACTCTGCAGAAATACCTGGCAACCTAGTAATTGTTGGTAGTGGTACTCACCTGGTGATAGCGAAGTGATATCTACTTCGGCTGAAATCATCTGATCTCTTAGCTCCTCAATTTGGTTTCGATCAATAATGCCATCAAAGGCTAAAAGAAGAATTTGATTGTGCCAACGGGCTGATCGAATTGTTAAATCTTTACCATTATCTAAACTGAGTTTAGCCCCTACCTTAAAGCGCACATCTGGATCATCCGTTTGAACCTGAACTGTTGCTTCACCAAGGACACCATGTGCGCGGCCAATGCGACCTACGACAAGTTGCAAATTAACGAACCTCGTCTGCCTCGATTAAATCAACTCGAACTGATCGGCCAGCAAGTGCACTCATTACGGTACGAAGGGCTTTAGCAGTTCGCCCGTTTCGCCCAATTACCTTGCCAATATCATCTGGGTGAACTCGTACTTCAAGAGTTGTTCCACCACGATTATTCTTTTCAGTGATTACAACCTCAGCTGGATTATCAACAATACCTTTAACTAAATGTTCTAACGCTTCGTCTATCATCGCTACTCTTTTTTACTTGTCTCTTTTTCAGTCTCGGCCGCTGATTCTGCTGCAGCGACAACTACATCCTCAGATTTAACTTCAGCAACTGGCTCATCTACTTTAACTGGCTCAACAACCGCAGCTGCCTCACCAACCTCTGGGACTGAGACTTTCTTGGAAACTACTGGTGGTACATACTCTGGCTCGATAATAATTTCACCATCTGCGCCACGACGCTCTTTAATTTTTGTTGCCTTACCGCGCAGATTGCGTAGGTAATAAAGCTTGGCGCGACGAGCTGATCCGTGGCGGATAATTTCAATTCTTTCAATTACTGGCGTATGTACTGGAAAAGTTCTTTCAACTCCAACACCGTATGAAATTTTACGGATAGTAAATGATTCACGAATTCCAGAACCAGAGCGTGCAATAACTACACCTTGGAAAACTTGAATACGGCTTTTCGCTCCTTCAATAACCCTTACATGTACTTTTAATTCATCTCCAGGACGAAAAGATGGGATGTCCTTGCGCAATGAGGCGGCATCTACAGCATCTAACACGTTCATAATTTGTCCTAGTCATTAAATTTATAGGTAGCAAGATTTTTTTGCTAAGTGCGTATCCTGCCACAGCAGGGGTGATTAGATCAATTTGAGATCAAATCAGCGGCAAAAGCTGAGCATGCAGGGTGGGTCCGGCGCATACGACTAGATCAGAGTTTGGTAGACCGCCACCTCTGCCGGAGATAACCGCACCCGCCTCAACTGCAATCAATCCACCAGCTGCGTGATCCCACTCTTTTAAGGATGCTTCAAAATATCCATCAAGTGCTCCCATAGCAACATAACAAAGATCAACNGCTGCTGCGCCATTTCTTCNTAAATCTCTAATCTTTGGCAACAACTTAGCCATTGCCTCACCTTGACTAATTCGCAGATTTAAATCGTAAGCAAAGCCTGTTGCCAATAAGGCTTTTTCAAGTAATACAGGTTCATTGCACTTAATTTTTACACCGTTATAAGTTGCACCTTCACCTCTCACCGCACTCCAAAATCCATCAACACTAGGGGCATAAACCACTCCAACAATTACGCCATCTTTATCCTTTGCGGCGACTGAAACATTCCATCCAGGTAGGTTGTAAAGATAATTCACAGTGCCATCAAGGGGATCAATCACCCAAGTTATTCCAGAAGTACTTTCCTTAGCNCTACCTTCNTCAGCGATAATCCCATCNTCTGGCCGAAGATTAAGAATTTGCTTAACAATTAGCGCCTCTGCCTGCTGATCCATCTGTGTTGCAAAATCAACGGCAGAACTTTTCTCCGTAAAAGTAAAGGCATCTGGTCGCTTCATTAAATGCGATCCAGCTAAATGTGCCACCGATTCGGCAATCTTAAGTAATTCCGCCCTCACCAGGTTATCTAAGCATGAAAAGATGCCGCACTCTGTGAGTGGCTTATTTATCCCCCCGTTAAATTGTGGCAATCTACTCTCATGAGCGAGCCAACGGATCTGCGGTTAACTGGTAAATCTGCCGATGGTGCCAATCTTGAGTTAGTTGATCAGGTTGGAAATCAATACCAGCTGCGGATAAGTGATGGCCTGCGGGCAACTGTTAATCAACCTCGTCTTTCTGCTGTTTCAGATATTCAAGAAAGTGTAACTACAACTGTAAAAGAGGTGCAGGCAAGATTACGAGCTGGTGAATCTATGGATTCAATTTCTAGAACTACTGATTGGTCAATTGAAAAAATAGAAAACTATGCTGGTCCGATCTTGCAGGAGCGCGCATTTATTATTTCGCAAGCACTTGCTACTCAAATTCGCCGTGAGCCTCATGCGCCATATCTTGAAACTGCTGTTGCTAATCAACTAGCACCCCGTGGAGTTGATATGAATACGATCGAATGGAACACACACCGCACAGCTGATGGAAATTGGCAACTAACTCTTTACTATCCACTTCGCGATGGTTCACCCGAGGATGCAAAAGGTGAGGCAGTTTGGCTATTTAATTTAGGCAGAAGAACTTTGTCAGCTGATGATGATGGCGCAAGGTGGATTGGTGGTGAGGTTAAACAAAAAGCCCCAGTTCAAACTTATGGGANTGTTCCAGTAAGTGAAGCACCAAGATTGGTTTCAATCAGNGAGGATGTCACTCCTTATGCGCCAACTAGATTAGTNATAGTTGATGANAGCCTTGAGAGTGAGCAANTAGATGATGAAGCNCAGCGTGATGGTGTTACCAAAAGAATTAAGATTCCATCTTGGGATGACATTATGTTTGGGAAAAAAGATCCAGACTAAGTAAGTAAAAGCGGGATCGCAACCTCAGTATCTGTTACTCCCCCATGGTGGCCCACCATTGATGTCTCCTCTTTAACTCTTGCTGGATCCACCAAAATTAAATCACCATTAGCGATTGCAATTAAATCACCCATACGATCTGATGAATCCTGGGTGACTACTGGTCCAAATAATCCTGTTGTAATTGCATCTTGCCTACTTAATATCTTTGCCTTGTCACCAAAAAACTCCTGCCATTGTGTAATAGTTTCTGCCAAAGCACCTGCCTCAACATAGATATGCCTTGCCCTTGGTTCACCACCAATTAATGTCACATTTTCAAGTAATTTATTATCTTGCCCCAAAATTATCTGCTCGGTGCTATTTATCATTCCATGATCTGAGGTGATCCAAATTCGCGTCCCAGCAGGTGCTGATTGTTTAATCTTGGTGATAAATTCAGAAATATATTCAAATGCAGTAAGCCACTTATCAGATCCAACTCCATCACTGTGTCCAGCAGAATCTAAATTATTTAAATAGGTATAGACAAAGGAGGGTTGCGGTTTTAAAGCAAGATGTACGGCAGTAACCATCTCTTCAATACTGTTTGCGCCCACATACTTTGCACCACGCAATGCAGCCTGCGTAAATCCACTGCCTTCATATCTTTTAGCTGCAACATGCGTAACTGAGATGCCAGCATTTACTGCCCGCTCAAACATAGTTGGAACTTTTTGCCAGATAACTGGATCTACTCGCTCATCCCACTTAAGTGCATTCAGTAAACGATTATCACTTCGTGGCACCCTTACGGTGTAGCCAAGCATGCCATGTAAGCCAGGCAGCACTCCTGTTCCAAGAGTTGAGATGCTGGTGGCAGTTGTCGATGGAAAATCAGTATAAATAGTTTTAATCTGTTTAAGCTCTTCAAATATTGAGAACTGGTCAGCAAATTTATTAATTGCATCCTGCCCCATGCCATCGATTAATACCACGCACTCTCGCATCTGCCCTTGGCCAAGGGATAAATAATCATTTGTATCAGCAAGATTTAATGATGAGAATATTGAGTTGATTAGATGGGATAAACCAAACTGATCATTTAATTTCCTACTATTCATAGCGCAAGGATACCTAGATGAAGAAATTACTAAGTAATGGGCTTGTCGCGAAGAAGAAATTGATGAAATATTGGCAAGATACTGCCTATGGCCAAGACACCCAAAGTAGTTGTAGCTAAAGCAGGGGAAAACCCTGGCCGCATAATTGATATTGATGTTGCCTCTGAAATGTCTGAATCATTTTTGGAGTATGCCTATTCGGTAATTTACTCAAGGGCTTTGCCTGATGCTCGCGATGGTTTAAAGCCAGTACAACGTCGCATCTTGCATCAGATGAATGCGATGGGACTTCGGCCAGATAAAGGTCATGTGAAATCTGCTCGAGTTGTGGGAGATGTAATGGGAAAGCTTCACCCACATGGTGATGGCGCAATATATGACGCGATGGTTCGTATGGCACAATCTTTTTCAATGCGCCTGCCATTAATAGATGGTCATGGAAATTTTGGCTCCTTAGATTCTGGCCCAGCAGCCATGCGATATACCGAATCTCGGCTTGCTCTATCAGCCATGTTGATGGTGGATGAATCAGATGAGGACACTGTTAATTTTGGTGCGAATTACGATGGTCAAATTCTTGAACCGCAGGTTTTACCAGCGGCTTTTCCTAATCTATTAGTAAATGGTGCAACTGGAATTGCAGTAGGTATGGCCACAAATATGGCGCCCCATAATCTGGGTGAAGTTATTGCAGCTGCAAAGCATTTAATGGAAAACCCAAAGGCAACTTTAAAACAATTAATGAAATTTGTACCAGCACCAGATTTTCCAACAGGTGGTTACCTAACTGGCACCGAAGGCATTGCTGAGGCGTACGCCAGTGGCCGTGGCTCCTTTAAGGTGCGAGCAACTGCAGTTATTGAAAAAGTCTCTGCCCGTAAACAAGGATTAGTAATAACTGAAATGCCATACAACATTGGGCCTGAAAAAATAGTTGAAAAGATCGCTGATTTAGTTAAGGCAAAAAAGATCCAAGGCATTTCAGATATTGTGGATCTATCAGATGGTCAATCTGGCACCAAGGTTGTAGTTGAGATCAAAAATGGTTATGAACCCATCGAGGTCCTAGAAAATCTTTATCGCCTCACCCCTATGGAGGATGCCTTTTCTATCAACGCGGTGGCGCTAGTAAATGGAAAACCACTGACCTTAGGATTAAAAGATCTGCTTCAAGTATTTATTGATCACCGAATTGAGGTGGTCAAGCGCAGATCAATCTTCCGTAAGGCTAAAGCACAGGCAAGGTTAAATTTAGTAGATGGCCTGCTCAAAGCAATTGTAGATATTGATAAAGTAATTAAATTAATCAGGGCAAGTGAGGATGCAACTGTTGCCAAGGCTGGTTTAATCAAAACATTTAAATTAAGTGATGAGCAAGCAACCTATATTTTGGATATGCCACTGCGCAGATTGACCAAGATGAGCAAAATCGAACTAGAGAATGAAGCCAAAGAATTAAAGGCTACAATCTCCTCCTTAACTGCAATCCTAAAAACTGAGGAGAGCATCAAAGCTAAAGTGTCCGAGGAGTTGTCTGAAGTTGAAAAGAAGTACGCATCCCCTCGCCGCACCCGCCTTGTTGCATAAGCAACTTTGATATCAACTAACGCCCTAGAACTTCGCGCTGCCGCAAGGCTTCTGGTTAAGGATGTATCGGTTCGAATTAATCATGGTGACCGTATTGGTTTTGTTGGTCGAAACGGCGCTGGTAAATCTACGTTGGCAAAGGTTTTAGCTGGTGAAACTATGCCAGCAGGTGGAATTGTTAATCGAGTCGGAAAAATTGGATACCTGCCACAAGATCCTAGAACTGGTGAGGATCAAGGCAATGTAATTGACCGAATTCTTTCAGTTCGAGAGCTAGATCAAATCACTAAGCGAATGCGAGCAGTTGAAGAGGAGATGGCAACCTCGCAAGGTGTGGAATTAGAAAAAGCGATGGAGCGCTACACCAGAGTGGAGCATGATTTCTCCGCAGCCGGTGGCTACGCCGCTCAGCTGAGGCAGAGGCAATTGCATCCTCATTAGGTGTTCCTAACAACTTATTTGATCAACAATTAAGCGCACTATCAGGTGGTCAACGACGCAGAATTGAATTAGCACGAATCTTGTTCTCAGGTGCGAAAACGCTTATTTTAGATGAACCAACAAACCACTTAGATGCCGACTCAATCATCTGGCTGCGTGAGTTTTTGATGAAGTATCCAGGCGGGCTAGTGATTATTAGCCACGATGTTAACCTGATTGAAACTGTAGTAAACAAGGTTTTCTATCTCGATGCCAATCGAAATGTTATTGATGTCTATAACATGAGTTGGAAAAACTATTTAATTCAGCGTGAAGCAGATGAACACAGAAGAAAACGTGAGCGGGCAAATGCAGAAAAGAAGGCAGAGATCTTGCAAAAGCAGGGTGAGAAGATGCGCGCAAAAGCTAGCAAAGCAACCGCTGCGCAAGGAATGCTTAGGCGTGCTGAAAAGTTACGAAGTGGATTGGAGGAGGTTAGAAAGGTTGATCGAGTCGCAAAACTTCGCTTTCCTACTCCCTCCCCATGTGGCAAAACTCCAATTACCGCTGCTGAATTATCTAAGTCCTATGGCTCACTTGAAATCTTCACTGATGTTGAATTAGCGATTGATAAAGGCTCGCGAGTTGTAATTTTGGGATTAAACGGTGCTGGTAAAACAACTTTACTTCGAATTCTTGCTGGTGATCTTGAACCAGATACCGGACATGTGGAGGCTGGCCATGGTTTGAAAATTGGCTACTACGCCCAGGAGCATGAAACCTTAGATTATGAGCGCTCAGTTTTAGAGAACATGCTTAGTGCCACCAAAGATATTAGAGAGCCAGAGGCAAGAAATGTTTTGGGTTCATTCCTATTTACTGGTGATGATGTCCATAAGCCAGTGAAGGTACTAAGTGGTGGTGAACGAACAAGATTAGCTTTAGCTCTTCTAGTTGTTAGTGCAGCAAATGTATTGCTGCTCGATGAGCCAACAAATAACTTAGACCCAGCATCTCGTGAGGAAATTCTTGGCGCACTTGCTGAGTATCAAGGCGCAGTAATTCTTGTTTCCCACGATGCTGGCGCAGTTGAAGCATTAAAGCCAGAACGGGTATTGCTGCTGCCAGATGGTGATGAGGATTTATGGAAAGAGGAGTACTTCGATCTAGTTACGATTGATTAAGCGTCAATCCGCTCCCGATCAATATCAGCATTTGAAATAAACTCTTTACGAGGTGCAACCTCATTGCCCATTAATAACTCAAACATCGCTTCAGCCTTTGTCACATCTTTCATCGTGATTCTTCGCAAAGTTCTCTTATCTGGATCCATAGTTGTTTCACGAAGCTGATCAGCATCCATCTCACCTAATCCTTTATAACGCTGGATTGGCTCTTTCCATCTTTTGCCATCTTTTTTAAGAGCAGTGATAACTTTCTTCATCTCATCATCAGAGTAGGTGTAGTGAAGCTCCCCTTTCTTGCCACCAATGACATCAATTCGATGCAATGGCGGGATTGCAGCAAATACTCGACCCGCCTCAACTAATGGGCGCATATAAGAGTTGAATAAAGTTAGAAGCAAACAACGAATATGAGCACCATCCACATCAGCATCTGACATCAAAATTACTCGGCCATATCTAGCATCATTGATATCAAAAGATTTTCCGCTACCAGCACCGATTACCTGAATAATTGATGCACACTCATTATTTTCCAGCATCTGTGAAAGCGATGCTTTTTGAACATTAAGTATCTTTCCGCGGATTGGCAGGATCGCCTGAAACTCTGAGTTTCTAGCCGCTTTAGTTGTTCCTAAGGCCGAGTCTCCCTCAACAATAAATAGTTCAGTTCGCGCAGCCTCATCTGATCGACAATCAGATAATTTTGTA
>JGI25920J50251_10000771_pt1 | contig 11351 bp, 10 predicted proteins | sample LauGreBMM110DCMD_2_FD_50251 | JGI IMG/M metagenome (IMG submission 50251) | reverse complement strand
AGCTAAAGCGCAAGTCAGTCCTAGGTTCTAGGCTTCGACCATGGCAAAGAGCTCTGCACCAAAACCGCTAAAAGACCCATTCCGATGCGCAGAATGCGGTTGGAGTACTAATAAATGGGTTGGCCGTTGTGGCGAATGCCAAGCGTGGGGAACNGTTGAAGAGATAGCTGCTCCTAAAAAACTTTCGCTAATTGCAACTTCAGTTACAAATGCAGCGCTCCCAATTGGTGATGTTGCTATCGAGAGTGCGCGAGCGCGAACTAGTGGAGTTCCCGAGTTAGATCGAGTACTTGGTGGCGGTTTAGTTCCTGGCGCGACAATTTTATTAGCAGGTGAACCAGGCGTTGGTAAATCAACTTTACTTTTAACCGTTGCGGCCGAAAGCGCACGTCGTGGCTTAACAACTTTATATATCAGCGGCGAAGAATCTACTTCCCAAGTTCGACTTCGTGCCGAACGACTTGGCGCGCTCGACAAAGAACTCTGGTTAGCATCCGAAACTGAACTCGGTTCGGTAATTTCACATATTGATGAAGTAAAGCCTGCACTACTAGTTATCGACAGCATCCAAACAATTGGAAGCGCCGCAGTTGATTCCGCGCCTGGCGGTGTTACCCAAGTCCGCGAAGTTGCTGCCGCGTTAATTCGGTTATGTAAAGAGCGCGCTATAACTTTAGTTTTGGTAGGACATGTAACTAAAGATGGTTCTATTGCTGGACCAAGATTATTAGAACATGTAGTTGATGTAGTTTTACAATTTGAGGGCGAGCGCCATTCCAGATTACGATTAATCCGTGCCATTAAAAATCGTTATGGTGCTAGCGACGAGGTCGGTTGTTTTGATTTACATGATGGTGGCATCGAAGGGCTTCCTGACCCAACTGGTTTATTTACAACGCGTCATATCGATCCGGTTCCTGGAACATGTGTAACCGTAACTCTGGAAGGTCGCCGCCCATTACTTGCCGAAATCCAAGCGTTAGTTAGCGCTGCTAAAGATGTTGATTATGGAAATGCTCGACGTGTAACCAGTGGACTAGATAATTCACGAACCGCGATGACGCTCGCCGTTTTAGAACTGCGTGCCGGAATTCGCTTAACTGGGCGGGATGTTTACGCCGCTACTGTCGGCGGAATGAAAATGACCGAACCCGCAGCCGATTTAGCGTTAGCGCTAGCTGTTGCATCCGCCGCTAAAGGTTTAGCGCTCCCCGCAGATTTAGTCGCCATTGGTGAAGTTGGATTAGCTGGTGAAATTCGTAAAGTAAGTGGCGTGCAACGTCGCTTACAAGAAGCGCATCGACTTGGCTTTAAACGTGCATTAGTCCCACTCGGATCTGAAACCAAACTCGATGGGATGGAAATCTTAGAAGTCGCCCGATTAGAACAGGCGATTTCTAGAGTAAAAATTCAAAACGGTTAATTCTTTTTAAGTTAAATTTTCAAAACGAAATTAAGCAGTTGGTGCTTTCGCTAAATCACCAGGTGAATCTGGTAATTGTTCTCTTGGCACGCCTTTAAAAGTAAAGGTCTCGGAGCCAATTTCGCCTTCTTTTGCCGGAGCAACATCAATCAAGATGATCTCGCCAGCTTTAATATCGCCGAAAAGAATTCTCTCTGATAGCGCATCTTCAATATCGCGTTGGATAGTGCGACGAAGCGGGCGTGCACCAAGAACTGGGTCATAGCCGCGCTTAGCTAAGAGCGCTTTTGCGGTCGAAGTTAACTCGATACCCATATCTTTCGCCTTCAAGCGGTCCTCCAAGTTTGCGATCATAAGATCAACAATTTGGACAATTTCGTTCTCACTTAATTGATGGAAGACAATTACGTCATCAATACGGTTTAAGAATTCCGGACGGAAGTGTGTCTTGAGTTCATCTTGAACTTTCGCCTTCATCCGCTCGTAATTACCAAGCACATCAGAGACATTTGTGAAGCCAAGCGCCAAACTCTTTGAGATATCGCGAGTACCAAGGTTTGTAGTCATGATGATTACAGTGTTCTTGAAATCAACGACTCGGCCTTGCGCATCAGTTAAGCGACCATCTTCAAGTACTTGTAATAGTGAATTGAAGATATCTGGATGAGCTTTTTCAATTTCATCAAAGAGCACAACAGAGAACGGCCGACGTCGCACTTTCTCAGTTAATTGGCCACCTTCGTCATACCCAACAAAGCCTGGAGGTGCACCAAAAAGCCTTGAAGCAGTGTGCTTTTCAGAGTACTCCGACATATCAAGTTGAATCAGCGCATCCGCATCACCAAATAGGAATGCTGCAAGCGTCCGTGATAATTCAGTCTTACCAACACCAGACGGACCAGCGAAAATAAATGAACCGCCCGGACGTTTTGGATCTTTAAGCCCCGCGCGAGTTCGACGGATTGCTTGTGAGAGCGCTCTGATGGCTTGGTCTTGACCGATAACGCGACGGTGAAGTTCATCTTCCATGCGAAGCAAGCGCGCAGTTTCGGCTTCAGTTAATTTGAAGACTGGAATTCCAGTTGCGGTAGATAGAACTTCTGCAATTAATTCTTCATCAACTACAGCGACAACATCTAGGTCGCCAGCTTTCCAAGCTTTTTCACGCTCTGCTTTTTCTAAGATTAAATTCTTTTCTTTATCACGAAGTGCAGCAGCTTTTTCAAAATCTTGGCCGTCGATTGCTGATTCTTTTTCTTTTCGAGCATTTGCAATCTTGTCATCAAATTCACGAAGCTCTGGTGGCGCAGTCATGCGGCGAATTCGCAGTCTGGAACCAGCTTCATCAATTAAATCAATCGCTTTATCTGGCAAGAATCGGTCAGCTACATATCGATCTGCAAGCGTGGCGGCAGAAACTAGCGCAGCATCTGAAATCGAAACTTTGTGATGGGATTCGTAACGATCGCGCAGACCTTTAAGAATTTCAATGGTGTGTGAGAGCGAAGGTTCGGCAACTTGAATTGGTTGAAAACGTCGCTCAAGCGCCGCATCTTTTTCTAAATGTTTGCGATATTCATCAAGAGTTGTTGCACCAATTGTCTGGAGCTCACCACGAGCCAACATCGGCTTTAAAATACTTGCGGCATCAATAGCGCCTTCAGCAGCGCCAGCACCAACTAGCGTATGAATTTCATCGATAAAAAGAATTATGTCGCCACGCGTGCGGATCTCTTTTAACACTTTTTTCAAACGTTCTTCAAAGTCACCGCGATATCGACTACCCGCAACTAACGCGCCTAAATCAAGTGAATAAAGTTGTTTATCTTTTAAAGTTTCTGGAACATCATTTTTTACGATTGCTTGTGCTAATCCTTCGACTACCGCGGTCTTTCCAACGCCAGGTTCACCAATCAATACTGGATTATTTTTAGTGCGTCGTGAAAGAATTTGCATGACGCGCTCAATCTCTTTTTCGCGACCAATAACTGGGTCTAATTTTCCTTCACGCGCAGCTTGGGTTAAGTTTCTGCCAAATTGATCTAGAACTAATGAAGTTGCTGGTGTGCCCTCTGCTGGTCCACCGGTTGATACTGCTTCTTTTCCTTGATAACCAGAGAGCAATTGAATAACTTGTTGGCGAACTCGATTTAAATCCGCACCAAGTTTTACGAGAACTTGTGCTGCAACGCCTTCGCCTTCACGAATCAAACCAAGCAAAATATGTTCGGTACCGATGTAATTATGGCCAAGTTGCAACGCTTCGCGAAGCGAGAGTTCTAAAACTTTCTTTGCGCGTGGTGTAAATGGAATATGTCCTGACGGAGCTTGTTGNCCTTGCCCAATAATTTCCTCGACTTGAGCGCGGACTGCTTCTAACGAAATTCCGAGTGACTCTAAACCTTTTGCGGCTACGCCTTCACCTTCATGGATCAAACCAAGGAGAATATGTTCGGTACCGATGTAGTTGTGGTTAAGCATCCGCGCTTCTTCTTGTGCAAGCACAACAACGCGACGAGCTCTATCGGTAAAGCGCTCAAACATGTGACGATCTCCTGACTATCCGCGGCTAGGCGGCTTGGGTATGGGTTTAGCCTAACGCGCCAGCAGAATCAGTGCGATACGGATTTTCGACATATCTTGCGGGCCTTGCTGGGTTTAACCACAGAATCTAGTGATTTATGCCCGAATAGCCCTTTGAATTTCGCCTTTTAAAGGACCTTAATCATTCTGGTATTTCCCAAGGTGTTGGGCTTGACGCTCTCTAAATCTAAGAACTCAGCGATACCTTCATCATAAGAACGGAGTAATTGTGTGTAAACATCGGGATCGACCGGTGTTCCTTGAATCTCTACGAAACCGTGACCTCCAAAAAATTTAGTTTCAAATGTCAAACAGAACAATCGCTTTACTCCAATTTTTTTAGCGCGATCAATGATGTGCTCCATTAATTGGTGTCCAACTCCATGTCCGCGCATTCTTTCAATTACCGCAACGGTACGAACTTCCGCTAAATCTTCCCAAAGTACATGCAGCGCTCCACAGCCAACAACTTCATTTCCCTCAACTGCCACTGAAAACTCTTGAACGCTTTCAAATAGCGTTACGGTTTCTTTGGAGAGCAACCTTCGTTGCAACGAATAATCATCAATAATTTTTCTAATTGTTTTTACATCACTAGTTTGCGCATTTCGAATTTGTACAACACTCATATTAATTCTCTTCCGGCTTCACTAACGGAAATAGAATAGTTTCGCGAATTCCTAACCCGGTAAGCGCCATTAGCAATCGATCGACGCCCATTCCCATGCCGCCCATGGGTGGCATGCCAAATTCCATAGCACGTAAGAAGTCTTCATCAAGACCCATAGCTTCTAAATCTCCAGATGCGCCAAGTTTTGCTTGTTCAACTAATCGTTCCCGTTGTACAACTGGGTCAATTAATTCTGAGTATCCGGTTGCTAATTCAAAACCATCAATATATAAATCCCATTTTTCTGCTACTCCAGGAAGTTCGCGGTGCGCTCTTACTAGCGGCGAAGTATCAATTGGAAATCCTTTTACGAAAGTTGGGATGTTTAATTTGCCGTTATATAAATGTTCAAATATTTCCTCAGCTAATTTTCCAGTAATCCACTTTGGATCGACTTTCATGCCGAGTTTTTCCGTGTATTTCTTTAAGTTTTCTATACTTGTCTCGGCCGTGACTTTCTCTCCGACGCCTTCAGAAATAGCGGTATAGAAATCTACTTCGAGCCATTTTCCACCAAGATCATTCTCGGTTCCATCGTGATGCTTTACAACATGGCTACCAAATACAGCTTTTGCAGATTCTTGTACTAATTCGCGAGTTAAATCTGCCATTGAATTCCAATCACCATATGACTGGTAAGTCTCGATCATCACAAATTCTGGTGAGTGGCTCGAGTCCGCACCTTCGTTTCGGAAGTTACGATTGATTTCAAATACTCGTTCTAACCCACCAACAACACATCTCTTTAAAAATAATTCTGGTGCAATTCGAAGAAATAAATCCATATCGTATGCATTACTTTTTGTTTTAAATGGCCGAGCAGCAGCACCACCATGCATAACTTGCAACATCGGAGTTTCGACTTCGATAAATCCGCGAGTATCAAAAGAATTTCGGAGGGATTTCATCACTATTGGGCGGGTGCGGGCATTTGCGCGCGCTTCTGGACGCACAATTAAATCTACATAGCGCATGCGCACGCGAGTTTCTTCTGAGAGCGGTTTATGTTCGACCGGTAATGGCCGCAAAGATTTCGATGCCATTGCATAATTATTTGCCAATATCGAAAGTTCGCCGCGCTTTGAGGTAATTATTTCACCAGTGACGCTTACTAAATCACCAAGATCGATATCAGATTTCCAAGCATTTAGAAGTTCTTCACCTACTTTATCTAATGAAAACATTGCTTGTAATTCAGTGCCATCACCTTCGCGCAGCGTTGCGAAACATAATTTCCCAGTATCGCGTTTAAAAATAACTCTGCCAGTAAGGCTTTCGATAATTCCAGTACCAACATCAATTGGTAAATCTTTATGACGCTTGCGAATCTCAGAAAGTGATGCGGTGCGCGGTACTGCAACCGGATATGGCGCAATGCCACGGGAAAGCAGGCTTTCGCGCTTTTCGCGACGAATCCGAAGTTGCTCTGGAAGATCGTCAGCAACCTCTGGTTTTGGTTCGTTCATAATGGCTGCAGTCTAACCATTGCTAACCTAAGCGTTGCGCTGATGAACTAATCGAAGTCCGATGAGGGTTAAATCTGGTTCGTGATAATCAATCATCTCGCTAATTCCTAACACCAAAGGCGCTAATCCTCCCGTTGCAATAATTGCTACGTTTTTGGTTTCCGGATAATCATTTTCTAGCACAGCAATAATGCGATTAACTAAGCCATCTACTTGTCCAGCAAACCCAAAGATAGTTCCAGATTGCAAAGCTTCAACAGTATTCTTACCAATTACCGACTTTGGTCTTACTAATTCAACTTTTCGTAATTGCGCGGCTCGTGCGGCTAGCGCGTCTACAGAAATTTCAATTCCAGGAGCAAGCGCACCACCTAAGAATTCTCCTTTTGGTGAAACCACATCTAGATTTGTCGAAGTTCCGAAATCAACCACTATGCACGGCCCTTTGTCGCCATATAAAGTAAAAGCTGCGAGCGTATTTACAATTCGGTCTGCGCCGATTTCTTTTGGATTATCAACTAATAATGGAACCCCGGTCTTTGTGCCTGGTTCAATAATTGTGCATCGAATATCCGAAAAATAATTTGCAATCATGGTACGGATTTCTCGTAATATTGCTGGAACTGTTGAGCAAATTGCTAAACCGTCAACTTTATAACCTTCAATAAGAGAGCGATATTGCAACCATAATTCGTCCGAAGTGTCGCGTGGATCAGTCTTAACTCGCCATGACTGGATTAATTCGTCGCCATCAAAAATTCCAAGAACTGTATTGGTGTTTCCCACATCGATGGTAAGTAGCATTAGTTATCTCCTAGGAAGTCGAGCCCGATATCAAGGTTTGTAGCAGAGTGCGTTAGCGCTCCAATTGCCAAATAATCAACGCCAGTCGCTGCATAACTTTTCGCGTTTTCTAAAGTAATTCCGCCTGATGCTTCTAATTTAAATTTCCCAGCAACCAGCGCGACTGCAGCGCGACATTGATCTGGTGACATGTTATCGAGCAGCGCTAGATCAACGTTTAGATTTAAAATCTCATTCAATTGTGCAATCGTGTCCACTTCAATTTCAATTGGCAGGTTAGAGTTTTTAGTGAAAACTTCATTAAATGCGCTGGCTACACCACCGGCAGCTTGCACATGATTATCTTTAATTAGCGCCGCATCGGAAAGTGACATCCGGTGATTGCTGCCACCACCCATTCGAACCGCAAATTTTTCTAATTCACGATAACCCGGCGTGGTTTTTCGAGTATCACGAATCTTAGTTTTGAATTCTGAAACTTCTGTAACCCAAACTTTTGTCAGAGTACTAATTCCACTAAGTTTTCCCAGAAAATTAAGCGCAGTGCGTTCGGCTAATAAAATAGCTCTCGTATTTCCTTTGACTCTGATTAACGCCGAATTAGCTGGGGCTAAGTCACCTTCTGAAATTAATAATTCATAATCATTAATTCCGCAATGTTCTAGGACGGCCACCGCTACCAATAGCCCAGAAATAACACCTGGCTTTCGATTGCGAAACTCGGCAGTTGATATTTGTTCCGGCGTTACTGTGGCATTGCTCGTAATATCGCTTCCGCCAGCTAAATCTTCCGCGATTGCAAGTTGGATTAAATTACTGATATTTGCTTCAGTTAATCCATAGCCTGCAATTTTCTTATTTAGTTGCGGAGAAAACATCAGTCACCCCCAATTCTGCAGTTTCTGAACTCCAAGTGCCGTTGCTATCAATTCGTTGATGAATCCGCTTTCCCCATGCTTCCGAAACATTAGGAAAGTCCGCACGCCAATGTGAGCCACGACTTTCACTCCGCTCTAAGGCGGATCTCACGATTGCGGTAGCTAAATAGTAGAGATTCGTGGTTTCCCAAGAATCAATGTTTGCTTCGTTAGTGGTAAAGAGCGCAAGTTTTTGTAAAGTCATTAGAGTTTCATCTAACGTTTCTTTTGAGCGAACCACGCCAGCACCGCGCGACATCGCTTGTTGTAGCGCCGTTCGAATAACTGGATCTAATAAAATTTCCACGCTATTACTTAGTTTTGGCTCACTGAACTCTGGAATGGAAGCTGCAATATTTTCAGCTATCCGAGCGCCGAATACCAAGCCTTCGAGCAGTGAATTTGAAGCCAACCGATTAGCACCGTGCGCACCAGTACATGCGCTCTCCCCACAAACATAAAGCCCTGGAATTGCGCTCCTGCCGAATAAATCTACGCGCACGCCGCCCGATGCGTAGTGCGAAGCCGGCGCTACTGGAATCAAATCGATTGTCGGATTTATGCCATGGTTTAAACATGATTGATAAATTGTTGGGAACCGTTCTGGAAAATCTGGAATTTTTGTCGCATCTAACCAAACATGTTTGCTGCCACTGGACAGCATCTGCCGGCTAATTTCTTTTGCAACAATGTCACGTGGTGCTAAGTCCGCAAGTGGGTGCACATTTTTCATAAACGCTTCGCCTTTTATATTTTTTAAAATAGCACCTTCGCCGCGCACTGCTTCTGAAATTAGCGGCTGTTGACCACGCGATGAATCACCAATCCAGAGAACAGTTGGGTGAAATTGAATAAACTCAACATCTGCTACATCTGCGCCAGCCCGAAGCGCTAACGCAACGCCATCACCAGTTGAGACTGATGGGTTTGTAGTTTGGGAAAACACTTGACCAAGTCCACCGGTTGCAATAACAACTGCACGGGCAAGTGCTTGGCCAACACCATCTCTTGTACCTGCNCCGATTACGTGAAGTGTTACGCCGCAAACATTGCCGCTTTCATTCTTTAAAGCATCAATTACTAAAGCGTTTTCTAATACTTCAATTCCATTATCATTTTTAACAGCTGCAAGTAGCGCGCGGGAAACTTCAGCTCCAGTAGCATCGCCACCTGCATGCAGAATTCGATTTCGCAAATGGCCGCCTTCGCGAGTAAGCGCAATCTCGCCCGTTTCAGAAAGATCGAAAACCGCTCCGCGTGCAATCAGTTTACGAACTGCCTCCGGTCCTTCGCTAACTAAAACTTTTACTGCATTAACATCACAGAGTCCAGCCCCAGCAACCAAAGTATCTTTTTCGTGTTGATCTGGACTATCACCAGGTCCAAGAGCTGCAGCAATTCCGCCTTGCGCCCATTTAGTTGAACCAGAGTCAACTCGCGCTTTAGTAACTAAGAGAACTGAAAGATTATGTGCGCGAATTTGTAAAGCGGTTGTTAAGCCCGCAACTCCAGAACCAATTACTACAACATCAGCACTAGCGCTCCAACCAGGTTTCGCTGCACGCAATTTCATATCGCTGCCACCTTTGATGCTGAGCGAATATTCTGCATGGCCATATTGTCGATTAAACGGATGCCATTAATCCAGCCCGCGATGATCGCACGCTTATTTCTACTCTCTTCGACCGCCAAATCGAAGGTCGTATCATCAATAATTTCGGCGTAATCTAAAGTGAAACTTGGCTCGCTGCTTAAGGTTGCCAACATTTCTCGCTTCATTTCGGCAATAGCTGGCTGAGATTGGGCAGCTTGTAAAGACCTAAAAACTACGGTGGCGCAATTCTTATTTTCAGCTGAAAGTCGAGAGTTTCTAGAAGATAGCGCTAATCCTGATGATTCTCGGAAAGTTTCGCCACTTAATACTTTAATTGCTGGAAAAAATTCGCTAGCCATTTTTCTAATTAAGAACAGTTGTTGTAAATCTTTTTCACCNAATATTGCCCAGGTAGGTTTAATGTTCGAGAAGAGCGCATGCACAACGGTTAATACCCCATCGAAATGTCCGGCACGGTTACCTTCGTAAATAGCGCCAACCCCGCCTGCTGAAATTTTGGTTATGCCGTTTGGGTAAAGCTCAGATTGATTTGGCCGCCACAAGATTGTGGCACCAGCCGCCGCCGCTAATTCTTCATCAATTTCTGGTGAACTTGGATAGCTATTTAAATCTTCTTGGTTTTCGAATTGCAACGGGTTGACATATACGCTCACAATTACATTTTCCGAAACTTCACGTGCCCTTTTTATCAGCGACTGATGTCCCGCATGCAAAGCTCCCATGGTCGGCACAAACGCACTTGGCTGGATTAATGCGCGCGAAAGTTCAGTGCCGCTCTTAATAACTTTCATTTTAGGCTCCAGTCCTTTCGGGGTACCGGGCAGTGTGAAAAGTCTACCTAACTAATGCAGGGTAGCCAACAACTTTTTTATTTCACCATGCCCAGGAAGAACACCATCAACATCGATACTCACCCAAGGTTCAAGCACAAATGCGCGTAAGTGCGCCCGTGGGTGCGGCAAGGTTAATTCCGCAGTATCGAGAAAGATTTCGCCGTAAGAAATTAAATCAAGATCTATCGTTCTCGCCGCATTCTGAATTGAACGTTCTCGGCCACCCATTTTCTCAATTCTCTGTAATAAGTGCAGTAAATCAAGGGGTTTCATCTCGGTATGCGCGATCAGAACCCCGTTGAAATATTTCGGTTGGCCGGGCGCATCGACTGGTTCCGTCTCAATAAATTTTGATACCGAAATTACAAAAAGCTCTTTAGTTATTTCTAGTACCGCATTTTCTAATTGAGAAACTGGGTCACCCAAATTAGCGCCGAGTGCGATGACTGCCTTCATCGCGAACGTTGAATTGTTACTGAGACATCTAGAAATGGAATGGCAATCGGTGCTTCCGGCTTATGGATCGTTACATGTACTTCATTAGCTAATTGGTAAACCGCAAGTATGGCCGAAGCAATCTTCTCGGCAAGAGTTTCAAGTAATCGAACCGATTCTCCGATTATGAATTCATGAACTAACTCAGCAACTTCTGCATAATTTATTGTCTTTGTTAAATCATCCGATTTACCTGCTGCGCGCGTGCTTAGCGAAATTGTTATATCCGCAGAAAAGTTTTGTCCGACACTTCTTTCGCTTTCTAGTACACCATGGTAACCAAACCCAGATATGCCAGTTATCTTAATTTGATCACTCATTTGATTCTTTCCATTGCACTTACTGCTGCTATTGCATCTTTATGTGGTTTTACAGAATGAGTACGAACTCCCCAGACGCCAGTTTTCGCCACTAAAGAAGTAATTGCAATAGAAGCTGCTTCACGATCATCCGAATTAGTAGTTTTAGTCAACTCACCCAGAAATTTCTTGCGAGATGCGCCAATTAATATCGGGAAGCCAAGTAAAGCCAGCCGATCTAGATTT
>JGI25920J50251_10000768_pt1 | contig 11366 bp, 12 predicted proteins | sample LauGreBMM110DCMD_2_FD_50251 | JGI IMG/M metagenome (IMG submission 50251) | reverse complement strand
AAAAAATATTATTATTTAACTAAATTCTTATAGAAGTTAGTGTAGACTTCAGCGAATTTGTTTTTCGGTGTGAAAGATAAAAAAGGTTTTTCTGAAGATTCTATAAATTTTGTTAAACTTGGGGATAAGTTTTCAGAGGCAATAATCACGGCGTCAGAATGAGCGATAGTTGCTTTAATTATATTTTCATAATCAGGATTCTCTAAGTTAGACACACTAGCTTCAGGAACGCCATCATATTTTATTTTATTAATCATTTCAGGGTTTAATGTTCCTTCAAATGATTGACTATAAACTGAAGTTATAATTTTTGTATCAGAAAACAAAGCTTCGTCTTTATAATAATGTTTCAAATAAATTGGCAACATTGCTGCCATCCATCCATGAACATGAATAATATCGGGAACCCAATTCAGTTTTTTAACGGTTTCCACAACTCCTTTTGCAAAGAAAATTGCGCGCTCGTCATTATCTGGAAACAAAACACCTTCTTCATCTGTAAAAGTCGCTTTTCTTTTGAAATATTCATCGTTATCAATAAAATAAACCTGAATTCTTTCTTTTGGAATAGAGGCTACCTTGATAATCAAAGGCATATCTAAATCATTTACCACTAAATTCATCCCAGACAACCTAATTACCTCGTGTAATTGATGTCTTCTTTCATTGATATTGCCATATCGTGGCATGAAAATTCTAATCTGTCCGCCTTGATCATTTACCATCTTTGGCACATCATACGACATTAGAGAAACTTCGTTTTCAGCTAAGTAGGGCACTACTTCAGATGATACATACAATATCCTCTTATCTTCCATATTAAAATTCAGTATTACTTATTGTAAATAAAAAACATGCAAATTTACAAAAATTTATGCAGTTAATAACTAAAATCTTAAGTTTGCACAATATNTCAACAAAAGAACATGCTCATTTTCGACAGACAAGTAGCTTTAATAGAGCATTTAAAACATTTTTCGGATTCAAAACCCACTATTGGATTTGTTCCAACTATGGGGGCTTTACATCAAGGACATTTGTCTTTAATAGAAAANTCATTAANAGAAAATTCCATAACAATTGTAAGTATTTTCGTAAATCCTACNCAATTTAACAATCCTGAAGATTTAGAAAAATATCCTAAAAACTTAGAAAGCGACCTTGAAAAATTGAAAAGTGTTAGCGATAACATAATTATTTTTGCACCAAATGTGGATGATATTTATGAAGGAAAAACGGTTTCTAATCAATTTGATTTTGAAGGGTTAGAAAATCAAATGGAAGGAAAATTTCGTCCGGGTCATTTTGATGGTGTTGGCACAATTGTAAAGCGCTTGTTTGAAATTGTAAAACCTGCCAATGCGTATTTTGGGGAAAAAGATTTTCAGCAATTGCAAATCATAAAAAAATTAGTAGAAAAAGAAAACCTACCTATAAAAATAGTTAGTTGTCCTATTTTCAGAGAAAAAAATGGACTCGCAATGAGTTCGCGTAACGAGAGATTATCTCCAATTGAAAAAGGAAAAGCAGCTATAATTTATAAAACTTTACAAGAAGCAAAAACAAAATTCAATTCAAATTCTATTATGGAAATTAAAAATTGGGTAAAACAAGTTTTTGAAAACCAAACCAATTTTAAATTAGATTATTTTGAAATTGCTGACGAAGCTACTTTATTGCCTTGTAAAGAAAAAAAGTCCAATAAAAAACACAGGGCTTTCATTGCAGTTTTTGTTAACAATATAAGATTGATAGACACTATTTCATTAAATTAATTATCTTTGCAAAATGCAAATTCAAGTAGTAAAATCTAAAATACACCGCGTTAAAGTAACCGGAGCCGATTTAAATTATATCGGAAGCATCACTATTGACGAGGCTTTGATGGAGGCTTCCAATATTATTGAAGGCGAAAAAGTTTCAATAGTAAATATCAATAATGGGGAACGTTTAGAAACTTATACTATCAAAGGCAACAGGAATAGCGGCGAAATAACACTTAATGGTCCAGCAGCTCGAAAGGTTCAAAAAGGCGATATTATCATTATAATTTCCTACGGAATAATAGATTTTGAAGAAGCTAAATCATTCAAACCTTCCTTAGTTTTCCCCAATGAAAATGACAATTCTTTAACCTAATTTTGAAAAAGCAAATTAGCAAATGGGCGTCCATTTTACTTCCACTTTTTCTGGGGGTATTTNTAATTATTTATTCCTATAATAAATTCTCAGCAGAAGAAATNTTAGAAATAAAAANNCATTTTGTAAANGCCAATTACAACTATATTTATTTTGCTGTTTTCATTGCTTTTTTAGGCAGTGCTTCGCGNGCGTATCGTTGGAAATATGTTTTAGATCAAATGGGTTATAAAACNACATTTGCCAATAATTTTATGGCGGTTTCCATTGGGTATTTAATGAATTTAACGGTTCCAAGATCGGGNGAAATTTCAAGAGCATTGGTGCTAAAAAAATACAACAATGTTCCTTTTGACAAAGGTTTNGGATCAATAATCGCTGAAAGAATTATTGACATGATTATTCTTTTAGGNTTTATAATCGTTGCCTTTTTTGTTCAATTTGACATTGTAAAAACATTTATTTTAGACAAGTTACCGCTCCAAAAAATAATTATACTTTTAGTTGTAGGAATAGTGCTTTTCATTACTTTTATCCTCTTTTATCGCTATTCTAAAGTAAAATTCATTATCCAACTAAAATCAAAAATTTCCGGATTAAAAGAAGGAATTTTAAGCATCGTTCANATGAAAAGAAAATGGTCCTATTTAGGGCACACAATTTTCATTTGGGGGTCCTATATATTTATGTTTTACATCGGAATTTTTGTAATTCCAGAAACTAATACACTTACTTTAGAAGCGGTATTAACTTCATTTGTTGTTGGAAGTATAGCGATTGCTTTTACCAACAGTGGATTTGGGTCGTATCCATTTCTAATAGCTAAAATCCTACTTTTTTATCATATTTCAGAAACCGCAGGAAATGCTTTTGGCTGGATTATTTGGACGTCTCAAATGCTTTTATTAGTTTTTTTAGGGACAATCTCATTTTTACTTTTACCGATATTGAATAGAAGCAAATAAATTATTATATTGCTACTCCTTTTTAAGGGTCATAAATTATTGATAAAACCTTGCCAACAATGAGACAATTGATACTAGTATTACTTTTTCTACTTTCATTTTCTACCTTTTCTCAAATAATTACAGATACAATTGTTTCTCAAAAATTAAAGCAAGATCGAGAATTTACGGTCTCCTTGCCAGAATCCTACGCGAAAAATAAAACTAAGAAATATCCTATTCTTGTTTTATTAGATGGCGATTACCTTTTAAATCCATTTCAAGGAGCTCTAAATTATGGGGCCTATTGGGATGATTTACCAGAAGTTATTATTGTTGGAATTTCACAAAACAAAAATGATGAACGCTATTCTGATTGTACTTTTAACCCAGAAACTGGTTTGCCAGATGGGGAAGGCGAAAATTTCTTTGAATTTATTGGACAAGAATTACTTCCATATATTGAAAAAACATACCGAATCGCACCATTTAAAATAATTACTGGACATGATATTACCGCTGGATTTTTAAATTTTTATTTATACAAAGACCAACCAATATTCAATGCTTATATTTCGCTTAGTCCAGAATTTCCAACACGAATGGAAGAAATAATCCCACAACGTTTGTTGGCATTAAATCAACCAATTTTCTATTATCAAGCAATGGCAGATGGTGATTTGAAAACTACTAAAGAAAGAATTACACAATTGGATAGCGCCCTAGCAGCCATTAAAAAACCAAATCTAAATTACCTTTTTGATAATTTTAAAGGAGCATCTCATTATTCACTAGTACTAAATGCAATTCCCAATGCATTGTATCAGTTTTTTGGAGTATACCAACCTATTTCAGTTTCAGAATTCAACGAGAAAATCGCAATTCTTTCTTCTGGATACGTTGACTATTTAATAAAAAAATATGATGTTATAGAAAAATCATTTGCTATAAAAATGCCAATTCGTATTAATGATTTTAAAGCAATTGAAGCCGCTATTTTAAAAAACAAAGCCTACAATGAATTGGATGCTTTGGCAGAATTGGCAACCAAGAATTATCCTAAAAGCATGCTTGCTGATTATGAATTGGGTTTGATGTTTGAAAAAATGGAAGATCCCAAAAAAGCCCTTAAATATTCCAATCTGCCTATCAAAAAGAAGAAATTGGAAACTTAACCAAAGACATGATGCTCGATAAAATGGAAGATTTAAAGAAAGGAATTCCTAAAAACGGAAAGCCAGTCAAAACCCAAGAGCAAACTACAGAACAATCAACAGAACCAATTCAAGAAGAAAAAAAACCGTAATATGGCTAAAGTAAAAACCTCGTTTTTTTGTCAAAGTTGTGGAACACAATATTCTAAATGGCAGGGGCAATGCAACGCGTGCAAGGAATGGAATACTATTGTAGAAGAAATTATCCAAAAGGAAGAAAAAGTAGCTTGGAAACCATCAACGTCAGAAGTTAAAAAAGTTTCAAAACCTTTAAAAATTAAAGAAATTGATTCCACACTTGAAATCCGAATGGATACCTGTGACGGTGAACTAAATCGAGTGCTTGGAGGAGGAATTGTACCGGGTTCTTTAATTCTTTTAGGCGGCGAACCTGGAATTGGAAAGAGTACTTTATTGCTTCAAATTTCATTNAAATTACCTTACAAAACCTTATACGTTTCAGGTGAAGAAAGTCAGAAGCAAATAAAAATGCGTGCCGAAAGAATCACGCCAAACGGCGATAATTGTTATATATTAACAGAAACAAAAACGCAAAATATATTTCGACAAATTGAGGAAATTCAGCCTGAAATCGTAATTATAGATTCCATACAAACGTTACATACCGATTATATAGAATCGGCTGCCGGAAGTATTTCTCAAATCCGAGAAACCACTGCCGAACTTATAAAATTTGCCAAGGAAACGAATGTCCCTGTAATTTTAATTGGACACATTACAAAGGACGGAAATATTGCAGGGCCCAAAATTTTGGAGCACATGGTTGATACTGTTTTGCAATTTGAAGGCGACAGAAATCACGTGTATCGAATTTTGCGTTCCTTAAAAAACAGATTTGGTTCTACCGCCGAAATTGGAATTTATGAAATGCAGGGAACAGGATTGCGTGAAGTTGCAAATCCTTCAGAAATTTTGATTTCTCACAACGACGCCACACTTTCTGGAACTGCAATTGCTTCTACTTTGGAAGGAATGCGACCCTTGATGATTGAAATTCAAGCACTTGTAAGCAGTGCCGTTTATGGAACTCCACAGCGAAGCACGACAGGGTATAACGCCAAAAGACTGAACATGATTTTAGCAGTTCTTGAAAAACGAGCAGGATTTCATTTGGGTTCCAAAGACGTTTTTCTGAATGTAACTGGCGGACTTTCTGTTGATGATCCTGCAATAGATTTGGCGGTTGTTGCTGCTATTTTATCATCAAATGAAGATATTGCCATCGGAAAAGATTTTTGTTTTGCCGGGGAAGTGGGACTTTCAGGAGAAATTCGCCCTGTAAACCGAATTGAGCAGCGCATCCAAGAAGCCGAAAAATTAGGTTTCTCAACTATATTTGTATCTAAATACAATAAAATTGCAATTAAAAATACGGTCATCAACATTAGAATGGTGGCAAAAATTGAAGATATTGTAAGCGAATTATTCGGATAATCCAATGCGAACAACAAAACAAAAAGTCCTACTTTTTCTAAAATGTTTTGCCATTTTTATTGCGCTAAGTTTTGTGCTGCTTTTTGTTTTTCGCAACACACTTTTGCAAAAAGCAATCACGAAAATTGAAAACAAATTAGCAACAGATTACGCCNCCAAACTAACCATTAAAAAAGCACAATTTGATGGCATTTCAGNAATAGAATTACAGAATATAATTNTGGTTCCNAATCAAGCGGACACCCTTTTATCGGTAGCGAAAATCAAAACCAAAATCAATCTTTTTAAACTGATTATTGGAACCGTGCAATTGGAAGGATTAGAAATGAGTAATGGTTTTATCCAATTGGTAAAAAATAAAAAAGGGCGCAATTTTGATGCGTTTTTAAAACACAATAAAGATGATAATTCCACTTCCGAAAATCGTAATTATGCAAAAACAACGTATCGTTTGCTTTCAAAAATATTGAATTTAGTGCCAACAGAAATGCACCTTGAAAATTTGTCTTTTCGGATGGACGATAGGGGAAGAAAAGTGACTCTTGACATGAGTCAATTACAACTGAAGGAGGAAGTTTTAGTGACTTCAATTAACGTTAAAACAAATTCTATTTCGCAAATTTGGAACATAAAAGGAACGGCTAATCCAAGAGATAAAACCGCCGATTTAAAGCTCTTCAATGGCGACAATTCCAAAATAAAAGTGCCTTATATCGATGAACGTTTCGGCCTTTTTTCCAGTTTTGACAGCATTCATTTAAACATTGCAAAAATTGAAATGGAAAGTGGTGAATTGCATGTTGACGGCTTCACTTCCATTTTGAATTTAACAGTAAATCATCCAAAAATAGCCACCAAAGATGTTGTTGTAAATCAAGCGCGTTTCGATTATCATTTACTGTTTGGAGAACATTTCATGGCAATTGACAGCAGTTCAACGATGCAAATGAACAACGTCAAAATCCATCCTTTTGCGGAATACAATACCGAAAAAGACACGGTTTATAAACTTCGTATTGCCATCCCAAAAATGAAAGCGCAGCAGTTTATCACCTCATTGCCACAAGGGTTATTTTCCCATTTTGAAGGCATGGAAACCGAAGGAAATTTCGAATACAAATTGGATTATAAATTCGTAAAAAACAAACCCAACCAACTGGTTTTTGAAAGCAAATTAAACAAAGAAAACCTTAAAATTATAAAATATGGCGAGGCCAATTTATCCAAATTAAATACGGAATTTACGTATCGTGCTATGGACAAAGGGGTATTGCAACGTCCAATTGTTGTAGGAAGTTCCAATCCAAATTTTACGCCTTTAAATCAGATTTCACCCTATTTACAAAAGTGTGTTTTAACGTCCGAAGACCCCTCTTTTCTCTCCCATCGGGGCTTTATAAATGATGCGTTCAAGCAATCGATATTGAAAAATATTCGCACCAAAAAATTCTCTCGTGGCGCAAGTACCATAAGCATGCAATTGGTGAAAACGTATTTCTAACTCGTGAAAAAACACTTTCCAGAAAATTAGAAGAAATTTTATTGGTTTACATATTAGAAAACAATCGCATAGCCAGCAAAGAACGCATGCTCGAAGTCTATTTTAATGTCATAGAATGGGGACCAAATGTATATGGAATTGGGGAAGCGGCCAACTTCTATTTCAGTAAAAAACCGGCTGATTTAACCCTAAAAGAATGTTTGTTTCTGGCGTCGATTGTTCCAAAACCTAAAAAATTCATGTACGAATTTGACCCCGATGGATTTTTGAAAGCCATAGAAAATAAAAAGCAGCAATTCATCAGCAATTTGATGTTACGCCGCGGTCTCATTATGGCTGACGACACCATTGGGCAGAATATTCCCATGTCAATTTCTGGAAATGCCCGTACTTTTTTGAAGTTCAAAGTGCAAGATTCTATCCCTAGTGATTCCACATTGGTAGAAGAGTTTTAGGGTATTTTTTTGGCGTGCACTTTTTAGAATGCTATGACTGCCAAGCTTGTGAGCTCCAGCTCTAAAATTTTGATAATTTATCTAGTAAAAAAAAGGGCTAGATAATATCCAGCCCCTTTTTTATAAATATTGATTTATTTACTCTATTTCTGTAACGCGCAAGGTGTTCACCATTCCTTTATTTGCAATTGGCATCGCAGCTAAATTAATCAGCATATCGCCTTTGGTAACCAATCCTTTTTCGGCGGCAATTTTGTTCACATCATCAATGGTATCATCCGTACTTACAAATTTATCGTAGTAAAAAGTTTTCACTCCCCAGATTAAATTCAACTGTGTCAAAATCCTTTTGTTGGATGTAAATACCAAAATAGCTGCTTGTGGTCGCCATGCCGAAATTTGAAAAGCAGTATAACCACTGTTCGTTAAAGTACAAATTGCTTTTGCGTGAATTGCATTTGCCATTTGAGCGGCGTGCTGACATATTGTTTTCGTAATATACCGTTTCGTTTTAATTTGCGGTGTATTTTGTGGCACTTGAATTAGCGGAGAATCTTCAACTGCTTCAATAATTTGTGTCATTTTTTGGATAACCTGAACAGGATAATTTCCTACAGAAGTTTCTCCAGATAGCATTACTGCGTCAGCACCATCCATTACAGAATTGGCAACATCATTCACTTCAGCACGCGTTGGAGTTAGGCTTGTGATCATTGTTTCCATCATTTGTGTAGCAATAATAACAGGAATTCTGGCTGTTTTGGCTTTGTGTACCAGTTTTTTCTGAATTAACGGCACTTCGTGAGCAGGAACTTCAACTCCCAAATCCACGGGCAACCATCAAACCATCACAATGCGTGATGATTGAATCTATATTTTCAACTCCTTCAGGTTTTTCAATTTTTGCAATAATTGGAATTTTATGTTCCGAATGTTTTGCAATTAGGTCTTGCAATTCCATTAAATCTTCAGCCGTTCTAACGAAAGAAAGCGCAATCCAATCTACTTTTTGCTCAATGGCAAATATCGCATCACGAATATCTTTTTCAGTTAATGCTGGCAATGAAACTTTCGTATTTGGAAGATTCACGCCTTTTTTAGATTTCAAAGGACCACCTTGAATTACTTTGGCAACAACTTCTGTAGTTCTATTGGTAGAAACAACTTCAAACATCAATTTTCCGTCATCAAGAAGAATGTTTTCCCCTGGATTAACATCATTTGGGAATTCTTTGTAGTTCATATAAACGCGTTCCTTTGTTCCAGGAACGTCTTCAGCAGTTTGAAAAGTAATAATATCCCCAGGATTCACAATTACTTCTTCATTCATTACACCAACACGAAGTTTAGGACCTTGTAAATCACCAAGAATCGCTGCGGTATAACCAAATTCGTCATTTAAACCTCTGATTAAATCAATTTTTGCTTTAACATCGGAATAATCGGCATGAGAGAAATTTACTCTAAAAACATTTACGCCGGCCTCAATCATATCTTTCAAGACTTCTCTTGTACTACATGCGGGGCCTAATGTTGCTACAATTTTGGTTTTTTTGTTTGTTGACATTTTTTATTAAAAAATTAAATTATTTTTTGACTTTATTTTATTGGTATCTACTGAATAAACGGTTGATATTTTATCTATTGTGTTAATTTTGCCAATGATTTTTTCTATGTCGTTATCACTATTTTCAACTTTCAGAAAGTAATCTACTTTTTTAAATTCTGGCAAAAGATAAGCTTTGGTGGCTATCTCATAAGAAGAATTGGCAAATAAATTCTGATTGTTATCCGATTTTAATGTGTTTACTTCATTTTTATTTTGGATTAAACTCCAACAACTATCGGTTGCATTATTTTCATAAATGAACCTCGAAAAATAAGTAATTCCTTCTTTGATATTTATTTGGATTTCGCTTTTACTCTTGCCTAATAAAATGNGCAATTTCTGATTCAAAAAATANGCCAATCGATAATCTTCTAATGAAGTATGAATTGCAATGAGTTCATAATCAACNTCGTCAAATTCATCGATATATAATTTATGAATTGCCATTTCCGTTTAAATAAGTTGTAAATATACTATTTCTAAGTAATTAAACAGTTACTAAATCGATATGTTTCCTTTATTTTACTAACGAAATCGTTGTAGATTTGATAAAATAACGTATTATTTTTTGTCGATTTTATCTTGAAATGCAAAGTAAGCTCTTTGAGATGCTTTTTCCTCTGCCTTCTTTTTGGATGATGCTCTTGCTTTTGCAATCACTTTATCNTCAATACTGAATTTTACCCCAAATAATCGTTCTCCAGAACTATCATTGTCTTCAAAAACATCAAAATGAAAGGTCTTTTTCTCTTTTTGACACCATTCAATCAATAAACTTTTATAACTAATGACCTTGCCCTCTAATTTTGCTATATCTACATAAGGAACAATAACTCTTTTTTGGATGAATATTTCACAATAGGCATAGCCTCGGTCTAAATAAATGGCGCCAACAAGTGATTCAAAAAGATTTCCGTGAATATTTTCCCCAAAATGCTGAATGGGAACTTTGCTATCTAAAAATTGAACTAAATTCAAATCCTGACCCAATTCATTCAAATGTTCGCGACTTACAATCTTGGATCGCATTTTTGTTAAATAACCTTCATCTCCAGCGGGTGCTTTATCAAATAAATAAGCGGCAATTATAGAACTTAACATCGAATCGCCTAAAAATTCCAATCTTTCGTAGTTTATTGGATTTCCTTCAGAGTCAATTTTACTTGTAGAACGATGGATGAATGCTTTTTTGTAGTAACTAATTTCTATTGGTTTAAAACTAAGTATTTTTTGAATATCAGTAAAAAAAATCCCGTCTTCTGCAGATCGGGATTTTTGAAATATTTTTCTGATTATACTCATTGAATACTATTAAAGTTCTAATTTTTTAACCAATACACATGCATTATGACCACCAAAACCAAATGTATTGCTCATCAATACTTTCACGTCTCTTTTTTGAGCCGTATTGAAAGTAAAATTCAAGTTGTTGTCAATTCCTTCATCATCGGTAAAATGATTTATCGTAGGTGGAATTATTCCGTGTTTGATAGCAAGAATTGAAGAAATTGTTTCAATTGCTCCAGCCGCACCCAATAAATGTCCTGTCATTGATTTCGTCGAATTCAAGTTCATTGAATAAGCATGCTCTCCAAAAACGTGAAGAATAGCTTTGCTTTCGGCAATGTCCCCAAGAGGTGTTGAAGTACCGTGCATGTTCACACCGTCAACATCTGTAGGTTTCAAACCAGCATCTCTCAAGCAGTTAATCATTACGTTTTTTGCACCCAATCCATCAGGATGTGGCGCTGTAATATGATAGGCATCAGCAGACATTCCGCCTCCACCAATTTCACAATAAATAGTAGCACCACGAGCAATTGCGTGTTCGTATTCCTCTAAAATTAAAGCGCCAGCACCTTCTCCAAGAATAAAACCATCACGGTCTTTATCCATTGGTCTAGAAGCGGTTTTTGGATCNTCATTTCTAGTTGATAAAGCNTGCATNGCATTGAAACCACCCATTCCAGCAATGGTTACGGCGGCTTCAGAACCTCCAGTTACCATTGCATCAGCGTGACCTAAACGAATATAATTGAAAGCATCAAT
>JGI25920J50251_10000767_pt1 | contig 11368 bp, 8 predicted proteins | sample LauGreBMM110DCMD_2_FD_50251 | JGI IMG/M metagenome (IMG submission 50251) | reverse complement strand
CAGATTGGAATTGAAGACGCTGACATTGTTTATGTTGAACAGGTTGAAGGTGGCTTAACAAGATTAGCTGTTGTATACACATCCAAGTTGCCGCCACTGATTGGACCAGTCAGATCTGCACGGATATCTGATATCGAGCTCCTGGCACAATTTGGCCGAGTTGGCTTTGCCTATAGTGGTGCCCAATCCAAAATGCGACCGGTAATTGCTGCAGCAAACTTGGAAAATATCTCAGCAGAACGTAATCCACCAACTATTTACTCAACAGATCCAGGCAGACCAGGNCCTTTCAATATGATCTTGAAGCCAGATTTGCTTCTACAACGGGCCAATTCAAATCCAAAAATNAAAATNGATACAGCAACAGTTGCACCTTTTGTATTTGGNGAACCAAGTAAAGGTGAAACTCTNACCGCTTCGGCAAAGGTTAAGTGGCCAAATGCAAAATATGAACTGCGTTGGGATGCNGTNANTAGCAAGTGGCTTATTTACTTTAGTGGCCAGCCAAATCTCGCAGCTTCAGGCGAGCATTTGTATGCGGACACTGCGATCATTCAGATTGTTTCAATCACACCCTCAATTTATGGTGATAAATTTGGTGAGATTACGCCATTTAGTAAGACAACCGGAGTGGGTAATGCTGTGATGCTCAGGGATGGTTTTAGTTATCAACTTAATTGGCAGCGAGATCTTGAGACTGACTTAACCACCTGGCGAACTGCTAATGGCGAAATAGCCAACTTCAAGCCAGGGCGTACTTGGATATTTCTAACAGACACCCCACCGGTCCTAGCCCCGTAATCTGCCCCTTTCTGTGTGATCAAGGCTTCATTTAATAGTCATTGCCTTTTGAAAGTAATTAGTACAATAGGGGGCTAGAAAGTTGATGGGGAGAAAAAAATGTCTAAAGAGACAGGAACAGCACGAGTAAAGCGCGGCATGGCAGAAATGCTTAAGGGCGGCGTCATTATGGATGTTGTAAATGTTGAGCAAGCGAAAATTGCGGAAGACGCAGGTGCTGTAGCAGTAATGGCATTAGAGCGCGTACCAGCAGATATTCGTGCCCAAGGTGGCGTTGCTCGCATGTCTGATCCAGACATGATCACCGCGATTCAAGCAGCGGTTTCAATCCCAGTAATGGCGAAGGCAAGAATTGGTCATTTTGTTGAAGCACAAGTTTTACAAACACTTGGTGTGGATTACATTGATGAGTCAGAAGTATTAACCCCAGCTGATTATGCAAACCATATTGATAAGTGGAATTTCACAATTCCATTTGTTTGTGGCGCAACAAATCTAGGTGAGGCACTTCGTCGTATTAATGAGGGCGCAGCAATGATTCGCTCTAAGGGTGAAGCAGGAACTGGTGATGTTTCAAATGCAACTATGCATATACGCACCATCTTGACTGAGTTGCGACGATTATCTTCAATGCGCGAGGATGAGTTGTATGTTGCGGCAAAAGAAATGCAAGCTCCGTATGATTTGGTAAAAGAAGTTGCAAGTACTGGAAAACTGCCAGTAGTGCTATTTACTGCAGGAGGAATCGCAACACCAGCAGATGCTGCGATGATGATGCAACTTGGTGCAGATGGAGTATTTGTTGGTTCTGGAATATTCAAATCAGGAGATCCGGTAAAGCGTGCTGCTGCTTGTGTTAAAGCAGTTACCTATTACACCGATGCGAAAGTTATTGCTGACGTATCTCGTGGTTTAGGGGATGCAATGGTTGGAATTAACGTTGCTGATATCCCAGTACCTCATCGTCTTGCGGAGCGGGGCTGGTAGTTGTGAAAATTGGAGTACTTTCACTCCAAGGTGATGTTCGCGAACATATTAAATCGCTGAGCGATTGTGGCGTAGAAGCACAAGCAGTAAATACTAAAGAGCAAATTGAATCAATATCTGCATTGGTAATTCCTGGCGGAGAATCAACAACCATTGCAAAACTTGCTCGGTCCTTTGATCTATTTGATTTAATCTCAGACCGTATTAAATCTGGCATGCCTACCTACGGATCATGCGCTGGAATGATCTTGCTTTCTGATGTGGTGAAGGATGCAATTGAAGGCCAAGAGACTTTTGGTGGAATAGATATGGTGGTGCGTCGTAATGCGTTTGGCCGCCAGGTTGATTCTTTTGAGACTGATATTAAATTTAAAGGCATTACCGAACCAGCGATTCGCGCAGTCTTTATTCGCGCTCCATGGGTGGAGTCAGTCGGAGCAAATGTTGAGCTCTTATCTGAAATTACTGATGCAAATGGGGTAAAACATCCAGTGGCAGTTAGATCTGGTCATTTATTAGCAACCTCTTTTCATCCAGAGCTAACTGGAGATAATCGGGTCCATAAGTACTTTGTTGAAGTTATTTGCCGCGAGTTGGCAACCTTTAAGAAATAGTCAAAGGATAAATATGAGCGGTCATTCCAAATGGGCAACCATCAAACACAAAAAAGCTATTTTAGATTCAAGGCGCTCTAAAAATTTTGCAAAACTAATAAAAGCATTGAAGTTTCATCTCGTGTTGGAGGCGCTGACATGAGTGGGAATCCAACATTATTTGATGCGGTAACAAAGGCAAAAAAGAATTCAGTNCCTGCCGANAACATCGATCGNGCTATTAAGCGAGGTGCTGGCCTTGAAACTGGTGGAAAAGTTTGGGAAACAATTATGTATGAAGGTTATGCAGCAGGAGGAGTAGCACTATTAATTGAGTGCCTATCAGATAATAGAAATCGGGCAGCCTCTGAGGTGCGAGTAGCTGTGACTAGAAATGGCGGCACAATGGCGGATCCAGGCTCTGTTTCATATCTATTTAATCGCCAAGGTGTAGTAATTGTTTCAAAGCAAGAAGGTAAGGTCAGTGAAGANGCTTTACTAGAAGTTGTATTGGAAGCAGGGGCGCAAGAGGTGAATGAATTNTCTGAAGCCTTTGAAATNGTTTGCCAACCAGCAGATTTAGTTGCNGTTCGTAAATCNTTGCAANCAGCCAGTATCGATTATGAATCTGCAGACTCCTCNTTTTTGCCAACAATGTCTATACCAATTGACACCAATACGGCTAAGAAGGTATTTGAATTGATTGAAGCAATTGAGGATTTAGATGATGTGCAAAATGTNTATGGAAACTTTGATGTTTCAGATGAGGTAATGGCGAGCCTTAGTTCATAAGTATTTCACGCTGATTAGGCTTACACCATGCGCGTTTTAGGGATAGATCCAGGATTAACTAGATGCGGTGTATGTGTTGTTGATTCAACTGGCCCACAGAAGCTTGCGATGATCGCAGTTGGAGTAATAAAAACTGATGTGGATGCATCACTTGATCAACGATTATTGCAATTAGAAAAAGAGATCTCAGTCTGGATCAATAAATATCAACCAGATGTGGTTGCAGTCGAGCGGGTATTTTCAAGATTAAATGTTAAGACAGCAATGGCAACTGGTCAGGCGGCAGGAGTTGCCTTACTTTTGGCTGCAAAGGTTGGTATTCCAGTTGTCATGCACACACCCAGCGAAGTCAAGGCAGCTGTAACTGGTTCAGGCCGGGCTGATAAGAAACAGGTAGCGCAGATGGTCAAGCGACTACTTAAATTGAAGGAAATCCCAAAACCAGTAGATGCCACCGATGCGTTAGCCCTTGCTATCTGCCATCATTGGCGAGGAGTGGGAAATGCAAGATTAGCTAAGGCGAAGAAAAAGGCGAGTAAGAAACGATGATTAGTTCAATCACTGGCAAAGTGAAATCAATAACTGCTAACTCATTAGTTGTTGAGGTTGGCGGTGTTGGTGTTCTACTGCAGGTACCAACGCGAGTTGCCTCATCTATGCAGGTGGGTGAACAGGTCAGTTTTCATACATATTTAATTGTTCGTGAGGATGCATTAATTCTCTATGGTTTCAGCGAGTTGGTGGACAGGGAGTTTTTTGAACTTCTGCTATCGGTAACTGGAATTGGTCCAAAAGTTGCACAATCTATTTTGGCTAACTCTGGTGCTGCCAGCATCGCCGCTGCAATCACTTCATCAGATTTGAAATCCTTAGAGTCAGTTCCTGGTTTAGGTAAAAAAGGAGCGCAACGATTAGTGCTTGAATTAAAGGACAAGGCACCAGCATTTGCAGATGGTAAGGTGAATAAAAATCTTTCATTGTCTAATCAAGTCGAGAATGCATTACAAGGTCTGGGTTACTCAGCTAAGGAATCTAACTCCATGCTCAGGCAGGTTATGAGTAATGAAAAGATCGAGGGTTTATCTACTGCACAAATATTGAAATTGGCCCTTAAAGTGGGGGGTAAGAATTAAATGAGTGATGAAATAAGTAATCAAAATGCCGATGATGCAGAGCGAGTAGCAGAGCTTGCCCTCAGACCCAAGACACTTAAAGAATTTGTTGGACAGTATCGTGTTCGTGATCAGTTAGATCTCTTGCTCTCAGCTGCAAGGGAACGTAAATCACCGGCTGATCACATTTTATTTTCTGGTCCACCAGGATTAGGAAAGACCACATTAGCAATGATTGTGGCAGCTGAGATGGATACACCAATCAGAATTACCTCAGGTCCTGCGATTCAGCATGCTGGAGATTTAGCATCAATACTCTCATCGTTAGTGGAAGGTGAGATTCTTTTCTTAGATGAAATCCATCGAATGTCCAGACCGGCCGAAGAGATGCTTTATCTAGCAATGGAGGATTTTCGGGTTGATGTAATTGTTGGTAAAGGAGCGGGAGCAACCTCGATACCTTTGGAATTACCTCACTTCACATTAGTTGGTGCAACAACCCGTGCAGGCTTACTACCAAGTCCACTTCGTGATCGATTTGGCTTTACTGCGCAACTAGATTTCTATGAATCAGAGGAGTTATTTCAGATAATTAAGCGCAGTGGGCAGTTGTTAGATATTGAGATAGATGATTTGGCAATCTCAGAAATTGCATCAAGATCTCGTGGCACACCTCGGGTAGCAAATCGCCTACTGCGTCGAGTACGAGATTATGCTCAAGTAAATAAAGAAAAAATAGTTCAACTAAGTCATGCTCAAGCCGCTTTGAAGATATATGAAGTTGATGAGATCGGCCTAGATCGACTAGATAAATCAGTACTCACTGCATTAATTAAAAACTTTAATGGTGGGCCAGTGGGCGTTTCAACTCTTGCAATGGCGGTAGGGGAGGAGATTGAAACTATTGAATCCTTAGCGGAGCCTTTTTTGGTACGACTTGGTTTTTTAGCTAGAACACCACGTGGTCGAATAGCAACAGCAGCAGGATGGATGCATCTTGGGATTAAGCCTCCGCTATCAGTTCAAATTGGCAGTGATGCCACACTATTTGATCAAGATCCTGATATTGCGCAATAAGCCAATAAATACTGCGTTAATTGCATCCTAATTGGCTCGGATTTCTCAATAATCTCCCCTCAGCCTAGAATTACCCCTCATGTCTGCTAATAAAATCGCAAATACTCAATCGAGAGCGGTTAGAACAATCTCAATTTTGTTGTTAACACTCCTTGGATTCACTGGAGTTGCTTTTGTATTGGGTGCGACCACATTCAAATTAGGTTTAGACCTTCAAGGAGGCACCAGCGTTACTTTGCAACCGCGAATTGAGCCGGGACAAAGTGGAAAAGTTACACCCGAGGCTATTGATCAAGCTGTTGAAATTATTCGCCAACGTGTTAACTCACTTGGCGTCGCAGAATCTGAAGTATCAGCGCAAGGAACAGGTGTTAATCGCCAGATTGTTATTTCAGTTCCAGGAGAGACTGGTCGCAGAATCGTTGATTTAGTTGGACAAACAGCAGAGTTGCGATTTCGCCCAGTTTTGGCAGAAGGGGCAGCAAATGCCACTTCTTTAACCACTGACACTGCAACGGCAATATTACCGCCAGGGGTAACTCCAGAATTAAATGCGCAATATGCAGCACTTGATTGCACCTTGCCACAAAATAGACAAGGTGGATCCAGCAGCAATGAAGCGGCCGCAGTCGTAAGTTGTGATCGAAGTGGAAATCTTAAATACATTTTGGCGCCAGCAGAGGTTCTAGGCCGACAAGTAACTAAGGCAAGTGCGCTTCTAGACCCACAGGGAGCATCTGGCTGGTATGTAACTTTAGATTTTGATGGAGAAGGTAGTGGAAAATTTGGCGCTATGACCACAAGATTAACCTCGCTACCACAACCACAAAATCAGGCAGCTATTGTTTTAGATGGTTTGGTTTACTCAGCTCCAAGAATTAATGAACCAATTAACACTGGCACCGCGCAAATTACTGGAAACTTTACTCAGCCTGAAGCGCAAGACCTTTCAAATGTCCTGAAATACGGCGCCCTGCCACTGGCTTTTGATCGTGGTGAGGTTCAACAGGTCTCACCTTCATTAGGTGCTGATCAGTTACGCGGCGGTTTGATCGCAGGAATTCTTGGGTTATTACTGGTAATAATCTATTCAATACTTTACTACCGAGGACTGGGTCTTGTTTCCGTAGGTTCATTGCTAGTTGCCTCTGTAATGGCATTCTTATCGATTCTACTTCTTGGAGAAACTATTGGATTTACCTTAACGCTGGCGGGTATTGCTGGAGTTATTGTGGCAATTGGTATTACTGCAGATTCATTTATTGTTTATTTTGAGCGTATTCGAGATGAAGTGCGAGAAGGTAAATCTCTGAAATCAGCTGTTGAGACTGGTTGGGTTAGGGCTCGACGCACCGTAATTGTTGCAGATGCTGTTTCTATGATTGCAGCTTTGATGCTTTATTTCTTTGCTGTTGGTGGCGTTCGAGGATTCGCATTTACGCTAGGACTCACCACTGTAATCGATTTAATTGTTGTTTTCTTCTTCACAAAACCATTGGTAACCGTACTTGCTCGTTACTCATTCTTTAATCAGGGTCACCGTCTATCTGGGTTTTCAGCCAAATCATTGGGAGTGGTTGAGAAAGCAGCTGTGCAATCAGGGGAGGTCAAATAATGGCAAAGTTCTCAGGTTTAGGTGGCCGGCTATATCGTGGTGAAACTTCAATTGATTTTATTGGAAAACGCAAGATTTGGTATGGAATTTCAGGCTTACTAATACTTGCTTCGGCTGTAACTTTGTTTACTCAAGGTTTGCATCTTGGAATTGAGTTTAAAGGTGGATCTTCATTTACTGTCACCTCAAATAATGCTTCAGTCCAAACTGCCGAAAGCGCTCTAACTGAGGCGGGAATTAAAACCCAAACCATTATTCAAAAAGTTGGAAACGATAAGGTTCGTATTCAAACAGATGCGCTAACCTCAGTAGAACAAAATGCGGTTGAAGCTAGCCTTGCCACTAAATTTAATGTCACTGTGGACTCAATTGATTCACAAATAATTGGTCCTTCTTGGGGTGAGGAAATTACGCGCAAGGCGATCTACGGATTAATTGGATTCTTGTTGGTGGTAATGCTCTATTTAGCAATGGCTTTTGAATCAAAAATGGCGATAGCTGCGATTATCTCAGTAGTACACGATGTGTTTATTACTGTAGGAATTTATGCCTTGGTTGGTTTTGAAGTTACACCAGCTACGGTAATTGGATTCTTAACTATTTTGGGTTACTCCCTTTATGACACGGTGGTTGTTTTCGATAAGGTTCGAGAGAACACTAAAGGTATTGCGGCAAGTGGAAAGAGTACTTATTCACAAGCGGCTAATTTGGCGGTTAATCAAACCCTAGTCCGCTCTTTCAATACTTCATTAATTGCATTGTTGCCGGTTGGCTCTATCCTGTTTGTGGGCGCTGGATTACTTGGCGCTGGAACATTAAAAGATTTGTCACTTGCACTCTTTATTGGGCTTGCTACTGGAACCTACTCTTCGATCTTTATTGCTACTCCAATTTTGGCGGTATTGCGCGAACGTGAACCGGCAATGCAGGCACTGGCAAAACGGGTGGGAAGTCGTGGCGACAAATCAGCTACATCAACACCTTCAGTGCAATCAAGTGACCGCGGGCCTCGCAACCAACCTAAACGATATCGCCGTCGCTAATATTCTTGTCTAACTAAAACGCCACCGAGCTATGACACCTAGCCAACTATTAAAACCTTTGGCAGATGGTCTAGCACAGACACATCCTGGGTTTTCAAATGCTGATTTAGAACGCGCATTTATTGCCGCCGAAAAAGCTCACACCGGACAATTAAGGAAATCTGGTGAGCCATACATAACTCATCCAGTTGCAGTTGCGCAGATTTTGACTGAGCTAGGAATGGATCTGCCAACAATTATGGCTGCACTCTTGCACGATACGGTTGAGGATACTTCTTATTCTATTGATGAAATAAAGAAGGAGTTTGGCGATGAGGTTACATCGTTAGTTGATGGTGTGACTAAATTAGATAAATTAACTTATGGACCAACTGCNGANGCNGAAACATTGCGCAAAATGGTTGTTGCAATGTCAAAGGATATTCGAGTATTGGTAATNAAGCTTGCAGATAGATTGCATAATGCTAGAACTTGGCAATTCATTGATAGCGCCATTTCGCAACGAAAAGCCAGAGAAACATTGGATATCTACGCACCACTTGCGCACAGACTGGGAATGAACGCTATTAAGTGGGAGCTAGAGGATTTATCATTCAAGACTCTTGAACCCAAAAAATACGATGAGATAGAGCGATTAGTTGGCGAGCGATCCCCGGCTCGAGATATTCTCACTAACGAGGTTGTTTCTTCAATAAGTGCAGATCTGAAGCTAGAAGCAATTACAGCTGAAGTTAGTGGACGGCAGAAACATTTCTATAGTGTTTATCAAAAAATGGTTGTGCGTGGGCGAGAGTTTAATGATATTTATGATTTAGTTGGAATTCGGATTCTGGTCGAATCTGTAAGAGATTGTTATGCCGCTCTGGGCGCAATTCACGCAAGGTGGAGTCCAGTTCCTGGTCGGTTTAAGGATTACATTGCAATGCCAAAATTTAATCTTTATCAATCGTTGCACACCACAGTTATTGGCCCAAATGGAAAAGCTGTTGAAATTCAGCTTAGAACTTTTGATATGCATTCGCGGGCTGAATATGGAATTGCTGCACATTGGAAGTACAAATCTAAGAATCTAAATGGTGGCACATCTCCTGAGTCGATTTGGCTNAGGCAGCTGCATGAGTGGCAACAGGAGAGTGAGGATGTAGGTGATTTTCTTGAAACTCTTCGCTATGACCTGCGCACACCTGAGGTATTTGTTTTCACTCCTAAAGGAAGTGTGATCGCTTTGCCATCAGGCTCTACACCAGTTGATTTTGCCTACGCAGTACATACCGAGGTTGGCAATAAATGTGTTGGTGCAAAAGTAAATGGAAAACTGGTTCCACTTGAGTCCCATCTTTCAAATGGAGATGTAGTGGACATTGTTACGAACAAATCAGTCAATGCCGCGCCAAGTCATGATTGGATAAATTTNGTCACATCATCTCGGGCAAGATCAAAAATTAAGGCCTGGTTTTCAAAGGAGCGAAAAGAAGAGGCAATTGAAGCAGGACAAGAATCGATTGCAAGACAAATGCGCAAGGCAGGGTTACCGATTCAAAAGATTTTGGGTGGACATGCCTTGCTTGAATTAGCGCACAATCTTCGCTTTGAGGATATTGAAAGTTTGTACGAGGCAGTTGGAAATGGCCACACCTCAGCTCATTCAGTAATAGAAAAACTTATGGTTTTAATTGGCACGACCGATGCTCATCCAGAAAATGATCTAACGCCACTGATTGCACCAATCAAACGTAAACGTAAGAGCGTCACAGGGATTGAAGTTGAAGGTGCTGGAGATGTATTGGTAAAACTAGCAAGATGCTGTGCGCCAGTTCCAGGTGATGAAATCACCGGTTTTATTACCAGAGGAAGTGGTGTATCAGTACACCGAATGGATTGTGTAAACATCACTGATCTTATGGTGCATCAGGGTGATCGAATCGTGAAGGTTAAATGGAACCTTGCAACCGCAGGTAGTTTCTTGGTGAATATTGCAGTTGAAGCTTTAGATCGTGCCCGATTGCTATCTGATGTGACTAAGGCGCTTTCAGATCAACATGTGAATATTTTAAGTGCTTCTGTGGTTACTCATAAAGACCAAACTGCAATCTGCAAATTCTCATTTGAAATGGCTGATGCATCGCATTTAGATGCTGTTCTAACCTCAGTACGAGCTATTGAAGGCGTATATGATGTTAATCGAGTCTTTAATAATTAATTAGCAAACTCAGTTAAACCTTTTTGGGCCTGCTCTAACCAATCACGTCTGGCCGCTGCTGCTTCTCGAGCAATCATTGCCTTTGCTGTTTGGCCAGCTGCCTCTGCTTTTGCTGCTTGTTTCTCGTAATTATCAACCGCTTGAGCCAAACTCTCAACAACTTTATTAGCCTGCGCTTTTGCACTTGGATCACTCTTGCGTTGGAAATTACGCTCTGCCTCCATAATTTCATCTTCAACTTTCTTTATCCGAGTATCAAAGGAGGCACGTTTTTTGCGATCAGTCATACCAATTTTCTGCCACTTACCCATCAAATCATAAAACTTCTTTTTAGCTGTTTTAAAATCTGATAGAGGTAGCATCGCTTCAAACTCAACAATCATCTCTTCTCGTTTGACCAGGTTCTCAGCCATCGATCCCTTACGCTTTTTCATATCTGCATTTTTTGCCGTAAAAAAAAGATCTTGGGCAGTTTTAAATCGATTCCACAACACGGTATCGGCTGATTTCTTACCTCGGCCAGCAGCTTTCCACTGATCCATCAATGCTTTGTACTTCTGTGCAGTATTAAGCCAATCCTTTGATTTAGCTAAATCCTCTGCTTCTTTCACGATCATTTCCTTCGTGGCAGCAACCTTCTTTTGCTCACCATCTAATTTTGAGAAGTGTGTACGCCGACGTTTATCAAATTTATTGCGGGAGGATGAAAATCTCTTCCATAGATCTGTATCGATTTTTTTATCTAGACGCGGTGCTTTCTTCCACTCTTCTAGTAAAACTTTTAATCGAGCAGTGGTAACTTTCCAAGCAACAGAATCGACCAAACTTTCTGCTTCGGCAACAATTTTCTCCTTGACTGCCGCAGACTCTGACTTGCGTGATTCACGCTCGGCATTTTTTGCTTCTTTGCGCGCCTTATACGCACCCTCATGTTCGGTGATTAGCGCAGGAATTTTTCCAAGTGATTGCGCAAGAGTTTCAAGATCACCGACGCCATTGAGCTCAGATATTTGACTGCGTAATTTATTAACCGCTTCAAGAGCATCACTTGGCACCATTGCACCTGATCGAATTCGCGCTGCGAGCAAAGCAACTTCAGAGGCTGCCATTTCAAATTTTTTAACAAAATAGGCGAGTGCTTCTTCCGG
>JGI25920J50251_10000760_pt1 | contig 11398 bp, 9 predicted proteins | sample LauGreBMM110DCMD_2_FD_50251 | JGI IMG/M metagenome (IMG submission 50251) | reverse complement strand
CAACCCGAGATGGAACTTCTTCCCGGTGCGGCGGGTGAGTTGCTCCTGGTGCTCGACGCACCGCCAAAGGTTCTCGCGCGCCGTCCGCAACCCGCGCTCGCCCAGCCGGAACGCCTTGAAACTCACCGGCACCGTGCTGACAGAGGCTTCGACGCCGTCCGGCACGAGCACCGCGAGCAGGTCGAAGAGCCGGTTGGTGTAGGCGAGCCGGTCCTGAGTGGTCCAGTCCGGTTGCGAGACCTGTTCCTTGACGCGCGTGCCGTGGAAGTTGCCGTAAGGGAATCCGTTGATCGTGAAGATGTAGCAGTCGTTCCGGGCGAGCCAGGCCTGGAAGGCCCGGAGCTTCGCCGGCTCCGACAACTCGCGGGACGCGGTGTCGCTCAGGCGGAGGCCGATGGCGTACGGCCGACCCGGCGAGACCCGGCGGCGGACCGCGAGCGTGTGCTGCTCCAGCCCGGCGAAGGTCTCCGCCCAATCGCCACCGCGGTGGACGTTGGTGCAATAGGCCAGATGAAGCCCGTGGTTGAGTCTCACGGGTGCAATGTAGGAGGGGACGAAGGGAAGGCTCGAACCAAAAAACAGCCCGCCCCGGTCATCGCGCGGCCACGGGACCGGTATCGCAGACCTCGTCGACGACGCGGCGCATCTGCGCGAACCACCACCGGGCCCGTTCCCGCGAGCAAGGACGCTGACGGCGCGGCGCACGGCGCACGGCCGGTTCCGACAACAACGTGAGGTCGAGCTGGTCGGCGTGGTTCCGCTGGGTCGCGGGAGCGATCGCGGTCGCTATCCAGGTCTCGGCAGGCGGCATCTCGTTCTTCATGACGAGAGCTTCCACCAAGGGGTCGGACACACGCTGTCCGACGTAAGCGATGCCCCGTCGCTCAGGCCAGGCTCACCGGATCGACGTCGACCGTGAGCTTGATGTCCTCCGGAAGCGCCACGCCGACCTGGAGCTTGGTCAGTTCGGAGCTCAGGCGCGACATCTGGCGCGCGCGCAGCATCAGCTGGTACCGGAAGAACGATTCAGCCCGGGCCAACGGAGCCGGAGCCGGTCCGGCGATCACCAGGTCGGTCCATCCGGCGAGATGCCCGTCAAGCCACCTCCGGATGTGGTCGGCCGTGAACTTCACCTTCTCCTCGTTCCGCCCTTTCAGCGTGAGCAACGCCACCCTCGCGAACGGCGGATATCGCAGTTGCTCCCGGAACTCGATCTCCTGGTCGTAGAAGCCGAGGAAATCGTGCCGCCGCGCGTACTGGATCGCCGGGTGGAACGGCGTGAAGCTCTGCACGAAGACCTCGCCCTCGATATCGCCCCGCCCGGCGCGCCCGCTGACCTGGGTGAGGAGCTGGAAGGTCCGTTCGCCCGCCCGGAAATCAGGGATGTGAAGCGCCATGTCGGCGTAGATGATCCCGACGAGCGTGACATTCGGGAAATGGAGCCCTTTCGCGATCATCTGCGTCCCGACCAGGATGTCGGTCTTGCCCATGCGGAAATCCGTGAGGATCCTGCGGAAATCGTCCTTCCGCTTGAGCGTGTCGGAATCCATCCGCTGGACGCGCGCTTTGGGGAACAGCTTCGCCAGGGTGTCCTCGACCCGCTCGGTGCCCACTCCCGAGAAACGGATGGCCGGATTGCCGCACTGCGGCTGAGGGCACTTTGTCGGGACCCGTTCCTCGTGCCCGCAGATATGGCACATCAGCCGTTGCGCGGCCCGATGGAAGGTGAGCGAGACGCTGCAGTTCGGGCAACCGGCCACGAAACCGCATTTCTCGCACTGCAGCGAGGTCGAGTAGCCGCGGCGGTTGAGGAAGAGCATCGTCTGCTCGCCCCGTTCGAGGCGCTGGGTGATCGCCTCCTTCAGCGGCTCGGAGAAGATCGGCGGCGGGCCCTTGCGACGGAGCTGCTCCTGCCGCATGTCGACCACGCGCACGACCGGCAACTTCATCTCGGTCGCCCGGTCCGGCATCTCCAGCAACGTGTACTTCCCTCGCTTCGTGTTGTGGTAGCTCTCGAGCGAAGGCGTCGCGCTGCCGAGCACGACCACCGCGCCTTCGCGCTGGCCGCGCACGACCGCGACATCCCGCGCGTGGTACCGGGGCGCCTCCTCCTGCTTGTACGAATGCTCGTGCTCCTCGTCGACGATGACGAGCCCGAGCGGGTCCACCGGAGCGAAGATCGCCGACCGGGCGCCGATGACGATCTTGGCCCGGCCTTGCCGGATCTTGTGCCACTCGTCATGCCTCTCACCGCTGCTCAGATGCGAATGCAGCACCGCCACCAAGGTCTGCTGCGGTCCCGACGAGAACCGGGCCTTGAACCGCTCGACCGTCTGCGGCGTGAGCGCGATCTCGGGCACCAGCACGATGGCTCCCCTGCCCTGCTCCAGCACATGGGCGATGGCCTGGAGATAGACCTCCGTCTTGCCTGAACTGGTGACGCCGTGGAGCAGGAACGCCGGAGCCGGCCCACCTCCGCCGGGGCCGTCCTTCTGCGCCGGCAGGTCGGTCGCCGCGATGATCTTGGCCAGCGCCTCGGATTGACGGGCGTTCAGCGGAAGAGGCTGGGTCGCGACGATCTGTTCCTTCGCGTACGGATCGCGCTCGTCCACCTTGGGAGCGATCCGCACCAAGCCTTTGTCCTCGAGCTTGCGGACGGTCTCCCCCGTGGTCTCGCCCAAACGCAGCAGTTCTTGGAGCGGAAGTTCGCGCCATTCCTCGATGATCCGCCAGATGGTCTCCTGCCGCTGCGTCAATTTCGGGAACTCGGCCGGCGGCGGCAAGGCATGCACATGGAGGCGTTCGCGCCAGCCTTCCTCCTCCTTGCGCACCGAATCAGGGAGGACGCTCTTCAGAGCTGTCTCCACCGGGCAGCAGTAGTAATCGGAGATCCAACGCGCAAGCGCGAGCACCTTGGGCGTGACCAGGCTCTGGGTGCCGATCACGCGGGTGACGGCCTTGAGGTTGGCGTGCGCGGAATCGTCCGCCAACGCCGTGACCACGCCGAGCACCTGCCGATGGCCGAACGGGACCTTCACCCGGGTCCCGACCTCGACACGCCCGACGAACTCCGCTGGGATAGCATAGTCGAACTCCTTCCGGAGCGCGAGTTCCAAGGTGACACGGGCGACCATCGGCCCGCATCAGACGGCGAAGGACCGGAACCGAGAAGGAGAAACCGCGGATCAGTTCGCTGGCTTCTTGAGCGAAGCGAGGTACTCCAAGAGGTCCGCGAAGTCCTGCGTGGTCATGTTCTGCTGCAGGCCGGCCGGCATGAGGGAAAGCTTCTGTTTCTCCCGTTGGGCGATGTCGGCTTTCTTGTGCCTCGATGCCGCGCCGGTCGCGATCTTGAGCACGATCTCCTCCTCGGTCTCGCTCGCGATGATCCCGGACGCTTCGTCGCCGTTTTTCAGTTCAATCGTCCATGCCTCGAAACCGAACGAAATCCCCGCGCTCGGGTCCAAGATGGCTTCGGTGAGAGCCTCTTTGCCGAGCTTGCCGCCGATCTCCGTGAGTTTCGGCCCGAAATCGACGCCTTCGGCACCGACCTCATGGCAGTGGACGCACCCGACATCGGCCCGACGGAAAACCGCGGCACCGCGGCGGACATCTCCGGGGATCTTCAACAATTCTGCGATGGACGGAAGCGCCTTGCCTTCCTTCGCGAGCGGCGCCGGGAACAGTTTCTCCGCTTGTTCACGGACCGCAGGCCGACGGGCCCCGCGCAGTTCCCCACCGACCGCGTATCGGAGGTCGTCCGGGATCCTTCCGGCCACAGCCATCGCCAACAATCCATCCGTACCTTCGTTGACCCGGGCCACCGCCCGCACCGCCGCCGTCCGCACCTCCAACGGGCGGGCGGGATCGACCGCGATCGGAAGCAACAGCGCAGCGATCTGGTTATCGAGAGTCGCTCCGAGCGAACCGATGACCTCCACGACGCGAGGTATCGGTCCGGTCAACAACGGGACCACTGGGTCGGCGGTCTTGGCGGCGAGCAGCAGGCGCAGCGCCTCGACGGCAGCCTCGGACCGCGGGGCGGCCAAGACGACGTCGCGCAGGCCCTCTTCCTGACCTTGAAGCGCGAAATCTTTGACTACCTGCACGAATTCAGGCTCGCCACGCACCTGTTCTAGGACCTTCTTCACGGCTTGCCCTAGTGCTGGATTGGCTTGGAGGTCCGCACCTTTCAGGCGCTGCAAGGTTTCGAGCGAAAGTCGTACGCGATCATCGATCGCGCCGTTTCCCTGAAGACTGAGGACCAGCATCGTCGCCAACGACAACATCCGGCGTGCGTCACGGATCATGGATCAGGCATGAAAAGACCGCCCGGGAAACAAATCCACGGGCGGTCGGAGAATGGTAGCGCGTATGGGAGTCGAACCCATCTTCCAGCCTTGAGAGGGCTATGTCCTAGCCGATAGACGAACACGCCGTTGACTTGGACTTGGTAACCGGTCGGCCTATGGCCCGTCAACCCGGAAACAAAAAAAGCCGCCCCGAGACGGGGCGGCTTTTGAAGATCGCTGCAATTACTTGCGGCGGCTCATGAAGAGCAGGCCACCGAGACCGAGCGCGGCGAGCGCGATGGTCGTCGGCTCAGGCACCACGACGGAGCCGGCCGAGAGGGTGAGGCCCTTGAAGTTGTCCATGGCCGGAGGAGGCGTGGAACCGGTGGCCAACCCAGCGACGTCGAACGACGAAGAGGCAAAGCCCTTGCCGGCCGCGACAGCGGCGGCGTAGGTCGCACCCACGGCGGAGTCCCAAGCGCGGACCGTCACCGAAGCGCTGGCGCCACCAGCGACGCTGGTGGTGATCACGCCGAGGGAGAAGATTCCGTCCGCGGCGAACGTGTTCTTGGCGGTGCTGAGCACCGAGCCACCCACGAGGATCTCAACCCGACCGGTCAGCTTGGACAGCTTGAGGCCGTCAGCACCGAGGACAGGAGAGGTGGAGGAGTTTTTGCCGTTGAACGTGCCCTGCGCGAACGCAGAGAGACTCAACGCGACGAGGCCGATGGCCAGGATTGATTTTTTCATATCTATAGGTTGCAGGGGAAAAGTTTACCTAAACTTTCTTTATTTATCAGTTGATCGCGAACGTGCGGGACCATTTGCCGGCCGCAGCGGACTGGATGACCATGCCCTGACCGACGCCGATGACCGGAGAGGAGCCGCTGTCCGTGCCCCAAGCGCCACCACCGAGGTAATCGCTCGCGACATAGCTGCCCTTCGTGGCGTCCCAGGTGAACACCGTCGAATCGGCCGCCAAAGTGGAGAAGCCGAGATCCGTGTCAAGACCACCGCTCTGCGGGATCTTGGAGGCAACGAAGTTGTTGCCCTTGACGATGGCGACCTCTTGGAGGCCGGTCAGCACTTCGCCGACGAGGACGATGTCCTTGGCAGCAGAAGCCTGCACGAACACCGAGGTGCCCGGAGCCAAGGCATAACCGGCATCACCCCAGTCGCCAGCGCCGTCGCCGACTTTGTCGAGCGCGTTGAAGCCAGCGCCGTTCCACTGGAAGACCGTGGAGTCAGCCGGGAGAGCCGCGAACAGAGCCGTGACATCGTTACCGGCCTTGTTGTCGAGAGTGTTGGCAACCAGGTTGAAGCCCTTGGAGAGCGACAATTTGGTGTATCCAACGACGTTGGAGCTGACAGCCCCAAATGCAGAAACGGCGCCCAAAGAGGCCGCAACAGCAGCAAGCAGAAGAGATTTGGTCTTCATTTGTGGTTTATTTTTATTCCGTGTGTGGAATCACCTTGCCCTCGGGCGCCTCATCGCGTCAATAGATTTTTGATCAAAAACAAGGACGCCGTCCCGACGCCTCCGACCTCTCGCAATAAGGCCGTTTTTTGAACCGGCAGAGGGAAGAGGCGGATTTCGGTTCAGGCAGGTCCGGGGCCAGTGACCCACCGGTTTCCGGGATTTTCCCGGATGCGCTCCACCTCGGCACCGCATCGAGAAGCCTACCGCACGGACACCACCCCTCCCATCCCTGGTTCGTTGGCGGACATCGGGACTGTCGGGCCCCCTCAGCGGCGACAGAAACGTCCGCTTGAAGACGGCGAACCCATAGGATCCGGCGTCACGAGATCTCGCCATCAGCCAGGTCATCCGCTCACCGGACGCCAGTCCAAGAACTTCAACCGGACGCTGCGACGCCCGTTGTACTCTTCGACCTGTGGCACCGCCGCGACATCGAACGTCCCGGTGGGCGGCTTTTCCTGTGCAGCGCCCCACCAGAGGGCATCGGCATGGGCTTGGCCGTCGGTGAGTCGTAGTTTCCAGTGCCGTTGCTCGCGGCCGAGCTTCTGCGGAGGGGCGGCAAGCGTCACCTTGGGCACGACCAACTGCAGCGGAGGGTTCTGCTGGCCGAAGGGTTCCAGTCGGCCGAGCTCTGCCATCCGTTCCAAGGTCAGCTCGCGCAGCGGGACCTCGGCATCCAATCTCAGTTTCGGCACCAACAGGTCGGCCGACAACGCTGCCCGCGCCGCGGCGTTCAGGCGTTCCCGGAACGCCGCGACATTCTCCGGCGCGAGCGTGACGCCGGCAGCCATCGCATGGCCGCCGTGTTTCACCAACAGATCGGCACATCCCCGCAAGGCGGCCGCCAGGTCGAATCCCGGGATGCTCCTCCCGGATCCACGCCAGCTCCCGTTGTCGCCGCCCAGGATGACCGTCGGCCGGTAGAATTCCCGGAGGACGCGCGAAGCGACGATGCCGACGACGCCGATGTGCCAGAGCAGCTGCCCTTCCACGATGACGAAGTCACGCGCTGGATCAAAACTCGACCTCACCTGCCCGACGGCGTCATCGGCCATGCGGCGTTCGATGGCTTGGCGTTCCCGGTTCGTGGCGTCGAGTGCCTGGGCCAGCGGCATCGCGGTCTCGACATCCGGGGCGAGCAGCAGCTCCAGAGCGGCCTCCGCGGTCTCCAGGCGGCCGGCGGCGTTCAACCTCGGGGCCAGCTGGAAGCCGACCTCGTAGACCCCCACGGGGGATTTCGTCTGCGCGACCTCTTTCAGGACGACCAGACCCGGCCGGGCGGTGGATTCGAGCCGTTCGAGCCCGGCGCTGACGAGGATTCGGTTCTCGCCGACGAGCGGGACCAGATCCGCGATGGTGCCCAGCGCCACCAGGTCCAGGAAAGGCTTCAGGTCGAACTTGCCGAACCCTTCGAGCCCGAGTTCCCGCCCACGTTTCACGACCGCGTGGAGGAACTTGAACGCCAGACCGGCGGAACAGAGTTCCCGGAAATCAGGTCCCTCCGGTCCCGCGAGCTGCGGATTCACCAACGCGAACGCCGCCGGGGCCGGATCGCTCACCTGATGATGGTCGAGCACCACGACGTCCACGCCGCGCCGGCCGAGCCATGCCACCTGGGAGACAGCGGTGGAACCGCAGTCGACCGCGAGCAGGAGAGGCACGGCGAACCGTTCCATGCAGTGTTCCACACCGGCCTGGCTCAGGCCGTAGCCTTCGTCCATGCGGTGGGGGAGGAAGTGGTGCGCCGTCCATCCGAGCGCGGCCAGGCCGGTCTTCAGGATCGTGGTCGCGGTGACGCCGTCGACGTCGTAGTCGCCGAAGATGACGAACGGTTCGCCGGCCTCGCGGGCGGCGAAGAGCCGGTCGATGGCGCGCGCCATCGCGGGCAACAGGAACGGATCGGCGAGCGCCTTGAGCCTCGGATCAAGGAAGACCTTGGTATCGGCCGAAGAGGTGTGCCCTCGGTTGACCAGGCACTGGGCGAGCAACGGGCTGACACCCAGCTCTTCGATGAGCGCCCGGGTGAGCAAGGGCCGCACGGGCGCCACGATCCATCGATGCTTCATCCGCGCTCCTTGCCGGGTCGTTCGCGCCAAGCGAGCACCAAGGAGGCGAGCATCGAGATCAAGATGATCCCGAGGACGATCCCGAGGGAGACGTTCATCAGGGAATCGCCCAACCAAGCTTTGAGCCAATGCTCCGCGAGCATCTTCACCCCGATGAACACCAGGACGAGCGAAAGCCCGTACTTCAGCAGCCGGAAGTATCCCATCGCGCTCGCGAGCACGAAGTACAGCGACCTCAGCCCGAGGATCGCGAACACGTTCGACGTGAACACGAGGAAGGCGTCGCTGGTGACCCCGAAGATGGCCGGGATGGAATCCAGCGCGAAGACGACATCCGTCGTCTCCACCACCACGAGCACCAGCGCCAGCGGGGTGAGCATGCGCCGCCCATCGTGGCGAGTGATGAAATTCTGCCCGTCGAACGACGGCGAGACCGGAAAAAACCGGCGGACCAGCTTCACCGCGGGGTTCTTGTCGGGCTCCACCGTGGTCGCGTCATCGCCGGCGAACATCATCTTGGCCCCGGAATAGACCAAGAACGCCCCGAAGACGTAGAGCATCCAGTGGAACTCCTGGATCAGCGTCGCGCCCAGGGCGATCATCAGCCCGCGCATCACCAAAGCGCCGACGATGCCCCAGAACAGCACGCGATGCTGCCACTCCTGGGGCACCGCGAAGTAGCGGAACACCAGCGCGATCACGAACACGTTGTCCATCGAGAGCGACAACTCGACGAGATAGCCGGTCAGGAAGGTCGCCGTGTGGCCGGCATCCCAGCCGTCGATCACCCGCGGCGCGACCCAGAAGGCGAACACGAACGCCGACGACGCCCAGAGCGCCGTCCAACCCATGGCCTCGCGGAAGGTCGTCTTGCGGCAATCGCGATGGAACACGCCCAGGTCCAACGCGAGAGCGAAGAGAACGAACGCGGTGAAACCGGCCCAATGCCACGGTGTGATGACGGCAAGCATGACCGGCAGGATAAGCATGGAAAAGGACTTCGCCAGCCGCGGGATCGAAGAAATATCGGGCCGGAGGCTCCAAGGCCTCTCCGGAGGCCCGCGGCTCTGCGATGCCCGAAGCGAGGATGCTCAGCCTTCCGGGCTCTCGTCCTCTTCCGAACCGACCGCCTCCTGCTGGAGCAGGATCTCGATGGCCGCCATCGGGTCCACGCTCCAGCGGCGGGCGAGCAGCACGACGCGCTCGGTGTTATGGAGCTCCCACGGGACCTCGCCGAAGCGCATCGGGGGCGGCTCCTCCGCGTAGGCGCGACAGCGCATCCCGAGCACCCGTTCCTCGAGCGTCGCCCGGCCCTCGTTCCACAGGGTCTCGCCGGCCCACGCGTAGGCACGTGTCACCCGGCCGGAATCGAGGCGCGCCCACGAATGCAGGTTCAACACCCGGTCGGCGCTGTAGAAGTGGACCTCGCCGATCGACCGGCTCAAGCGGGTGAGGAAACGGTAGGCGACGTCCACGTCCACCGCCGGATCAGGAAGACCGGCACCGATCACCAGCGTCCATCCGTCCACCGGCGGCGAGATGAAGATCTTGCGCTCGCGCAACCGGGCCAACGCTTCGGACCACGGCAGGCCCGCGGCGGCATCACCGCCGATGGAATCGCGGACCCCCGCGGTGTTGCTGCTCCGGATGGCGAGCCACCGGGGAGGCAAGAGGAACGGGACCGGCCGGCGCCAAGCGGCGTTGACCGGCAACAGCGGCCCGGGTCCGGGCGCTTCGCGGACGACCTTCCGTCGCTCCCGGCGGTAGACCGAGAAAAAGGCCAGCATCAGCCCCAGGACCACCAGGAGCGAGACAAGCAGCCCGACGACCACCGCTGACATGCCTTGCCTTTACGCAGGAACCGCGACGACGGCAATGCGCATCTACGGCAAGCGACGAGAAGCGGCGGTCTTCCCGCGATCAAGGCAACGGCGTCCCACGGGCGACCGTGTAGATCTGGTACCACTGCTCGCGGCTCATCACGACCTCGCAGGCTTTCGCGCCGGAGCGGATCGACGCCGGATCGGTGGAGCCGACCACCGGTTGGATGCGCGCGGGATGCTTCAAGAGCCACGCCAGAGCCGCATTGGCCCGGGTGGCACCGGCACCGGCGGCGAAGGCGTCCAACTCGCGCACGACCGCCTCCGGCTGGTATCCGCGCTGCGAGGGCAACACTCCGTGCACGCGGTCGCCCAGCTTCCCGCCGGCCAGGGGGCTCCACGCCATCGGCGTGAGCGCATCGGCGAGGCACTGGTCCAGCACGCCGTCTTCGAGCGGCGCCAACTGGAGCAGGCTGAGCTCGATCTGGTTGACCGCCAGACGGAGAGGGCACGCCTGTTGCAGGGCGGCGACCTGCGACGGACGGAAATTGCTCACCCCGAACTCGCGGACCTTGCCCGCATCGCGCAGCTGGACGAACGCGCCGGCGATCTCCGCCGGGTCCATGAGATAATCCGGGCGGTGCAGCATCAGCAGGTCGATCGTCCCGATGCCCATGCGCTCCAACGAAGATTCAACGCTGCGGACGATGTGCCCGGCGCTGAAATCATACCGCACCGGGGCCGACGCCGTCGGTTCGCCGGCCCGCCGGATCCCGCACTTCGTCGCGACCACGACACGGTCGCGCAGACCGGGCGCCTCGCGCAGCGCCTCTCCGAAGATCTGCTCGCAACGGCCGCCGCCGTAGATGTCCGCCAGATCGAAGAGCGTGTAGCCCGCCTCCGCGGCCGCATGGACCGCGCGTTTGCCCAGGACGCTGTCGGGCTCCGGCGGGCGGCCTTCTGATCCGGCGAGGCGCCAGCATCCATACGCCAAGCGGGAAGCTTCCAAAGAACTGCGGCCGATGCGGAACGTTTGCATGGGATGACAATGCCGGATCCGCCCCGGGACGTCAGCCGGAACTCTCCTCGGCCCTGTCCATGGACCGGACAGGAGAGGGGGCCGCCCGCGCTCCAGGCCCGTTCCGTTCCATGGGCACGCGCCCCGGGGGTTGGCGGCTCATGGAAACCCTCCCCTGCGCGTCGGCATCCGGGCCGCGGTGGATGGCGCCCAAGACCCGCCTCGGGAGAAGGAGCGCAAACTTGCCTCCGGCCGGGCCGATCGCGAGCCTGCCGCGATGCGCATCGCCTTCAAGGAATGGGCCGTCGTCGTGGACGCCCTCGGGCGCGGGGAGCAACTGCTCATCCTGCGCAAAGGCGGCATCGCGGAAGGGCGCGACGGCTTTCAGGTCGGGCACGAGCGGTTCCTGCTCTTCCCGACGCTGTTCCACCAACAGCGCGAGAACATCGTGCCCGCGGCCCAGGCCCGCTACGACGCCATCGCCCCGACGCTGCCCGGACCGGAGACGCTGCGGTTGGAATCCTTCGCGGAGGTGGTCGCCGCGCGAAAGCTCGGATCGCTGGCCGAAGCGGAGCGCTTGCGCGGCCAGCATATCTGGCGCGACGAGGTGGTCGCGGAACGGTTCGACCGGGGCGAGGAACAGGCGATCCACGCGCTCGCGCTGCGCGTCTGGCGGCTGCCGCGGCGCATCGAGCTGCCGATGCTGCCGAGCTACGGCGGGTGCC
>JGI25920J50251_10000753_pt1 | contig 11444 bp, 8 predicted proteins | sample LauGreBMM110DCMD_2_FD_50251 | JGI IMG/M metagenome (IMG submission 50251) | reverse complement strand
GTGACGTTATGTACCTCCATGGTCACCAAATGGTTCGCGCTGCCGCGTTCCTTCCACGCAAGCAGGGCTTCCCGTCCAAAAAATGACGGTTTTTTGAGGCTGATGAACCGGTCCAAGCCACTTTCATAAGCCGAATATTCAACCGACAATTCACGCGGGATGAGCTTATAACTTTTTTCCAGCGCCATCGACGTCATCGCGCGGATGCCAAATGGTTTGATGCCAAACGCCGCACCCGCCTCCATCAACTTGTCGAAAATATAGTTCTGCATTTCAATAGGATGGTGGATTTCCCAGCCCAGCTCACCAATGAAATTAACCCGCAACGCGTCTACAGGAGCCAGTCCTATACTCATTTTTTTGCCGGTCAGCCATGGGAAGGCCTCGTTTGACAAATCCGTATCGGTTAGTTTTGCCAGCACATCGCGTGACCGTGGACCAGCGAGCACAAGTACGCCCATTGCCGTTGTCAGTCGTTCGAAATTGACTGAACCATCTTTTGGCATGGCCTTTTTCAGATAATCATGGTCGTGCCGCTCATACGCGCCTGCCGAGACGAGATAATAACGCTGCGCCGCCGCCTTGTAGACCGTAAACTCGCTCCGCACGCCGCCGTTCTGCGTTAGCAGATAGGACAGCGTTACCCGCCCGACCTTTTTCGGAACCGCATTTGTCAGCAATTGGTCGAGCCAGCTTTCTGCCCCCAGCCCCGATATTTCGCATTTGGCAAAGGCGCTCATGTCCTGAATGCCCACATGCTTGGTCACATGCAGGCATTCATTGCCTACATGTTCGAAATAGTTGGAACGGCGGAATGACCATTTTTCACGAACAGGTTCGTCCGGCACGACGGGATGATTGTCGTTCAACAACACATCGGGCTTGTCGAGATCGGCTGCGCTTAATGCATAACCAGCGGGCGCAAACCAGTTAGGGCGCTCCCAACCAAACACGCTACCAAACACCCCGCCGAGCGCTTTCATCCGGTCATAGCATGGCGTGCGCCGCAATGCCCGCCCCGCTTCGCGCTCTTCATCAGGATAATGCACCGTGAAGACCTTGGCATAGGCCTCCTCATTCTTTTCAATCAGAAAGCCCCTGCCGGCATAATCGCCAAAGCGGCGTGGGTCGACTCCCATCATGTCGATGGTCGGTTCCCCCTCGACAATCCAATGCGCCAACTGCCAACCCGCGCCGCCTGCGGCAGTGATCCCAAAACTATGGCCTTCGTTGAGCCAAAAGTTTTTGAGCCCCCATGCCGGTCCGATTATCGGCGAGCCGTCGGGCGTATACGCAATGGCGCCGTTATAGACTTTCTTGATACCGACTTCGCCAAAGGCGGGCACGCGGTTCATCGCTGCGACAATATAGCGTTCAAGGCGCTCAAGCGCGTCAGGGAACAATTCGTATTCACTGTTCGCAGCTGGGCCATCAACGTAACAAGCCGGCGCGCCAACCTCATACGGCCCAAGCAACAGACCGCCGGCTTCCTCCCGCATGTAATAACTGGCATCGGATTCGCGCAACACACCCATTTCCGGCAGGCCAGCCTTTTTGCGCGCCATGATTTCGGGATGCTGCTCGGTGACCAGATATTGGTGCTCAACGGGTATGACCGGAATGTCCAATCCAACCATCGCCCCTGTTTGTCGCGCGAAGTTGCCTGAACAGGATATAACATGCTCGGCGGTAATCTCGCCCTGATCTGTCGAGATCCGCCATTCGCCATTCGGTTGCTGCGTGATGCCAGTAACCGTGGTGTTGCGGTAAATCGTTGCCCCACGCTGCCGCGCGCCTTTGGCGAGTGCTTGGGTAAGATCAGCGGGCTGTATATAGCCGTCATCGGGGTGCTGGATTGCGCCAATGACACCGTCCATATTCGCCAGCGGCCAGATGTCCTTGACCTGGTCCGGCGTCAGGAAATTGACATCGACGCCAATGGTTCGCGCAACGCCCGCATAATAATGATACTCATCCATCCGGTCTCTGGTTGTCGCCAACCGGATGTTTGTGACCTGCGACAACCCCGCGTGCAGACCAGTTTCGGCTTCCAAGCTGGGGTATAAAGCTACCGAATATTGATGCAGCTTACCGACGGAATAGCTGAGATTGAAGAGAGGAAGCAACCCTGCCGCATGCCATGTCGAACCCGAGGTCAGTTCCTTGCGTTCCAGCAAGACGACATCGCTCCACCCCATTTTGGCAAGGTGATACAAGGTGCTAACGCCGACTACGCCGCCGCCAATAACCACCGCACGCGCCGTCGTTTTCATGCAAATCATCCTATTTTACGATTACCCCGATATGTCAGAACAAGTGGCAATGCGGCAATTATATTGAGCCGCAAATTACAGTTATGTGATTTTTTAATGTTAACTATTAGTTTAATTTACCATGAAGGTATCGAATGGGATACCTCATTTGCACAGCCCACCGTCGTCGGTAGCGAATGGCGGGGCATGAAGCCCGCAACTTCATAAACACGGCCCACAACCCCTTTAAATAGCGTTACCATGCCTATTGGAGCAATTATTATGATGACCGAAACTTTGACCGTCTATACCTATTGGGAAGCTTCGTTAAACTGGACTTGTAACGGTCGTCTAATCCCATGACGATATCGTCGATCGACCTTGGAAAATCATGCCCATTGATCTGAGTCAATAGGCCTTGGTATAAAGTCCATAAGTGTTACGGGCTATTGCGCGGAGAGACTGAGGGTCAAATCAAGCGGCTGGCCATCTTTGTATCTCCGCAGAGAATTCAGAGCCCCCTCGCTACCGGCCTAAAGCCTCTGAAAGCAAGTTCCGGAGTTACAGATGTCCGTTAGATTTTCACTAAAATATGTATGGAGGTACTGCCAAACAGCCCCTAGGTGTTCTCCACCGATTTAACGGCTGCCTCATAAGAATGCGCGCTGTGCGGCCGCTTCAGATCATCCACGTCCTGCTGGATTACAAGCAGCACCTGCTCAAGATAGTTTGCTCGCCATCGCTCACGATCTGTTGCGATTTCAGCTGATGGTTCGAATGAATCCACATCGACCGGACCAAAAGGCTTTCCCAAAGAGCTAAGCCGTTCGATTGTGTCAATCCTGTCGCGCAGCACGGACACCTCACCGGCCAAACTGAGTGTTATCGCCAGCACTCTGTCAATTGCAGCATCTTCAAAATATTTGGGCCGGTGGCCCTTTGACTTGCGTGGCAGCTCAAGCACCATCTTAAGCCTGCGTTCCCCAAAAGTACCATTGTCCACCACCGCCAAAGTCACCGCCTTGAAACTTGCGCGTGCGCTTCGCTTCGGCCGCGTCAAAAGCGCTTAGCTGATAGCTTTCGAAAGCCTTTGCTGGATCAAAACCAGATTCCTCACAGATTGATGGGACATCTATTTCATGGCTGGCACCCCAGTAAGGTTCGTTGTTGTTGCGCGTATCCCAATCAAGCATGAAGGCATCAAAGCCGGGAAGATCTCGGTAGGGCGGCGTTTCGCCGTGCACTACCACGCCGCCTGGGCGGAGCAGGCGCCGACATTCGCGCATGATCTTTCGAGAAGCGTGATGGCTTGTTTCGTGAACAAGTATATGGCTAACGATGAGATCAAAACTCCCTTCTTCAAAATTCGTATGCTCCGCGTTCTGCTGGCTGAAATGGACTGGTTTACCCAGATTTTCTGCTCGTGCGTGGGCATACCGCAACATTGGCGCGGCTACGTCTATCGCATGAACTTCGGCTTCAGGAAACGCGTCCACATATGGGAGCGTTGAATGCCCCACCGAGCATCCCATGTCGAGGATCCGGAGTGGCCTGAGGTCGGGAAAGCGATCCCTCAAAAGATTGATCAGCGTATCGCCTATGTCTGAATTTTCAGGTCCCATTCGCCCCATTGCATATAGATAAACCGCCCGATCATAGATGGCGCCACTGGAGAAGTCCTCTTCGGCAAATTCGCCGTGATAGCCGCCTGGCATGCAATGAATATCGACGTGGCGGTGATAGGCAGGTATCTCCAACTCTGGGTCGAGCGATAGAGAACCTCCAGCTGGTACAATTTTTTTCGATCGATCCTTGATCTCGTCAAAAGTTCGCTCGATCGGCAATTGAACAGATCGCCACATAAGCTCCTGACTAGTCCGCAACATCGCACTCCAGGTGTTGTAGAATGGATTATTCTTGAGCAGGCGAGCAACCTCATGCCGGTCATCTTCGGGCTTTCCGCCCTGAGCCGCGAACGCAAGAGCATTAGCTGGCGACACTTTGCTGGCCAGATGGAACTTGAGGCTTTTGACGTATTCCTGACGGGCGAGTTCATCCCCACTGCTCTGAGCAAGCATCGTATGGGGAGTTTGGTTTTGAACGCTTCCAGACTCTACCATTTAGTTTCTCCTTTGTGACGAGATTACTAAACGTCGGGCTGCTCGTCAATGGTCTTCAGTCCAGTTGGCCTTCTACAGCCGCACATTCGATCGGCCGGGGAGCAATTGCCAGATGAACCTCCCATATGCGGGCGTTAGGCCTTTGGAAATTAGTAAATACCCTTTTTAAAGGTGCTAGGGACAGGCCTCATTGATCACAACCAGCAGATGACAGTTGCGGCGATGCATATGACGGACATGAAGGTGTGTGCGCATCGGTCGCTGCAAGTATAGATGCGCCGCCAGTTTGAGCCTACCAAACATGTGTCGATCTTGTGGTTGTGTCTATAAAGCATTCTATCGTGAGGAATTTGAACCTTGCGATTTGTTTTTGAAGGGGTATCCGCCTCGTTTTTGCGTTGCGCTAGAGCGGCGCGAAACCGTTACAAGTCCACAGACCCAACACCACCGCATGTTCTAAAGCGAATTTCTGGTGCGATGTAGTCCGCCGAAGTCCTCACCTTTCCTGCGCACCTTTCGATCAGATGAGCTTACTATAACAGCGCCAATCCCGGTNAAGTTACCTTTCGGGAAAGTTGATTTCGCATCAGCTTGCCAGCCGGACTGCGCGGCAGTTCATCGANGCAGACCAGCACCTTGGGCCTCTTGTAGCGAGCAAGATTGGCCGCGAAGGCATCATTCAGGAGAGGCACGATGTCGTCTGGTCCGCTCGCCACATAGAAGTAGTGGATTGCTTCACCCCATTCCGGATCGGACAAACCGACTGCTGCGCCTTCAACCAATCCGGGAACTGCTTCCGCAGCCTGTTCGATCTCTTTGGGATAGACGTTCAACCCGCCAGAGATGATCAAATCAGATTTTCGGTCAACGATGTAATAGAAGCCCTCCTCATCGCGGCACGCTATATCGCCAACAGTCAACCAACCATCGTTTAAAGCGGCCTCGGTCTCTGCCGACTTGCCCAGATACCCACTGAAAACGTAAGGACTGCGGCAGAATAGTTCGCCTATCCCAGCCCCAACGACCAGATTGCCCCCATCATCACGAAGCTGGATTTCCATATTGGGAAAGGGCGTTCCCACACTGCTGTTTTTGCGCAATTGGTCATAGGGACGAATATTGGTAACAATCCCACCTTCGGTAGAGCCATATGTCTCATGGTAAAGGCCTTCGCCAAAAAGATCTACCAGATGGCGCTTATTCGCTTGCGGCATAGCCGCCGCGTTGGAAATCAGGGCCTTAAGGCGGTGTCCAGCCACCATCGTGGGCGCGCTTTGACCAAGCTCAAGGAACCGCTTCGCATGGGTCGGAACGATAAACATCCCGGTGATATCTCCTCCCGCAAGACGCGCCAGAATAGCCGGCGCCCTGAGGTCATGCGCCAGTGAGGTGGTTCCACCGAACAACAGCGGGGCGACCGCAAAAGCAAACCCGGCACCATGGCACAACGGGGTCAGGGCGAGGAAATGATCGTCCGGTCCAAAACAGCCATATTCAGCCGCCATTGAATGAATCGTGAGCACTCGGCTGCGATGGGAGATCATCACTCCCTTAGGTTTCCCAGTCGTGCCCGATGTGTAGCAAATGCAAAAGCAATCTTCGCCCTGCGCAAGTTCGGCAAGGGCAGCACCGTGATATCTGGCGATGCGCACTTCGTAGTCCAGCCCCCGCGTTGTAAACACCGGTAAGCCCAAATCTGCCAACGCTTCCATCGTTTCGGCAAGGCCAGGGTCGATCCAGATCGCCTTCGGCTGGCAATCCTCAAGGATACGNATGATTTCTGGTAGCGAGAGCATGGGGTTGGCTGTTACGACCGCTGCTCCACTGGCCGAAAGGCCCGCCACCACTTCGATGTATTCAGGGCAATTTGGCGCTATGAGCAGCACTCGATCACCGCCTATGAGCATCGCTTCTTCGGCTGCCAAAGCGGCAACCTGCGCGATGCGCGATGCCAGCTCGCCGTAAGTCAGATCTCGACTTGAAGAGCAGATCGCCAGCTTACCAGGCGATCGAGCGGCAGCGCAAATAATACTGCGGGCAATGGTCATTGCCGGAACAGCATTGGTCATGAATTACCCCGCAATCCGCGCTTCAAGCTTGTCGAACACACGCAGCGCATTGCCGCGCACCACCAGCCGGTAGGCCTCGGGTCGCAATCTATGATCGGCCAATTCGGCAAGGCCGCGCTCGGGATCAATCACGGGCCAGTCGGTCCCCCACAGAACCTTCTCTTTGCCGTAACTGTCCATGTACCTAACCAGAGCATCGGGCAAATGTTTCGGGGCGTAGGCGTCGATCCCGATGAAAACGTTGTCATGTTTCCAGGCCATCGCAATCATCTCTTCGGCCCACGGCGTGCCAACATGGATGCCGATCAATTTAAGTTCGGGGAAATCGATCGCCACCTGGTCCAGCAGTATGGGCCTCGCTACCGATGGCAGCCGAACATCCTTTTGATAGATAAGGTTTTGCCCGACCTGCATCATGATCGGGATACCCAGTTCGCAACACTTGGCGTAAACTGGATAACATCGTGCAGCATCAGGCGGCATCTGGAACCAGTGCGGGTAGAGATGCGCGCCTACAAAGCCCAGCTCGTTCACTGCATACTCGAGATCTCGCAGCTGCTGCATACCTATGGTTGGATCGACCCCGGCGAGGCCGGAAAAACGGTCTGGATACTTGTCGCACCAGAGGGCTACATCCGCATAGGGAATTTCGAACGAATAGCTGCGGGTGCGCTCCCCTGCCCGCACTGCGATCAGCAGCGAGTGTTCAACGCCTGCCCGATCCATCCTCCTTAGATAATCATCGATGGTTACGCCGCCGCGCATATCGACTGGCATACGCACCTGTTCCATGAAAGTAGCATCAAACCCGGTTTGGCCGTTGCGGACCGCTTCAGGCGTGAACAGATTGACCACAATGTCGATAGCTCGGTTAGTCATGTGTCAAAGGCGTCCTTTTGTTAACCCAGAGAAAACTAAATGAGTACAAGGCCATGGATTACTTAACTTCTAAATAAATCAGCCTAGCCTCTTATTATCCGACAGTGAGAGCCCGTATGACTAGGTCTCTGACTGTAGCACGCTCTTTAAGCAAATCACCCTTTTTCGTTGTCTAAACAGCCAATTATGCTATTTATGTACCTAATAAAGGGGAAACCTCATGGCTAAACTGGTTAAGGCTGCGGCCGTTCATGCATCACCGTTGCTAATGGATGCGGAGGGCTGCGCGAACATAGCGGCAGACTGGATCGCCAAAGCGGCGACTAACGGCGTCGAACTGCTAGTTTTCCCAGAAGTTTTCATTCCTGGCTTCCCACATTGGATAAATCTATACCCACCTCTCATCCAGGCTGAACTCAATCGGCACTATCAGGACCAGTCGGTTGATGTGTATGGCGAAGTGATGGCGATTGTCTGCAAGGCCGCGGCCAAACATGGCATCTCGGTGGTCATGGGTTTCAGCGAAAGGCCCGCCAATTCCCGAACATGCTATAACAGCGTTGCCTTTATCGGCCGTGATGGCGCAGTCGAAGGCGTCCATCGCAAGCTAAAACCGACCTATGCCGAGCGCTACATTTGGGGCGAGGGTGACGGATCAAGCCTGATCGTGGTTGAAAACAGCGTCGGACGGATCGGCGCACTTGCCTGCTGGGAGCATGTCATGAATCTGGCGCGCCAGGCGCTGATCGAAGATGGCGAGCAGATTCATGCGGCCTTGTGGCCTTCGCTCTCAACCATGACCGGCTTTGACCAGGTCGCGAACACCCAGATCGAAGCTATGATGCGCAATCACGCGCTCACCGGCCAGACATTCGTCATTTGCGCGTCAAGCCCTATCACCAAAGAAATGGTGGCCCTCTTTACCAACCGGCTGGGACCGCAGGAGCTGGTGGGCATCGGTGGTGGATGGACCGCCATTATTCATCCTTTCACCAGTATTCTGGCAGGACCCGTGTCGGGACTGGACGAACAATTGGTAATCGCCGAAATCAATCTCGATGACATTTCGGATGTGAAGCTGTGGGTTGATACTACGGGGCACTATTCACGCCCTGATGTCCTTCGGCTCCAGATAGACAGATCAAAGCGCAGCAATCTTCTGGAGATAGGTTAACCCGGTCAACCGAAGATCGCTGCTGCTTCGGTGAACCACGCAACCTCAGCATATTTGGCCTGCAGATCAAACGGGTTGGCGTCGTGCAGATCAGCGTGCCCTTCATTCCGAAGACCGTCCCGCGGTCTGACTTCAAGCATTTTCCCCTTCGCAGATTGTGTATTTCCGCGCATAACCTCATCACTATTACTTTTCTCTACCATCACAGGGACTGCGGGCTCCATGGAAGGGCTTGTTGTTGAGGTATAAATCCTACCCATGGCAACCGCTGGCCGTGTCGTGCTCTAGTCGCTGTCAGAATTCAAAGCTCACCTCTAGCCCGATCGTCCGCCGCGCACCTGGTGAGACAAACGAACCGCCGAATTCCGGCGCCGGAATGACTTCTGCCAAGAAATCTTTGTCGAACAAGTTGTCCGCGTAAAGAGAAGCCGACCAATGCTCGCCTTTCAGGCCTGCGCGCAGGTTCATAACACCGAAGGTATCTCTCTGGTTCCGCGAATAATCTGCCGTGCCTAACCCCGGGAAAAACAGATCAAACAGGGTGCGAACGTTTTGGTTTTGCACGGTACTGAACCAGGTTGGGCCAGTTATCCGGTAATCTGCACGAAAAACGGCATCGACAGAAGCTCCGACCGGTTGAGTCGCCTGCATACCAAAGTTGAGGGTGTAATCCGCCGTGTAGGGGGATTTGTTGCCAATTGTGCTCGAACGCGAGTTGTTGCGCTTGATCTCGCTGTCGGTGACATTGACCGATCCAAACAGATCGATACCCGCCGCAGGTGTAATTTTCGCCTCAGCTTCAAACCCTAAAATATCCACGCGGTCAATGTTAGAAACCACGCGAAGCACACCGAAAGGCCCGGCAAAAAATTCGAAGAACTGCATGTCGGTGACCTTAGTATGGTAAACCGCTCCATTGAGGCTGAGCAAATCGTCAAACAACTTTGCCTTAAAGCCAACTTCAAAGGCACTTGATTTTTCTTTTCTAAATTGATCGTTGATATTCAGATTGGCCCCCAACGGAATATTGTAATTGTTGTTGATCACCTGGCCCGACCCTTGCTGGTTGAAACCACCAGCCTTGAAGCCGATCCCCCAGTTGGCAAAAAGGGTAAATTCGGATGTAGGCTTGTACGCGATGCTGATCTTCGGCTGAAGTTGCTCAAACACGGCAGACTGATCCGCTATCGGGCCAAAGGCCAAGCCTGGGTTAATCAATTGGTTTGTGGCTGGGTCTCGTAAATTTGGCACATTGCTGGAAACGCTCCGCTCTTCGCGATCAAACCGCAATGCAACCGATGCATCGATCTGATCTGACAGCTCGTAATCAAGCGATCCAAACACCGCGTAGACATTGGTATCAAACTGGTCATCGAACAATTGCGATGTCGGAGAAATTGTGCCGGGGGCATTGTATANCTGGGTGGGTAGGCCAAGACCCCGATCTTCCGNAATAGCTGTGCCTGCGCGGCGATCGATGTTGAGGTAATAGGCACCAAGCGACCAGTCAAACTGTTCATCCCCGGTCGAGGCAATCCGCAGCTCGGCAGAAATATCTTTCTGGTCACGAACCGTGAACTGGATGCCGTCACAAGTTGTCGGCCCAAAGGGATCGTAAAGAGATGCAAAGGGCGTGGGCCCGGCGAATTGTGGTGATGGGGGCTGGTATCCGGCATTGAACAGTGCTGCGGTAGTCGCCTGGCAGGAGGTCTGTCCGGCGAACCGGTTGAAGGCAGCCGTGGTCGCATCAGCGGCGAATTGTTGACTGACATCACTGAAAAGAACAAAACCGCTAGCCGTGACCGCATCCCCCTCCAACTCACCACGCAGCGAGACCTCGAAGGTATCCTGCCGATTTCGTGACACGACGTTGTTCTGGAAATTAAAGTCCTGCTCGTTGACGTCAGCCAGAAAGTCGGGATTGCCAAACGCGCCGGCGAATCCGGGCAGCGCGAAGGCCACATCAAAGATCAGCGCGCCACCTCTGAGTTTGCCAAATCTAGATTTGAGATCGAGCGTCAGCGGGCCATTCTCGAACATCATTCTGCCGCCGACATTGAACCCTTCAAACCGGTCGACCGTCGCGCCCTGAGCAGCCACGATCGGTCCATCATTGCGAAAAAAACCTTCAGTCTTGCGGTAATCGCCGTAAACCACGGCACCTAGAGTATCCGATAGAGGTCCGCTAACTACCGCCTGCCCAGTGTAGGTATCGTTTTCCCCATATCCGACTTTACCGGACACTGACAGCTCTGATGTAGGCGCTTGCGTTTTCATCACAATTGCACCAGCTGCCGCATTGCGTCCGTAATAGGCACCTTGCGGACCCTTAAGGACTTCGATTTGTGTCAGACGCCCCTGTATCTGGTTGAGCTGGGCAGTATTAGTTTTCAGGATCCCATCGACTACTAGCGCAACATTGCTCTCCGCGTCTCGCGCACCATTGATGCCGCGAATGTTGACTTGGGTATCGCCCACCTCGGCAGTGCCGGTCACGATCGTGACACCCGATGTCAGCGTACTGATGGAGGCGGCATCATCGATGCCGGCCCGTTCAATATCGCGCTCTGTCAAAACGGAAACGCTCGCTGGGACATCTTGTATCAGTTCAGACCCACGGCGTGCCGTTACAATAATTTCTTCCGCTTCTACGCCNTCTTCGGCGGCCTGCGCGAATGCTGNTGTAGGCACCAAAACGCTGACTGCTATCGACGAGAGGAGTGCACTTTTCCCGATACGCATGTANANTACCCCCTGATATACCCAATGTTGATTTGGNNACAGCTTATTGTATACAAATGCCATTCGTCAAGAGGAGCGTTAAAACCATGTCGCGGGCATCGGATCGTGCATATAATCATATTCGCAGCATGATCTTGTCTGGTGAGTTGCAACCTGGATCGCAAATTCGCGAGGAGGCTTTGGCAGAATTGTGCGGTGTATCGCGCAC
>JGI25920J50251_10000751_pt1 | contig 11455 bp, 10 predicted proteins | sample LauGreBMM110DCMD_2_FD_50251 | JGI IMG/M metagenome (IMG submission 50251) | reverse complement strand
TTCCATCGCATCGGGCAACCATACATGCAAGGGAAATAAAGCGCTTTTACCTGCTCCGCCAATGAACACTAATACGAGTGCCCAAGTAAGTGCAGAAATACCAATAAAAGAAGATGATGCAATTGATTTAAATTCTGCTGATTCAGTACTTGTTAATTTTTCAATCAGCGTATTAAAATCCAATGTTCCAGCATAAAAAGACAGTATCAAAATACCTATCAAAAATCCTAGATCCGCAAAACGAGTAATAATAAAGGCTTTTTTACAAGCTGCTACTGCGCTTGGGCGATCGTAATAATAGCCAATTAAAAGAAAAGAAGATACCCCCACTAGTTCCCAAAAAATATACAATTGAAAAATATTAGAAGACATCACCAATCCAAGCATAGAGAAAGTAAATAAGCCTAGAAAAGAATAATAGGTAGGGAATCTTTCCTCCCCTTTCATGTAGGCCAGGCTATAAATATGAACCATCAAAGAAATGAACGTAACCACTACAAGCATCATCACCGAAATAGGATCTAGAAGAATTCCTAAATCAATCGATACACCTGGAGAAAACTGAAGCCATGTAAATTGAACAGGAATTATTTTTTGATATACTCCTTCTAACTTACCATATTTAAAAAAATATCCGTAGGCGGTATGCAGCGATAAAAAAGCCGAACCAGATAATAGTAAGGTTGCAAAAATACCAGCTGACTGCTTCATGTGTTTTCTTCCAAACAAACCAAGCAAAAGGAACCCTAGTAGTGGTAGTAAGGGGATCATCAATAAAGCCCATCCAAGATCCATTCCTAAAGAAAAAATCCCAAGCAATTTTATTTGTAAAATTTCATTCATAACATAATAAGTAGTCTATCTCTTTCATTCTAAAATAAAAGAAGAACTTTTAAAATTTTAAATCTTCTGCATTTTCAACATCAATCGATTGATGACTTCTNTANAAATTGATAATGATCGCAATTGCTACGGCTGCTTCTGCTGCTGCAATTGCAATAACAAAAATTGAAAAAAACAAACCATCTAATTTATGAGGCCACAGGTATTTATTGAATGCAACAAAATTGATGTTTACACTATTTAGCACCAGCTCTATGCTCATTAACATAGTAATTAAATTTCGGCGAGTAAGAAAACCGAATATCCCTATAAAAAAAAGGGCAGTACTAATAAATAATATATGATTCAATCCTGGATCCATCATACAGTAGTCGGTTTAGAACGTAAAGCAATTACAATACAACCAATCATAGCAGCTAATAATAAAATACTAACTACTTCAAAAGGCAAGGAAAAACCATTATCCTCTAACCCAAGCATTTGATTACCGATATTTTCCATAGAAGGTAGAATTGATGACTCCAAAGTTTTATTAAAAGAGTGCTGAATAATCTGCAACAATGTCAAACCAAAACCACTAAAAGCAGCCAGCAAAGAAAACAAAACTCTTTTTCTATTTTGTTGAGGCAATAACTCACCTGCCTGCTGGGTTAAAAAAATGGAAAAAATAATCAGTACCGTAATCCCTCCTACATATACTACAATTTGAACTGCTGCTATAAATTCATATTGCATCCAGAAGTACAATCCTGCAATACCTATTAAGGAAAACAATAAAAAAATGGCCGCTCTAAATATTTTTCGGGTAGTAACCGAAAGAATACCGCTCACCAAGGTAAGAATTGACAGTAGGTAAAAAATAATAGTTGATCCGCTCATTGAATTATTGTTATATAAAATTTCCTTATTTTAAAATTACAATCTATTAAGTCATGTCAAAATTTAAATCAATTAATCTTCTGCCTTACTTATCCAAAAAAAATTTTATTCCACTCCTTCCCTGATTTTAGATGTTGGTTTATTTAAAACCTTTGTGAGCTCAGCACGATTATATACACTATGTTCAAATGTTTGTGCCATTTTAATTGCATCGGTAGGACAAGCCACCACACAAAGATTACACATTGTGCAGAGTTCTAGGTGATAGACAAATTTATCTATCGCCTTTTTCTTTTTCCCCTCAGGAGTGATATCAAATTTTGTAATGATCTTAATTGTTGCATTGGGGCAAGCTAATTCACAAGCTGTGCAGCCTGTACAAGCATGCTCATTATTATCATCATGTAACATTACCACTTCTCCTTTGAATCGATCTGGAAAAACTAATGTATCTCTATTATCAGGATATTGCTGAGTAATAATTTCTTTGTGATGAGAGAAATAATATAAAGTACGACGAAGTCCAACGGCCAAAGATTTCAGACCGCTATAAACCTCCTTGATATATTTTAAAATAAACATAAATTGTTTTTAATTTTTATCCTAGTACTTTAAATGATTTTACACTTTACTTTTATTTTTAAAAATGCCATCCTAAAATAGCCATCAATGTAATCAACAATATATTAAACATACTGATAGGTAATAAATATTTCCATTCTAAATCCAACAACTGGTCAATACGCAATCTGGGGAAAGTCCACCTAAACCACATTATTAAAAATATTAGAAAAAATGTTTTACCAAAGAACCAAATACTAGAGGGAATAAAATCCATCACATGATTAAATGCTTGCCAGTGGCCGATATGAAAGGGCATCCAACCCCCCAAAAATAAAGTAGCGCCGATGGCACAGACAATAAACACATTGATATATTCCGCTAAAAAAAACAGTGCGAATTTCATTCCTGAATACTCCGTATGAAATCCTGCCGTAAGTTCTGATTCAGCTTCTGCTAAATCAAATGGAGCTCGGTTAGTTTCAGCAGTTACTGCAATAATAAAAATAATAAAAGCAATCACAACAGGAATATGCCCTTTGAATAACCACCAGCCGTCTGCCTGTGATTGAATAATTTCATTCAGATTTAAACTGCCCGACAATACCACGATCGACATAATAGACAAGCCAGCTGACAATTCATAACTAACTATTTGGGCGCCACTTCGCATTGCTCCCATCAAGGAATATTTATTGTTGCTTGCCCAACCCGCCATTAAAATACTTATCACCATCAACGATGAGATAGCGGTTACATATAATACGCCAATATTAAGATCCCACAATTGAAAATTACTTGCAAATGCAATGGGTGCCATTAATAACATGGCTACTATCATTGCAATAAATGGTGCGAGATTAAATAAAAATTTATCCGCTCCATCAGGAGTCATTCCTTCTTTTACTAATAATTTGAGTGTGTCGGCGAGCGACTGCAACATTCCTCCGGGACCCACCCGATTAGGCCCTAAACGAATTTGTATCCATGCCGCAACCCTTCTTTCCATAAGTACCAATACCAATCCAAGTAGGGCAAATAGCGTAATCACAGCAATACCAGCAATCACCATTTCGATGACCATTGTCCAGGTAGAAGAAAAGTTCACACTTAACCAACTATCAATTAGTTTTGATATTTTAGAGAAGCTCCACATTTTATAGTGTACTCATTTACTTTTTTACAATTAATATTAATCATCAAAATTTCCATTTACAAAAGCTCTCAGTGATAAAGAAAATTAGTATCTCCTTATCTATCAATATCTGGAATCACTAAATCTAGTGTACCCATCATGGCCACTAGGTCACCTAACTTACTACCTCTAGCCATATGATCAAGTGCTGACAGATTTGAAAATCCAGGGGAACGATATTTTATTCTATACGGAGTGGTTCCACCTTCACTTACAATATAAACACCAAAATCTCCTCTCGCTGTTTCAACACGCTGATAAAATTCACCTTTGGGTAATTTTAATACTGCTTTTGTTTTTGCCTGAAAATCACCTTCAGGAATATTATCAATAAGTTGTTCGATGATACTTATTGATTGGCTCATCTCTCGAACTCTTACCATATATCTAGCAAATGAATCGCCATCCGATTCCAATATTTCCTCAAAATCTAATTTTTCATAAATTTCATAAGGATACAATTTTCTGATATCACATGACACTCCGCTCCCCCTAGCCGTTGGGCCAGTACATCCAAACGAAATAGCATCAGCAGCAGATAAATTTCCAACTCCTTTCATTCTATTTTGAAAAATAATATTTCCAGTAACTAGTTCATTGTATTCACCCACCTTAGACTTAAACAAGGTAATAAATTCCTTTACTCTCCTTTGAAAATTGGGGTGTATATCCTGCATTACCCCACCTGGCACCATATAGTTCATGGTAAGTCTTGCTCCGCAAGTTTCTTCCATTATATCATTGATTGCTTCTCTTTCCCTAAAGGCATGAAAAAAGGGTGTGAAAGCTCCCAAATCCATTGCCATAGCGCCCCACCATAGTTCATGAGAAGCAATTCTTGTCAACTCATCCATCAATACTCTAATTACCTGAGACCTTGAAGGTATTTCTATTTGCAAACCCTTTTCTACACATAGTGCACAAGCATGGTTATTAATATGAGAAGACAAGTAATCCATTCTACTCGTTACATAAATAAACTGACGGTAAGTTAAGCTCTCGCACATTTTTTCAATAGAGCGATGGATATAACCAAGATGTGGTTCTACTTTTTGGATAGTTTCACCGTTAATTGTTATAACCAAATGCAATACACCATGTGTGGCAGGATGCTGTGGCCCTAAATTAAGTATTATATTACCGTCGGCTGTGCTAGCAATTTCTTCAANCATATTTTTTACTCAATAACAACGANAACGTTTTGTTATAAAATATTGTTTTGATCAACCTGATTTCTTTTTTACAATTTTTAAATACNCTATAATTTGATCATGTTAATTGGGTCTTCAAAATCTTTGAGTAGTGGATGCTTGCCTTCCCAACCATCTGGTAAAATCAGTAAACGCAAATCAGGATGATGCAAAAAATTTACACCAAACATTTCATATACTTCCCGCTCATGAAAATTTGCAGTCTGCCAGATATCACTTACTGTTTCAATAGCAGGATTCATTTTTAACAAATTTACTTTCACCACTAAATTGTGTCTATAGTTGGTAGAATCTAAATGATACACCATCGTAAGATGTGTCTTCCAATCAATACAGGTAAGACAAAAAAGATAATCAAAATACAAGGCATCGTTTTGTCGAAGAATACCTGCCATTCTATGCCAATCAGTAGGCTCAACCAAAACGGTAGGCCACTGTCCTCCTTCTTCGAAGGTAACTGCTGGAAATAGTGCTGTAATTTTTTCCTTTAATGCTTCAATGGTCATATAATAAAATCAATTAAAGCTTGTGCAAGATATCTCCTCCTGCTAATGGCTTAGATACTTGAATCTGTTCTCTAGTCTGTCCACTTTTTATTTTGTCTTGCAAACTAATCAACGCATGTAAAAGCGCTTCAGGTCTTGGCGGACAGCCAGCAACATACACATCTACTGGTATCACATGATCCGCTCCTTTTACTACCGAATAGGTATTGTAAAAAAATGGACCGCCGCTAATAGCACAGGCTCCCATCGCAATTACATACTTAGGGTCTGCCATTTGATCATATAACCTTTTTAACACAGGAGCCATTTTATTTACAATGGTACCTGCAATTATAATTACATCCGCCTGACGTGGTGAGGCCCTTGCTACCTCAAATCCAAAACGGGAAAAATCATATTTAGCAGCGGCCACAGACATCATTTCAATTCCACAGCAGCTAGTAGCAAATGTAAGCGGCCACAATGAGTTAGATCTTGCCCAATTAATTATATCATCTAGCTTACTCAACACAACTCCCCCACCTGGTGTATCATGAATTTGACCAGGAAAAGAATTTTCCCCAATAGAAGATACTTGTTTGTCAATAGAATGATTCGAAGTGATTTCCATTATTTTTATTATCGATTATTATTATTCCTTTTAAAAAAATATTTCAAAAACATTGTTTAAATATCTAAACCTCGATTGTACAAGCTATAATTAAAGAGTAAACCTACACCCACTTCAATGCTCCTTTTTTGTGCGCGTATAAAAAACCCATGAATAGAATAAAAAAGAAAATTACGATTTCAACCAACGCCATCCAACCCACTTTTTTTACCACAACAGCCCAAGGAAATAAAAAAATAAGCTCTACATCAAAAATTAAAAATATCAAAGCGAATAAATAATATCCTACATTAAGCTGTGTCCAGGTTTTACCCTTAGTGGGTATACCACATTCATAGGGCTGGCCCTTTTGAGGATTAGAAGTCGCTTTAGTTACAATTTTGGAGACTAATATAGCAATAGAAGAAAATGTTAAGGCAGCAAAAATCAAGATAATCATAGAGGAAGCACCCATAAAAATCAAATTAATTTAATGATTAATTAGACACACAAGTTAGGAAAAACAACAATACAAATTCACTCAAAAAATCAACACCCGTTATATTTATTCCTGAATAAGATCCAAGTCGTAGGAAGTAAAAAGCTAGTCTTCAACTGACTAGATTTACTCTCTACCCATAAATTTCAAAATGAATTGCCTTTTTATCATAGCCCATATCAACGATCCTTTTTCTAGCCTCATCTATCATTCCCCTCCAACCGCATAGAAAAAATTTTGCAGGATGCTTATCAATACACAATAATTCATAAGCCGAATGAACATATCCCGTATGACCGTCCCATTGCTCTCTAGATAAAGTAGGAATATAGTGAAAATTGGTTAGTTCATTTTGAAGGGTTTTCATTTCTTCAAAGTACAATAGACTAGTTTTTGTTCTGCAACCAAAAACTAGATAAATATTTTTATGCGGGATCTGCTTATTTTTAATATTTTGAATCATACTTCTAAACGGGGCAATTCCTGTGCCCGTACAAATCAAAACTAAGTCTTCATCGATTGGCTCTTTTAGCATAAATACTCCCTGAGGGCCACGCAGTGTTATTTCAGAACCAACTACTACTTCATTAAAAAGATACGGTGTTCCCAAACCATTGTTATCCAAAACAATTACGAGTTCAAACACATTGGTATCATCGGGACAAGAGGCAATAGAATAACTTCTCCAACGTTTGTTGGGCTTTTCATGTATCGGAAGATCGAGTGTTACAAACTGACCAGGAATAAAGTCGAAAGAAGTCAGTTCGGGTACCTCAATCCAGAATCTTCGGGTATCAGATGTTTCATTTTCAATCTTGATAACCTTTCCTACTCTCCAAGGTTGTATTGCCATTTTAAAAATTTGAATCTCCAATTTACTAAATATGTAATTGGTATCACCAATATTTATAAAAATTCGCATTTTTCAAATGAGGATATACTTAATAAAATTTTTACTTTTTATTGTAGGAAAGATTTTACAGTATCTCTAGTGGCTAATTCGGCTAAATTATTGGGCAATACAACCCAATGAATGTAATCTTACTTTTCATAATCATCCATGTATTCTTATCTTTGCAATAGGATGAATTTGGAATTGTTGTTGAAAGAATATGCAAAAGACCCCCGCTGTTTTCAAATTGCGGACAGGATTACTTTGTCTAAAATGCAGCTGATTCATCTTTCTGGACTTCGGGGTAGTGCCACTGAGTTCGTTCTTTCGGCTATTTTTAATCATTCCGCTACTAGCCAACTCAATCACCTAGTTATTCTAAGAGATGCTGAAGAAGCCGCCTATTTTCATAATACATTCGAAAATCTTACACAGGCCTTAGATATTTTTTATTTTCCTTCTTCCTTTAAAAACAAGAAAAATTATCGACTACTCAATAGTAGCCACGTAATGCTAAGNACAGAAGCATTAACAAAAATAGCTGGTGGCTGCAACAAGAAAGTACTTATCACCTACCCAGAAGCCTTATTTGAAAAAGTTGTCTTGCCAAATACTTTAATCCAAAATATTATTTCAATCAAGCAGAGTGAATTACTGGATATAAATAANATTTTATCCAAATTTGTAGATTACGGATTTGAAAGAACTGATTTCGTGTATGAACCCGGACAGTTTGCTATACGGGGAGGCATCCTCGATATTTATTCCTTTGGAAATGAAAAACCTTATCGAATAGAATTGTTTGGCAATGAGGTTGACAGCATTCGGATATTCGATCCAGAATCACAGTTGAGCGAACGCAAGCTACTACAAGTAAATATTATTCCAAATGTAGAATCCCTNCCCAAAACATTTGGAGGCGATGCTGATAATAAAGTTTCCCTACTCGAATTTTTATCGGAAAATACAGTCATTTGGACAGCAGACTGGCAATTTATCAAAGAAAAAATTGAACAGCAGCAAGAAGACCTCGAACTATATTTGGCGGTGATGGACATGAACATTGACAACCGAAAGTTGACCAATGAAGACGATCATGAAATAAATGAAAAAGCAGAGGTAAGTGAACATGACTTTACCAATGTAACATTTATTGAAAAACAAATTTTACAACGCCACATAATAGAGTTTGGAACCAAAAGTTATTTTACTCCCCTCTATCCAAAGGAGCAATCATGTGTGTTGAAGTATTCAATTCAATCACAGCCAGCTTTCAACCGACAATTCGATCTATTAATAAAAAATTTAAAGGAATTTGAAAGCAGCCATTATAATATTTTTCTTTTCGCTGACAATCCAAAACAATTAGAAAGGTTACATATAATTTTTACCGATTTACAGGCTGAAATTCCTGTTACTCCTATACCCACATCTATTCACGAAGGTTTTATAGATGAAGATCTGAAATTAGTTTGCTATACCGACCATGAAATATTTCAACGATATCATAAATACAAAGTCAAGCAGGCCTTTAGTAAAAATAAAGCCCTCACTTTAAAAACGCTGCGTGAACTACAACCCGGTGATTACGTAACTCATATAGACCATGGAGTGGGGGTATTCAGCGGCCTACAAAAAATTGAAGCCAATGGCAGAATGCAAGAATCAGTTAGGATTCAGTATAAAGATGGTGACCTATTGTATGTAAATATTTCATCCTTACATAAAATTGGAAAATACAGTGGCAAGGAAGGTAGTGTGCCAAAAATGAATAAGCTAGGAAGTGATGTTTGGAACAAATTAAAAGAGAAGACGAAAAAACAAGTTAAAGATATTGCAACCGATTTAATCAAATTATATGCACAAAGAAAGAGCCAGGCTGGTTTTATGCACAGCCCTGATAATTATTTACAAACGGAACTAGAAGCTTCTTTTATTTANGAGGACACTCCTGACCAGGGCAAGGCGGTAGAGGATGTAAAAAGAGATATGGAAAAACCTGCTCCGATGGATAGGTTGGTATGTGGTGATGTTGGATTTGGTAAAACAGAAGTAGCCATCCGAGCTGCTTTTAAAACTTGCTGCGATGGCAAACAGGCTGCAGTATTAGTTCCTACTACTATTTTAGCCTATCAGCATTTCAAAACTTTCGGTGAGCGGCTAAAAGATTTTCCAGTAACCGTAGATTTTATCAACCGTTTTAAATCGGCTAAAGAAAAAAAAGAAACCCTTAAGAAAGTTGCAGAAGGAAAAATTGATATTATTATTGGCACCCATGCCCTATTAAGCAAGGATGTACAATTTAAAGATTTAGGCTTAATGGTAATTGATGAGGAGCAGAAATTTGGTGTTACTGCAAAAGAAAAATTAAAACAGTTACGAACTACTGTAGATTCGTTAACACTAACGGCAACGCCTATACCAAGAACACTTCAATTCAGTTTAATGGGCGCACGTGATTTAAGTATTATCAACACGCCTCCACCCAATAGACAACCAATACAAACGGAGGTAATGGTATTTAATCAAGATGCCATAAGAGATATTATTTATTATGAAACTGAAAGAGGTGGACAAGTTTTTTTCATTCACAACCGTGTCAATGGCCTAGCTGAAATGAAGGGCTTAATTCAAGGACTGTGCCCAGATATTAGTATTGCCTTTGCACATGGTCAAATGGATGGAGATCAACTAGAAGATACCATCCTAGATTTTATGGATAAAAAATATGATGTATTGGTTTGTACCAACATTGTAGAAAGTGGGGTTGACATTCCCAATGTGAATACCATCATTGTAAATAATGCCCATCAATTTGGATTAAGTGATTTGCATCAATTACGTGGAAGAGTTGGTAGAAGTAATAAAAAAGCATTTTGTTATTTGCTTGCTCCTCCTATGAGTACTTTACCTACTGATAGCAGAAAAAGGTTGAGCACACTAGAGCAATATAGTGATTTAGGTAGTGGGTTTCAGATAGCGATGAGAGACTTAGATATTCGTGGGGCAGGCAATATGCTGGGTGGTGAACAAAGTGGTTTTATTGCAGAAATTGGTTTTGAAATGTATCAGAAAATTTTGGATGAAGCGATTAAAGAATTAAAGCGATCAGAATTTAAAGAGCTTTTTAAAGAAGAGATTCAGCAACAAGATGATTTTGTAAAAGATTGTAGCATTGACACGGATTTAGAGATCTTAATACCTGATACATACGTTGAAAGCATCACCGAAAGATTAAGCTTATACAGCCGATTAGATAATTGTGAAACTGAAACTAACCTCAGTGACTTTCATATTGAAATGACGGATCGATTTGGGCCAATACCTGCATCCGTAGAAGACCTTTTTATCACAGTGCGTTGTAGAAAAATTGCTGTAGAACTAGGTTTTGAAAAAATGATACTAAAAAACGATGCGCTTAAATGTTTCTTCGTAAGCAATCCCGATTCACCCTATTTCCAAAGTGAAATCTTTAATGGCATTTTACAATTTTTGCAAAAAGAAACCAACAAGGCTAAATTAAAACAAGTAGGCAAAAATGGTATCCTAGTGGTGGAAGAAGTTGAAAACATGACTTCTCTCTTCAAATTTTTACATCGAATGAAAAGCTTTATAGATAAGAAAATCTAATCACCTAAAATTTTAATTAAAAAATACTTTTTTAAAAAGAGTCTTTACATTTGTAAAGTGGACAATCCTATCTCTTACCCTTATTACAGTAATAGCACCTGGAGCGAAGCATGGGCTAGCAGCTTATTTAGAAAAAAAGTTATTATTGGCATCCTCTTATTTCCATCTATACTCCTTATACTACCTACCTTTTTTTCTAAAATTGAAGCTAGGCAAGGAATCGTGCTGAACGATTGGCTATTGCAACGTATACCTTCAATGGACTTTTCTGTTGTAATCTTTATATTGGTATGGTCTACTTCCTTGTTGATACTTGTCCGATGCATACAGAAACCTGCAATTTTTTTGATGACGCTATATTTTTTAATAATAATCACCCTCTTAAGAATAATCACTATTTCAATAATACCCCTAGATCCTCCAAACGGTTTGATTATTTTAAAGGATCCTATAACCAGTCTTAGCTATGGAGGCAGTAGTGTATTTATTACAAAGGATCTTTTTTTTTCAGGCCATACTGCTAACCTGTTTATGTTTTACTTATGTCTGCAAAAAAAGAGAGATAAGTTATTTGCTTTATCTACCTCTCTTCTCGTAGGTTTACTAGTTCTTGTTCAGCATGTACATTATTCTATTGATGTAATAGGAGC
>JGI25920J50251_10000747_pt1 | contig 11466 bp, 14 predicted proteins | sample LauGreBMM110DCMD_2_FD_50251 | JGI IMG/M metagenome (IMG submission 50251) | reverse complement strand
AAGGGGAATAATATGCCTAGAGTAAAACGTGGTGTCACCGCTAGAGCGAAACATAAAAAAGTTTTAGCACTTGCTAAAGGTTATCGCGGCCGTCGTAAAAACGTATACCGCATAGCTAAACAAGCAGTGATGAAGGCAGGTCAGTACGCTTACCGTGACCGTCGTCAGAAAAAACGTCAATTTAGAACACTATGGATTGCGCGTATTAACGCAGCATCTCGTGAATGTGGTCTTACATATAGCCGTTTCATGAATGGCCTTAAGAAAGCTTCTGTTGAAGTGGATCGTAAGGTTTTAGCAGATATGGCGGTATTCGATAAAGCAGCTTTTGCTAAGTTTGTCGAAATTGCTAAATCTGGTTCAGGAGCAGCATAAAAATTATTAATTTTTAAAAGGAGGCTTCTAGCCTCCTTTTTTTTATTAAAATAATAGTTAATGAATAATCTAGAACATACCTTAAAAGAAGCCCGTGAAGATTTTGATCAGTGCCAATCTGTGACGGATCTTGATCAAGCAAAAGCCAAATACTTAGGTAAAAGTGGCGTCTTAACTGAAGCACTAAAATCATTAGGTAAATTATCTGCGGAAGAAAGACCTAAAGTTGGTGCTGAGATCAATGTCGTTAAACAAGGCGTTGAAGAAGCGCTAGAAAAAAGACGAGAAGCTATTTTGAATGCCTCACAAGCNNAACAGCTTGCAGAGGAATCATTGGATGTNACTTTACCTTCAAGAAAAGAAGATCGAGGTAGCTTACATCCAGTCACACAAACACTTCACCGTATTGAATCGCTCTTTCATTCCATTGGTTTCTCAGTGGCACATGGACCACAAATTGAATCTGACTTTTATAATTTCACAGCGCTTAATATTCCAGAGTCACATCCAGCACGTGCGATGCATGACACATTTTATATTGATGAATCTTATGTATTAAGAACACATACATCCCCTGTGCAAATTCGTCATTTAGAAAAAAATAAACCACCATTAAAAATTATTTCGCCGGGTCGCGTTTATCGCGTTGATTCAGATGCGACACATTCACCGATGTTTCATCAAGTAGAAGGATTGTGGGTTGATCAGCAAGTAAGCTTCGCAGACCTTAAAGGCGTCATTGAAAATTTTCTCCAAAACTTTTTTGAGAATAAAGATTTAAAAGTGCGCTTCAGACCCTCATATTTTCCATTCACAGAACCTTCTGCTGAAATGGATATGAGTTGGAAGGGCGGTTGGCTTGAGATTGGCGGGTGCGGTATGGTGCATCCAGAAGTATTTAAACATGTAGGCATCGATTCAAATCAGTATCAAGGATTTGCTTTTGGTTTAGGCGTAGAGCGGTTAACAATGTTACGTTTCGGCGTTCAAGATCTACGTCACTTTTTTAATAACGACTTACGTTTTCTTCAGCAATTTATTTAAAGATTTCTCAATATGCAATTTTCTGAAAATTGGTTAAGGTCATATGTGAATACATCACTAGATAGTGATGCGCTTAATCATGTCATGATCATGGCAGGCTTAGATGTCGATGACTCTCATCCCCTAGGAGCCACTTTTAGTCACGTTGTCGTAGGTGAAATTGTGTCGATTAAAAAACATCCTGACGCAGATCGACTTCAGGTGTGCGATGTCAATATTGGTGATAAGACATTACAAATTGTTTGTGGCGCATCAAATGCAAGACAAGGTATTAAAGTGGCATGCGCATTAGTGGGTGCTAAATTACCTTCAATAGATATTAAAGAAGCAAAAGTGCGCGGCGTTGAATCATTCGGCATGCTTTGTTCATTGAAGGAGTTAGGATTANCTGAAGAAGCTGAAGGTATTTTAGAATTGAGTCATGATTTAAAGAATGGCACTGATTTAAGAGTAGCACTTGATCTTAATGATCAGATTACGACATTAAAATTAACGCCAAACCGAAGTGATTGTTTAAGTCTATGGGGTGTNGCTCGAGAAGTCGCTGCNATTACCANATCTTCACTTTCACCTATCGCTTATGAAGTGAATNCGATCAAGCAAAGTGAAAAGAAAAATGTTGTTGTTGAAGAAAAATCAGCATGCCCACGATACTGTGGCCGCATCATTAAGAATGTAGACAATACAAAAACATTACCTGATTGGATAGTATCAAGACTCGAACGCTCCAATATTAAATCAATCAGTCCTATTGTTGATATCACTAATTATGTATTGCTTGAAATTGGACAGCCACTTCATGCATTCGATCATGACAAATTGCAAGGTGATATCGTAGTGAGATTTGCCAAGGCTGAAGAGCCTATTCATTTACTTAACGATACAAAAATTAAATTATCTAAAAAAGATTTGGTCATTGCAGACAGTTCAGGTGTGATTGCATTTGCCGGTGTGATGGGTGGTATGCCATCGTCAGTGACTGAAACTTCTCAAACTATTTTCTTAGAGAGTGCTTTCTTTGATCCTATCGTGATCGCTGGTAAAGCAAGAGCTTATAATTTATCGACAGATTCATCTTACCGTTTTGAACGAGGCGTTGATTTTGCAAACACACGTCTTGCATTAGAGCGCGCTTCATCTCTTATGATTGAGTATTGTGGTGGTGAGGCAGGTGAGATCACCGAAGTTTTAAATATTTTACCTTCGCGAAACGAAATTCACTTAAGACTGAAAAAATTAAATGCTATTCTAGGTATTGAAGTGCCGAGCCAAGATGTTGAGCGTATTTTTCATCAGTTAGGTTTTGAGGTNAACAAGACAATCGAAGGATTTAAAGTTACACCGCCTTCTTATCGNTTTGATATTGCGATTGAAGAAGATCTTATTGAAGAAGTTGTTCGCTTGTATGGTTACGACAAAATACCTTCTCATCAACCTGTCAGTCATCAAACGATGTTACCAACTTCTGGAGTTTGTCAGCGAGACCTTAAAGAGACTCTCACATCTCGCGGCTTTTATGAAGTAGTGACTTACAGTTTCATTGAAAATGATATTGAGAAATCATTGCATGGCAATTCGAATCCCATTCAATTACAAAATCCAATTGCAAGTCAGATGTCAACGATGCGATCATCATTATGGGGCAGTCACCTGGAAGTCTTAACTTACAATTTAAACCGACAAGTATCGCGATTAAATATTTTTGAAATTNCACAAACTTTCCAAGGCGCAAAAAAGGATTTNATTGAGACTGAAGTGATATCAGGATTAAGTTACGGTAGTTTTATGCCTGAGCAATGGGCTGACAAGATACGTGATATTGATTTTTATGATATCAAAGCCCATGTTGAAGCATTAACATCTAAACACCTCGTATTCCAAAAAACTGACAAAACACCTTTAGCCCTTCATCCAGGACAGTCGGCAGAAGTCTTTTTAGAGGGTCAGTCGATAGGTTGGGCGGGTAAATTACATCCAAAATGGCAGCAACACTTTTCTCTTCCCAAGGCCCCCTTTATCTTTGAATTAAAAATAGAGAAGCTTTTAGAAGATAAAGCGTTTAAATACGAAGATATCTCAAAATTCTTGCCTGTAAGACGAGATATTGCCGTCGTGGTAGATGAATCAGTTGAAGTAAATTCAATTTTAGATGCAGTGTATAAGGCTAAAATCCCATTCTTAAATAGAATAGCTTTGTTTGATCTTTACCAAGGAAANGGCATCGCTGAAAACAAAAAAAGTGTTGCATTTCTGATACTTATGCAGGATACTTCAAAGACATTAGTTGATAGTGAAGCTGATTCTTCCGTATCAAAAATCGTTGAATTACTTGAAAAACAATTTGGCGCAANGCTCCGCAACTAATCCCATATTTAATACCGAATTAAAAGTAGGCCGTTATGACATTAACTAAAGCAGATTTATCTGAAATTCTATTTGACCGCGTAGGTTTAAATAAGCGTGAAGCCAAAGATATGGTTGAAGCTTTTTTTGANGAAATTCGCAACGCACTGGAAAATGGCGACAGTATCAAACTATCTGGTTTTGGCAATTTTGAACTAAGAAAAAAATCAGAAAGACCAGGCCGCAATCCTAAAACGGGTGAAGAGATTCCAATCAAAGCAAGACGTGTGGTTACTTTTCACGCAAGCCAAAAACTAAAAAGCAATGTAGAAGAGAACTACTCTGGAAAGAAAGCTTAAATCCCCCGTCTTACCTGAAATACCTTCAAAGAGATATTTTGCAATTGGAGAGGTAAGTGAGCTTTGTCTCGTCAAAGCGCATGTGTTGCGATATTGGGAGCAGGAGTTTGATCAGCTCAAAGATGTCAAGCGACGTGGCAATCGACGTTATTATCAATTACCTGAAGTTCTTCTCATTCGTAAAATTAGAGAGCTTCTGCATGACGAAGGTTTTACAATTCAAGGCGCTAAACAGCGACTGAGTGATAAAAATTTTGTTAAAGAAGTAAAGCAAGCTGAGCCACCTAAAGAGCTTCAAGTGACTAAACAGGGTCAAGTGGAGTTGCCTTTAGAGAATCTCAATCAATCCAATTCTCTTGCCGGCCTTAATTTAAAGTCGATTAAAGACGAATTGCTCAGTATCATAGATCTGCTTAAAAAGTAATTCATCATTGTTTTAATTTTCGGGGCGTAGCGCAGCCTGGTAGCGTACTTGCATGGGGTGCAAGGGGTCGTGAGTTCGAATCTCACCGCTCCGACCAATTAAATCAATGACTTACGTAAAAAAGCAGTAATCTCAAATCCTCTCTCTTTTCTCAATGGGTATACTAATGGGTATACCATCTAAAAAGGAAGATTAAATGAATAATGATGATTTCAAACTAGTTGAATCAACCATCCAACACTATATTGATGGAGCTAAATCAGGTAAGGGTGATGATATGAAGCCTGCGTTTCATAAAGATGCCACCATTTTTGGTTACATTGGAAGTGATTTATTTGCAGGGCCCATTCAAAAGCTTTTTGATTGGAATGATGAAAATGGACCTGCTACTGACATCGTCACTAAGATTGCACATATAGATATTGAAGGTTCTATCGCAACAGCAAGATTAGAATCAGATAATTGGACAGGTCACAAATTTACTGATTTTTTTACACTACTTAAAGTGGATGGTGATTGGAAAATTATGAACAAGATATTCCATCTGCATGCAGAGAATTAAATGAAGCAATTTCTTAAATGATAAAGAAAGCTACTAAGAAAATTGATCGAATAAATTGAATTCATTTGATTACGATCTTATTGTTATTGGTTCCGGCCCCTCGGGTCAGCGTGCCGCAATTCAAGCAGCTAAAATTGGTAAACGCGTTTCAATTATTGAAAAAAATAAATCTGTTGGTGGAGTCTGCACCAATACAGGAACGATTCCATCTAAAACTTTTAGAGAAGCAGCGCTTCATCTTTCTGGATTTCGCGAGCGGGGCATATATGGATCATCTTATCGAGTAAAGCAAGACATTAGCATTGAGGATTTACTCTTTCGAGTTCAGCAGGTGATTAATTTAGGAATTGATTTAGTAAAAAATCAGATGTCAAGAAATCGTGTTGAGCTTATTGAAGCCATAGCATCTTTTATTGACCCCCATAGAATTGAATTGACTTCAGATAATGGTGATGGGAAACGTCAGATTACTGGAGATAAAATTGTTATTGCATGTGGAACAGATGCAGCACGTGATAGTAATTTACCATTTGATGGGCAGCGAGTATTTACAAGTGACGATATACCGGGACTAAAACAACTTGCACGATCAATTATTATTGTTGGTGCAGGTGTGATTGGTGTTGAATATGCAACTATGTTTGCAGCGCTTGGTATCAAAGTTACGATTATCGACAAACGAGCTACATTACTCCCATTTTTAGATCATGAGATTTCCGCAGCACTGACTTATGTCGCCCAGCAAAATAATATTACGATGCGACTTAGTGAAGAAGTTGTGAGCATTCAAATTATTGAAAGCGATATCAAGACAGTCGAAGTTAAATTAAAAAGCGGTAAAGTACTTCGCGCTGAAGCATGCCTCTATTCTATTGGACGCATCGGTGCAACAGGAAATCTTGCTCTTGATCGTGCAGGAATAAATAGAGATGATCGTAACCGCATCACAGTGAATGAATATTTTCAAACTAATATTTCTCATATTTACGCTGTTGGAGATGTAATTGGATTTCCTGCATTAGCATCTGCATCTTACGAACAGGGGCGAGCTGCTGCTAGACATGCTTTTGGTATTAATGATGAACTTAAATCAGGTATNGGACTTTCTCCTTACGGAATTTATACCATACCTGAAATTTCAACTATAGGAAAAAGTGAACATGAACTCACAGANGAAGGTGTACCTTATGAAATTGGAAAGGCACACTATAGAGAAATTGCACGAGGACAAATTATTGGAGATAGTACGGGTATCCTAAAGTTGATTTTCAATCCAGATGATAAAAAAATACTTGGCATCCATATTCTCGGAGAAGGTGCAAGTGAATTAATTCATATAGGACAGGCTGTTATGGCACACGAAGGCACCATTGATTATTTTGTAAATGCAGTATTTAATTTTCCGACACTTGGAGAATGTTATAAAACAGCAGCNCTTGANGGGCTCAATCGCTTGTCTATTTAATAATCTTGTATACTTAATCTTTAATTAAAGGAAAANACTATGAATAAGTTATTAGTTTCAACAATTGTTAGTTCTCTCTTATTTACTATGAATGCTTTTGCTGGAAACAATTCTAAGGGTGATGATGCAAATAAACAGGCAAACTTCGNAAAAAATAAAGCCATGCATATTGAAGGTATCCANAGCAGGATAGTAGTTTTACAAACTGTTTTAAGTTGTGTAAGTGCTGCAACAGCTCGCGAACAAATGCAGGCTTGTCATGAAAAAGAGAAAAGTGCAATGGAAGCCATTCGTGCGAAGCATGAAGCGCAAAAAGCAGCCGATGAAGCTTCAAGACCTAAATAAAATATCTTACATTTAGAAAGTTCATATGAAAAGATACATGGTGTATGCATTTGAAACAGTATCTTATGCTGAAGAAGTTGAAGCACATTCTGAAGATGAAGCGATTGATGTATTTAAAGATTTAATTTCACAAAGAAGTATTATTCCTGCTAGTTCAGAAGGTTTGGAAATAGAGTCTGTCGATATCATAGAGGATTGACGATGATTTGGTTCAAAAGCAAGCGTTTATCGAATACTAGCGGATCTGTATTAAATTTATTATGGGTAAGTTTTTTCTTTATAGCTACTTTCAGTGCGATATGGCGGTGGTTTGGAAAGGGTGATTCTGCAGTTTTCACAACGATGGTAGATAGCCTTTTTTCTATGGCTAAATTATCCGTCGAAGTAATGGTGTTACTTTTTGGAACACTAACACTCTGGTTAGGTTTTTTAAAGATCGCAGAACATGCAGGACTAGTTAAGAAAATAGCGGAATGGCTTTCACCATTATTTAAACGGTTAATGCCAGAAGTACCTAAAAACCACCCTGCAGTAGGTTTTATGACTATGAATTTTATTGCGAATGGATTAGGTCTCGATAATGCAGCAACTCCTATTGGACTTAAAGCAATGCGATCATTGCAGTCACTTAACCCAAAGCCCGCAGTTGCTAGTAATGCACAGATTTTCTTTTTGGTCATGAATGCTTCATCGCTAACCTTGCTCCCAGTATCCATTTTTATGTATCGTGCGCAGCAAGGAGCGCCAGATCCGACATTAGTTTTTTTACCCATACTTTTAGCAACCAGCGCTTCAACCTTAGCAGGTTTTTTATCTGTAGCTTTCATCCAGCGTATTAAATTACGCGACCCAATTGTGCTTGCTTGGTTAATGGGTGTAACAACTTTTTTAAGCATACTTATTTTTTTCTTAAGTAGTCTCTCGGCATTAGCTTTAGCATCTTTTTCATCTTTATTGGGTAATACGATACTCTTTGGATTAATTATTATTTTTTTACTTGCTGGTATTTTGCGAAGAGTTCCCGTTTATGAGTCTTTTGTTGAAGGTGCTAAAGAAGGCTTTGACGTAGCAAAAAATTTACTACCATATTTGGTGGCTATGTTATGTGCTGTTGGTGTACTTCGTGCATCAGGCGCCCTTGATATGGTTCTAGATATGATTCGATATGGCGCTGAAAGTTTTAACTGGGATACACGTTTTGTAGATGCATTACCTACAGCACTTGTGAAGCCTTTTTCTGGAAGTGCCGCAAGAGCTATGCTCATTGATACCATGACAACACATGGTGTTGATAGCTTCCCATCACTTTTGGCAGCAACTGTGCAAGGGAGTACTGAAACTACTTTTTACGTTTTAGCAGTTTATTTTGGTGCGGTTGGTATTCAGCGAGCACGACANGCAGTTGCTTGCGCNCTATTTGCAGATCTTGCTGGTGTCCTAGCGTCTATTGCTGTTTGTTATTGGTTCTTTGGATAAAATTATTTAATAAGGATAGATGATGAATNCATTCATGATGATTATGTATGGGGGTATTCTTTTTTTAATTGCTGCTTTTTTTTTCGCGTTNCTTTCATGGAAAATTTATCAAAAGAATAAAAAAAGTAAGCAATTGAAAAACTTATATTGGGCGCGTGTTATTTCTGCAATTCTTTTAACTCCNTATATATTTTTCCAATATATATTTTCTGATCTCACTTATCTCCCGATCAGAATTACTTTTGTAGTTTTTTCTTTTTTCATTCTTTATCTTCTTGTAAAAAGATGGGGCAAAAAATCGACATTAAGACGTAAATGATTACTGTTAAATTAATTACGGGATCTGATTTTGAAGTAGTGGTTAAATCAAAGTCGACCACTCAACATAAGGTTCATGTCTCAAATGATTTTTATAAGTTGCTAACTGATGCCAAGTTTTCTTACGAAAATTTAATTAAAGCGTCGTTTGAATTTCTGTTAGAGCGAGAATCTAATAACTCCATACTTTCTCAGTTTGATTTAAAGGTCATTTCTCACTATTTCCCCGAGTATGAAAAAGAGATTAAGAGGCGGCTGAAGGCTTAATCTTTCGTATACAATAATCATTTAAACAACCTATAAAGAGGCGATATATGGGCAGTAAAGATAAAAGAAAAGAATCTAAAGGCAAAAAACCACAACCTAAGCCAGCCAAGGTATAATTTCACAACCTTTTGATTTATATAGTTTTTTTATAATTATCCTGGTTTAGTGTTATTTCACTCATGATTTTCATGAGACCTCATTCATGATCCTCAAGGTGTTTACTTTTTAAGTCCGAGTATTATTACGTTTAAGTACTTTCTTATTAACTTAATAAAAGGATCAACATCATGTGGACAACTCCAGCTGCTACTGAAATGCGTTTCGGTTTCGAAGTTACAATGTATGTAATGAATAANTAATTATTCNTGATTTAAAAAAAGCCCGCTTAATGCGGGCTTTTTTTTAATTCATTTAAAGACTTATCCAGGTTTTTGTTTTAATAGATGCCTGAATCGCTTCTAATGTTTTTGTATTCCAAAGCGCATCATCTAGAGAAAGTTTCGGCGAAGTATTATTGATGATGCATTGGTTAAAGTGATCAATCTCAAGTGTGAAGTGATTAGCTTTTTCAATACGCTCATTCTTTAAGCCATCTGCATCTGTTGTGATGGTTAATTGCGCATCATCATTCTCATGTTGCCATACGGTATGGCACATCAGCTTCCCTTTTGACCCAAAGATTTCAAATTGAGAACGTCTTATACATTCAAAACTGATATCAAATTGCGCACGTCGATTCAGACCAAAATCAATCATGCCCGCAGTAGTTAAATCTGCCCCGTGTTCATTAAGATGGCTATTCGCAATCACAGCAATTGGATGCTGATTAAAGCATTGACGAATACTATGAATTGCATAAGGACCAATATCCCATAATGCACCACCACCGTTTTCTATAGATCGATCGATACGGTAGAAGCGAGCAGGCTGTATTGGAAAAGAAAACATAGAATGCACATACTGAACATCACCTAACAATCCTGAGCTAATGATTTCTTTTATGCGACTAAACTGTGGATGAAAGACATACATAAAACCTTCCATCACTTTGACATGATTTTTATCAGATGCCTCTTGAATTAATTCAACTTCTTTTGAATGGAGTGTGATGGGTTTTTCTATGAGCACATGTTTTTTATTATGAATTGCTTTAAGAGCAGGCTTGGTATGCTCTTCGTTTGAAAGTGGGATATAAATAGCGTCTATATTAGGATGATTAATCACTTCATCTAAGGAATTGAAGGTTTGAACTTTGCCTACAAGTGTGGGCTGGTATTTTTCCAAACATTCTGCCGCTGCATTCTGCCTCCTACTTCCAATAGCAACGAGTTTACCAAAAGGACTATTTGCAATAGCTGGAAGAAGGCGCTCATTGACACGTGCAGCTCCTAGAATGCCCCAACGTATTTTTTTCATTTTTATTATCTTAAATTAAACGATGTTTTATTATGATCAGCCTTAAGCTAATAAACAAGCCATCATTTCTTGAAAGTTCAGGTTGAGAAAAGGTTTATTAAATGAGATCATTTGACCCATGAAATTGTTATTTCTCCTCTCATTACTTTTCCCTATTAAGTCTTTTGCCGATTGGTCTTTAATTCATCAAGATGATGCTGATCATTACATGGATTATGCGCTGATGAGTAAAAGTGGTCACAAAGCGAGGGTCTGGTATTTACAAAACTATGCCGAACTCCAAGCCATTAAAAATATTCAATATCGATCTGTTAAAAATAGATCAGAGTTTGACTGTAAGGCCCGAAAAATGAGAATTCTAGCTTATGCTTTGTACCCAGAACCAATGGGTCAAGGCCATGCATTATTTAATAAGGGTGAAGCTTTGGATTGGCAAGTCATTAAACCTAAAACTCTTAATGATTTATATTTAAAGCGCGTCTGCAGCAAAAAGAAATAGAGCTTTATTTACGTCCACGTTTAGGTAGAACAACACCAAGCCTTTGAGCAGCCATTTCGTTATTACCTTCCGAATCTGCTAAAACCCATCCACTCAGAAACATGCGCGTCATATATTGCCTGTTGTATAAGAAAGCTACGATAACCTGCCACAAGCCTAAAGTGATAATTGAAAAAAGCATATGAAGGGCTGCGACACCTAACTCACCTCTAAAGAGAGGTACGAACCAACCAAAAAAGAGGTATGTCCAACTAAAGCCGTAGTAACCAATTTTAATCATGCCTGAATTCGGATGTTTGATGATGACAGCTGTAGCCATAAATTCCCTCTAATTAATTTTCTATGCCTCATTATATATTCGCATGAGAAATTATTATGAAGTTCTAATAAATAAAAAACATATAGTTCTCTATATGTTGTCTTAAGTAACTTTTAATAAGTGTTTTTGAATATCAATTTATTACAACAATTGATTTAATTGGTAGGGGATGCGAGGGTCGAACTCGCGACAAACGGATTAAGAGTCCGCTGCTCTACCAGCTGAGCTAATCCCCCAGAAAGTGATATTTTACA
>JGI25920J50251_10000745_pt1 | contig 11471 bp, 11 predicted proteins | sample LauGreBMM110DCMD_2_FD_50251 | JGI IMG/M metagenome (IMG submission 50251) | reverse complement strand
AAAACAGCCTTAGCCTTTGCCGAGATCTCTTTAATAAAATCTTTACTCGTTGTGCTACCAGTCTCCTCATCACTTGTTGCAACAAGTGCTACTGAGCCATCNATACCCTTCATTGCAAAGAGNNCTTGAATAAAACCGGCCTTCATATCAAAGATGCCTGGGCCGCTAGCAACGTTCTCTTTGATNCTCCATAAAGATTGGAAAGAGCCCTTNGGCCAGACGGTATCTAGATGTGCAAGAACAATGACATCAGGATTCTGCGCCCCCCACCAAAAAACTGGGCGGCCATTAACTTCACGGATCTGCGCGGGAGTGCCAAGAACATCGAGTGCGATCTGGCTTGCTAGCTCAATTACAGCGCGGCAGGCAGCTAGATCTTCAGTGGGTGATTCCAACCTGACGAGTTTTTCTAGCGCTGACAACATGGGCTAATCCTATAACGGTGCTACGCCGGTGATGCGTGGAATTCGGAAGGATTGAACTTCACCCGTTGCATGATCGCGGGCGATTAAAGCCCCTGCGCTGACCCGAATTGGATCGATAATTCGATGCGTGACCGAGCCATTATTATCGGCGTATCCAATCGAGAGTGATTTCTCCTCTTGAATAAATCTATTTACTAAATCCATAGTTTCATTGGCGGTGGTGCGTGGCAATGCACCAAGTGCCTCACTTGCAACNTGGCGCAAACGTGTCTGCTTATGACTAGATTTTTCACCAGTACGAATAGCACGAATAGCTGNGTTGAATAAATCTTCACTCGGAACTTCAATCTCACCAATAANACGTGGAGGCCGAGGCTTAGTTAGCGCGCGATTTTTACGNGGGCCGCTGAGCATTAAGCCGTTAGAGGATTCGGCTGCNGGCAGGTATCCAGACTCTCGTAAAATACGCATTGTATCGGCGGCATCGTGATCACAGATAACAACTTCTGGTGCGATACGGCGAAGTGCGAGCACCTCTAACTTTTTATCNTTCATGATCTGTGCAATAAGTGCGGTGTCTTCACAGCGAATAAATGAGGAGGTATTTCCAACACGTAACTTGCCATGCTTCTTTGCAACATCGGCGATTAAATACTCAAGGGGCTGTGGCATCGGCGTTTTAGATGTCTTGATAAGGAATGCCTTAATCTCATCGCCTGTCTTGCCATGATCTAGCGCGCGACGAATNGTCGCTTCGCTAAAGCGATAAACCGTTGCACCACCACGGCTTTCAATATCTGCCATGATCGCTAACTGCTGCGAAATCTCATGCTCAAGTGGCCCTGGTGCAATCGCAGTGTTATCGCTCTGGATAAGAATGTGGTCGACCGTTTTAGGTAAGTCATCATTTATTAGGTTGAGATCATCGCCATTTAAGAAGCCAACGCCATATTTAGAGATTGCGCCCTGTCCGCTTATGCCCAGCCACTCAGCCTCACGTAGAGTCCATGTAGCGAGCTCTTCTTGCAGAGATGAGTTACGTCGAACCGGTGCTCGCCAGTTCATGAGTGTGATAAATGATGGTGCATCTGGTGCAATAGATTGATTCTCACGCAGAATCGAAAGCGTCAATGCCCGAACACGTGAGGCGTTGACTCGGTCGAGCTCAGGGCCTAATGCTGCAACGTTCTTTGCCTGCGCCCTACCAACTAAGCCGCTTACTCGAGATGTAATTAACCAAGCCGATGCCAATACCTGCCAACGATCGGCAGGTGTCTGCATGAGCCAGATATCAAACTTATTGCTAGGCATTATGCGATCATCGGAATCGACACTGATGAGCGATGTCAGATAGGCCAACTCAGTAATAAAGGCGGTACATGTTTCATCCACACCAAGGTGGTTGGAGATTATTTTAAGATCTCGCACACCTAATCCACCAGCGCGCAGGGCATCTGCCGGCTCCTCTGCCCAGAAATTTAATAACTCTTCAACCCAGCGCAGCACCGTCGAGATATTTGCAATTGCTGCAAGATTTACTTGGCGCTCATCCCGCTTAGTACCAGCTAATACTGGGGGATTGATTAAGTTTTCTCTATGTGTTTTACCACCGCGCAGATAAATAGCTGCTTCGCGGGGCAAGATAACCGTTCTTTGATCGAGTGGAACCAAAAACTTTCGCTCGAGTAGCCACGTAACACCTGGCCCTGGATTTTTAATATCTCCAACACTGCCACGTGGTGGCCCCCAAATGAGACGCTCTAATACTTTCTTTGCATCAAGTGGTGCATTATCTAGTTCGGTGAGTTTAAGTTTTGCTATCGAAACAGGGCCAAGGCCTGCAGGTTCGTTACCAATTACATCGCGTAATTGTGTTGGAAGACGCATGCCATCATCGGATGGATAGATAAGTCCGACAGAGATTAAATGCTCAAGTGCTGCAGCTGCCGCTTTATCGGTTAGTGCAACGAGTGATTTAAGGATGAATGGCTCAGTGAGTGTGCCAGCAGCCTCTAAGACTTGAAACTGCCACTGATTAAGTGAGTCAATTGCTCGAGCCAAACTTGGCGCAGAACATGCGCGCACTGCAAGAGAGGCGATATCGGGGGGTACGGGTGTTACTAGATCGGGGCGGGCAGTGAATAAGGATAAGAAGGCAGCGTCATCAATACTACGTAAGTAGTCAGAGAATGATCGCATTTCCATAACTTGCTAACATTACTGGGCTTTACTACTTATTGCGTAATCAGCGGCGCTTTCCACGTGGGGTCAGCCATGTCGCAAGGGCTGCAAAGCGCACCACCACGGGTGAAATAGCTCGCCCAATAAAACGTGCTCGACGAAAATCATGAATCGGCCAACCCTCAGCCATAGCTCGAAGACCTAAAATCGCATCGGGATTAATCGCCGATGGATTCCCAACGCACTGTAAAAGCGGCAGATCATTATTGCTATCAGAGTATGCATAACAATCGGCTAAGTTTAATCCACTGCGTTGTGCTAAATCTCGCACAGCAACTGCTTTCTCTTTTCCATGTAAGAGCGCACCTGACATTGCTCCAGTGTAGGAACCATCTTTAATCTCGGCTTTACTTCCGAGTGCTCCAGTAAAACCTAATCGGTTAGAAATAAGTATCGCCATATCTTCAGGAGCCGCCGTTACTAACCAGACCTCCTCTTGATTCAAGAGATGTTTTTGGGCAATATCGATTGTGCCCTGCCAGATAGCAGGGGATACAAACTCATCGTAAATCTCTTGGCCAATCGCTTCGATATCTTTAACACTATGACCACCGATAAAATCAGTTGCTGCTTTTTGAAAACGTGCAATCTCTTCTTTGTTTTCTTTTCCTGTTAAGCGAAATCTCAGATTCGCTAGAACAAAGCGGGAGATGTCCTTTTTCGTGAAGTAGCCCCGTTGGTACATGCCCCGACCCAGAAAGTAGATCGTTGAGCCACGAATCAGCGTGTTATCGACATCGAAAAAGGCGGCTCGCGCTGGTGTGAGTGCCATGTCACTACCCTAACGAACTCGGCCCAATTGGGACGCTTTATGCTTATCCAATGAGTTCAACGGTCCATGTGATTCGTCACGGCGAAGTAGAAAACCCAGGGAAAATTCTCTATGGCCGCCAACCTGGATGGGGATTATCAAAGCGTGGTNTAGATATGGCTACCACCCTTGGTGATTGGTCTAAATCACTTAATATAGGTGCGCTACATGTTTCTCCACTGCAGCGGGCCCAGGAAACAGCAGCTCCTATTGCAGCAGCACATAACGTNTCAATCACAACTGATGAGCGTTTAATCGAAGCTGCAAATGTATTTGAGGGAAAACCATTCGGTGTCGGCGACGGAGTCTTGCGTCATCCAGCATCGTGGCGACACTTATGGAATCCGTGGAGACCATCATGGGGTGAGCCATACGATGAACAGNTAACACGAATGCTTGCAGCTATCTTTGCCGCACGCGAAGCNGCACANGGTAAAGATGCAATCTGTGTATCTCACCAACTCCCAATCTGGATTTTGAGAAGTGCGATTGAAAGCCGTCGACTGCTTCATGATCCCCGTAAACGTGAATGCTCCTTAGCATCAGTGACTAGTGTTCATTTCGACGACGATGGCCTGATCTCTGGAGTTACATACTCCGAACCCGCACGCCATCTTTTGCCAGAAAAGTAAATATGAAGTATCTAAATAAAGTTTTTGTAACAGTAATTCTTACCGCTGCGCTAACTAGTTGCAGTGGTGGGGGCTCTTCGAATACAGAAGAGAGTTATGTATCAGGGGATGGCTCAGTCACCTTTATTAATCCAGCCGATCGAATCGATGCACCAGCAATGGCTGGCATGACCCTTACTGGTACGAATTACGCTTATACAATTGGGCAAGTGACGGTTGTAAATGTTTGGGCATCATGGTGCTCACCCTGCCGATCTGAAATCCCAACACTGATTGACCTCTCTAAAAAATATACGCAGGTCACATTCCTTGGAATTCTCACCCGTGATATGCCGCCAGCGGCCGAGGCTTTTGCGCGCAGATTTGCAATCCCTACCCCACTCTCATAGATGACTCAATTCTGCTTGGCTTTAGAGACTCACTGCCTGCAAATGCGATTCCATCCACGGCTGTCATCGACAAAAACGGCAAGGTTGCTGGGCGAATTTTGGGAGAAGTCACTGTTGCATCGCTATCTAAATTAATCGAGCGAGTGAGTTCAGAATGAAAGATTTTTTTGTAGAGCAGATTATGAGCGGCTTTTTAGTTGCAGCCTTTCCAGTGGCCTTTATTGCAGGTGTAATCTCATTTCTATCTCCCTGTGTTTTGCCACTTGTGCCTGGCTATCTCTCATTTGCCGCAGGGTTTTCGGCCAATAGAGGCAAACTCTTTTTAGGCTCACTGCTCTTTGTGAGTGGATTCTCAGTTGTATTTATCTCATATGGAGCAATCTTTGGTGGTTTAGGAAACCAACTTGCCGCAAATGAAGAGTTGATTTCTCGTCTACTGGGCGTGCTGACGATATTTTTAGGCCTTATCTTTCTGGGTAAGTTCCCAATGTCGCCCACTCTTCGTCCACGTATGAAGACAACAGGTGGCTTAATCGGTGCACCATTGCTTGGATTTCTATTTGGAGTCGGTTGGACACCATGTATTGGGCCAGCCCTTGCCGCGGTGCAAACATTAGCTTTCCAAGAGTCCAGTGCGATGCGAGGTGCCGTTCTCTCATTAGGTTATTGCCTTGGCCTAGGTCTTCCATTCATTACATCGGGGCTCTTTCTTGATCGCTCAGAGAAGCTGCGCAAATATCTTCTTCGCCGCGGAGATTTAATCTCAAAGATTGGCGGCCTATTTCTTATCGCAATCGGTCTCTTGCAGGTTAGTGGCCTGTGGGGCCAGATTATGAATCTATCGCGTTCGATGATCTCAGATTTCATTCCGGTCATATAGATGAGCCAAGATATTCAGATTCCAGAGATTGGCAGTGTGGGCTTACTGCGCTATATCTGGCGCCAGTTAACAAGTATGCGCACCGCACTGATTCTGCTGATGTTGCTGGGTATTGCATCCATACCAGGCTCGATATTTCCCCAACGCACTCAAAATCCCATGGCGGTAAGTGCATCTTTTAAAAGCTCACCTGAACTCTCACGGTGGATGGACCGCTTCTATCTCTTTGATGTCTATGGCTCTCCTTGGTTTAGTGCTATCTATATTCTTCTCTTCATCTCACTTATCGGTTGCGTGCTACCACGCACTATCGAGCACTTTCAGGCTGGGCGCGCCCTGCCTCCTGCAACCCCCAAAAACCTCAATCGCATGGAGTTTTATTCAACGTGGCCTGCACAGGGCAATGAGATAGAGATCGCTCGGGCGTGGTTAAAGTCAAAGAGATTTAGGGTCTTAGAAAAAGATGGAACACTCTCGGCCGAGAAGGGCTTTTTGCGCGAGACTGGAAATCTATTTTTTCACTTAGCGCTAATTTTAGTCTTACTCGGAATCTCTGCTTCATCTCTCTTTGGTATGCGTGGTGATGCGATTCTTAACGTTGGCGAACGCTTTGTTAATACGCCCACGAGCTATGACTTTCTAGCCTATGGAAAGCTATTTGAAGAGGGTAAGTTAGACAAGTTTATAATCAACGTTGATAAGTTTGATGCATCGTATAACCTTGTGACTAGCGCTCCTGAGGATTACACCCTTAACGTCACTGTGAGGCGTGGTGATTTAACAACAAACGAAAAGCGAGTTATTAAGGTTAATTCACCCCTTGCCATAGGAAGTACAAAGATTTATCTGCAAGCAAATGGCTATTCACCAGTTGTGACAGTGCGAGATTCAAAGGGAGATGTCGCCCTGCAAGGCGCAGTCCCATTTTTGCCGCAGGATTCAAATCTGCGTTCGATTGGAGCGATTAAGGCACCAGATGCGCAGCCACAAGTTGGCTTCGTAGGATCTTTTGTGCCAACCTATCAACGCAGTGGCAGCGGTGGGGCGATCAGTGCATTTCCTCAGGCCCTTGACCCGCGTTTATTATTGTCGGTCTGGAGTGGTGACCTGGGTTTAGATGACGGTACTCCACAATCGATTTATCGAATCGATACGTCATCTATGTCACAGATTGGTTTGAAGTCATTGAAGCCAGGTGAGATCTTTGCTTATCCCGGTGGCTCTATAACCTTTGAAGGATATGTGCAGTGGGTCAACCTTCAAATCGTCGATGATCCCGGCAAGAACTTTGCACTGCTCGGCGCTATTGTTGCAATCCTTGGACTAATGGCATCACTGTTTACACGTCGTCGCAGAATCTGGATTCGTGTGGGGGATGTAGTTGAAGTTGCAGGTCTTGCTAAGAATGCCGCACCTGGCCTAGAGCAAGAGATAGCGGGTTTTGTCGGGGCTTTGAAAGGAGAGAGATAGATGTCAAGTACATGGGCCTATATCTCTAATTATTTGATCTATTCATCGATGGCCGTCTTTACTCTCGCCTTCTTTGCTCACTCACTCGAAACAGCATGGGCTGTGAAAGTACCAGAGGCCACAACAGGTACGACCTTAGTTTACAAACGCACTGAAAAGATTGCACGTATAGCAACTGCGATGATGATTCTGGGCACCTTACTTCTCTTTGCAGGAGTAATTGCTCGAGGTTTATCTGCTGGACGAGTCCCGTGGGGCAACATGTATGAGTTTTCAATTACTGGCGCTTTAGCTTTTTCTGCCGCCTACCTTGCCGCTCTTCGCACATTCGATCTACGTTGGTTGGGCTTATTGGTTTCATTTGCAGTTTTAATCACACTTGGCACAGCTGTTGCAGTTCTTTATCGACCAAGTGCTCCACTTGTTCCAGCTCTTAAGTCAACATGGTTAGTCATTCACGTTTCGGCGGCGATTATTTCAGGCGGGGTATTTTTACTTGCAAATGCAATTGCGGCTGCGTATCTGTACTTAGATTCGATGGAGTCAAAGGGTGAGCGCACTGCATGGGCAAAGCGACTACCCTCTCTTGAGTCTCTAGATCAACTCTCATATCGCTTGGTTGCATTTGTCTTTCCTTTATGGACATTTTCAGTTATCGCTGGAGCGATCTGGGCAGAGAGTGCATGGGGACGTTATTGGGGCTGGGATCCAAAAGAGACCTGGGCATTTATTACATGGGTTGCATATGCGGCATATTTGCATGCGCGAGTAACGATTGGTTGGCGCGGTAGGCGTGCAGCATGGCTATGTTTATTTGCAGGCTCTACATTTTTATTTAACTATGTCTATGTCAATATCTGGGGCAGCGGAAAACACACGTATTCGGGGCTTTAAAGCCTTCTTAAGAAATCCGGATCATCATCTGGCGGCAGCACACGACGCTTTGGCTGTCTGAAACCCTTAGGTTTATTTCTACCAGCGATTAAATAAGCGATTGGCCCAATTGCAACGGCTTGAGGCCCTAGAAGAATAATTAAAAGTAGCCAACCCCACTTTGGGAGGTTCTTAATCTGTGACTCATCGGCACGGGCACAATCGATGAGCGCGAAGATGGTTAGACCAAAGATCAGAATTAAGGGGAGCACTGTGGTCATGGCTAAATTATATCCCTAGTGCCACTGCAAAGAGGGCTGAAAAGATAAGTTGAAGTTTTCCAGTCTTTCCTAAGAGTGGGATCAAAGCCGCCCCACTTGTTCCACCCATGACGTTTCGGGCTAATGAGAATGTAAGTGGTGTCACAAGGAGTGTTAAAAGCGCCGCTGGTTTGAATGTAGCGATTGCAGCGGCATGGGCTATTACAAGCAGGGCAACGAAGAAGCGACGGGCCGCTAAATCACCTATCCGCACAGCCAGAGTTTTCTTGCCGACCGCTGCATCTTGAGCTAAATCTCGAAGATTATTAATTGCAAGAATTGCACACGAGAGTGCACCCATAGGTATCGCAACGATAAAACTCATAACCGTGATGCTCTCGGTCTGCACATAGAAAGTTCCGATAGTTGCAACTAAACCAAAGAATACAAAGACTGATATCTCACCGAAGCCACTGTAGCCATATGGTTTGCCGCCGCCGCTATAGCTCCATGCCGCTGCGATAGAGATAGCTCCGATGGCGATAAGCACCGGCGAGGTTAATAACGCTAACCACAGGCCAGATATTGAGGCGATTCCAAATGAGATAAAAGCGGCAGCTTTAACGCTGTGCGCAGTTGCCAAACCACTACCCACTAAGCGTGTTGGACCAATGCGATGGTTATCGCTTCCCTTAATGCCATCAGAGTAATCATTAGCAAAGTTCACACCGATTTGTAGCCAGAGAGAAACCTTGAGGGCAAGAGCTGCGCGCACCCAGTTGAAATCACCGCCTGCTAGTGCCGAACCAACTAAGACCGGTGCAATTGCTGCGGCAAGGGTGCGTGGACGTGCCCCGAGAATCCATTTATTCATGCTCCACCATCTTTGATAATGCGGCGCGATCTACTTTGCCGATACCGAGTAATGGTAGTGACTCTAGGATGTGGATTCCCTTTGGCTTAGCTATTTCACCAAGGGCTGCCTCTAAGTAATGTGAAATCTCAGTCTCATTAATCTCCCCGACGATTGCTAAATGAAGAGCCTGTCCCCACTGCCTATCACTGATAGCAAATGCAGCGCACTCAAGATCGGGATAACGAACCGATAGCGTGGCCTCAATAGAAGTCAGTGAGAGATTTTCTCCGCCAGTAATAATTACATCATCGGCGCGACCAAGCACGCGCAGGCGTCCATCCTTAATCTCTCCAAGATCATTAGTTAGAAACCAACCATCTTGTAGTTGGAAGAGATCAGGGGAGTTTAAGTAATCAGTTGCTAATACCGAGCCACGAATTTTAATTACACCTTTTTCTGAAATTGCGAACTCAACACCAAGTAATGCCTGCCCCTCATAGACACAACCTCCACAGGTTTCAGTCATGCCATATGTTTCAATAACATTAATTCCCGCAGATTGAGCTTGAGTGCGAAGTGTTGGAGCAAGAGCGGCGCCGCCAACTAAAACAGCTTGCGCAGCTTGCAAGTGACGCAGTAATCGCTGATCTGAATTAAGAGCTCTAAATAACTGGGTCGGAACAATTGATGTGAAATCAACTTTTGGATACTCACCTTCGAAGTTTCGTAGATCAAGTGGAATCGTGCCTACTTCTATCGAACGGATAATTACATTTACTGCAGCGATATGGGTAACTGGGAGAAGAAGTGACCACTGCTCACCGGCGATAGCGCCGATAAAAGAGTTTGATGCCTGCGCCGATGCGATGAGTGCATCAGGTGTAAATGCGACCTCTTTGATTAATCCCGTACTTCCACTTGTGCCAACAACGATGGCGATATTTTTTGCGACCAACTTAGACCGAACCTCACCGAAGCTAAGGGCAGGGCCGTTCCCAACCAGGGCGGCCGTGATCTGCACCGCTAACTGCGTGATTTCACAGGTAGGGCTGGCTCGTAGTAACTCTCGTTGTGACGACATGTCCATTGCAGCCGTAGGCTATCGCTAGCAACGATATTGGAGGAAATGTGAGCAAGCCGATTAATCGCGAGTTTGGTAGCCGTGAGATCCCTAGTTGGGTAATGGCGCCAGGTGGAGAGAGCTTCACCGACATTAAATATCAGATGAGTGATGGCATGGCCAAAATCACCATTAACCGTCCCGAGCTGCACAACGCATTTCGCCCGCAGACGATTATCGAGTTGATTGAGGCTTTTTATCTAGCGCGCGATAATGAAGAGGTCGGCGTCATAATTTTAACTGGCGAAGGCACAAAGGCCTTCTGTTCAGGTGGAGATATTAGCGTTCGCGGTGATGATGGATATCTTGGTGATGACAAACTCTCAAAAAAAGGTATTGGTCGATTAAATGTTTTAGATCTTCAGGTGCAGATTCGCCGTACACCTAAGCCAGTTGTTGCAATGGTTGCTGGTTGGGCGATTGGTGGGGGACATGTATTACATGTTGTCTGTGATTTAACAATCGCTGCCGATAATGCAAAGTTTGGTCAGACTGGTCCAATGGTTGGTTCATTTGACGGTGGATATGGTGCCGGCTTATTAGCTGCACATGTTGGTCAGAAAAAGGCACGTGAGATCTGGTTTATGACCCGTCAATACGATGCACAAGAGGCTTTAGATATGGGCTTAGTCAATACTGTTGTTCCAGTTGCCGAACTAGAGGCTGAAACAGTTTCATGGTGTCGCGAAATGCTTCATAACTCACCTCTTGCACTTCGTCTATTGAAATCTAGTTTAAACGCTGCCGATGATGGTTTAGCTGGAGTACAACAGTTAGCTGGTGATGCAACGTTGCTGTTTTATATGAGTGAAGAAGGCCAAGAAGGCCGCGATGCTTACATGGAAAAGCGCTCTCCTGATTTTAAGAAATTTCCAAAGCGCCCATAAGCAATGCTTGATTCAATTCTAGGTTCACTCAAAGTTGTTGCACTTGCGACCAAGACCGACTTTCGCTCAGTTACCTCGCGCGAGGTTGCACTCTTTGAAGGTCCAATGGGTTGGGGAGAGTTTTCTCCATTTCTTGAATATAGTTATGAAGAGTCGATACCGTGGTTTCTAAGTGGGATAGAAGCGGCTTATGCTAAAACGCCACCGCTTAATAGAAGCGTTATCGAAGTTAATGCAACGATGCCGGCAATCGATAANCCAGATGAAATCGCGCAGATTCTTAGCGCTTTTCATGGGGCTACAGTCGTAAAGATTAAAGTAGGTGGCGATACCACGGCCGATTTAGCACGTATCGCTTGCGTACGAGAGCTGCGCCCAGATGCGCGGATCAGGATTGATGTCAATGGTTTATGGAGCGTTGATCAAGCGCATGCATTTTTAGAACAAGTGGGTGAGATTGAATATGTTGAGCAACCATGTTCGACGATTGAAGAGCTTCAAGAACTCAAAAAACGAATGGCAGTAAAAATCGCAGGCGATGAAATAATCAGAAAAGCTAAAGATCCATTTGCAATAGATCTCTCTGGGGCCATTGATATTCTTATGTTAAAGGTAGCCCCACTTGGT
>JGI25920J50251_10000739_pt1 | contig 11493 bp, 8 predicted proteins | sample LauGreBMM110DCMD_2_FD_50251 | JGI IMG/M metagenome (IMG submission 50251) | reverse complement strand
TGTGATGCAAATACAGGATGGCCATCTGTTGGGTTAGCCCCAATAATCATAATCACATCCGAATGCATAACTGAATCAAAATTTTGCGTACCTGCAGACTCACCAAGTGTTTGCTTGAGTCCATAACCTGTAGGTGAATGACACACACGCGCGCAAGTATCAATATTATTATTACCTAATGCTGCACGGACTAATTTTTGCACTACATAAACTTCTTCATTCGTACANCGTGAAGATGAAATAGCCCCTGCTGAATCACGTCCGTATTTTTTTTGAATGCGCTGAATTTCACTTGCTGCATAATTAATAGCCACATCCCATGTCACTTTTTCCCAAGGATCATGAATACTTTTTCGAATCATAGGTGTGGTGATACGATCTTTATGTGTCGCATAACCCCACGCAAATCTTCCCTTAACACAAGAATGTCCATGATTAGCACCACCATCTTTATTTGGTGTCATGCGAACTACTTCCTCGCCTCTCATTTCTGCATGAAATGAACAACCCACACCACAGTATGCGCAAGTCGTTGTGACGCTATGTTCTGGAACGCCTGCTTCAATAATCGTATTTTCAATGAGAGTTGCCGTTGGGCATGCTTGAACACAAGCGCCACATGATACGCATTCTGAATCTTTAAAATCTTTATTGCCGGCGGATACTTTTGAATCAAAACCTCGACCTTGAATGGTGAGGGCATAAGTGCCTTGAACTTCTTCACATGCTCTAACACATCTTGAACATACAATGCATTTAGACGGATCAAAAGTAAAATATGGATTCGAAGTATCTTTTTCGCTCTTTAAATGATTTTTACCTTCGTAGCCATAACGCACATCTCTTAAACCTACAGCACCTGCCATGTCTTGGAGTTCACAGTCACCATTTGTAGCACAAGTTAAACAATCCAAGGGATGGTCTGAAATATAGAGCTCCATAACACCGCGTCTAATATCAGCGAGTTTAGGCGTTTGTGTACGCACCTTAATGCCTTCAGCAACAGGGGTAGTGCATGAGGCTGGATAACCGCGACGACCTTCAATTTCGACCAAGCAAAGACGACATGAGCCAAAGGGTTCCAGGTTATCTGTGGCACATAACTTAGGCACAGTGACCCCTGAAATAGAAGCTGCATGCATGATGGACGTCCCTTCAGGCACCGAGACAGATACGCCATCAATGGTTAACTGAATAGTCTTGTCTGAAGTTCTTTTGGGCGTTCCAAAATCTTTCACATCATCCATATATTGTCTCGAAATAAATCATTAAATCAACCTGTTAGTCTATGCCTTGGTCTCTTTTACATCAACCCCAAAGTCTTTAGGGAAATGATTTAAAGCACTTAACACAGGGTAAGGCGTCATCCCGCCTAACGCACATAAAGAGCCATTAAACATCGTGTCTGAAAGGTCTCGGATTAATGTGGTATGTTTTTCAACATCTTTACCCGCGAGAATATGGTCCATCACTTCCACGCCACGAGTGGAACCTACGCGACAAGGGGTACATTTTCCGCAAGATTCAATTGCACAAAAATCAAAGGCATAACGCGCCATCTTTGCCATATTGACTGTCTCGTCAAACGCTACAATACCGCCATGGCCTAAAATGGCCCAAATTTCAGAAAATTTTTCATAGTCGAGTGGCGTATCAAATTGAGACTCGGGCAAATAAGCGCCCAAAGGTCCGCCAACTTGCACCGCTTTAATTGGCTTGCCTGATAAAGACCCCCCACCAAAATCATATAAAAGTTCTCTTAAGGTGACACCAAAAGCTTTTTCAACAAGCCCTGTCCTTTTTAAATTACCGGCGAGCTGAATAGGAAGTGTGCCTCGAGATTTGCCCATACCAAAATCTTGGTAATACTTAGCTCCCTTCGCCAAAATAATCGGAACAGTGGCTAATGAAATCACGTTATTGACTGCGGTAGGCTTACCGAATAAACCTTCGATTGCAGGGAGGGGTGGTTTAAATCTAACCAGTCCTCTTTTGCCTTCCAAACTTTCTAGCAGCGAAGTTTCTTCGCCACAAATATATGCGCCTGCTGCACGTCTGACTTCTAAATGGAATGTATGACCACTCTTTAAAACATCATCGCCTAAATAACCTGCGCTTTTAGCTTTTTCTATAGCTTCATTTAAAGTTTTTAATGCGTGAGGATATTCAGAACGTAAATAGATATAACCTTGTGAAGCACCTACTGCAAGGCCTGCAATGATCATCCCTTCAATGAGTACGAAAGGATCGCCTTCCATAATCATCCGATCTGAATAGGTTCCAGAATCACCTTCATCTGCATTACAGACAATATATTTTTGTGTNGCTTTGGNATCTAAAACTGTTTTCCATTTAATACCCGTCGGAAAAGCAGCGCCACCTCGGCCTCGCAAACCAGAATCTGTCACTGTCTGAACAATCGCTTGTGGATCTAAATTCAGTGCATTTTTTAAACCTTCGAATCCGTCATGCTCAATGTATTGATCAATGTTAGTGGGTTCAGTGATACCCATGCGTGCAAAAGTTAAGCGTTCTTGTTTTTTTAACCAATCGATTTCTGATACAAGACCTAATGCAAGAGGATGCTTAGCGCCTTTAATAAAATCTGCGTCAAATAGTGATTTCACATCATTTGGATTGATAGGGCCAAAACCTATGCGACCTTGAACTGTTTCCACTTCAACCAATGTTTCTAACCAAAATAATCCACGTGAACTATTTCGTACGATTTGAATATCTAGTTTTCTAGCTTGGGCTTCTTTTGCTATCGCTGCTGCAACTTGATCTGCGCCAAGGGATAATGCTGCGGAATCTTTCGATACAAAAATTTTAATACTCATGATGCGCGCTTTAAATCTGAAATAAGTTGATCTATTTTTTTACTATCTACGCGTCCATAAACCTCTTCATCGATCATCACTGAAGGAGAGCATGCACAGTTCCCTAAACAATAAATGGGTTCTAAGGTAATTGCGCCATCAGATGTGGTTTCATGAAAATCAATACCAAGATGCTTTTTAATATGCAATTCAAGCATCTCACTTCCCATTGCCTGGCAAGATTCTGCGCGACAAACTTGCAGGATATGACGGCCGGGTTTGTTCGATCTAAAATGATGGTAAAAAGTCACAACACCATGGACTTCTGCAACTGACAAACTAAGTGCGCTGGAAATTAAAGGGTAGGCGATTTCTGGCACAAACCCTAAGTCGTCCTGGATAGCATGTAAAAGGGGCAATAAAGCGCCAGGCATAGATTGATACTGCAAAATATGCTGATTAATGATCTTATAGTCCTGAGGATTTAAGACAAAGTCTTCCAAAAATATCTCCAGATTTTTTCCTGAACGCTTGCTTCAATAGCANATACTAGTATTATAAATTACCAAGATGTTTTTCACTTAAATAATTTCATGATTGAGGAGCTGAAAGATGGAAACACAAAAAGAAAGCACATATTTTCATGGGGGCTGTCCTCATGACTGTCCTGACACTTGCTCAATGGTTTATGAGGTACAAGACAGTAAACTCATAGGCGTCAAGGGCAATGTGGATCATCCAATGACGCGTGGCGGACTGTGTGTAAAACTTCAAGATTATGAAAAACGTCACTACCATCCAGATCGCCTTCTATACCCTATGAAACGAATTGGTCCGAAGGGAACAAAACAATTTCAAAGAATTTCCTGGGATGAAGCGCTTGATACCATAACTGATAAATGGCAATCCATTATCAAAGAATTTGGTTCGGAAGCTATTATGCCCAACAGCTACTTAGGCAATCAAGGTTTGGTGCATGGCATGAACGGAGGGGACTCTTTCTTTGCCCGATTAGGAGCAACTGTTACTGAAAGAACATTCTGTGGGGAGGGTTCGGCCACGGCTTGGTTGCTAACTCTTGGCCCCACTGCGGGTGTAGACCCAGAGAGCTTTATTCATTCTAAATTTATTATTATTTGGGCTTGTAATTCAGTAAGCACCAATATCCATCATTGGCATATTGTCAAAGAAGCGCAAAAAAAAGGCTCGAAGGTTGTAGTCATTGACGCTTATGCTTCAAGAACTGCTAAAGAAGCAGATTGGCATATCTGTCCTAAGCCTGGAACTGACGGTGCTTTGGCGATGGCAATGATGCATGTCATTATTGAAGAAGGATTGGTTGATCAGGATTATGTAGATAAATACACAGTGGGCTTCCCTGAATTAGCAGAATTAGCAAAAAAAAGGAGCCCTGAGTGGGCAGAAGAAATCACAGGCGTCTTAGCGAATGATATTCGAAAATTAGCCAGAGAATATGCATCGACCCAACCATCCGCTATCAGAATTGGTGTAGCTCTTGAAAAAAGCTGGGGCGGCGGTCAGGCCATTAGGGCCGTTGCATCCCTTCCTGCTCTGACTGGAGCTTGGCGTCATGTCGGTGGGGGCATCCTTCAATTCCCAGTATGGGAACAGCCTTACAAATTTGATGTAATTTGCAGGCCTGACTTAATTCCTGAAGGAACACAGGTGGTTAATAATCTTCAGCTAGGACGCGTTTTAACAGGTGAGCAAAAACTCAAAGTGCCTATCAAGTCAATGATGTGTTGGAACACAAACCCTGTGACGCAATCAACAGAAAGCGAAAAAATATTAGAGGGCTTGAAGCGCGAAGATCTATTTCTTGTCTCTGCAGAGCATTTTATTTCTGATACTGCTGCCTATGCCGATATTCTTCTTCCCGCATCCATGGGAGCAGAACAAGAAGATATCATTTTATCTTGGGGTCATTTATACCTCACCTACAATACAAAATGTATTGAGTCCCCAGGTGAAGCAGTACCAAATTATGAAATTTTTAGACGTCTTGCTAAAAGATTTGGTTTTAAAGAAGAATGTTTTAAATGGTCTGACAGTGAATGTCTTGAACATTATATTGATTGGAATTCACCAGCCTGCAAGGGTATTGATTTAGACTATTTGAAAAAAAATGGTTATGCGAGAATTAATGTCGGAACAAAAGATAATCGAGCTCCTCATAAAGAAGGAAAATTTCCAACACCATCCGGTAAATGTGAATTTAGAATAGTTGGGGCTAAGAATTTTGTTGCGGGGCCGTTCAGACAAATGTACGAGGCTTTTCAGCCAGGCGATGATATTCCTGAATTACCTGATTATGTACCCTCAAAAGAAACAGCATCAGCAAATCCTGCCTTAGCTAAAAAATATCCATTAAATATTTTGGCGCCAAAAAGTCATGGCTTCATTAATTCGAGTTATGCCAATATTGAAAATAAACTTAAGGCTCAAGGAGAACAGTTTGTGATGATTCATCCACTGGATGCCGAAGAAAGAGGTATTAAACATGGTGATCGAGCCAAAGTCTTTAATGATCGAGGCTTTTTTGAAGCTGTATCGAAAGTAACGACTGACGTTAATAAAGGTATCGTAGTTACAACCTTAGGTTACTGGAGACAGTTAAATAATGGGGTTGTCAATTCAGTGAGTTCCAATGCTTTTGGTGACATGGGAAACTCACCAACGTCTCATGATTGTTTAGTCGAAGTTCAATTGGCCTGATTAAATTGTCGTCGCAGAATCCTCCTCCTCTTAGATTAATAGATCAATTTAATCGAAAGATTAATTATCTTCGTTTATCCATTACCGATCGATGCGATTTTCGATGTGTGTATTGTATGAGCGAGGATATGAAATTTTTGCCTCGCGATGAAGTTCTCTCACTCGAAGAGTCTGCAAGAATTATAAGAATATTCNCTTCTCTTGGCGTCACAAAAGTGCGAATCACAGGCGGAGAGCCCTTAGTTAGAAAAAATATTTCCTGGCTTTTTCATGAAATATCAACTATTCAACCNNTAAAAGAAATTGTCATAACAACTAATGGCAGTCAGCTAGCACAGCATGCGCATATGCTCAAAATGTCTCAGGTTAAACGTATCAATATTAGCCTTGATAGTCTTGACCCCGTTCTTTTCAAAAAAATCACGCGCACGGGCGACTTAAATAAAGTGATGCTTGGTATTGATGAGGCTATCAAAGAAGGTTTTTCGAATCTCAAACTTAATACCGTTTTAATGAAAGGTATCAATGATCACGAAGCAATCGATTTAGTTAACTTTGCGTTACATAAAAAGATGGATATTTCTTTTATTGAAGAAATGCCTTTGGGTGATATTGACCATAAAAGAAAAGATACTTTCATCAGCAATAACGAAGTCTTAAAAAAATTACAGGTTCATTTTAATTTAATCCCTACCACTTTCTCCTCTGGTGGCCCTGCTAAATATTGGCAAATTGCAAATCAATCTACTAAGATTGGTTTTATCTCTCCTCACAGCCATAATTTTTGCGACACATGCAATCGCGTTAGGGTTTCATCTAAGGGCGAATTATTTTTATGCTTAGGACAGGAAGAAAAGATTGAGCTTATGCCTCTTTTACGTCAGTATCCAGATGAAGACTGGCCTATCCAAAAAGCCATTATAGAAAGCATGACCATCAAACCAGAAGCGCACGACTTTAATCTTGATACAACCAAACCTGCTGTAGTGCGATTTATGTCGCATACCGGAGGGTAAATTCACGTGAATCACTCTGTCACTGTGGTCATTTTAGCCGGTGGCCAATCAAAACGTATGCAGGTTCAAAATAAAGCGACTGTTTTATTTGAAGGCAAACCTTTAATAACTCATGTCATTGATCGCATGAAGACTCAGACAAAACACACCGTCATCAACACACATCGAAATCAAAAAGATTTTGAAATATTTCATTTACCTCTCATTGATGACATATTAGATATTCAGGAGGGTCCACTTTTGGGAATCTTAACCAGCCTTCAAGCAATCAAAACTGATTGGATACAATTTGTACCCTGCGATACGCCGAATCTACCAAGCGATCTCATTGCAATCTTAATGAAAGAAGTCGAAGCTGAAAAAACTTTAGTTGCGGTGCCTGAAACTTCTGATGGCTTACAATCAACTTGTCTTTTATGTCACTCATCAACATTAAACAATCTTCAGATTTTTTTTAATCAAGGGGGACGGAAAATTGAAGACTGGATTCGTCAGTTAGCTTTTTCAATTGTGCAGTTTAATGATAAGTCGCAATTTTTAAATGTAAATACTCAAGAAGAATTGAAAAAAGCATATTCATGAAAAAAGATATTCATTTAAGTGATTTAATTTCGGGCTCCGGCATGTTAGATGATTACGATCCTAATGCGATGTCTGTTGAAAAAGCCAAAGCTTGGATTGCTAATTTTTTAAATCCCATCGATCAAAAAGAAACGATACATATTAAAGATGCGCTCAATCGTATAGTTGCTGAACCTATCATAGCAACAATGAATGTGCCTAATCATGACAATTCAGCAATGGATGGTTATGCCATAAATATAGATTTGCTTAACGATCATGGGCCCTTCAAACTCAAGGTTACGGGCAAACTTTTTGCAGGGAACGCACTAGACGGAAATATAGAAGGAGCTGTGCGCATTATGACCGGAGCAACAATTCCTTCTGGATTAAATGCTGTCATTCCTCAAGAGCATGTTGAACTCTATGAAGGCGTTATTACATTTAAAACAAAACCTCTTACAAATCAAAATATTCGCCGTACGGGCGAAGATATTAAAAGGGGGCAAACCGTATTTCAAAATGGCCGGTCCCTTAGAGCCTTGCGATTTAGGCCTACTTGCCTCGTTAGGTATAGATTCGATTAAAGTTTACCGAAAAATTAAAGTAGCTTTTTTTTCTACGGGCGACGAAATTATTTCACTCGGTAAATCTTTGCTACCTGGCCAAGTCTATGATAGCAATCGCTACAGCCTCATTGGTTTATTAAAACGTCTTGATGTAGACATGCTCGATTTTGGGGTTATNCCTGACGATAAAAAAGCTATTGAAGNNACATTGCTCAAGGCCAGCAACATCGCTGATATTGTAGTTACCACAGGAGGCGTTTCTGTGGGTGAAGCTGACTTCATGAAAGACATCTTAAAAAAAATAGGTGAAATTTTATTTTGGAAAATCTCTATGAAACCAGGCAAGCCGCTAGCTTATGGAAAAATTGGTCAGTGCCACTATTTTGGGCTTCCGGGAAATCCTGTATCGACGATGGTTACTTTTTATCAATTTGTAAGAGAGGCTATTCTGACCTTATCTGGCCAAACTCCCATCCCTAAAATACCACTCATTAAAGCAAAGCTTCTAGGGCCCATTAAAAAAATTCCCGGTCGAACAGAATTTCAAAGAGGCNTTTNTGAGCAAGATGATCAAGGTACATTTAAAGTAAATCCTTTAAAAGATCAAGGGTCNGGTATTTTAAGATCCATGAGCGANGCTAATTGCTTTATTTTACTTCATGAAGATCTNGCTCATTTAGAAAAAGATATGTGGGTCGATATTCAATTATTTGATAGTCTCTTTTAAGTTTTTATNACTACAATTTTATTCACACGAAAGTTCCTTAAACGTTTAAATATTTTTCTAAAATCCCATCACTTTTTTATTAAAAATCGCTTAATATAGAGACGTGGAAATCAATAAAAAAGTACCCTTATTTAAGCTTCCTGGCACCAGTGATCTTCAATTTAATCTATCGGATTACAAAGGTCGTTTTCTCGTTATTTATTTTTACCCTAAAGATGCAACCCCAGGCTGTACAACGCAAGGCGTTGACTTTAGAGATGCTTATAAAAAATTTCAGGCACTNGATACNGAGATATTTGGTATTTCTCGNGACACATTAAAGTCCCACGAAAACTTCAAGGCAAAATTTACATTTCCCTTTGANCTTTTAAGTGATGAGGAAGAAAAAGCATGCGAATTATTCGGTGTCATAAAAATGAAAAATATGTATGGTAAACAGGTAAGAGGTATTGAACGAAGTACATTTGTAATTGATCCAGATNGTAAATTGATTCAGGCTTGGCGAGGCGTCAAAGTCGAAGGTCACATCAAAGAAGTTTTGCAATTTATTAAACAACACAACTCTTAAGTAACTATGGCCAAAAAAAATAGTACNACCAAACTTTTTGTATTAGATACCAATGTATTAATGCACGACCCTTCAAGTATTTTCCGATTTGAAGAACATGATATTTACCTTCCTATGGTGACCTTGGAAGAGTTAGACAATAATAAAAAAGGCGTCAGTGAAGTTGCCCGCAACGCAAGACAAACGAGTCGCAATTTAGAAGAGATTATAGGTACCAACGAAGAAAGTTTAGAAAAGGGTCGTTCACTTGGTATCAAAGGCAACACACATGTCACAGGTAAACTTTTCTTACAAACAACAGCTCTTCCTCATGATTTACCGATGCTCGCTGGTAGCAAAGCAGACAATCAAATTTTAGGGATCGTTGCATATCTCAAAAAAGAACACCCTGATCGCCAAGTCATTCTCGTCAGTAAAGATATCAATATTCGAATTAAAGCGAGAGCCTTAGGCATTGCTGCTGAAGATTATTTTAATGATAAGGTGCTTGAAGATACCGAGATGCTCTACACCGGCATCACTGAACTTCCAGAAGATTTTTGGGAGAAGCACAGTAAAGATATGGAATCATGGCAAGAACATGGAAAAATGTTTTATCGACTGACAGGGCCTATGTGTCTTAATTTCTCAGTCAATGAATTTATTTTTTACGAATTTGATAAACCCTTCCACGCTATAGTTAGAAAAATTACCGGTAAAACAGCGACACTCGAAGTCATTAAAGATTTTATTAATGGCAAACATAATATCTGGGGTATTAACGCTAGAAATCGAGAACAAAATTTTGCATTAAATCTTCTCATGGATCCTGATATTGATTTTGTGACCCTTCTGGGTCAGGCGGGTACAGGTAAGACGCTCCTTACACTTGCTGCAGGGTTAGCGCAAACACTTGATAAAAAAATCTACAATGAAATTATTATGACGCGTGTCACGGTTCCTGTAGGCGAAGATATTGGCTTCTTGCCGGGTACTGAGGAAGAAAAGATGACACCATGGATGGGCGCACTAGAAGATAACTTAGATGTACTTAATAAAACAGATGAAGAAGCAGGCGAATGGGGAAGGGCTGCGACACAGGATCTTATTCGCTCACGTATCAAAGTAAAATCACTTAATTTTATGCGAGGCAGGACATTCCTTCATAAATATCTCATTATTGATGAAGCACAAAATTTAACACCTAAACAAATGAAAACGCTTATTACGCGGGCAGGTCCGGGGACTAAGGTTGTATGCCTGGGCAATATTGCGCAAATTGATACACCCTATTTAACTGAAGGTAGCTCAGGCTTAACTTATGTCGTCGATCGCTTTAAAGGTTGGGATCATAACGGTCACATTACACTTGTGCGCGGTGAACGCTCTCGCTTAGCTGATTATGCTGCTGAAACACTTTAACCTAAATGTTTCAAAAGGTTTTGTTCCTTTACTGATTGCACAGTTTTTGTCAGCACTTGCTGACAATGCGCTTTTATTTGCAGCTATTGCATTACTCGCACAACTCAATTCCCCTCATTGGCACCAGCCTCTCCTGCTTCAATTTTTTGTGATCTCTTATATTATTTTAGCGCCCTTCGTAGGTGGCATCGCAGACGCTTACCCTAAAGGTCGTGTCATGTTTTATTCTAATGCTATTAAATTTATTGGGAGCTTATCTATGTTGCTGGGTATGCAGCCCCTTTATGCATATGCGATTGTAGGCGTAGGGGCTGCAGCTTACTCGCCTGCAAAATATGGTATTTTGACTGAGCTTCTGCCGCCTAAGGAACTTGTCATGGCAAATGGATGGATGGAAGGTTCAACAGTCTTCGCAATTATTTTAGGGTCCATTATTGGGGGTGCGCTCGCTCAATTTGATCCTCTTGTTGCCATCATTATAATTACAGGACTTTATTTGCTTGCGGCTGTTTTTAATCGTTACATTCCATTATTTCCTATCGATCATAAACTGACAAAAAAGAATCCTCTATTTATGATAAAAGATTTCTGGCATGCATTTAAAGTGTTGTGGAAAGATCCTGAAGGTCAGTTATCACTTGCAGTGACCACCCTCTTCTGGGGAGCTGGTGCTTCATTAAGATTGATTGTCATTGCATGGGCAAGCTATGCATTGCAATTTAATTTAGAAGAGGCAACACGCTTAACGGCTATGGTTGCTTTTGGAATTGCCATTGGATCAGTCATAGCAGCTCGCTATATCAGTCTTAAGGATTCAGTGAGAGTTCTTCCAGCCGGCATTCTTATGGGTGGCTTTGTGATGACTATGGTTGTGATCCATGATTGGCATATTGCGGCTCTTATCTTTTTACTGATTGGCGCATTAAGTGGATTCTTTATTGTTCCATTGAATGCACTCCTTCAACATCGAGGCCATTTACTTATTGGTGCAGGCCACTCTATTGCTGTACAAAACTTTAATGAAAATATTGGAATTCTTTTATTAAGTGGCACTTATACTTGGATGGTAAGAGAAGAATTTTCTATTAATACTATT
>JGI25920J50251_10000734_pt1 | contig 11526 bp, 8 predicted proteins | sample LauGreBMM110DCMD_2_FD_50251 | JGI IMG/M metagenome (IMG submission 50251) | reverse complement strand
TAACTCAAGGTTCCATTAAGTGAACCAAGATTTTGAAATAATTTTTTTGAATCAAAAATCATGCCATAAAAAATTATTTGTCCAAAAAAAGATAAAGATAATTTTAGAGCTGAAAAATATGCATTATAAAAGCCTTTTTGTTTTTCTTTCCAATAAAATTTTGATAATGCGCGATGCCAAAATCTTCGATAAATTCCACGGAGTGTCTTGCCTGAAGAGCCTTGTCCGATATGGTAGGCGAGGGCATCAACGCAGATTGCACAAATTTTATTATTTAAAATGGTGCGATGGCAAATTTCGTCATCTTCGTAATATAAAAAAATTTTTTCATCAAAAAATCCAATTTTTTTAAAGAGATCCATCCGTAAAATTTCGCAGGCGCCGATGATATATTTAACTGATTTAAAATCGCCAAAATCCTTGATTAAATTATCATTTATAACCGAGATTTGTTTTGATTTATCATATTCGTGGAGTGGATATGAATTTAAAAGGAGTGGAGCGCCGATGCCGATTTCAGAATTTTTATCCATCATTGCAATTATTTTTTCTAAATCTTCTTCGAAAATAAAAGCGTCGGGATTTAAAATTAAAGCATAAGGAGTTGTTGTAGATCTAAGCCCAATATTGTTGGCGCGCCCATAGCCATAATTTTTTTTATTTTTAATTAAAGTTACTTGCGGATATTTTTCGCTAATTATTTTAGTTGTTTTATCGCTACTATTATTGTCAATAACTATAGCTTCAAAATTGCTAAAATTTATTTTATTTAAACAGGCATCGATGACTTCTGCGCTGTTAAATGTAGTAATTATGAAGGTTAGTTTGCTTGAAGAGTTCATGGAAATTTATGAAATTTCATGATTAGCAATTGATTCTAAATATTTGCGATAATCCGAGCCTTTTTTATATTTTTCGCAAAGTTTTGAAAATTTTTCTTGGTCGATAAAATTTCTTTTTAAAGCAATTTCTTCCAAGCAAGCGATTTTCAAACCTTGTCTTTTTTCGATGGTTTGAATAAATTTTGCNGAATCTAAAAGTGAGTCNGGCGTGCCGGCATCAAGCCAAGCAAAGCCTTGTCCGAGTTTAATCACGCCGAGTTTACCATTTTCTAAATAAGCTTTATTAACATCGGTAATTTCAAGTTCGCCACGCGGTGAGGGCTTTAAATTTTTAGCAATTCGAACTACATCATTATTGTAAATATAAAAACCCGTAACTGCCCAATTTGATTTTGGATGAGTTGGTTTTTCTTCAATTGAAATTGCCATTTTTTTTGTTGAATCAAGTTCAACGACGCCATATCTTTCAGGGTCAGAGACTTGATAAGCAAAAATAAAAGCATTGGTTTTTTTGTTTTTTAAATCATCAAAATGTTCTTTGAAAGTTTTGGCTTCAAAGTCGGTTCCGTAAAAAATATTATCGCCTAAAATTAAACAAACATCATCATTGCCAACGAATTTTTCACCAACAATAAAAGCCTCGGCGATGCCTTTGGGCTGNTGCTGGATGGCATATTCAATTTTGATACCAAAATTGTCGCCATTGCCCAAAAATTTTTCAATATTGCCGGTATCTTCGGGGGTAGAAATAATTAAAACATCTTTAATTCCAATATTCATGAGGTTGGCAAGTGGGTAGCAAATCATTGGTTTATCGTAAACTGGAAGCAATTGTTTGGAAATAATGTGAGTAAGTGGAGCCAAGCGCGTGCCACTTCCGCCAGCTAAAATAATGCCTTTCATAATGAGGAAATTAATTTTGTTATTAAAATTTAATGAAATGTTAAATATTTTTTTAAATTTGTAAAGTGCCACAATATATTAATTGTTTTTTTCTCATTAAAATTTATGATGAAATTAAATATTAAAAATTATGGCAAATTTTCATGAATAAAAAATTAGTTATCGCCATNGATGGTCCTTCCGCTTCGGGCAAAGGAACTTTGGCAAAAAAAATCGCCCAACATTTTGATTTATCTTATTTAAACACAGGTGCGATCTATCGAGCCGTTGCCTTAAAAATGATTTCTCTTAAAATTACTTTTGATGATTTTGAGCAAAATATTCCTAACTTAGTTGCCGATATTTCTGAAGCTGATTTAGAAAAAGAAGAATTATTTGATGAAGTAGTTGGTGCTACAGCATCAATAATTGCCAAAAGTTTTAAACTGCGTGATGCTTTATTTAATTTTCAAAAAAATTTTGTGGAAGAGGGCAAGAAAAATAAAAATGGTTGTGTCCTAGATGGACGCGATACGACCACAATTATTTGCCCCGATGCTGATTTTAAATTTTTTGTAACCGCTGATGTCGAAATTCGCGCTAAACGTCGATCTGATCAACTCGGTGGCGATAATTATTTAGAAATTCTTGAGCAACTTAAAAAGCGTGATGATAATGATTTTAATCGCCAAGTTGCGCCATTAAAAATTGCCAGCGGAGCCTTTATTGTCAACAATGGCAATCTAACAATCGAAGAAGGTTTTCAACAAGCTTTACAAATTATAAATTCTAAAAAATAATCAAATTATATGAACAATTTACAAAAAATTTCACGATGTTTAATTTCTGTTTCTGATAAGTCGGGAGTTATTGAGTTAGCTAGATTTTTAGTTGAAAATGGCGTTGAAATTATTTCTACCGGTGGAACTTTTAAATTGCTTACGCAAAATCAAATTAACGCTAAAGATATTTCTGAATTTACCGGTTTTCCTGAAATTATGGATGGTCGCGTAAAAACTCTTCACCCTAAGGTTCATGGCGGTTTGCTTGGAGTTCTTGATAATCCAAAGCACCATCAGCAAGCCAAAGAAAATCACATCGAATCGATAGATTTATTAATCATCAATCTTTATCCTTTTGTTGAAACGGTTGCTAAAACTAAAGATGAAGATGAAATTATTGAAAATATTGATATTGGCGGGCCGGCGATGGTGCGTTCGGCGGGCAAAAATTTCGCTTTCAAAACTATTATTACTTCGGCAAAAAATTATCCAGATTTAATTGACGAAATGCAAAAAAATAACAATCAAACTAGTTTTGAATTTCGTAAAAAAATGGCGTCGCAAGCCTTTAAAACTATAGCTGAATATGATTTGGCGATTTCTAATTGGTTTAATCAAGATGATTTTGCCATCGTCGGAAAATTAAAACAAAAATTGCGTTATGGCGAAAATTCTCATCAACTCGCTGAAGTTTATAATTTTGCCAACAATAATGGCGTGGTCAACGCCTTACAAATCCAAGGCAAGGAGTTGAGTTATAATAATTTTAATGATGCCGATAGCGCCTTTAATTTGGTGTTGGAATTTAAAGAACCAACCTGTGCTATAATCAAGCATGCCAATCCTTGCGGAGTCGCCTCTTCGTCAAATATTTTAGATGCTTACAAAAAAGCTTTAGCTTCTGATGCTAAAAGTGCTTATGGTGGAATTGTTGCTTTAAATCATGAAATAGATGAAAATTTAGCCCAAGAAATTTCAAAAATATTTTATGAAGTTATAATCGCTCCAAGCATTACCAATAATGCTCGCGAGATATTGGCTTCAAAGAAAAATTTAAGAATTTTAATAGCAGATTTTGCCAAAAATAATCAACGCCAAATTAAGACAATTTCGGGCGGATTTTTGGTGCAAGATTTTGATAATTACGAAATCAAAAAAGATGATTTGAAAGTAGTCACTGATAATTCTCTTACTAATCATGAAATTGATCAATTAATTTTTGCTATGAAAGTTTGCAAACATGTAAAATCAAACGCAATTGTTGTAGTTAAAAATATGCAGAGTTTTGGCTTGGGAGTAGGGCAAACTAGTCGTATTGATTCTTGCGAAATTGCTTGTGAAAAAGCCTCAAAATATTTTGACGGCGAAAAAGTTGTTGATATGGCAAAAGGCTCATTTCTAGCATCCGATGCCTTTTTTCCGTTTGCCGATAACATCGAAATCGCTCATAAATTTGGAATTAAAGGGATTGTAGCGCCAGCTGGCTCAATGCGTGATGGCGAAGTGATTGAGAAAGCCAATGAGCTTGGAATCGCTTTATATTTTATTACCACGCGCCATTTTAAACATTAATTTTTTTAAAAAATAATTTTAATAAAAATGAAAAAAACTTTACCAAAAAAAAATCAAGCAATAGCGAAGAAAGAGCTTCCAACTTGGAATCTCAAAGATTTTTATCAATCAATTGATGATAAAAAAATCAATGAAGATTTTAAAATTATTGAAAAAGAATGCGAAATTTTTTGTCAAAAATATCAAGATAAAATTTCAAAACTCGATGCTAAAAATTTATTTAAAGCCATTGAAAATTATGAAAAAATTTCTGAAAAAATTGGCAAAATTTCAAGTTACTCATATTTAATCTACGCCTCTGATTTATCTAATCAGAAGCACCTTATTTTTTATCAAAATATTTCTGAAAAATTGAGTATTTTTGAAAATAAATTAATTTTTTTTACGCTTGAAATTAATAATATTGATGAAAAATCTTTTCAAAAATTAATTAAAGATAAAGAGTTAAAATTTTATCAACCTTTTTTGCGCGATGTTAGAATTTTTAAGAAACATCAACTCTCGCATGAGCTTGAAAAATATGCGCTTGATAAAAGCATTACATCGCGTGGCGCCTTTATACGCTTGTTTGACGAGACTATCAATAATTTAAAATTTTCTTATCGTAATAAAATTTTAAACTCGCAACAAATTTTTGATTTAATGTCAAATCGCGATGAAAAAATTCGTAAAGATGCCGGTAGTGCGATTGCTAAAACTTTTAAAGATAATATTAAAATTTTCGCTTTCATCACTAATATTTTAGCTAAAGATAAAGCGATTGATGATGAATATCGAGGCTATGATAATCCTATGTCGGCGCGTAATTTAAATAATTATGTTGAAGATGAAATTGTTGAAATTTTAATTAAAAAAGTTAAAGAAAATTATTCACAAATTTCTCATCGTTATTATAAAATTAAAGCCAAAATTCTTGGCAAAAAATTCTTAAATTTTTATGATCGAAATGCNCCTNTAAGTGATATTGATGATAAAAAAATTCCTTGGGAAAGTGCTAAAAATATGGTTTTAGAGGCTTATGAAGAATTTAATCCGCAAATGCGAAAAATTGCCGAACAATTTTTTGATAAAAATTGGATTGATGCTCAAGTTAGAGATGGCAAGGATTCGGGGGCGTTTTCGCATTCTTGCGTTCCGTCGGTTCATCCTTATATTTTGATGAATTATCAAGGAAAAGTGCGCGATGTTATGACTCTCGCCCACGAGCTTGGTCACGGCGTTCATCAATTTTTAGCGCGCAAACAAGGCTATTTGATGGCGCAGACGCCACTTACACTCGCCGAGACCGCTTCAGTTTTTGGCGAGCAATTAACTTTCCAAAAAATTTTAAAAAACGAAAAAGATTTACATAAGAAAAAGTTCATTATCGCCAATAAAATTGAGGATATGATTAATACCGTGGTCCGTCAAATCGCCTTTTTGGATTTCGAAAAAAAGGTTCATGATGCGCGTAAAAATGGTGAAATTCCACTTGAGAAAATGTGAATTTTGGCAAGAAGTGCAAAGTGAGAGTTTAGGTTCTGCATTCAAATTTCACGATGATTATAAAAATTTTTGGTGCTATATTCCGCATTTTATTCATTCGCCTTTTTATGTTTATTCTTACGCTTTCGGTGATTGCTTGGTCAATTCGCTTTACGGAATTTATCAATCAAAAAAAGTTAAAAATTTTGATGAAAAATATCTTAAAATGTTAGAACTTGGTGGAGTAGAACATCACAAAGAAATGTTAGAGCCATTTGGCTTAGCGATTGATAATGAAAAATTCTGGCAAGCGGGCTTGGATGTGATTATAAATTATATCGATCAACTTGAGGAAATTGTTTAAGAAAATATTTGCAATTTTTTTCTTGGGCTTTAGAATCATCAAACATGAACTAAGTTTTATTAGAATAATTTTATTAAAACTTTATCATTTTTTTTCCACAAATATTAGCATTTTTGGTGTTTATATTCTTCATAAGCCTTTGTAAATATNGGCTTGCCAATTGAAAATATAAATTTTTGCTTTTATTTGGTAACAAACCAAAATTTTAATTTATATATGTCAAAAATAGAACTTCCACAATTCACTATTCGCCAACTCATTGAAGCGGGCGTCCATTTCGGCCACAAAACAATGCGTCGTAATCCTAAAATGTCAAAATACATTCATACTAGCAGAAACGGTATTAGTATTATTGATCTCAACAAAACTGCGCAAATGCTTCATAGCAGTCTTAAAATCGTTAAAGAAATCGCTAAAAATAACGGCAGAATTTTGTTCATTGCAACAAAAAAACAAGCTATTGAGCCAGTTGCTGAGGCGGCCAAAAGATCGGGTCAGTATTATGTTAATTTTCGTTGGCTTGGTGGAATGCTTACCAACTGGAAAACCGTTTCACAATCAATNAAAACTTTGAAAAAAGTTGAAGAAAANCTTTCNGACAAAGAAGTCGGTTATAACAAAAAAGAGAAGTTAAATTTAGAAAGACAAAGACTTAAATTTGAGCACAATTTGGGCGGTATTAAAAATATGGGTGGATATCCTGATTTAGTTATCGTCATTGATACCAATAAAGAGTCTTTGGCAATCGCAGAAGCCAGAAAACTCAATATTCCAATCATGGCTTTAGTTGATACAAATTGCAATCCTGACAATATTACTTTTGTTGTTCCNGGAAATGACGATTCGGCAAAATCAATTAAAATTTTCTGTCGTTTAATTTCTGATGCAATTATTGCTGGAATCAAAGAAAATATGGCTGCACAAGGTATTGATATTTCTAAAATTGATCAAGAATCTTTGGTTAACAATTTGAATGAATTGAAAAAATCTGAAAGAAAAGACGATAGATTTTCTTCAAAAAATGATAGAAAATTTTCAAAAAAACCTGAAGAAAAAGAAGTAGCAAAAGAAGCTAATTCCGAAGATTCTTCTGAAGAAAATTCTTCAAAAAAATCAAAAACTTTTGATAAAAAAACTGAAAAAACTGAAGTTAAAATTGTAACTAAAAAATCTTCACCAAAAAAAACTGAAGCTAAGAAATAGTTATTTAATAAAGAATGGTCATTTTTTAAAAATTTGACCATTTTTTATTTACAAAAATTGATTTTACAAAATAAAGTTTTTATAAAATCCTCGATATATTAATTTAATTTTTTTAAAAAATGGCAGATTTATCACTCATAAAAAAACTTCGTGAAACTACAGGTTGTGGTATCGCAGATTGCAATAAAGCCTTAGCAGAAAATAAAGATGATTTTGAAAAATCAGTTGATTGGCTCAGAAAAAAAGGTTTAGCATCAGCTTCAAAAAAAGCGGGTAGAGTTGCTTCGGAAGGTCTAGTTGCGGTTTGCATTAATGGCAATAAATCAACTATAATCGAAGTTAATTCCGAAACTGATTTCGTTGCTCGTAATGATAAATTCCAACAATTTGTTGGTAAAGTTGCTAAAGAAGCTTTAAATTACGGCGATGATATCGTTAAATTCCAAGCTGACAAAGATGAAGAAGTTAAAACTCAAATCGGCGTAATCGGCGAAAATATCAATATTCGTCGTATCTCTGCGCTTCATATCAATAAAGGCTTGATCGTTAGTTACATTCATAACCTAATCGCCAATGATATGGGCAAAATTGCGGTTTTAATCGGTTTTGAATCGGTCGCTTCAAATGAAAAACTAAATGAAATTGGCAAACAAATTGCTATGCATATCGCGGCGGCAAAACCCGATTCTTTAAATATTGAAGCTGTTGAGCCAACAAAACTTGCTCGCGAAGTTGATGTTTTGAAAGAACAAGCGCGCGCTTCGGGTAAACCTGAAAGTATCATTGAAAAAATGATGGAAGGTCGCATTCGTAAATATTACGAAGAGGTTGTTCTTCTAGAACAAGCTTTTGTTATGGATGACAAAGTCAAAATCAAAGATTTAGTAGCAAAATTTTCTAAAGAAAATGGCGAAACCACAATCTCAGGATTTAAACTTTATATTCTTGGCGAAGGCTTAGAAAAAAAAGAAAATAACTTCGCTCAAGAAGTTGCTTCGATGACTAACTAAAATTATTTCTCCCTCGTCTCTCCTTCGCAAATAAAGCGCGGGAGTGCGAGGCTCTTCTCCTTTCAATAAAACCCACTAATTTATTTATCTAACTCCTCTAATTTTCTTATAAAATCATTAATAAAATTAACAAATTATTTTAATAAATTGCTGATTTTTTATTTGATAAATTTATAAAAATATCAATCAATTTGAATTAAATAAATTCAGTTATTCGCGAGAATTTTTTAAATTTTTTATATTTTGATTTTTACGCAATCCAAAAAAAAATCATCATAAGCTAAACTTATTAAAACCATAATAAACTTATATTTTACTTATCACGATTTATCTCTATAAATTCTTGTACTAAATTAATTTTACAGCAAAATTAAACAAATATTTTTTTCTAAAATCACAATAATAAAATTATGAAAATAAACAAATTTATTTTAATCTCGTCCTAAGTGATTTCTGGATGCTCGGCCTCGCATCATCATTCAAAAATGCATGCCAATATTGATGCAAAACCTAATGAATTTTGGTGGCCAAATAAAGTTAATCTTTCACCACTTCGTCAAGAAGCCAAGGAATCAAATCCTTACGGCGAAAATTACAATTACGCAAAAGAATTTTCAAAAGTAAATCTTGTTAATTTAAAAAAAGACATCAAGCAAATTATGATGACTTCACAAGATTGGTGGCCAGCGGATTACGGCAATTACGGTCCATTTTTTATTCGTATGGCGTGGCACAGCGCTGGAACTTATCGTACCTCTGATGGTCGTGGAGGCGCGGGTGGTGGGCAACAACGCTTTGAGCCTTTAAATAGTTGGCCAGACAATGCTAATTTAGACAAAGCGCGACGCTTATTATGGCCAGTAAAACAAAAATATGGCAATAAAATTTCTTGGGCCGATTTGATGATTTTGTCGGGTAATGTTGCACTTGAATCGATGGGCTTTAAAACCGTGGGATTCGCGGGTGGAAGAGCTGATGATTTCGAGCCTGATTTAGTTTATTGGGGTCCGGAAAATAAATTTATGAAGAGTGATCGTTTCGATAAAAATGGCAAGTTGACGAAAAATCTCGGTGCCACAACAATGGGTTTAATTTATGTAAATCCTGAAGGTCCAAATGGTAATGGTGATCCAATTTCCGCGGCTTTACAAATTCGTGAAACCTTTGGCAATATGGCGATGAATGACGAAGAAACTGTTGCGCTAATTGCTGGCGGACATACATTCGGTAAAAATCATGGCGCCCATAAAGTTGATAAATGTGTTGGCAAAGAGCCAGCTGGATCGGGTCTAGAAGCGCAAGGCTTTGGATGGCATAATAAATGTGGAAGCGGAAAGGGTGTTGACACTGTAACAAGTGGCTTAGAGGGCGCGTGGAATCCTAATCCGACTAAATGGACCATGGGTTACTTAACAACTTTATTTGCTTATAATTGGGTTAAAACCAAGAGCCCAGCTGGTGCAATTCAATTTATTCCTGAAAATAATCAAGGAAAAAATAGCGTTCCTGATGCTCATGATTCTTCGAAAAAGCATCCCCCTGTAATGCTTACGACGGATTTATCTTTGAAAGAAGATCCAATTTATCGCGAAATTTCCAAACGCTTTTTGGAAAATCCAAAAGAATTTGAAAAAGCTTTCGCGCAAGCTTGGTTTAAACTTACGCATCGCGATATGGGACCAAGAGCTCGTTATGTTGGAACAGATTCGCCGAAAGAAATTTTTGCGTGGCAAGATCCAATTCCGCAAGTTAATTATAAATTAATTAATGCTAGCGATATTGAAAATCTTAAAGCCAAAATTTTAAAATCAGGATTAACAAATTCTGAGATGGTGAAAACCGCTTGGGCTTCAGCTTCCAGCTTCCGCGTTACTGATATGCGTGGCGGTGCAAATGGCGCGCGTCTGCGTTTAGAGCCACAAAAAAATTGGGAAGTTAATAATCCGCAAGAAATCACCAAAGTGTTAAATGTTTTAGAAAAAATTCAAAAAGATTTTAATAAAACTTTGACCGATGGCAAAAAAGTTTCATTGGCGGATATCATTGTTTTATCTGGTTCGGTGGCAATTGAAAAATCTGCAAAACAAGCGGGAGTAAGTGTTAAAGTTCCTTTTGCAATTGGTAGGGCCGATGCTTCTCGCGAGCAAACCGATGTCAAATCCTTTGCGGTTCTTGAGCCAAAAGCCGATGGTTTTAGAAATTATTTTAATAAAAATTCTGAAATTTCGCCAATTAATTCTTTAATAGATCGCGCTTATTTATTAAATTTAACTGTGCCAGAGATGACTGCCTTAGTTGGTGGCATGAGAGTTTTGGGAGCAAATTATGATAATTCTGAATATGGAATTTTAACTAAAAAACCCGGCACGCTTTCCAATGATTTCTTTGTCAATTTACTTGATATGGAAAATGAGTGGAAAAAGTCTGAAAAAGTTGAAGGAATTTATGAGGCTAAAAATCGCAAAACTGGTGAAGTCAAGTGGCAAGCCACTCCAACTGATTTAGTTTTTGGATCAAGTTCAGAATTGCGTGCAATTGCTGAGGTCTATGGAGCCAATGACGGCAAGGAAAAATTCGTCAAAGATTTCGTCAAAGCTTGGACAAAGATTATGAATGCTGATAGGTTTGATTTGAAGTAAATTTACTTACGGAATCTAGCTCCCTCGCTTTACGGGGTTAAACTTCTACATTTTAATAAACACTCGAAAAGCTTTTGGTGTCATAGCTCCTCCCTTGAGGGCTCTTCGCGACCAAAAAAATAGCCTAAACGGCTATTTTTAGCGAAGAGCGGGATCATGAGCGAAGCGAAGCAATCCCTGGGGCGAGTCGTCTTCTAAATCAAAATGAAATTTTGATTTACAAAAGCGACGAAGCCTTGCGTTAAAAAAATAGCCTAAAGCTTTACGAATGTAAAAATTTTTTAATTTTGTGAGTTTGCGAAAGTAATTATTTCATCGGAAATTTTGTTAATTAAATCAAAATCTTTGCCCTCAATCATAATTCTAAGTAAGTTTTCGGTGCCGGATTTTCGCACTAAAATGCGTCCAGATTTTTTCAACTCAATTTCTTTTTGAATAATAAAATCTTGAAAAGCCTTGTTTTCCATGGGGTTTGGAGCATTTTTATCAAAGCGAATATTTTTTAAAATCTGTGGATTAAGCTTAAAAATATTTGCCAATTCGCTAATTTTTTTATTTTCGCTTGCCAATTTCGCTAAAATTTGTAAAGAAGCAATCAAGCCGTCGCCCGTGGTAGAGTAGTCACCGAGAACTATATGTCCCGATTGCTCTCCGCCAAAATTACATCTTTGACGACGCATTTCTTCAAGCACATAACGATCGCCGACTTGGGTGCGAATCGTTGAAACGCCGATATAATTTAAATATTCTTCGAGCGCCATGTTCGAC
>JGI25920J50251_10000720_pt1 | contig 11610 bp, 5 predicted proteins | sample LauGreBMM110DCMD_2_FD_50251 | JGI IMG/M metagenome (IMG submission 50251) | reverse complement strand
TCGGCGGGTTTCCAGCAGGACGATGTCGCCACCCACACCGTCCAGCTCGATGCGGAGGGCCGAGGCGAACTGGCCTTCACCACCGAGCGCGAGGGCTACTATCGCTTCGCATGGTCGAGCCCCGGCGACCCGCGACGTGGCGCAGGTGTCCCGCCGGCGACTCCACGCTCCAACGCAGGCGGGACGGCAGCGCTGCTGGGCGAGCCGCCCGTCACCGCCGTGTGCACGGTCTGGGTCACGACCGCGCGGACGACCGACCTCGGCTACCGCACCGGTGGTCTCGAGCTGATCGTCGACGCCGACACCTTCCGCGTGGGCCAGACCGCGCCGGTGATGGTCGTCGGGCCCGCCGCCGACCGCTGGGTGCTCTTCACCGTCGAGGCCGGCGGACTGGATTCGTTCCAGGCCGTCCACCTCACCGGAACGACGAAGCTGCTGGAGCTGCCCGTCACCGAGCGCCACGTGCCCGATGCCTATCTCGGCGCGGTGATGGTGCAGGACCGCCAGCTCTTCATGGACGAGAAGGAGATCGTCGTGCCGCCGACGAAGAACTTCCTCTCGGTCGAGCTGGAGCCCGATCGCGCCGACCACCTGCCGCGCGACGACGGCTCGTTCACCGTCACGACCCGCGACCACGAAGGCCGGCCGGTCAGCGCCGAGGTCGCGATGTCGCTGGTGGACGAGAGCGTCTTCTACATCCAGGCGGACCACGCGGGGGACCCTCGGCAGTTCTTCTTCGGCGACAAGCGGGGGCACCAGATCCGCTCGGAGAGCTCCTTCAACCAGCGCCAGTTCCTCCGGCTCGTGAGATCGCGCGACGGCACGCTGCGCGACGATCGCTCGCCGGAACCGGAGGAAGCGGTGCCCGGCATGCTGGACGGGCGCGATCAGGACGGAGATGCATCGCGGGAAGCGCTCCCGAGGACGAAATTCGACGGCTTCCGGTCGAATCCGGTGCTGGCCATGCGCTACGGACTCGTCGCAGGCGCCGCGGGATCCGCCAGAGCGATGACGAGCAAGTCCACCGACCTTTCGATGCTGGGCGTCGCGATGCCCGATGCCTTGGACGCGATGACCATGGGGAGACCGGTCCTCAACGGTGGGTCGTCACCGACACCGGCCGGACCCGCCGTGGTCGTCCGCTCCGATTTCCGCGCGACCGCTTTCTGGCAACCCGATGTGAAGACCGGCGCGGACGGCACCGCCCGCGTCACCGTCAGATATCCCGAATCGCTCACCCGCTGGAAGGCCACGGCGCGCGCGGCGACGACCGGCAACCAGGTCGGCTGGACGACGACGAACACCCGCACGCGGCAGCCGTTGATGGTGCGGCTGCAGACGCCGCGCTTCCTCGTCGCCGGCGATCGCGCCGTGGTGTCGGCGCTGCTCGACAATGACACCGCCGACCCCATCGAGGCCGAGGTGGGCCTCGACATCGGCACCGGTCCCACCGTGCGCTGGGTCGGTGCCCCGCCGACCCGGACGATCGTGCGCCATGTGCGCGTCGCCGCCCACGCCCAGGCCCGGGCGGATTGGCCGGTCGAGGCCGTCGTCCCGGGCGATGCCCGGTTCGTCGTGACCGCCCGCTCCGGAACGCTCTCGGATGCCATGGAACGCGTGCTGCCGGTCGAAGAGCACGGCATCGAGAAATTCTTGGCAAAGTCCGGCAAGGCGACGGCCGGTGGGGTGACCGTGAAGCTCGACCTTCCTGCGCGGAAACCCGGTTCGACGCGGCTCACGGTATCGGTCACGCCGAGCCTCGCGGTCACGATGCTCGACGCCCTGCCCTACCTCGCTGATTACCCGTACGGCTGCACCGAGCAGACGCTCAGCCGCTTCGTGCCCGCGGCCATCGTCCGCCGGACGCTGCGATCGCTCGGCATCGACGCGGAGACGGCGATGGCGCGGACTTTCGGAGGGATCGCGACCAACTCCGCTGCGGCCACGCCTCCCGGTGGCAAGAAGGACCTCACCCAGCTCGACACGATGATCACCGCCGGACTCGACCGGTTGGCCGGCTTCCAGCACGGCGACGGAGGCTGGGGCTGGTGGCAAGGAGGCGAGAGCGACGCGTGGATGACAGCCTACGTCGTCTGGGGTCTCGACCTCGCCCGGCAAGCCGGGGTGAAGCTGGACGACGACCGTCTTCGCAGCGCGTGCACGTGGCTGGACCGCCACCTCGTCGAAGCGGAGGAAGACCCGGCGCTCCAAGCTTGGATGCTCCACGCGCTCGCCGCGCAGGACTCCGGCGTGAAGGCGGCGTCCGTCGGCGGGTCCCGGGCCGATGCCATCAGGAATCTCTGGGAGAAGCGCGACCAGCTCGATGCCTACACGCGCTCGCTCTTCGCTCTGGCCGCGCACCATCTCGGCGACAAGGAGAAGGCCGCCGCCCTCGTCCGCGCGCTGGGCAACGGTGTCATCCGCGACGACAAGCCCGACACGTCGGTGCTGCTGACGCCATCCACCATCAACTCTCCACCATCCACCGCGCCGGCCACCGCGCACTGGGGCGAGACCGGCGGTTGGCGACGCTGGAGCGAGAGCGGTGTGGAGACGACGGCCTTCGCTCTGCGCGCGTTGCTCGCCATCGATCCGAAGAACCCGCTGGTCGAGCCCGCGGCGAACTGGCTGCTGAAGAACCGCCGCGGCGCGCAGTGGAGCAACACGCGCGACACGGCCATCGTCATCCTCGCGCTGGACGACTACCTGCGCATGACCGGCGAGCTGAAGGCCGAGCTCGACTACGAGGTCGTGGTGAACGGACGCTCGTTGGCGCGCCGGAAGGTGACGCCCGCGGAGATCGTCCGGGCACCGAGCGTCTTCTCCGTGGCCGCCGCGCTGGTGAAGGACGTGAACGTGGTCCGCATCGTGCGCCGGGGCGGCAACGCACCGTTGTATTTCGCGGTGGAAGCCACGTTCTTCAGCGCCGAGGAACCGATGGCGCCCGCGGGCAACCAGGTCTTCATCCGCCGCACCCACTTCAAGCTGGTGCCGCGCGCGACCCTCCTCAACGGAACGGTGTCCGACCGCGAACCGTTGGAGGACGGCGGCACCGTGACCAGCGGCGAACGGATCGAGACGGTCCTGACCATCGAGGCCAAGAACGACCTTGAGTACCTGCTCGTCGAGGACCTGAAGCCGGCGGGTTTCGAGGCGGTGGAAGTGCGGAGCGGCGGCGGGCTGTACGCGCGGGAAGTGAAGCCGTCGTCGGTGACGGGCCATCAGCCAGCGATGAAGCCGGGGGACAGCGACGAGTTCACGGGGCGCACGCGCTGGGTCTATCCCGAGTGGCGCGACCGAGAGGCGGCGCTGTTCGTGGACAAGCTGCCGCAGGGGATCTGGGAGATCCGCCACACCAGTCGCGCCGAGACCCCGGGCCGGTTCCACGCCTTGCCGGCCCTGGCACACGCGATGTACGTGCCGGAGATCCGCGCGAACTCCGGCGAGGTGCGCCTGGAGGTGAAGGACCTCAAGCCCCCGAAGTGACGCCCGCGGCCGATGGCTGGTCGCACATGGCCAGCAGCCTGCCCGCCCGGCACCCCGGTTCGGGCGATGCCAAGCGGGCAAGAGCCTACGCCCGTTTCCCCGCGCGATACTCGCTGGCGGTGACGCCCTCGTGGCGCTTGAACGCGACGCTCAGGTATTCCACGTGCGTGAACCCGGTCCGCTCGGCGATCGCGGCGAGCGGTAGGTCGGTGTCCGACAGCAGGCGCTTCACCCGGTCGAGCTTCACCCCGAGGATCTGCGCGTGGGGCGAACGGCCGAGCAGCTTCTGGAAGCGCGTCTCCAGCACCCGGCGGGAGAGCGGCACCACCTTGAGCACGTCCGCGACGCTGATGCCCGCGCAGGCGTGCGCGCGGATGTGGCGGACCGCGGTGGAGATGTGCTTGTCGTCGACGGCGACGACATCGGTGGACTGCCGGATCGCCACACCGAGCGGCGCGAAGAGCCGGCCTTCGCCGCGGATCTTCTCCCCGCGCATGAGCCGGGCGAGCAGCGCGGCCGCCATGTAACCGGTGCGGCGCACGTCGGGGATCACGCTGGACAACGGCGGGTCGGCGAGATCGCAGAGCAGTTCGTCGTTGTCCACGCCCACGACCGCGACCTCGTCCGGCACGGCCACCCCGAGGCGGCGGCACGCTTCGAGCACCTGCACGCCGCGGATGTCGTAGCCGGCGAAGATGCCCACCGGCTTCGGCAGCCCGCGGACCCATTTCGCGAGCGCGACGGCCTCGACCTCGCCGTCCGGCGGGTTGGCGCCGCGGCGAACGGTGCGCTCGACAAAGGCGGAACAGCTTCCGCCGCCCTCGATGACGTGGGCCGCGAAGGCTTCGCCGCGCCAGCGCGACCAGTTGAAACGCGCGTCCCCGCAGTAGCCGAAGCTCCGGAAACCGCGCTCGCGCAGATGCTCGGCGGCGCTGCGCGCGATGGCCCGGTCATCGGTCTCGAGCCACGGCACGTCGGGCAATTGACGCGCCGCACTCACATCCACCGCCGGCAGTTGGGTCGCCGCGACCGCACGGGCGATGGCTGGCGTCTCGATGCGGGCGATGATGCCGTCGCCTTTCCAGTCGCGGAGCCAAGCCGGCGGCGCCGCGCCGCGGCCGGCCTCGGCCAGCCAGATGCTCCACGGGCCGTGCTCGCGGAGCCACGCGCGCACGCCGTGCAACAGCTCTCGCGCGTAGGCGTTCGAGGTCTCGACCAGCAGGGCGACTTTGGGCGGGCGGGGCATCTTCGGCGTCGGTGGACTCCGGGCATCGGACACCAACGACCGGCGGTCGCACAACGCGCATTTCCACCGTGAAAAACCTCATGCAGATCGCGCGCAAGCTCATGGACGGCGTGCGCCCCGCGTGGTGTGATGGAAAGGTACCCGCTGCCCCGACACGCTTCCGCGCGTGCCGCCCACCTTGGCCGCGGGAACTCACCGTCATGAAACAGATCCCGTCCCGCCCGTCCATCCGCGCGTTCACGCTCATCGAGCTGCTCGTCGTGATCGCCATCATCGCCATCCTTGCCGGCATGTTGCTGCCCGCGCTTGGCAAGGCCAAGAGCAAGGCGGTCCAGGTGAAGTGCAACAGCAACATCCGCCAGCTCGGCATCGCCGTCCGCATGTACGCCGACGACAACAAGGAGCGCTTCCCGGATTGCGGCGGGGCTGCGTGGCCGTGGGACATGCCCGCCGCCGCCGCCAACGCATTGGTCCGGAACGGCGGCCAACGGCACATCCTCTACTGCCCCGCGTTCGCGAAGCAGGACAACGACACGCTCTGGAGCTTCACCACCGGCACCACCAACGAGATCACCAAGGAAGGCAACACCGGCTACCGGGTCATCGGCTACGCGGTCGCTTTCAAGAACTCCGGCCGCATCCGCCCCACGAACATCACCGAGTCGCTCAACCCGGCGCCTTGGAAGGTCAACGGCCAGGACTACGATCCCGGTCCGTCGGCCCGGGTCGTCGCGGCCGACGGCACCATCTCCGAAGGCGAGAACGAGCTGGANCGGACCAAGAACAANTACACGAAGATCGACGGCGGTTGGAAAGGCCATCAAGCTCCGCACATCAACGGCAAGGTCCCGAGCGGCGGCAACCTTCTCATGCTCGACGGCCATGCCGAATGGAGGAAGTTCCAGGCGATGAAGGTCCGCACCACGGGCGGGCCCGCGTTCTGGTGGTGATGCCGCCACCGGTCCTCCCCCTCCCTCTCAAGCCCCGATGAGTCATGGATTGACCACCGGGGCTTCGTCGTCAGTGTCGCCAGCATATCCTGCATGAAGCCCTTCTCGTTGCCCTTGCTCGCCGCCGCCATCGCCGTCGCTCTCGCGGCCCCGGTGCTCGGTGAGCTGCCGCGTCATCCCAAGTTCGGCTTCCCGGTCTACACCAACGCGCCGTCGGGACGTCAGCTCGCGGGCCAGCACAAACCCGCCGACAACCCGGCGCTGTCGCCCGCGGACCAGCAGAAGTCGTTCGTCGTCCCGCCCGGCTTCCAGGTGCGCCTCTTCGCCAGCGAGCCCGAGGTGGTGAACCCGGTCGCGATGTCCTTCGACGAGCGCGGACGCCTGTGGGTGCTGGAGCTCTACGAGTATCCGCTCGGCACCCAGCCCGGCGAGAAGGGCCGCGACCGCATCAAGATCCTCGAGGACACCGACGGCGACGGCCGCGCCGACAAGGTGACCGTCTTCGCCGACGGCATGACGCTCGCCACCGCCCTGCTGGTCGGGAACGGCGGCGTGTACGTGGGCGAGGCCCCGCACCTCTGGTTCATGCGTGACACGGACGGCGACGACGTCGCGGACGAGAAGACCGAGGTGCTCACCGGCTTCGGGCTCGAGGACCGGCACGAGCTGCTCAACGGCTTCACCTGGGGCCCCGACGGGCAGCTCTACATGACGCACGGCGTCTTCACCGCCACCAAGGCCAAGGACCCGAGCAATCCAAACGCCGCGCCGGTCGTGGTGAGCGCCGGCGTCGCCCGGCTCGACACCCGGACCCGCAAGTTCGAGGTGTTCGCCGAAGGCACCAGCAACCCGTGGGGCGTGGATTTCGACGCAAAGGGCAACGCGTTCGTCAGCGCCTGCGTGATCGACCATCTGTTCCACCTCGCGCCCGGCGGCCTCTATTCGCGCCAGGCCGGGCAGGCGCCGTTCCCCTACGCGTACGGCGAGCTGCCGAGCATCGTGGACCACAAGCACCACATGGCCGCCTATGCCGGCATCGACATCTACCAGGGCGACCAATGGCCCAAGGAATGGCTCGGGGCGGCGTTGCACGGGAACATCCACCAGAACGCGCTGAACATCGACCGGCTCACGCCGAAGGGTTCGAGCTTCGTCGCGACCAAGTGGAACGACTCCGGCGACTTCATGACCACGAAGGACGGCTGGTTCATGCCCGTGAGCATCCAGACCGGCCCCGACGGCGCGGTGTGGGTCATGGATTGGTACGACCGCTATCCCTGCTACCAGAACGCCAACGCCGACCCTGCCGGCGTCGACCGCGAACGCGGCCGCATCTGGCGCGTGGTCTGGACCGGCGACGACGCGGCCAAGCCCGTGCCGTCGCGTCCGTCGCGCGACATGGACCTCTCCAAGCTCTCCAGCGACGACCTCGCCAAGCGGCTCGCGCATCCCAACGTGTGGCAGCGCCGGATGGCCCAGCGCGTCCTCACCGGGCGCGGCATCACCGCCTTCGGCCCGCGCGAGCTGCACGCGAAGACGCCGCTGCACGACCTGCTGAAGAACGGCTCCACGCTGGATTCGCGGCTCGCCGCGTTGTGGACGCTGCACAGCACCGGGCTGCTCGACGAAGGCTGGTTGGAGACGGCCGCCGAGGACAAGGAACCCGCCGTACGCGCGTGGGCCGCCCAGCTGGTCGGGGAACGCGGTCTCCTCCTGAAGGATTCCTTCCAGTTGCTGGCCAAGCTCTCCGAGGACCCTGACCTGACGGTACGGCTCGGCGTGGCGGTGGCGGCACGGCAGTTCGTGTCCGGGTCGTTGACCGTCAACACGCCGCCGAAGGTCCCGATCAACGAGGTCGTGACCGGCGGCATCCTCAGCGGGTTGTTCCTCAACTCGACCAAGGGCACCGACCCGACCTTGGACTTCCTCTTCTGGATGGCGCTGGAACCGGTCATCGCCTTCGACCCGGTCCATGCCATCGGCTTCTACAAAGAGGACGGCGCGAAGAAGACGCTGCCGTTCTCGGCGGAGGTCCTCCGCAAGATCATGCGCCGGACCTGCGACCTGCGCGACGAGGTCATGTTGAGCCGNGCGGTCCNGGAGTTCGGCAAGATCCCGGCCGACGCCAAGGCAACGATCGTCGCCGGCTTGCAAGGCCTCCTCGAAGGCCAACGTGGCAAGGCGCTGGCGCCGGATGCCGCTGCGGTCGCCGTGGTCTCCCGGCTCGCCCGGTCGGCCGATGGCGACATCGCCAAAGTCGCCCAGCAGCTCGGCTCGCTCTGGGGCGACGCCACCGCCATCAAGGGCAGCCTCGCCCGCGTCACCGACGCCGGCGCCAGCGAGGCCGACCGCATCGCGGCCATCCGCACCGCGCGCCGGCTGAAGACCGACGACACCCGGGAGGCGCTGCTGGCGGTGTTCCGCGGCGCGGCCTCGGACAAGCTCAAGGTGGAGGCCGTGCGCGGTCTCGCGGACGTGGGCTCGGACGACACCGCGCGGCAGCTGCTCGAGAAGTGGGCCGGCCTCTCGCCGGCCGTGCGCTCCGCCGTCGCGGAGCTGTGCACCACGCGCGGCAATTGGAAGTGGCCGTTCTATCGCGCGGTCGAGAGCGGCACCGTGAAGCGCGGCGACCTCCCGCCCACGGTCATCCGCGCGCTGGCCACGTCGAAGAACGCCGGCGAGCGCGACAAGGCGGTGCAGATCTTCGGCAAGGTGCAGGCGTCGAGCGCGGAGAAGCTCAAGCTCATCGCCGCCCAGCGGAAGGTCGTCATCGCCGGTCCGGTGGACATCCCCGCCGGCCACGAGGTGGCGAAGAAGACGTGCTTCATCTGCCACAAGCTCCACGGCGAGGGCGCGGACATCGGCCCCGACCTGACGGGTGTCGGCCGCAGCTCGCTCGACGCGCTGCTGCACAACGTCATCCACCCGAACGAGATCATCGGCGCGGGCTATGAGCAGGTGGAGGTCGAGACCAAGGACGAGCAGACGCTCAGCGGGCGCATGACCGAGAACACCGCGACCCACGTGAAGCTCGTCATGGCCGGCCCCAGCGAGGCGGTCATCGACAAGTCCAACGTGAGATCGCTACGGGTCACCGAGAACTCGGCGATGCCCGAAGGCCTGGAGCAGATGCCCGAGGCCGATTTCCGGAACCTGATCTGGTACATCCTCGCGCCGCCCGGCGACGGCCGGCCGCTCACCGACGAACGCAAGAAGGAGCTCATCGCCGCCGGATCCGACCAGGCCTCCGTCGCGCCGGATCGCGAAGGCGCGTCCGACGGAGAATCCGTCGCGCTCTGGAACCCCGGGTGGCGCGTCGAGAGCCCCGCCTTCGAGGGCGCGCCGCGGAAGTATCCCGAGCTCGCCGGCCAGGTGAACGTGCTGATGACCCATCCGGTCGACGAACGCACGCCGGCCGCGCTGGTGAAGAAGCTGATGCTGCCGGCCGGGCAAAAGGCGACGCTCCGCTTCAAGGTCGCCGCCCACGAGCAAGGCGATTGGGAGCTGCGCATCAAGGCCGATGGCGAGTTGCTGCACCGGCAGACGGTCACCCACGACGGCCCGCGCTGGACGGAGGTGTCGCTCGACCTGGCCCGGTTCGGTGGACGCGTGGTCGTCCTCCGGCTGGAGAACGCGGCGAACGGCTGGAGCTTCGAGTCCGGCTACTGGGCCGACCTGCGGATCGACACCGGCGAAGTCGCCGCGCGCCGCTGAGCCGGGACGCAGCGGCGGACGAACCCGGAGCCGTCGTGCGGATAGCCTGCCCCGACCGAGCCGAAGGTCCTGCGCCTCGTGGCCAACTATTGCTCGAGGGTCGATTCTGCCGAGGGCATCAACCACTGGCAACAGTTGTGACCACGCGGGAGGCCACCCACGAGGACCACCTGCGCTATCTCGAGCTCTGCTTGGCCTTCAACCGGAGCGACCTGGCCGGCCCTCATCTCCAGGGGTTGCTCAAGGCGGCTCCGGCCGACCCCGACTATCTCCGGCTCCAAGTCCGCATGGTCCGCGGCACCGGTTCCCCTGCCGAGGCCATCGTGGCGGCGCGCGAATGGGTGAGGGCCCGGCCGGAAGATCCGGAGGCATTGTTCGCGCTCGGCACGTCCAAGACCGGGTCGACGATCGAAGAAGAAAGGGCCCGGGCCGCCGTATCCTCTGGGGGCTCGCGGTCGGCCAAGGACCCTTCAGGGATCCATCGATCGACGTCCTGGCTCCCAGCACCGAGCTCAACGACGCGGGATGCAACATCCTGTTGGAGTCGCTCGCCGGGCGCACCGACCGGAGGACCACGATCCTGACCTTGCAACTGCGCGTGGAGCCGGGACGCCGGGACGAGCTGGTCGCCGCGATGGCCAAAGCGGCACGGGCGGACGGGTCGCTCCCCGCGCTTGCCGAAGCGGCCGCTGGGTTCGCGGACCGCGGCGAGCTCGACCGCGTCCTGGAGATGTTGCCCAAGGACAAGATCGAGAAGAGCACGGCCCTGGTCACGGCCCAGTTGCAGGCGTTGATGGAACTGGGCCGGCTGGACGAGGTCCAACCGTGTCTCGACATGACCGATGCGCCGGTCGGGGACCGGGCGCGGAGAAAACGCCATGCCCACGGAAAAGCGGCAGGCCCCGGAGGTTCCTGCCGCCTGATCTGTGACAGCCGGCACCGACCGGTCAGCTCTAGCGCTGGATGCGCGCCGAACCGCCTTTCGCGAAGGCCCGCACCTCTTCCTCCGTCGCCATGGTGGTGTCGCCGTGGTAGCTGGTGAGCAGCGCGCCGTGGGCCCAGCCGAGCTTCACGGCCATCTCCTCGCTCTCGCCCGCGAGCAGGCCGTGGATGAATCCCGCCGCGAAGCCGTCGCCGCCGCCGACGCGGTCCAGGACATCCAGCTCGCAGGTCGGTGCGACGTGGTTCTTGCCATCGATCCAGGCGACCGCGCTCCAGCTATGGCGGTTGGTCGAGTGCACCTCGCGAAGCGTCGTGGCCACGGCCTTGACATGAGGATGCTGCGCGACGACGCGGCCGATCATGTCGAAGAACGCCCCCGTATCGAGCTTCGACGCCGCGGCCACCTCCGGGCCGGCGACACCGAGGCCCTTCTGCAGGTCCTCCTCGTTGCCGATGATGACATCGACGTGCTCCATGATCCGGCGGAGCGTGGCCACCGCACGGTCGCCGCCGCCGAAGACCTTCCAGAGCTTGGCGCGGAAGTTCAGGTCGAACGACGTCACCGCNCCCGCCGCGTGCGCGGCCTTCATGCCCTCGATGATCAGCTCCGGCGTGGACGGCGAGAGCGCGGCGAAGATGCCGCCGCTGTGGAACCACCGGACGCCGCCCGCGAAGATGGCCGGCCAGTCGAAATCCCCCGGCTTCAGCTGCGCCGCCGCCTCGTTGCAGCGGTTGTAGAAGACGACCGGCGCGCGCACGCCCTTGCCTTGGTCGCTGTAGACGGTCGCCATGTTCGGCCCGGTCACGCCGTCGTGCTCGAAACGCCGGTAGAACGGCCGCACACCCATCGCGCGCACCCGCTCCGCGATCAGGTCGCCGATCGGGTGGTCCACCATCGCGGACACGATGCCGGTGCGACGGCGGAAGCAGTCCGATAGGTTGGCGGCGACGTTGAACTCGCCGCCGCTGACATGGATCTGGCACTGCGTCGCCTTGCGGAACGGGACGATGCCGGTGTCGAGGCGGTGGACGAGAGCGCCGAGGGACACGAGGTCCAACGCGCCTTCCGGGCGGAGATCGAGGCCGTATTTCATGGGTCTTGCTTCAGGATATGGACAACCGGACGGACCGGCGCGCGTTCCCGACGATCCCGGGCCGGACTCCTCGGGAAGGCAGCCGGCCCACGGCGATCAGCAGAAGCGGCGGCAGCCGAGGGCGTGAGGGGTGGATGATAAATGGCGTCCGCATGCCGCCAACACAGAAATCGGATCC
>JGI25920J50251_10000715_pt1 | contig 11651 bp, 9 predicted proteins | sample LauGreBMM110DCMD_2_FD_50251 | JGI IMG/M metagenome (IMG submission 50251) | reverse complement strand
AGTCAATATGTAGTGGTAGAGTGGGTGGCTCAGGGAAATCCTGCAGATGCCATTTGGATTACAGAGAAAGTAACGAGCTAACTATGTCGCAACTCAGCACCAGGCACCTTTTAGGCATCAAAGAACTTAGCGAAGCGGATATCCGGCTTTTGCTGGAGACGGCCGCCAATTTCAAGGAAGTCATCAATCGGCCGATCAAGAAAGTTCCTTCGCTACGTGACATTACCATTGCCAATATTTTCTTTGAAAACTCTACTCGTACCCGTCTCTCGTTTGAACTAGCAGAGAAGCGTCTGAGTGCAGATGTAGTCAATTTTTCTTCCTCCAATAGTTCGTCAAGAAAGGGGAAACCCTCGTAGATACGGTGAATAACATATTGGCCATGAAGGTGGACATGGTGGTGATGCGTCACGCCAGCCCAGGAGCCCCTCATTTCCTTTCCAAAAATGTCCCTGCAAATGTAATCAATGCCGGAGATGGCACGCACGAGCATCCTACCCAGGCGCTTTTGGATGCCTTTTCCATGCAGGAAAAGTTGGGCGACCTAACCGGTAAAAAAATAGCCATCATCGGCGATATACTCCATTCTCGGGTGGCGCTATCGAATATTTTCTGCCTTCAAAAACTGGGCGCAGAAGTTCGTGTATGCGGGCCGGTAACGCTCATTCCAAAGTACATTGAAAGCCTTGGGGTGAAGGTGGAGATGGACCTGCACAAGATCTTGGCCTGGTGCGATGTGGCCAACGTGCTACGCATCCAACTGGAACGTCAGCAGATCAAGTATTTTCCAAGCCTTCGCGAGTACTCTTTGTACTATGGCATCAACAAAAAGATGCTGGATAGCCTGAAAAAGGAGATTGTAGTCATGCACCCAGGTCCTATCAATAGGGGTGTGGAATTGAGTTCAGATGCAGCAGACTCTGCACACTCCATTATCCTAGANCAAGTCGAAAATGGGGTCGCTGTGCGTATGGCAGTACTATACCTCCTGGCTGGAGCTAAGGGATAAGGAAAAATTAGGATAAGCTTGNGCTCTACTAAACTTTTACGGGAAGGATTTAAAATCTATAAGTCTTCATTTTTTAGATTGAATAAATGATAAGGTATACACAGCCATGCAAAAACTAGGGATATGTTAACGGTCACGCAACTCACAAAAGTATATAACAAGCAAGCGGCTGTTCATGACATCAGCTTTGATCTTGCGGGTGGCGAAGTGGTAGGTTTGCTTGGGCCCAATGGGGCCGGAAAAAGCACCACCATGAAGTGTATTGTCGGCTTAATCCGCAAAACAGCCGGGGAGATCACGATTGGTGGACACGATCACCTTTCTGTGGAGGCCAAGCGTTTATTCAGCTACATCCCTGAAACGCCCTATGTCTACGATTTATTGACCATTTGGGAGCACATGCAGTTTATCGCACAAGCCTATGGGGTGAAGGATTGGAAGCCCAAGGCTTTGGAATTGTTGGAATTGTATGAGCTTGACGATAAGCAGAAAAAATTGGGAAGAGACCTATCCAAAGGGATGCGGCAGAAGGTTTCGATCTGCTGTGCTTTGCTTCCAGACCCACAGCTCCTATTTTTTGATGAGCCGATGATTGGCTTGGATCCCAAAGCAATTAAGAACACCAAGAATCTATTCAAAAACCTGAAGGAGCAGGGGAAAACCATTTTGGTTTCTACCCACTTGATTGAAGGGATTGAGTCGATTGCGGACCGGATCCTTATCATGAAGGATGGCCAAATTATTGGCAATGACACTATTGCAAACTTGAGGTTGCAAGCAGAAACTGGATCCGGACTTAGTTTAGAAGATTTGTTTTTAGAGTTGACCAAAGATGAATGAGTTTCGCCTACTCCTGAAAAAGGATTTTTTGATTTTCGTCAATAACCTTCTTCTAATTTTCCGAAACCCACTTCGCTTGATTCCCTATGGAATTGCCGTAGGCTATTTCGTATTTATGTATTCCAAGGGCATTGCGGGGAGTGAGCAGGTAACATCTCAAGTGAATATGGATGCTGCAGGTGAGGTAGATGTCACCCAGCAGAACATAATCGGTGGGTTGACGTTGGTGGCATTGATTTTTTTTATTTTTCAGCTGTACCGGGCGACTAAAAACAACATTACTTTTTTTAAGATGGCAGATGTGAATCTGCTATTTCCTGCACCGGTTAAGCCCGAAAATATCTTGATATATTACATGGCGCGCTCCATTTTACCTGCATTGGGTGGATCTTTGTTTTTTTTGGTTTACAGTGGTGGTCAGCTAGCTAATGAATTTAGTGTAGACTTTGTTGGGGCCATGTTTTTGCTCCTAGGTTTTACGCTTTACTTCTTTCTTATTTTTCCACTTCGGTTTTTGATTTACACGCTACATACCCGCTTTGGGATTTTGGAGCAGTTGCGAGTGGGCGTTTTGGTACTAGGGGTGCTGCTCAGTTCGCTGATTTTGATTCCTGGATTTATGGCACCTGTGTTTTGGGAGGGAATGTTTGCCTGGATCACCTCCCCTTGGTTTAACTTGTTTCCAGTGGTGGGCTGGAGTAGGGGGATGATGTCCTACTTTTTGGAGGGGAATTGGATTTTATCTTCCACCTATTTGCTCCTGTATGGGATTACCTATTATGCAGTAGTGAAGTTGGTGATTCAATATTCTGGACATTACTATGAAGATGTTTTGGAAGCTACCCAGAACAATGAGGATCGTCTGGAAAAGGCAAAAGGGACCAAAGAAGTGACAGAGGATGCGTATAGTCTAAACGCTAAAAAGCAATTAGCACTCCCTGAATTTGGTTTGGGAGCCAAGGCCCTTTATTGGCGAAATTATGTGCAGAGCAGTAGGCAGGATCTCCATCCCCTGATTGGGCTGTATACGAGTGGGATGGCGGTGTTGGGAATTGTTCTTGCGGGTTTAGGCCACTTTGACTGGTTTTCGCATCAGGTGCTCTACTTTTACCTTCTCTTTTTGATATTCTTTTATTTCATGGCCGGCATTGGAAGGGCCAATATTGGGGACTTGAAGAAACCTTGGTTTATTTTAATTCCTGCAAGCTGGTCATCAAAACTTTGGAATATGATCAAGTTAGATCTCTTGCAAACGCTGATTTTTGGGTTACTCCTGATTGTTCCTTCCGTGCTGATTGGGGATTATAATTTTTGGTTGATCTTACTTTTCCCACTAGGGCTTATTTTCGCCTATGTAATTGGTCTTGGTGTGAACCTGATTCCTCAAGTTGGTTTGGATGAGGGATGGGATCGAATACTGATCAAGCCCTTGATGATTGGAGGGATCGTTGTTTTTGGAATAGTGCCTACCTTATTTTTCTCCGGGCTACTTTTTGGAGTTACTGGAAAGTTTGTTTTCGGCCTTGGGGCTGCAGTGCTGGGTTTAGGCTTTCTTGCTGCTATTCTCACCCATGTGACCTTGGATATTTTAAAGCGTCTGGAATTCAAGGAGTTGTAAGTTTGACTCGCTGTGAAAGGATCTTATTACCAGTGCTTTGGAATACAGGTGTGGAGGCTAGAGATGATTTTTTTTTCAGTTCCTAGTTTAGAATAGGCAGGACCCAAGAATTTCATTTATTTTTGAGGTATCCAAATATAACCTCTCCATGATTTACAACTCCATTATCGATACAATCGGGAATACGCCGATGATCCGCCTGAACAAACTTTCCCTAGGCATTAAAGGAGAGGTCTTGGTCAAGGTGGAATACTTTAATCCTGGCAATTCGATGAAAGATCGTATGGCGATCAAGATGGTGGAGGATGCGGAAAAGGCGGGTCTGCTTAAGCCAGGAGGAACCTTGATTGAAGGAACTTCTGGAAATACAGGCATGGGTTTGGCATTGGCTGCTATTGCCAAGGGCTACAAGTGTATTTTTACGATGGCGGATAAGCAATCCAAAGAAAAGATTGATATCCTTCGCGCTGTAGGTGCTGAAGTAGTTGTATGTCCTACCAATGTGAGTCCAGAAGATCCCCGTTCGTATTATTCCGTGGCACGCAGATTAAATAAGGAGATCCCGAATTCATTCTACCCCAACCAGTACGACAACCTCTCCAATGCCCAAGCNCATTACGAAACCACCGGCCCTGAGATTTGGAAAGACACCGAAGGTAAAATTACCCACTATGCNGCGGGTGTAGGTACTGGTGGTTCCATGTGTGGTACAGCCAAGTATTTGAAGGAACAAAATTCAAACATTGTGACGGTAGGTCTAGATACCTACGGTTCGGTATTCAAAAAATACAAGGAGACGGGGATTTTCGATGAAAAGGAAATCTATCCTTACCTCACCGAAGGAATTGGAGAAGATATTCTGCCAAAGAATGTGGACTTTTCCTTGATTGATCACTTTATCAAGGTAACGGACAAGGATGCTGCGGTAATGACTCGGCGTTTGGCGCGAGAGGAAGGGCTTTTTGTAGGTTGGTCTTGTGGATCTGCAGTGCATGGAGCCTTGGAGTATGCCAAGGAGCACTTGAAAGAAGGAGATAGGATGGTGATCATTCTTCCTGATCACGGGACCCGCTATTTGGGCAAGGTGTACAATGACGAATGGATGCGTAATCATGGGTTTTTGGAAGACAAAACTTATGCTACAGCTCGGGATATTATTGCGCAGCGAAGTGGAACGTACCAGCTCCTTTCAGTGAATAAATCCGATACTGTGAAAGAGGCCATTGGGTTGATGAATGGAAAAAGTATTTCTCAGATTCCTGTTTTGGATGGGGAAGAGGTGGTTGGTAGTTTAACTGACAACAAGCTTCTTTCGAAGATCATCGATAATCCGCTGTTGAAAGATGCTACGGTAGCAGAGGTGATGGAAGGGTCCATGAAGTTTGTGGCTTTGGATTCCACCCTAGACGTACTTTCTTCCATGGTAGAAAAGGAAAAAGCCGTTTTGGTTCGTGACACAGCGGACAAAATTCATATCATTACCAAGCACGATATTTTGGAGGCTTTTAGTAAATAAATGAAAGTAGACCGCCTGCTTACGGTACCTGTAGCGATAGATATAAAGGCTGCTTTTGAAAGGGCTTGGGAGCTTTACAGGATGCATCCGTTTTTCTTTTCCATGTACATGCTTTTGATTCTTTCCATTCAAGGCATGGTCTTGATCTATGCCCAGGAGTACATGATCATCTACAGTACGTTGCTTGCCCCGCCCTTCTATGCTGGGTTTTACTTGGTGGCAAATAAGATGAGTCGTGGAGAGGTAGTAGTTTACCCTGATTTTTTTGCGGGTTTTCGCTTTTGGATCCCTTCGGTAATCATTTCTTTGCTCAGCCAAGTGTTAATTGCCTTGGGATTGNTCGCATTGATTTTACCTGGGATATACCTTGGAGTTGGGTACTTGTTTGCGATTCAAATGGGCATTTTTGGTGGGATGGATCCCTGGTCAGCCATGGAATGGAGCAGGAAACTCATCACACGCAATTGGTGGAAGTTTCTGGTCTTGGTTCTGATTTTTATTGTACTNAATGCAGTAGGGATTTTGCTGGCTGGAATCGGATTGGTGTTGACGCTACCGCTTACTTTTTTGGTGCTTTATGTCCTGTTTGAGGACCTAACGCGTGAGGTGTTTTCTGAGGAAGAAGAGCATCCCACTACTCATGCGTAAGAATCATTGCTTCTAGTCTATTTCTGCATTTTTCAGCAAAGGCATCCACCTCATTTTGGGAAGAAGTGGGAGGAGGAAAAAGTGGTTTGGAAAAGTAAACGCTGATTTTTCCTGGTTTGAGCAGGAGCGATCCTCTTTTCATAAGCTTATCTGCACCGATTACAGCCATTTCCATAATGGGAGTTTGGGTTTCAATCGCCAGTCGAAACGCTCCTTTTTGGAAGGGGAGGAGTGTTTGGTCCGTATTGTTCCGGGTGCCTTCAGGTGATACGACCACCGAGATGCCTTGATTGAGGAGGACCACCAGTTTCTCCAAGCTCTTATGTCTGGAAACTGGATTGCTTCGGTCCACCCATATGGCCAGTTTGCTAACCACCGTACTAAAAACAGGGATTTTAGAAAGTTCCTTTTTTCCAATCGCTCGAACATAATGAGGAATCACCATGGGTAGCAGCGGGGCATCCAGGTTGGAACGATGGTTAAANATATAAATGTAGGATTGGTTGAGGTCGATGTGCTCCTTCCCATGTACTTCGAACCGAATTCCTGATAAAAATGCCCAAGTTCCTACCCAAAGGCGGATAAAAACAAAGGAAATTTTATCTCCTCGGGGGTGAATAAGCAATGGGATAAGCACAAATAGGCCCAGCAACAACATGAGTACAAAAAAAAGTAGCGCTGAATAGATGGTATAGATCCATTGGAAGGACTTGAACATTGAAAATTCTTTAGTAGATTTGAGTTCGTAAAAAATCTTTCACTCTTTGCTTGCAAGCCCCGATTTCGTATCGGGGCTTATTTTTTGAATTCAATTTTAGGGCGAATCCGGCAAAATACCAAGCTTAAAGCTTTGGTACATACGTGCTAATTTTCTTTCGGTTTTATTTTCATTTCAAGAAATCCCTTACCTTTGCAGTCCATTCGAGTGAATGGAGCGTTTCGGAAGTTCCAAACGTTCAGTATTAACCCAAAAACTGCTTCCTCATGACTCTTGGGAAGTTGGTCAATTAGAGTCGTATTTTATGTCTAGTACAAAAGAATTTGATTGGGATAGCTTCAGCACCAAAGGTTTTGGTGAAGGATATACCAAAGAGCAAAAAGCCCAAATGGAAGCCATGTATGCAGGCACTTTGGGTGAGATCACTGAAAAAGAAGTGATTAAAGGAGTGGTAGTAGGAATAAACGACAAGGATGTAATCATTAACATCGGGTTTAAGTCTGATGGTCTTGTACCACTTTCAGAATTCCGTGACCTTGCTAGCATCAAAGTTGGCGACGAGGTAGATGTATTCATCGAAGAGCAAGAAAATGCTTTGGGTCAGTTGATTTTGTCCCGTAAGAAGGCCAAAATCGTCCGTGCATGGCTTGATATTGAGTCTGCCTTGGAGAACGATAGTGTAATCGAAGGTCTAGTGAAGCGTAGAACTAAGGGTGGTTTGATTGTAGACATCTACGGTGTTGAAGCCTTTTTGCCTGGTTCTCAGATTGACGTGAAGCCTATCCGAGATTTCGATATCTATGTAGGTAAGAAAATGGAAGTGAAGGTGGTAAAAATCAACCACACCAACGATAACGTAGTTGTTTCGCATAAGGTCTTGATTGAAAAAGATCTTGAGAAGCAAAAAGCAGAGATCCTAAACAACCTAGAGAAAGGTCAGGTATTGGAAGGGGTGATCAAGAACATGACCAACTTCGGTGTATTCATCGATTTGGGAGGTGTAGATGGTCTACTTCACATCACCGATATTTCTTGGGGTCGTATCAACCATCCAGAAGAAGTATTGCAGCTTGACCAGAAGGTTCAGATTGTGGTTCTTGATTTTGATGACGAGAAGCGAAGAATTTCTTTGGGCATGAAGCAGTTGAGCGCTCATCCTTGGGATTCTTTGGCTTCAACGCTAGAAGTTGGTTCAAGAGTAAAAGGTAAGATTGTGAACGTAGCAGACTACGGCGCATTCTTGGAATTGGCTCCTGGAGTAGAAGGTTTGATTCACGTATCTGAAATGAGCTGGTCTCAGCACCTAAGAAACCCTGCCGATTTTGTGAAGGTAGGCGTGGAAATTGAAGCTGTGGTATTGACTCTAGATAAGGACGATAGAAAGATGTCTTTGGGCATCAAGCAGCTTACCAAAGATCCTTGGACTAAAGGCGATATGGCTGCGAAGTATGCAGTAGGCACCAAGCATAAAGGAGTGGTTCGTAACCTGACTAACTTTGGTCTTTTCCTTGAATTGGAAGAGGGTATCGATGGTCTAGTACACGTATCAGACCTTTCTTGGACCAAGAAAATCAAGCATCCATCTGAATTTGTTAAAGTAGGTGATGAGCTTGATGTAGCGGTATTGGAATTGGATGTAGACAACAGAAGATTGGCCTTGGGNCACAAGCAGTTGGAAGAAAATCCATGGGATACCTTTGAAACCTTGTTCCCAATTGGATCTGTACACAAGTGTATCGTAAACTCTAAGAATGATAAGGGTGCGGTTCTTGAACTTCCTTACGGACTTGAGGGCTTTGCAACAGTGAAAAATGTGGAGAAAGAAGACGGTTCTCAAGTAGAAGTTGGAGAATCAGTTGATTTCAAAGTAACTGAGTTTTCCAAGGACGACAAGCGAATTGTGCTTTCTCACACGGCAATGTTCAGAGAAGAAGCAAAAGCTCCTAAGAAGGNTGCTACTGCTCCTGCTAAGAAGAAAGAAGAGACCGCTGAGATTCCTGCACAGGCTGACAAGTCAACCTTTGGTGACATCGATGCGCTAGCTGAATTGAAAGAAAAAATGGAAGGTAAGAAGTAAGCTTATCTCCGCTTTAAATAGTTATAAAAACGCCAGCAATAATGCTGGCGTTTTTTTTGTGCGCACTCCTGGAGTTTTTCCGAATAAAGGCCTTGTTCAAGATCTCCTTTAATATTTTCACGGAAGTGAAACTGGTATCAAACGAAAAAAGCACCTCGGTTAGGAGATGCTTTTTGAAGAGGTCGCGAGCGGATTCGAACCGCTGTACGAGGTTTTGCAGACCTCTGCCTAGCCACTCGGCCACGCGACCAGTAATTGGAATGCGAATTTACGGATAATCTTCGCTTCTACAAATGTGAGTGGAGAGTTTTCATTCCTATTTATTCAGGAATTAGCGAGTGGATCTTTCCCTCAATCGAAAGTCTTTGGAGGGGATAAATTTCAAAAACTGATAGTGATAGTAGGTGTACCAAATAAAATATACTATTTATAATCATTCTAAATAAAAATCATNCTTAAATTAGTATGTAATACCCTGAAATACAGCAAAGTAGTTTCATGATTTTAGAATCTTCTTTCTATTCTAGAATCCTATATTCTTGTTTGAAAAATTAAGCCTCCGTACTACCTTTGCAGGAGTTACTGAGAACCGTTTAAAACTATATAATTGCAATAATATGTTATCCAAACGCGCGTTAGTAGGGATTCGATGGAGTTTCCAATCACTGGCAATGCTGTTTTTNATTTTGGTAGGNGTTTCAGCCTACGCAGCTGACCCAGCAGTTGTAAATACCGATGAGGCAATTGCAGCTGGAAAAACCGTTTTTAATGCCAATTGTAAGACTTGTCACAAGCTTGACCAAAAGTACATAGGTCCTGCATTGAGAGGTGCGACTGACAGAAACAATGCGAAGTGGGTTAAAACCTGGATTAAAAATTCTCAAGCAGTAATTGCTTCGGGAGATGCCTATGCGGTTGCTTTGTACAAGGAGTACAACAACTCAATAATGCCTTCTTACACTTTTTTGAGTGATGCTGAACTGGATGGTGTATTAGCTTACATCGAATATGGAGACAAAGCCGATGCTACTGCNGCAGCTCCAGCGGACGGATCAGCTCCTACTGATGCTGCAANTGCTACTGCAGGTGGAGGAATCCCCAACGANTACCTAAGTATNATCATCGGCGTATTGGTATTTATTCTACTTCTCATTTTGATTGTTTTAGGCTTGATTGTAACGGTCTTGACCAAATACATTCAAAAGCAGGAGATGCCTGAAGAAGATAAGGAATTTGTATCTCAGAAGACCGATTACTCTAAGATTTTTAAAAGTGATGCAGTCATTATTATAGTGACAGCTTTAGTAATTGCTTTTGTAGCCAAAACAGCAATTGATGGTTTATATTCTGTAGGTATTCAGCAGGGATATGCTCCTGCACAACCCATAGCTTTTTCCCATGCCCTTCACGCAGGCCAGTACGAGATCGCCTGTCAGTATTGCCATACTGGCGTNGAGATAGGTAAGTCNGCCAACATNCCTTCTGCNAATATCTGTATGAACTGCCATACCCACATTCAAAATGTTGGAGGTAAGGAGGGAATCTCTCCCGAGATTCAAAAAATTTACAATGCAGTGGACAACAACCAACCGATCGAGTGGGTGCGGGTTCACAACCTTCCAGATCTAGCTTACTTCAACCATGCCCAGCACGTAGCTGTAGGTGGGGTAGAGTGTCAAACCTGTCACGGAGCTATCCAAGAAATGGAAGTGGTAGGACAGCACAGCACCTTGACTATGGGTTGGTGTATTGATTGCCACAGACAAACGGAGATTGCCACCGAAGGCAATGTGTATTACGACAAACTGGTTCAACTTCACTCTACTTCTAAAGATGCACTGAAAGTGAAAGACATCGGTGGTCTAGAGTGTGCCAAGTGCCACTATTAATTCCTTATCCTTTTGAAAATTCATTCCTAGAAATAAAATGAAGGAAAATAAAAAAACCTACTGGAAAGGGCTCGAGCAACTTAGCAACGATCCGGAGTTTGTAAAAAATGCCGACCGAGAGTTTGCTGAACTGCCAAGTTCCATAAACGAAGATGGTAGCGCTTCTCGAAGAGATTTCCTCAAGTTGATGGGCTTTAGTGTGGCTGCCGCCTCTTTGGCAGCTTGCGAGACGCCGATACGAAAGGCTATCCCTTACGTAAATAAGCCTATTGATATCAATCCTTCCATACCCAACTATTATGCATCTACCTACTCCACTGGAGGAGATTATGCATCGATCGTTGTAAAAACTAGAGAAGGTCGACCAATTAAAATTGATGGAAACGAGCTTTCTCCGATTACCAAAGGAAAAGTAAATGCCATCGTAGAAGCTTCCGTGCTTTCACTTTACGACAAGCAGCGTGTGGCAGGTCCTATGCTTGCCGGTGCTGCATCGGATTGGGCGAAGGTCGATGCACATGTCAAATCAAAATTGGCTGCAGCCGGAACGGTAAAGATTGTAACCAACACCATCCTATCTCCTTCAACTGAAAAAGCACTTCAGGAATTTAGTGCTGCATTTGGTGGAGCTGAAGTAGTGGTGTATGATTCCATCTCCAACTACGGGATCACCAAGGCTTCTGAAGTTTTTTATGGTCAGGCCATACTTCCTTCCTACCACTTTGACAAGGCTAAGACCATCGTTTCATTTGGTGCAGATTTCCTAGGAACTTGGATTTCACCGATTGAATTTGCCGGTGCTTACGCAAAAACTAGAAAAATCAGCAAGGATAAGGCAGAAATGTCTCGTCACTTTCAGTTTGAGTCCAACCTATCCTTGACTGGAGCTAACGCAGATTACCGTACCCCAATCAAAGCGTCTCAATCTGGCCTTGCAGTATTAGCCTTGTACAATGCCATCGCAGCTAAAGCTGGTGTAGCAACTGTAGCAGGAGCTAAAGTAGAAGTAGCACATTTGGACAAAGCTGCCAAAGAACTATGGGCAGCTAAAGGTGCCTCCCTAGTAGTATCTGGTTCCAACGATCCAAACGTACAGGTAGTCATTCACGCCATAAATGAATTATTAGGAAATAACGGAGCTACCGTTGATTTCTCAACTCCAGTATATTTTAGAAAGGGTAATGATGCCCGCATGAACCAATTTATCACCGAATTAAAAAGTGGTAGCGTTGGAGCGGTGATTTTCTACAACTGTAATCCAGTATACGACCATCCAAGAGGAGCAGAACTTGCTGCAGGCATTGCCAAAGCGAAGTTGAGTATTGCTACTAATGGA
>JGI25920J50251_10000711_pt1 | contig 11662 bp, 9 predicted proteins | sample LauGreBMM110DCMD_2_FD_50251 | JGI IMG/M metagenome (IMG submission 50251) | reverse complement strand
CATGAAGCTCCATTCCTCGGTAGCTCAGCGGTAGAGCGATCGACTGTTAATCGATTGGTCGCAGGTTCGAATCCCGCCCGGGGAGCTTTTCCAACCCCAGCCTCGGCTGGGGTTTTTTTATGGCTGCCGCCAGGGCCAAGGTGCTGCAGCAGCAAGGCCGATCCGCAACAACTGGCTTTGGCTGTAAACAATTCCGTCAAATTGGCAACGGCTTCAGCGGAAGAAATTCTGAAGGTTTGCCCCCTCGACAAAGGGGGCTAGCGGGGAGACCCCTTAGCCCCATTGCTTTTTCCCCGAACCGGCCGAATCAACAAGCTCGGCAGACCCTCCCCATACCGGCCCAATTAGGGAGAATGCCGCAAATCATCCGGAGCGGGAGCGTTTGTCTGACCGCCTCAAGCCCTTTAGATCGACCCCATGAAGCCCTGCATCCTGCTGATCGAAGACGACAGCGACATGTTGGACCTAGTGGCAGGCCACCTGGAGCACAGCGGGTTTGAGGTGCAACGCGCCGCCGAAGGCATCAAGGGCCAGGCCCTAGCCATGCAATACGTACCAGACCTGATCCTGCTGGATCTGATGCTGCCCAACGTTGATGGCCTGACCCTCTGCCAGCGGCTGCGCCGGGATGAGCGCACCGCCCAGATCCCGATCCTGATGCTCACGGCCCTGGGGGGCATCAAGGACAAGGTGAGCGGCTTCAATTCCGGCGCCGATGACTACCTCACCAAACCCTTCGACCTCGAGGAACTACTCATTCGGGTGAAGGCCCTGCTGCGCCGCAGCGTGCGCACCCCGGTGTCGAGCCAGCTCAACGAAATCCTCAACTACGGCTGCCTCACCCTGGTGCCCGAACGCTTTGAGGCGATTTGGTTCGAAGAGCCGGTGCGGCTCACCCACCTGGAATTTGAACTGCTGCACTGCCTATTGCAGCGCCATGGCCAGACCGTGGCCCCTTCCCTGATCCTCAAGGAGGTGTGGGGCTACGAGCCCGATGACGACATCGAAACGATCCGGGTCCATATCCGCCACCTGCGCACCAAGCTCGAACCGGATCCGCGCAAACCCCGTTTCATCAAGACGGTGTACGGCGCCGGCTACTGCCTGGAGTTACCCACGGGTCCCCAGCTCGAAACCCTCACCGACGTGGTCCACCAGGCCCGCGAAACCCGCAAACTCTTTAGCCCCACCGCCTAACGGGCCGTTGCCAGCAGGCAATCCCATGGGATTAGGGGTTGCCGCCTAGGCCTGAGAGTTCCAGCAGGGCCACTTCCCAGGCGAGCCGTGGTTGCACGTAGGAGCCCAGGTGGCTGCGCAAGGTTTCCAGGCGACGCTGCACGCCAGGCTCGGGCCGCTGGCGCCAAAGGCGCCATTGCCACCAATTCAGCAGCCAGAGCTGCTGTTCGCCATCGAGGGCCTCACAGAGGTCCCGGGCCAGGGTCAGGGCCTCGATGGGATTGCCCCCGGCCTTCGGCCCAAACCCAGACCCCCTGGCATCAATCGCGCTGCCCAGGCTCCAAAGCCGCTCGGCCAGGCCTTCTGGCAACGCTGCCCATTGCTGGCGGCACTGCAGCAGGGCCCCGGGGGAGCCGGCCGCCAGCTCCAGCAGTTCCGGCGGATCGGCGCTTGGGAGGGGCTCCTGCCCCTGCAGCACTTCGGCCACCTCGGCGGGGCTGAGGCGGCGAAAGGGGATCTGCTGGCAGCGGGAGCGAATCGTGCTGAGCAGGCGCTCTGGCGCCGCCGTCAACAGGATCAGCAGACCGCCACCGGGTTCCTCCAGGGTTTTGAGCAGGGCATTGGCGGCCCCCTCGGCCATCGCCTCCACCTTCTCGATCACCACCAGGCAGCGGGGCGATTCCAGGGGCCGCCGGCCCAGGAACTGGGCCACGCTGCGCACCTGCTCCAGGCGCAACTGGGGCGGCGCCTTACGGCTGATGCCCATCTCAAGGGCCTCCGAAGCGGGGATCAGCTGGCCCTGGTGCTGGTAGGTGGGCTCCAGCCAGAGCAGGTCGGGATGGTTGCCCTCCTCCAGGCGGCGGCGCACCGACGGCGCTCCCTTGGCGCCGGCGATCACACCCTCGAGGAAACGCCGGGCCACGAGGGAACGGCCCACCCCATCGGCTCCACAGAACAGATAGGCCGGCGCTAGGCGCTGTTGGTCCAAGGCGGCAGTTAGCAGGGCCGTGGCCGGGGCCTGGCCCACCAAACCGGCAAACAGGTCGCGGGGCTCAGCCATGCCGGTCATGCCAAGGGTCCAAAGCGCCGCACCAGCAAGACCCCGATGGCTTCAGACACCTGCTCGGGCGCCAGGCTGGCATCAAACCGGCACCAGCCCCGTTGGGCCGCCAGGGCGGTAAAGCCCGCGCAAACCCGCTCCAGGAAGGCGTCCCCGGCCGCCTCAATGCGGTCGGCCGCCCGCTCGCCGCGGCGGCGGCGGGATTCGGCCAGGGGCAGATCCAGCCAAAGGGTGAGATCGGGCTGGAGATCGGCCGTGGCGATGCGTTCCAGCTGCTCGATCAGGGCCAGGGACAGGCCCCGGCCATGCCCTGGTAGGCGGCTGTGGAGCCGCTGAAGCGATCGCTGAGCACCCAGTGGCCGGCCGCCAGGGCCGGGGCAATCCGTTGCTGCACATGCTGGGCCCGGTCGGCGGCATAGAGCAGCAGCTCGGCCGTGGGCTCCGGGGCCGCCTCAGCGGGGGCATGGAGCAACAGTTGGCGCAGGGCCTGGCCCAGGGCCGTGCCCCCCGGCTCGCGGGTCACCAGCAGTTCAGCGCCGGGGGGCAGCAGGCCACTCCGGGGCAACCACTGGGCCAGGGCATCAATTTGGGTCGTCTTGCCGCAGCCATCGATCCCCTCCAGCACCAGAAAGCGGCCCCGGGGCAAGGGGTCNCCGCTGGGATCGGCAAGGGGCGACCGGGCCNCGGCTCCAGGCGTCACGGCAGGGGCCTCCGGGGGGCTGGCCCCTGCAGCAGCAGGGCATTGAGCACCACTGTGATCGAGCTGGTGGCCATCAGCAGCGCCGCCAGGGGGGGGGAGAGCAGCACACCAAACCGGGGCAGCAGCAGCCCGGCGGCGATCGGCAACACCACCAGGTTGTATCCAAAGGCCCAGATCAGGTTTTGGCGCACCTTGGCCATGGTGCGTCGAGCAATCAGCAGGGCGTCCACCACCCCCTCCAGCCGGTCCCCTAAGACCACCAGGCCGGCGCTGTCCTGGGCGATCTGGGTGCCGGTGCCAACGGCGATGCCCAGGTCAGCCGCGGCCAGGGCCGGCGCATCGTTGATGCCATCGCCCACCATCGCCACCGGCCCCCGCTGGCGCCACTGCAACAGCCGCTCCAGCTTCTGCTGGGGCTGCAGTTCCCAGGCCACCTGATCCAGGGGCACGGCCAACTGGCGGGCCAGTTGCTCCACCGCTGGGCGCCGATCGCCGCTCAGCACCCCCAGATCCAGGCCCAGGCGGGCCAGCTCCGCCAGGCTCTCGGCGGCATCGGGCCGGGGCTGGTCCTGAACGGCCACCAAGGCGACCCGTTGGGCTCCAGGGCCAGGATCCCCTCCTGAAGCCCCATGGGCCCTAGCGCTAACGGCTAAAACCGTGGCCCCAGCCGCTTCCAGCCGGTGCAGCGGGGCCTCGATCGCCTCCTGGGCCACGATCCCCAGCTCCACCAGCCAACCGGGCCGGCCAACATGGCAGGCCCCGCCAGCCCCCAGGCCGGCAGCCAGGGGGTCCCGCAGCCGTCCCTCAACCCCCTGGCCGGCGATCGTGCGGCTGTCTGCCACCTCAAGCAGGCAAAGGTCGCGGCGCTGGGCCTCCTGCAACAGGGCAAAGGCGAGCGGATGGCGGGTGTGTTGCTCCAGGCTGGCGGCAATCTGCACCAGCCCATCAACCTCGGAGCGGGATGGGAAGCCCCCCCCAGGCGAGGCAGGTAGCACCTCCACGGCCGTGACCAGGGGCCTGCCCAGGGTGAGGGTGCCGGTTTTGTCGAACAGCACCGAGCGCAGGCTGGCCGCCATTTCGATGGCATCGCCGCCGCGGAACAGCAGGCCTGAGCGGGCCGCTAGCCCCGAGCCCACCGTGATCGCCGCCGGGGTCGCAAGGCCTAGGGCACAGGGGCAGGCCACCACCAGCACCGAAATCGCCAGCTGCAGGGCCAAAGGCAGGGGCGCCATCGCCGCGCCATGCAGGGCCCCCGCTGCCATGCCTAGCGCCTGGTGACCCCCATGGGCATGGGCAGAAGGGGCCGTCTGCAGCACCTGGGGCCAGAGCTTGGTGCCCCACTGCCACCAAAACAAAAATGTGGCCGCCGCCAAGAGCAACACAACCCCGCTGAAGCGGCCGGCGATCCGGTCGGCCAGGCCCTGGATCGGCGCCTTACGGGCCTGGGCCTCTTCCACCAGCGCAATGATGCGGGCCACGGCGCTATCCGAGCCGCTGCGTAGCACCTGCAGGGTGAGGGGCGCCTCCAGGTTGAGGCAGCCGGCCGCCAGTTCGCTGCCGGGGCCGGCCTGCAGGGGCAAGGGTTCGCCCGTGAGGCTGGACCCATCAACGGCCGAGTGGCCCTCCAGCACCAGGCCATCAACGGGCACCCGGTCGCCGGGCAGCAGCAGCACCTGATCATCGGGACGCAATCCACCCACCCGCACGGGTCTGGGCGGCCCGTCGCCAAGCAGCAACAGGGCCGTATCGGGCTGTAGGGCGGCCAGCTGCTCGAGGGCGCGGCCGGTGCGGAAGCGGGCCCGCTCCTCGATGAAGCGACCCAGCAACACAAAGCCCAGCAGCATCACGGGCTCATTGAAAAAGCATTGCCAGCCCAGGGAGGGCACCAGTAGGGCCACGGCGCTGGCCAGGTAGGCGCTGCCCATGCCCAAGCCCACCAGGGTGTCCATGCTCGGCACCCCGTTCAGGGCTCCCACCAGGCCGCGCACCAGGATCGGCCGACCCGGCAGGACCAGGGCCAGGGTCGCCACTGCGGCATGGAGGCGGATATCGGCCAGCAACGGCAAAGGCAGGTCGCCCGCCTCGCTCAGGTGGCCCAACACCGACACGACCAGCAGGCCCAGGGCCACGACGAGCCGGCGCCACTGCTGCCACCAGCCCTCCTGGCGCTGGCGTTGGGCTCGACTCAGGGGCGTGGAGGTCTGGTCGCGGCGCTTGGCCTGGAAGCCCAAGCCCGCCAGGGCCTCCACCAGGGGGCCCGAGGGATCCCCCTCCAGGGCGGGATCGAGGCCCACCCAGGCGGTGCGGGTCATCAGGTTCACACTGGCCTGGCGCACGCCCGGCTGCTCTAGGAGCCGCTGCTCCACCGCCCGTACGCAACCGCCACACTTCATCCCCTCTACCTGCAGCAGCAGCGGCGCAACGGCTTCTGCGGCTTCTGCGGCAGCGGACACGGCAGGGGGATCATTTCCCCCAGGCTAGGCAGCCGCCGCTGGGGCCAAAAGCCATCGGCGCCCATGTCCGCCGATGGCCATTTGGCCCGGAGACCGCAGGGGCAGGGGAGGATGGGGACACGCCGATCCAAATTCCAGCCGTGCCCCGCTCGCAACGCAACGACAATTTCATCGACAAGAGCTTCACGGTGATGGCCGACCTGATCGTGAAGCTGCTGCCGATCGATCCCAAGGCCAAGGAGGCCTATGTGTACTACCGCGACGGCCTCTCCGCCCAGAACGACGGCGACTACGCCGAGGCCCTCGACAACTACGAAGAGGCCCTGCGCTTGGAGGAGAACGCCGTGGACCGGGGTGAAATCTTCAAGAACATGGCGATCATCTTCATGAGCAATGGCGAGGAAGAAAAATCGCTCGACTACTACCGCCAATCACTCGCAGAAAACGCCAACTCGCCCTCCTGCCTCAACATGGGGTTGATCTATGAGAAATGGGGACGGATTGCCGCCGAAAATGGCGACCAGGATGGGGCCGATCGCTGGTTTGACCAGGCGGCGGAATTCTGGGGACGGGCCGTGCGCCTCTATCCAGGCGGCTACTTGGAGATCGAGAACTGGCTGAAATCCTCGGGCCGCAGCAACGTGGATGTTTATTTTTAATTTCTCAATTCTGAAGTCCTGATCCTGGGCCTGGAGGGGACCAAGCCAAGCGGTGCTCAAGCGCGATCGTCGGCCGGGTTGACGCCCAGGGCCAGGACCAGGGCTTCCGCCACCGTGCCGGCCTCCATGAGCTGGAGGTCGATGCCGGCCGCCATCGGCCCGAGGCCACTGCCCTTGGGCACCACGGCCCGGCGGAAGCCCAGCCGAGCCGCCTCCTGCAGGCGCAGTTCCAGCTGGCCCACGGGCCGCAGCTGGCCGCCCAGGCCCAGCTCACCCACCAGCACCGTGCCCGGCGGCAGGGTGAGATCGCGGTAGCTGGCCACCACGGCCGTGGCCACGCCCAGGTCTGCCGCCGGCTCCTCCACCTCCAGGCCGCCGGCCACGGCCAGGTAGCAGTCGAAGCGGGAGAGGGGCAGGCCCAGGTGTTTTTCCAGCACCGCCAGGATCTGGTGCAGGCGATTGGTGCCGATGCCGGTGGCCGTGCGGCGCGGGCTGGCGTAGCTGGTCGTACTCACCAGCGCTTGCAACTCCACCACCAGGGCCCGGGTGCCCTCACAGGCCACGATCGTGGCCGTGCCGGCCGAGGGCTCGTCGCTGCCGAGGAACAGCTCGCTGGGGTTGGTGACCTCGACGAGGCCCCGGTCGCGCATCTCAAATACGCCCAGCTCATGGGTGGCGCCAAAGCGATTTTTCACGGCCCGCAGCAGCCGGTGGCTGGCGAAGCGGTCGCCCTCGAAGGTGAGCACCGCATCGACCAGGTGCTCGAGCACCTTGGGGCCGGCCAGCGTGCCCTCCTTGGTCACATGGCCCACCAGCAGCAGGGCCGTGTCCTGGCGCTTGGCGATGCGGGCCAGGGCGGCGGCGCATTCGCGCACCTGGGCCACCGACCCCGGCGCACTGGCCAATTCACCGTCGTGCAGGGCCTGGATGCTGTCGATGATTGCCACCGCCGGCCGCAGGGATTCGAGCTCCTGCAGCACCAGCTCCAGGTCGGTTTCGGCCAGCAACTGCAGCTGGCTGCCAGCGCCGCCGAGCCGGCGCCAGCGCAATTTCACCTGCTGGGCCGATTCCTCGGCGCTCACATACAGGACCAAATGGCGGGCGGCCATCGCCTCGGCGCTTTGCAGCAGCAGGGTCGACTTACCGATGCCGGGATCGCCGCCCACCAGCACCAGGGAGCCGGGCACCAGGCCGCCGCCGAGCACGCGGTCGAGCTCGCCGTAACCGCTGCCCAGGCGCTGTAGGGGCCGCTCACCGACCGTGTGGATCGACTCAGATCGGCGTGGGCGCTGCAGCAGATCAGNAGCNCCGAGAGGGGCTCCGAAAGCCCCAGCCGCTGCTCCTGCAGCGGCACCGGCACTGGCCACCGGCCGGCGCCGGCGGGTGTCGCTGGCGGTGACAACTTGCTCCACCAGGCTGTTCCAGCTGCCGCAGGCTGAGCAGCGACCGAAGAACTGGCGGGTCTGGGCCCCGCAGGTCTGGCAGACGTAGAGGCTGGAACGTCCCACGGTGGTGTATGAAGATTAGTGGCCCTTAATGAACCCACGGGGCCCTCGGCCTTTTCAGTGGGTCGAACTACTCAAACCCTTTGGTACAACCGCCGCAATGACGGCTTCTCCCCCCGCCAAAGAAACGATTCTGGTCGTTGACGACGAAGCCAGCATCCGCCGCATCCTGGAAACCCGACTCTCAATGATCGGCTACCAGGTGATCACGGCCTGCGATGGCATCGAAGCCCTCGAGGCCTTTCGGCGCACCAGCCCCGACCTGGTGGTGCTCGACGTGATGATGCCGAAGCTGGATGGCTACGGCGTCTGCCAGGAGCTGCGCAAGGAATCGGACGTGCCGATCGTGATGCTCACGGCCCTCGGTGATGTGGCCGACCGCATCACCGGCCTCGAGCTGGGCGCCGACGACTACGTCGTCAAACCCTTCAGCCCCAAGGAGCTCGAAGCCCGCATCCGCTGCGTGCTGCGCCGGATCGACAAGGACCCGGCCGCCGGCATGCCCAACTCCGGCGTGATCCAGGTGAGCGACCTCAAGATCGACACCAACAAGCGCCAGGTGTACCGGGGCGACGAACGGATCCGGCTCACCGGCATGGAGTTCAGCCTGCTGGAGCTGCTGGTCGGCCGCTCCGGCGAACCCTTCAGCCGCGGCGAAATCCTCAAGGAGGTCTGGGGTTACACCCCCGAGCGCCACGTCGACACCCGGGTGGTGGATGTCCACATCTCCCGATTGCGCTCCAAACTGGAGGACGATCCTGCCAACCCCGAGCTGATTCTCACGGCCCGGGGCACGGGGTATCTGTTCCAGCGCATTATCGAAGCCCTTGCCCCCGAAGGACACTGACATCACTGGCCGCAGCCCCAAGCGTCGGCGGCCCCAGGCGATTCGCCGCCTGGTGATTTGGTATCGCCGCAATGCGGCGGTGACGAGCCTGGTGGGCACGGCCTCGGCCGCCGGCTCCGTGGCCGGGTCCATGGCCGGCTCGGTGGCGGGATCGGTGGTCTCCACCGCCGGCAATGTCGCCGGGGCCGCAGGCAATGTGGCGGGCAATGTCGCCGGCGTTGCCGGCTCGATGGCGGGCAATGTCGCCGGCGTTGCCGGCTCCGTGGCAGGCGCAGCGAGCTCGGTCGCCGGCTCGATGGCCAACTCGGTGCTCCAGCCCCTGGTTTTTGATCCCCTGCGCCGGCTGCAGCAGGGCAGCAATCCCGATGGCGAGCTCAGGATCATCGATGCCGAGCGGCTCTGGGTGGCCGTCGATGGCATGGGCGGCGACCATGCCCCCGGCCCGATCCTGGAGGGCTGCCTGCGGGCCGTGGCCCTGCTGCCGGTGCGGGTGCGCTTCGTGGCCGAAACCGCCGCCGTCGATCAGGCCGTGGCGGCCTTGGGGCTGGACGAAGAACTGGCCGCCGCCATTGGCGCCGGGCTGATTGAAGTGGTCGCTAGCGGCCCCTCGGTGGGCATGGACGAAGAGGCCACGGTGGTGCGGCGCAAGCGGGACGCCAGCATCAACCTGGCCATGGACCTGGTCAAGGCGGGGGAGGCCACGGCGGCGTACTCGGCAGGCAACTCCGGCGCCGTGATGGCCTCGGCGATCTTCCGGCTCGGCCGGCTCAAGGGNATCGACCGCCCCGCCATCGGCGCCCTTTTCCCCACCAAGGATCCCAACCAGCAGGTGTTGGTGCTCGATGTGGGCGCAAACATGGATGCCAAGCCCGCCTACCTGCACCAATTCGCCCTGCTCGGCAACATCTACAGCCGCGATGTGCTGCAGGTGCAGCAGCCCCGCATTGGCCTGCTCAACATCGGCGAGGAGGAGTGCAAGGGCAACGAGCTCTGCCTCAAGACCTATCCCCTGCTGGCGGCCGACAACCGCTTCGTATTTGCCGGCAACTGCGAAGGCCGAGACGTGCTTTCGGGCGATTTCGATGTGGTGGTGTGCGATGGCTTCACCGGCAACGTGCTGCTGAAGTTCCTCGAATCGGTGGGCAGCGTGCTGCTGGATGTGCTGCGGGCCGAACTGCCCCGGGGACGCCGGGGCAAGGTGGGCTCCGCCTTCCTGCGCAGCAACCTGGTGCGCATCAAGAAACGGCTCGACCACGCCGAACATGGCGGCGCCTTGTTACTGGGAGTCAATGGGGTCTGCGTGATCGGCCATGGCAGCAGCAAGGCCCTCTCGGTGGTGAGCGCCCTGCGGTTAGCCCATTCCGCCGCCAGCCATGGCGTNATGGACGACCTGCACAAGCTCAGTAACAGCACCGATGCGGTAGTCGCCTGTGATTGACTGACCGCGAACTGGGGTCGTTCAGGTGTCGCTCAGCCCAATGGCNGAGGCCGTCGGCATGGCCCTGGTGGGCTGCGGCAGCGGCCTGCCCGCCGTGAGCCTCAGCAACGCCCAACTGGGTGAGCGGGTCGAGACCAACGACGACTGGATCCGCAGCCGCACCGGCATCGGCGCCAGACACATCGCCGGCCCGGGCGAAACGGTTACCAGCCTGGCCAGCGAGGCCGGCCGCCAGGCCCTTGCCCATGCCGGCTGGCACGCCAGCGACCTAGACCTGATCCTGCTGGCCACCTCCAGCCCCGACGACCTCTTCGGCACCGCCCCGCGGGTGCAGGGGGTCCTGGGGGCTAGCAACGCCGTGGCCTTCGACATCACGGCCGCCTGCAGCGGCTTCCTGTTTGCCCTGATCACCGCCAGCCAGTACATCCGCAGCGGCAGCGTGCGCCGCGCCCTAGTGATCGGCGCCGACCAGCTCAGCCGCTGGGTGGACTGGGACGATCGCCGCACCTGCGTGCTGTTCGGCGATGGCGCCGCCGCCGTGGCGGTGGAAGCCTGCCCCGGGGCCAACAACGGCCTGCTGGGCTTCCGCATGCGCTCCGATGGCAGCCGCAACGGCTGCCTCACCCTGGCCCAAAGCGAGGAGCACACCAGCGTGGTGGCCGGCAGCCAGGCCCAGCGGGGCGGCTTCGAACCGATCCAGATGAATGGCCAGGAGGTTTATAAATTCGCGGTGCGCGAGGTGCCGGCGATCCTCAAGGACCTGCTCGATGGCACCGGCACCAGTGCCGATCAACTCGACTGGCTGCTGCTCCATCAGGCCAACCAGCGGATCCTCGATGCGGTGGCCGAACGCTTCGCCATTCCCAGCGAGCGGGTGCTCAGCAACCTGGCCCGCTATGGCAACACCTCCGCCGCCACGATCCCGCTGATGCTCAACGAGGCCGTGCGCGATGGCCGGGTTCAGCCGGGTCACCTGATCGCCAGCAGCGGTTTCGGCGCCGGCCTGAGTTGGGGCGCGGCCCTGCTGCGCTGGGGCGGTCCCCAGACCACCGGAGCCAGCGGGGCGCCAACAGCCGCGCCGTAGTCTCCAGCCCACAAAAGTGCAAGCGCCACCATGGGGATCGCCTGGGTGTTTCCGGGTCAGGGTTCACAGAAACTCGGCATGGCAGCGGCCGTGCTCGATCTGCCTGACGCCCGCCAGCGTTTTGCCCTCGCCTCCGAGCTGCTGGGCCGCGACCTGCTGGCGATCTGCGCCGGCGAAGGGCTCGACGCCATCGCCGCACCCACGGACCTCAACGACACCCGCAACACCCAGCCAGCCCTGTTCGTGATCGAGAGCCTGCTGGTGGATGGCCTGCGCCAGCAGGGCCGTAGCGCCGACCTGGTGGCCGGCCACAGCCTGGGGGAACTGGTGGCCCTCTATGCAGCTGGCGTCTTCGACTTCGAAACGGGACTCGCCCTAATGCACCGGCGCAGCACCCTGATGGCCGCCGCCGGCGGCGGTGCCATGACCGCGGTGATGGGCTTCGATCGCGGCGAGCTGGATGCCCTGGTTGCGGCCACCGAAGACGTGGTGATCGCCAACGACAACAGCAGCGCCCAGGTGGTGCTCTCCGGTAGTCCCGAAGCCGTGGCCAGCGTCAGCGCCCAGCTGACCTGCAAGCGGGCGATCCCCCTGGCCGTGTCGGGGGCCTTCCATTCGCCCTCCATGGCCGGGGCCGCCGCCGCCTTCGCCCAGGAGCTGGAACCCCTGCCCTTTGCCGATGCCACGATCCCGGTCTTGAGCAACACCGACCCCACCCCCGAAACCAGCGGTGAACGCCT
>JGI25920J50251_10000710_pt1 | contig 11666 bp, 9 predicted proteins | sample LauGreBMM110DCMD_2_FD_50251 | JGI IMG/M metagenome (IMG submission 50251) | reverse complement strand
CCTAATATTTACCTTATAATTCATATTTATCAAATGTACAGTACAATTTTAAGGCTTTATTTTTTCTTTTGATTAGTGGCATAAAGCTAATTTAAAAGGTAATTACCTAAAATCTTTTTTGTCTAAACCATATCTATATCGTTGTATACTAACACTTTTTTACTTATTTTATAGTCCTGCAACTAATTTTTACAATATACTATCTTGATAATACCTTTTAAATTAAAAAAAAATGACATGTCATTCAATCTTTTAGATGCAGCAAAAGGCCTTTTCACGAGTGACTTAGTAGGAAAAGTAAGTGCTTTTTTAGGCGAAAGCGAAAGCATTATCTCAAAGTAGAGCAAATAAAGTAAAAGTAGATATTATTGTTAATGGTGCTAAAGCAGATCAAATTATTGAGGCTATAGGTTACATTTCAGCATTTGCAAAAGCTGCAACTACCGATAAAGTAGGTATGCCAAGAGATAGAAAAGTAGCTTATAAAGTATCGATGCAATAAGTTTAAATACAATTTTTTAAATTGAAAATGCCCCGAAATTTTTTGGGGCATTTTGTTTTTAGTAACTGTAAATCGGCAAACTGTTTAAAGGTTTGTAACCCTTATAAAAAATAACTAATTTTACAACATGGCTAACCCCAATTTAAATAACGATAAAGAAAATTTAACTGCAGCCGATGCTGCTTTTGAAAATAATATACGCCCTGCTGCTATCGATGATTTTAGCGGTCAGCTACAAATTATTGAAAANATTACCATTTTTATAAAAGCGGCTAAACTACGAGGAGAGGCACTTGATCATATTTTATTTCACGGCCCACCGGGNTTGGGTAAAACTACATTAAGCAGAATTGTAGCCAACGAACTTGGTGTAAACATAAAAGAAACGAGTGGCCCAGTAATTGAAAAGCCCGGCGACCTTGCAGGCCTGCTTACTAACTTAGAAGCTAACGATGTATTGTTTATTGATGAAATACATAGGTTAAGTACAGTGGTAGAAGAATATTTATATGCTGCCATGGAAGATTACCGTATTGATATAATGATTGATAGTGGCCCCAATGCAAGAAGTGTACAATTAAATTTAAATCCGTTTACCTTAATTGGTGCAACTACTCGTAGTGGTTTATTAACTGCACCCTTACTTAGCAGGTTTGGTATAAAAAGCCGTTTAGAATATTACGATGCTGTAACCCTTAAAAATATTTTATTGCGTAGTGCAAAAATATTAGGCACAAAAATTACTAGCGATGCTGCTGCCGAAATTGCTAGCCGTAGCCGAGGTACGCCACGTATTGCTAATGGCTTATTGCGTAGGGTAAGAGATTTTGCACAAGTAATTGGCAATGGCGTTATTGATATGGGGATTACCCAGCACTCTTTAAATGCATTAAACGTAGATGCTTACGGGTTAGACGAAATGGATAACCGAATCTTAACTGCAATTATAGATAAGTTTAAAGGTGGCCCGGTTGGTATTACAACTATTGCNACAGCGGTAGGCGAGGAAACGGGNACATTGGAAGAAGTGTATGAACCCTTTTTAATACAAGAAGGTTTTATAATGCGTACACCAAGAGGAAGAGAAGTAACTGAAAAGGCTTACAAGCATTTAGGAAAAATGCCACACAAAGGTGGTGCTGGCAATACATTGTTTAGTTAGATAATTAAAACGTTCTTATAAAATAAAAAGGCTGCTCAATGTTGAACAGCCTTTTTGTATAAATTAAATTTTTGTTATGGCGATACCAACCTAAATCCGTTACCATGAATATTCACAATTTCTATATCGCTATCTTCTTTTAAATATTTGCGTAGCTTGGCAATGTACACATCCATACTTCTGCCATTAAAATACGTATCGCTACCCCAAATTTTCTTTAACGCTATTTCTCTGCTAAGCAAATCATTTTTGTATTCGCTAAGCATTTTAAGTAACTCATTTTCTTTTGGAGAGAGTACTTCTACTTTACCATCAATCGTTAATTCTCTTAACCTTGGGTTAAAATGATAGTTACCTAAATCAAATTCTGCATTTACTTCTTCCCTATGCATTTCTTCGTTGCGTTTTAATATTGCTTTTATTTTAAGCAACAAAACTTCGCTGTCAAAGGGTTTTGTTATATAATCATCGGCACCTAATTTGTAACCTTGTATTATATCGTCTTTCATTGTTTTTGCACTCAGGAAAAACAAGGGCACATCAGGGTTAATATCTCTTATTTCTTCAGCTAAAGTAAATCCATCCATATTGGGCATCATTACATCTAACAAACAAATATCAAACTTCTCTCGTTGAAAAGCGGCTAAGCCAAGGCGGCCGTCTCTTTCTAAAACAACTTCATAATCGTTTAGCTCTAAATAGTTTTTAAGTACCATACCAAGATTAGTATCATCTTCGCAAAGTAGTATTTGGGGTTTTGTTGCTTCCATTGTTTTGCTGGTTTTATACAAATAAAATTAATTCATATTAGTTATAGCGAATATAGTGCCTAATTTTTTGTTAAAGATAAATAAAGTCATTGGTCAATTAGTCCTTGGTTTAACAGAAGGTAAAAATGTTTAATTTTTTATACCAATACTTTTGATGTAAGCATTTAATAGTTTGTGACATAAACTAATTTTGATAAAAGTAAATTAAACTCTTCTTCAGTCATTAATTTTCTTATTTTAGCTTTTATACAGGCAGTTTTTGTTTCAAATAAAGAACCTCTTGAATACCAACAAACTTTTTATTTTCTTTATAGTCCAATCGTTAAAAGATTTTCCAGAAATGTTAGAGAAAAGACCTCTAGTTTGTTTTACTGATACTGATAAAAAGTTGGTTGTATTGGGTGCCTTAGGCTTGGGTGGAAGAACTACAAGTAGAAAGAGCAAGAGTTGGGTTTAGCTAAAACATAAAGATTATAGTAAAGTGACCGTTACCCATTGGTACGTTGTATTTTTGTACTATGAACAAAATGCAAAAAATATTCACACATCGCTTTGGTCCTTTGATAGTGTTGGCTATCATTGTTTGCGCTTTAAATTTTATTATACGACTTACTTTGCTAATTAAAAGCTGGGCAGATGTTGAGCTTAGTCTTTTATCTTTTTTAGGGATTTTTATTGTTGGGTTATTTTACGATTTAGTGGTATGGAGTTTTTTTGCTATTCCCGTTGCTTTCTATTGCTGGCTAATGAAAGATAGTTGGTATAAAAAAAAATGGGGCCTTATTCCTTTATTCATCCTCTTTTCTATTCTTATACTTATATTAGTTTTTAGTGCCGGCGGCGAAATTGTTTTTTGGGATGAGTTTAATGTGCGGTACAATTTTATAGCAGTTGATTATTTAATTTATACAACTGAAGTTATCAATAATATTATTGAATCGTACAATACGCCGTTGATTATTGGCTCAGTTTTGCTGGTTGTATTTTTTGTCGTTTTTTTAATAAGGAAAAAAATTGTCCTTTCTCAACAACAATCGTATCGATTTAAAAAAAGAACGATAGCTTTTTTTATATTTATGCTTTTGCCAACGGCAGGCTATTTTTTGGTAAACAATTGGTACAAAAACTTCAGCCAAAATAATTATGTAAATGAATTAGCCGGAAATGGTATTTACGAATTTGGCAGTGCATTTTGGAATAATGAAATTGATTTCAATCGTTTTTATGCCACCAGAAACGATACAGCAAATTTTACTATTCTGCGTAAAATGACACAAACAACAAATAGTACGTTAGGAAATGATTTGTTAAGNGTAGATAGAGAAATTAAAAATGATAGCCCTGCAAAAAAATGGAATGTTGTTTATATTAGTGTAGAAAGCCTAAGTGGNGAATACTTAAAACATTTTGGTAGTACTCAAAATATTACTCCTTTTTTNGATTCTTTAATACCCTATAGTCTATTTTTTGAAAATTTTTATGCATCGGGTACACGTACGGTTAGAGGCTTAGAAGCCTTNTCCCTNGCTATTCCTCCAACACCAGGCCAATCCATAGTGCGAAGAAAAGATAATGGCGATATGTTTACCATTGGTAATGTGTTAAAACCCAAAGGNTACGATGTACGCTATATTTATGGCGGCAATGCTTTTTTTGATAATATGGGAAAATACTTTGGAGGCAATGGTTATCAAGTATTGGATAAAAGAGATATTCCAGAAAATTTAGTTAATCATACTACTGCTTGGGGGGTAGATGATGAGGCTAGTTTTAATTTTACCTTACAACAATGCGATAAAAGCTATAACGAGGGTAACTTGTTTTTTAATCATATAATGACGGTAAGTAACCATAGGCCATATACTTATCCAGATGGGCGTATTGATATACCATCGTCAAAACAAGATTTTACTGGGGGTGTAAAATATACTGATTTTGCTATCAATGATTTTATAAAAAAAGCACAAAAAAAACCTTGGTTTAACAACACCATATTTGTAATCGTTTCGGACCATTGCAGCCGGAGTGCTGGTAAAACCGATTTGCCTGTTAATCGTTATCATATACCTTGCTTACTTTATGCCCCACAATTAATAAAGCCATCCATCGAAAAGAGATTAGTAAGTCAAATAGATTTAGCACCAACTGTTTTGGGGTTCTTAAATCAAAGTTATACAAGCCGTTTTTTAGGCTCCGACGTTTTTAAAAGAGATACATTAAATGATCGAATTTTTATAAGCACCTACCAAGATATGGGGTATATCCGCAATAATAAATTAGTTATTTTATCGCCCAGGGCAAGGGTAGAAATGTATAGCTTTGATTATGTTTCAGGNGTAAATACTCCAATTCCGTTAGACAAAAGTCTCGTAAATGAGGCAATTTCATGGTATCAAGGGGCATCTTTTTTATATAAAGAAAAAAAATATAAAAATAAATAAATNGATAAGATTTTCATAAATACCAATGCATTAGAATGTTATTAAACTTTAATGACTTCCTACTACACTNCTTTTTTTATTTTTAAAATTATTTCGAAAAAATCTTGTTGAATAGTAAATTCCACAATATATTTACTATGGTTTTTCATAGGATATTGGATTTTAAAGCGGGACTAGATTTTTATCTTGGTCCCTTTTTTATTTTAAGGAACTGAAATATCGCCTTGGTTACTAATTGTTAGTTGTTCTTCTTTCTGTAAAAATCGCAGTACTTTCCATAGCTGATTTTTTTTATATATAGGTAGAAGCATTCGTATATTTTTTATAGTTACCGATGTTGTTTTGGCTAAGCTCAATAACTCCCTAGTAATTTTTTCAACATCTTCAGGGGAAAGTTCGTCAGCATTTGTATTAATACAATTATCGCAGATTTGGCAATTCGTTATTAAAGTATCATTAAAATATCGTCCAATTAATTTACTACGGCAGTCAATAGTATTTTCGATGTAATTAAGAATTGCTGCAACTCTATTTTCATAGTTTGTTTTTCGGATAAAATAATCAACTAAGTTTAATTTAAAACTATCATTGTACATTCTATTTTGTACTAAATAAATTTGTGGTTTATCTTTTTGTGGGGTGTAAACAATAAGTCTGTTTTGGTGTAGATGTACTAATTGTTTTTTAACCGTACTTACATCCACCTTAATAAACTTAGCTAATTGAGTTTCGTAAATAATTGAAGGAAAATCAAAAATACCTTCATACGAACGTAATAGCCCTTTAATAAGTGGTTCAAAAATTGGGTTGATTTTTTCAAAATCTTCTAATGAGTTTTTATCTGTAGCAAAAACTAGGGTAGATGGTTTAAAAAATGTTTCAGGACAGCTTAATACATTTTCTTGTTCTAAAATTTTTATGCAATAGGTAGCAGTAAGTATATCAATTTTAAAGGAGGCTGAAAAAGTGGATAAATCAAAATCAAAACTTTGCCCCTCGCCAATGCCCGAGGGTACTTGCAAATGGTTCATTAAATGNATGTATACATTTTTTACCGTATCCTCATCAGGAAATTTAATAGTGGGTTGCTCTAGTAAAGTAGTTATTTCTTTATCGTTATATAATAAAACTGCATAAGCTCTTTTACCATCTCTACCACACCTACCAGCTTCTTGATAATAATTTTCTAAACAATCAGGTACATCATAATGTACAACTACTCTTACATCTGGCTTATCTATACCCATACCAAAAGCATTGGTACAACAAATAATTCTTATTTTATTTTTTATCCAGTTTTCTTGCTTTGTATTTCTTTCATCATTACTTAAGCCAGCATGATAAAAATCGGCATTAAGGGCATGTAGTTTTAATAAATCGGCAATTTCTTTAGTATGCTTACGGCTTTTACAATATACTATTCCACTACCCGATACATTTTTTAAAATGGCTAATAATTTTGTTTGTTTACTAGCCACATTAAAAACGCTATACGATAAATTTGGTCGGGCAAAAGATTGTTGAAAGCTTTGAGCAGCGTTAGTAAATAATAATTTTTCGCAAATATCTTCTTGAACATTTTTTGTAGCAGATGCTGTTAGTGCTAATACAGGTACTGTGGGTATTTGCTCTCTAATTTTTGCTATGTTTAAATAAGCTGGCCTAAAATCATAACCCCATTGCGATATGCAATGAGCTTCATCTACTGCAATTAAATTAATATTTAATGCAGGTAAATACTCTAAAAATAAGGCTGTTTCTAACCGCTCAGGACTTACGTATAAAAATTTATAATTACCATATGCAGCATTTTGCAATGTTTTTTTTATTTCTAAAAAAGGCATGCTACTATAAATGGCTAACGCATTTATTCCTTTATTTTTTAAATTTTCTACTTGGTCTTTTATTAAAGCAATTAAGGGACTAATAACTAAACAAATGCCATCTTTAGCTAATGTAGGTACTTGAAAACAAATAGATTTTCCACCGCCAGTAGGTAAAAGTGCTAACACATCCTTTCCTTCTAACACCGCTGTAATAATTTCGGCCTGAAGAGGACGAAAAGTATCATACCCCCAATATTCTTTTACTATGGAATGAATTGATGACAATTGATTTATTTGTAATGAAGTTAATAAACCTTTTTCACAAACAGTCGGATAGAATTTAACGCTAATACCACATCACTCAATGCCATTGTTAATGCACTAAACGTTGGTGTTAAAAAACCAAAAGCTGCAACAGGGATGGCAACAATATTATAAAAAAATGCCCAAAATAAATTTTGTTTTATGGTAATATAGGTATGCTTACCTAAGCCCAATGCTTGTGGTAAATTTTTTAATCCATGATGTAACAAAATAACATCGGCACTTTGCATAGCAATTTTCGAAGCACTACTTAAAGAAATACCTAACGTAGCTTTTGCCAAGGCTGGCGCATCGTTAATACCATCTCCAATCATAGCAGTAGGCGTACTTGCCGAAAGTTGAGAAATTTTTTCTAATTTTTGCTCTGGAGTTTGCTCGGCAATTACTTCACTAATGTTTAATTCTTTTGCAACAATTGCACAATTTTCATATCTATCACCACTTAATAAAATAGATTTTATATTTTTTACTTTTAACCAATTCATTACCAATTTTGCTTCAGCTCTTATTTCATCTGCAACATCTATCCAACCAATTAATGTATCATTTTTAGTTATAAAAATATTGTGGTTAAAATCGATAGACTTGTCTGTTAAAATTTTGTAACTCCCAGCCCCAAAAATATTTCCCTCTATATCAGTTGCTTTAATTCCTAGGCCTTTTATTTCATCAATCGTTTTCCATATAAATACATCATTCGTTTTCCATTGATTAAGTATTGCAGTTGCAACAGGGTGGTTACTAAATTTTTCTAATGAGTAAACTATTTTTTTAAATTCACTTTCATCTATTGTTGTGCTAAAATTTGTAATGGTAAAATGCCCTGTGGTTAGTGTACCTGTTTTGTCAAATACTACTTGCTCAATATTTTTAAATGTTTCCAACGCACTTGCGTTTTTATACAAAATACCATTTTTTGCCCCTCTACCCAGCCCAACTGCAATTGCTGCAGGTGTTGCTAAACCCATTGCACATGGGCAGCTAATAACCAATACTGCAATAGCCCTCATTAAAGCATTGCCGTTACTAATGTCAAAGGCAAAATAATTTATTAAAAAAGTAAGTACCGCAATGCCAATTACAGCAGGCACAAAAATGGCACTAATTTTATCTGCCATTTTTTGCATGGGTGGTTTTTCGCCCTGTGCTTGTTTTACCATATTTACAATGCCTGCCAAAACCGTATCATTACCTACCGCAGTTACTTGTGCTTTTACTGTGCCACTTTCTAAAAAACTACCACCAATTAAACTATCTTTTTTAGTTTTATAAATGGGTACACTTTCGCCACTAATTATTGCTTCGCTTACACTACATTCTCCCCATAAAATTTTACAATCAATAGGAACTTGTTCTCCATTTTTTAGTAAGATCAAATCCCCAACTTTTAGTTTTGTATTTTCAATAGGAAAAATTTGCTCTTGATGTTTATCGTCAAACGCAATCATATTAGCTATTACTTTTTGCGATTTGGCTAAATGGTTAACTGCTTTTTGTGTAGATTGAATAGCCGCATCTTCTAAATAATTTCCTAAAAAAACTAAGGTTACTATAGAGGCGGCCGTTTCAAAAAACATATAATCCATGCTCTGTAAAAAAAACATGCCGTAAAAGCTGTAAACAAATGCAGCTAAAGAGCCTAGCGTTACCAATACATCCATATTAGGCATACCATTAGCAATACTTTTAATAGCACTCTTACCAAAATAAAGTATTCCAACTATAAAAGGGGGNAAGCATAAGCCAAGCTGTATGTACGGATTCATTAGCCAATGAATATGCCACCATTTATCAAACATGTGTAGCANTAAAATGGCGGTAAAGGGCAAACAAAATAAAAAGCGACTTTTGTTTGTTTTTAAAAATCCACGGTTGTTTTGCTCATGTTTAGTATTGTTGGTGTCATTTGCATCATTTACGNAATAGCCTAAANTTTTTATACCTTGTTTTATTTTTTTTTCATCAATTTGCTCCACTGTAGTAAAATGTACATCGCCACTTAAAGGGTTTACCTTAACGTTTTGTAAGCCTTGTTTTTTTAAGTAATTGGTTACAGATNATGCACAGTTTGTGCAATGCATACCCTCTACTCTCCAGTCTATATTGTTACTCATTTCTTTTTTATTACACTAATTTTTACGAATTACACGAATTAAAAAAATTAGTGTAATTAGNCTAATTGTTGTTACAAAGCTACTTTTAAAAAAAATATCAACTTTACCAATTCGGCAAAATATCTTTGCAACATGGAGGTAATTTTTTCTTTACAAGAAATAAACGAAGCTGCATTAAAGGTAGTAGAGCAATTAGGTAATANTAAAGTCATTGCCTTACATGGCGAAATGGGTGCTGGCAAAACTACTTTTACCAATGCTTTTTGCAAGGCATTGGGGGTTATAGATGTGGTAAGTAGCCCTACTTTNTCTATAATAAATGTGTATGAAACAAAAAACGACAANACTATTTATCATTTAGATTTATATAGATTAAAGAATGAAGAAGAAGCCATTAATGCTGGGGTAGAGGATTGCTTATATAGCGGTAATATTTGTTTGGTAGAATGGCCGGATAAGCTGCCCACTATTTTCCCCGAAGAAACACTACATATAAATTTTGAACTAATAGATGACACAAAAAGAAGAATAAGCTACTAACATTTTTCATTTTTCATTTTTAATTGTTACTTTACAATATGGCAACACAAAAACCATTTGTATCTCCTTCTTTTACCTACGAAACATTAGAAGAAACGTTGGATATAAAACCAAAAGGGGCAGAATTATTTATTGGGATACCCAAAGAAAGTTCGTTTAACGAAAACAGAATTGCCCTTACACCCGAAGCCGTTGGGGTATTAGTTGCTAATGGGCACAGGGTTATTATAGAAACAAAAGCTGGTGATGGGGCAAGCTATACCGATAACAATTATAGCGAAGCAGGTGCAAAAATAACCTACCATAAAAAAGAAGTTTTTGAATGTGATATAATTGTAAAAAGTGCACCCGTTAGCGAAGAAGAGTGTGATTTACTAAAACCTAATCAAACCATTATTTCTCCTATACATTTNGCCGTAATGAAAAGAGAAATTTTGCAGAAGATGATGGAGAAAAAAATTACTGCACTTAGCTTTGAAAATTTAAAAGATGATACAGGGCATAACCCCATTGTACGCAGCATGAGTGAAATTGCAGGNAGTGCAGTAATGCTTATTGCCGGGCAATATTTAAGTAATGCAAACAATGGNAAGGGTGTTTTGGTTGGAGGAATAAGTGGAATACCGCCAACAAAAGTTATTATTATTGGTGCNGGTATTGTTGGCGAATATGCTGCCAGAACAGCGTTGGCTATGGGAGCAAGTGTAAAAATATTTGATAACGATATTTACAGATTAAAACGTTTGCAAAATAATATTGGTGGAAGATTATGGACGAGTGTAATTGAACCCAAAATTTTAGCCAAGCAACTAAAAACTTGCGATGTTGCTGTTGGTGCGTTAAGTGGTGATGGGGGTAGAACACCGATTGTTGTTAGCGAAGAAATGGTAAGCCAAATGAGAGCCGGAAGTGTAATTGTAGATGTAAGTATTGACCGTGGTGGCTGCTTTGAAACCAGTGATGTTACCAGCCACGAAANACCTGTGTTTACAAAATATGATGTAATACATTATTGTGTACCCAATATACCTAGTGGCTTTGCCCGAACTGCCAGCCAAGCTATTAGCAATGTATTGATGCCGCTTATGCTAGAAACTGCCCATGATGGGGGAATAGATAAAACCATTTGGCATAAAATAAATATACGTAGTGGTATTTATTTATTTAAAGGTAGCCTTACCAATTTTCATTTAAGTGAGCGGTTTGATTTGAAATTTACGGATTTAAATTTGTTGATTGCTAGTAGGAGGTAGGTTATTTGTACCTTCCCATCTCTAACACCTCTTCACAAAAACTATACTCTTGCTTATCATTACTACACACAATTACTAATTTATTGGTGGTGTAATTTTTTATAAGTTGATGATAAAGTGCAATACCATCTTCATCTAAATTGGTAGTTGGTTCGTCCAATAATAAAATAGGGGTCTTGCTAAAAAAGGCTAAGGCAAGTTTTAAGCGTTGTTTCATTCCACTGCTGTAGTAGCGTATTTGCTTGTTTGCAGAAGCCTGTAGGTTTACGATTTGTAAAATTTCGGCTGCTGGTAAAATAAGTTGTTTAAAGGTAGAATGAAAACTAAGCATTTCTAAAGCTGTCATTTCCTCAATCAATTCTAAATAAGGGGTGGCAATAGAAATGTGTTGGTAATGCTGTTCGTTGGGTAATAATTGCCCATTATGCATTTCAACACTTCCTTCATTATGCATTAGCGAACCTGCAATTACTTGTAATAAGGTAGATTTACCCGAACCATTTGAACCGGTGATAGCATACTTTTTNCCAACAATAAATTCATACTCAATATGCCGAAAAATCCATTCTCGGTTATAGCGTTTGCCTAAATTTTGTAAAGTGATTTTCATTTGGTCAATAAGTAATTAGTCAGCTTTGTTTGGGTTTTACTCATCGTCCATACTTCCCTTTGTAAATCTTTTAATAATTCCTCTTCCGCTTTCTCTTATAAAAGTTACAATTTCATCTCGTTCG
>JGI25920J50251_10000708_pt1 | contig 11677 bp, 18 predicted proteins | sample LauGreBMM110DCMD_2_FD_50251 | JGI IMG/M metagenome (IMG submission 50251) | reverse complement strand
ATAGCCGCGTTGATCGCAATGATCAGCAGGCAACGAAAAGCCATCCGCAAGGGTGGCTTTTTTGTTGGGCTTTTGCTTGGGTGAGGGGATTGGTTTGGGACTGGTTGGTGTTAGGAGATATCGCCTCTTCGCACTGCTCCTAAAGGTGTCACACGCCAGCTCCTGGGCTGGGGTGCGGCAGGGTAAGGTTCAAACCTTATTTCTTGTTTTATTCAGCACGATTGGCCAGTCTCCCCCAGAGCAGGCGCAGGCGGTTTAAGGCAGTGGCGCGTTCGACCTGGCGGGCCTATCGCCTCTGGGATCAGCAGGATTGCGTAGATCTCAGTGCTGCCTTTGCGTATCACAGCCTCCAGTCCCTCTTCCCGATCCTGCTGATTGCCCTGGCTGTGGCCAGCCGCATTCTGGGCCGCGATGATGGTATTACTGACAGCATCATTGATTGGGCCGCCAGTATCTTTCCCGAGAATGTGTTGCCCGTAATTCGCAATACTTTGATGCGTTTTTATCGCCAGGGGTACGGGGCTGGATTGATTGGTATTCTCTCGCTGTTGGTAACCTCAAGCAACGCCTATCTGAGCTTGCGGCGTGGTGCTGACCGCCTGTGGGGCTTCCGTTCCCAGCTCCAACCCCAGTCTTGGCAATGGCTTGTGCTTCGTTTCCTGCGATCCCGCGCTGAGGCCTTTGGCCTGGTTGCCCTGCTTGGGTTGTTCGTGGTGTTCGGCCAATTGGCCACCAGTTTGAGGGTGTTCGCCCGTGACTCTTGGCAGGTGACGCTGGCCTCGTTGTTACCGACACCGTTGCATCAGCTGCTGCCCTTTCCCATCGTGGCCAATCTGGGATTGTCCCTGTTGTTGAGTTCTTGTGTGGCCCTGGCCCTGTTGCGCCTGTTGCCCTCAAGGCGGGTTCCCCTGGCCCCCCTGGTGCCTGCCGCCCTTTTAGTCGGCCTGGCCCTCACCAGTTTGAACCTGGTGCTTGGCAGCAGCTTGATTCCCCTAGGTGCCCGTTTCCAGGCCTACGGAGTCATCGGCGCGGTGCTGTTGTTGACCCTGTGGGTCTGGATTCTTGCCCTTATCTTTTATTACGGTATCGCCCTCTCAGTGGTCCTGGCCCGTCCGGTTGGCTTCGCTATGGCGCCTGACGTTGGGGAGCTTTTGGCTGGGGGGCGATCCACACCCAGTCAAGGCCCGGACTGATCCGGCCGGGGGAGAGGATGGACCTCACGTTCCCATCGCCCGTGGCTAGCTGATGTCCCGTCCGCTCCCTTGGCTCTGGATTGTCCTGGCTGGCGTGCTGCTGCTGGCGCCTGGCTTAGTGGGCCGCCTGTTTGTGGATGTGCTGGAGGGGATCACCCTGCTGGTGGTGGTAGTGCCCCTGGTGCTAGCCGGTGGCGGTGTGATCGGTTGGTGGTGGTTGCGGCGCAACCAGGTCACCTGTAGCGCTTGTGGCACCCCCAGCCTCGGCCAAAGCCAATGCCCAGCCTGTGGGTCCCCTCTGCAGAGCCGCCAGGNTCCGGAAGGGGTGTCGCTTGGGGTGGATGCCAGTGACGTGACGATTGACGTGGTCGCCCAATCGGTGGANGAAGGTGGAAAACCCTAGGAGTTTTGCGTTATCTGGATTGGACGTTGTGACTGTATTGCTGGCTTACGGTATTACTGGCTGACTCTATTACTGGCCGACTCTATTGCCGTGATGGTTTTGTTGAGTTGGTTCTGATGTTGATCAAGCCTATATGCGCGGGCGCTTAAAACTGCGTTTGTGCTTCTCCTTGCTCTTTTAAGAGTTCCTGCAACCGCCGTTCCCTTAGAAAGAGAAATAGGGGCGCCCCGCAGGCAAAGGCCAGCCCGAAGCTAGCTAGCAGGGCGACCCAAAAGTATTTTATCTGCAGTCTTTTCGCTTCCACCACCATCCAGATCGTGAAGGCCGTGGCGCCGATCAGGAGATCGCGGGAGAGGGATTGGGCCGCCGGATTAGCATTCGCTTGGGCAATGAAGCGAGCCAAATCAAAGGCGCCGCCGCTCTCACGGATGAAGTCGAGGTTGGCCAGCCAGGGCAGGATCGCCCCGGCCACGGCCAGACCTAGGTAGAGCCAAGCAAGCCAGGGGCTGGGTCTGCTGGACAGGGGGATGGTCATGGTTTGGTGGGCTTGGGAAGCTGGGCTGCCTTGATCCCATTCGATCACGTCCTGTTCCACCTCGGCGAGCACGGCCTCACAGCGCTCCAGGTAGGTCAGGGCCCGCCGGTAGTGGCCCGCCATCGCTTCCACTTCCAGGTCGGCCGCTTGCAATTGGCCGAGGGAGAGTTCCAGGGCCGTTCGCGCCTCCTGAAAACTGAGTTGGGCTACGTCGGCTTGCCATTCCCGCTCCTCAACGCTCTGTTGATCCTGATCAGGCAGCATTCCAGGGGCCTGGTTTTCAGGAGGGCGGCTGCTTTTGCGCGGGGGTGACATGGGTGACCTGGGCTTGGAGTCGGCCATCGGCGAGCTCCACCAGGAAGGGATCGCCACGTCCAATCTGCTTGATCGAGCGCAGGAGCTGGCCGCTGGGTGACCGCACCAGCGCAAAGCCGCGTCTGAGCAGCCGCTGGGGCGAGAGGGCTTCAAGCAGCTCACGCCGTTGCTGGAGCCCCTGGCGCTGGAGGGCCAACAGCCGGCTGGGGCGGATGAGCTCTAGTTGGGCCTTCAAACTGGTGAGTTGCTGCCGTTTGGCTTGCAAGCCGAAGCTGAGGGCCTGGCCCAGTTGGCTTCGGCTTTGATTCAGCCGTTGCAGCACCGTTAACCGATCGGGCAACAGGGCCACAATCGCGGCGGTAGGGGTGGCGGCCCGGTAATCGGCCACTAGATCGGCAATGGTGGTGTCGTCCTCGTGCCCTAGCCCGGTGACGACGGGCACCGGGCTTGCTCCCAGCAGGCGGGCTAGGGCTTCGCCATCAAAGACGGCCAGGTCTTCACGGCTGCCGCCGCCGCGGGCCAGCACAATCGCTTCGATTCCGAGCCCATCGGCCCGCTCGATCACCTGGGCCAGGAGCCGGCAGATCTCCGCTTCCACCTGGCCTTGCACCGGGATGGCCACCTGGTAGAGGCGCGTGTTGGGCCAGCGTTCGCCGGCGGTGCGCAGCATGTCGGCTAGGGCGGAACTGGGCACGCTGGTGAGCAGGGCGATCGCCGCCGGGAAGGGCGGCAAGGTGCGTTTGCGCTCGGCTGCTAATAGGCCCTCAGGCTCGAGGATTTGGCGTACCCGCTCGAACTGGCGCAGCACGGTGCTGAGGCTGGGGCGCAGGTCCAACACCTGGACAGACAAGGTGGCCCGGGCTGCCCAGAAATTGAGCTTCCCCACCACGACGACGCCATCGCCTTCGGCGGGTTGGTGGCTGAGTTTGGCCAACTGGGAGGCCCAGATCACCGCCGAAATGGTCGCCTCCCCATCCACCAGGCTGAGCCAGAGGTGGCCCTTCTTCAGTTGGGGCCGGGAGATTGTGGCATCTATCAGGAACCTGGGGGCGAAGCCACGCTCCAGCAGGCTGCCGATCGCCTGGTTGAGTTGGGCGACGCTGTAGCGGGGCAGGCCATTGGCCTCAGCCATGGGCGTCACTCGTGCAGGGTCCTGTACCCAAAGCCCCAGTAGATCGCCATGGCGCTCGCCACAACCACCACCAGTTTGCCGAGGGGATGGTGGAAGCCAATCAGGCCAATGGCGCTAATCACCACGGCGATGCTGATTTGACGGGCGCCGTCACGGCGGTTCTTGGCGATGGGGCGTGCCAAGGCAGCTCCGGGACTATGGGGCTTCTTCAGTCTGGCCGATGCCGGCCTAACGGGACTGGCTGGGCATCAACCCAGGCCGATCACGACGCCAAGCATGGCCAGGCGGCCATCCCAAATCTCGGCAAAGGCCACAAAGCCAAAACGGGTGGAGGAGACAGCCATGGGTTGAAGGGTGAAGCGGCGCGACGATTGCACGGAACTATTGAGGTTGGTTGAAAGGACTGGGCCGGGCAGGTTCGAACGGTTTAGCGAATCCCATGGATGTCCTTGGGAATTACTCCTGGGCCTGGGCCAGGCGGCTCTTGGTTAGCGCTGTGGCCTGGGCCGTGCTGGGGTCCTCCGGCCATGGGTGGCGCGGATAGCGGCCGCGCAGGTCGGCGCGTACCTGGCGGTAGCCCGAGCGCCAGAAGCTGGCGAGGTCGCTGGTAATGGCGGCGGGCCGGCCGGCCGGGGAGAGTAGCTGCAGGCTGACGGGCAGGCGGCCACCAAGGACCCTGGGTCCGTCATTGCAACCGAAGAGCTCCTGTAACTTCACCGCCAGCACCGGCACCCCCGAGCTGTAGTCCAGCCGCGCTAGCCGGCCCGAGGGGATCGCCACACGTTCAGGCAGTAATGCGTCGAGCTGGCGTCTGAACTCCCAGGGCAGGCCGTTCCATAGGGCTTCCACCAGGTTGAGGCGCTGGAGCTCCGCCGCCGAGCTGATCCCCTCGAGTTGCTCTCCGAGCCAACTCGAGGGGTTGGCCAGCAGAACCCCGTCGCTGCGGTCGGGCCAGGGGGCGCCCAGGTGCTGGTGGGCCAGGCCAAGCCGCTGCTGCAGGCTGCGACTGGTCTCGTTCCAGGGCAGCAGCTGCATTCCCTGGGGGCCGGAGCCGCCCACCGGGTTGTCCTGGCCCAATCCCGCTAGCAAGGCCCGTTTGACGAGCTCTGGGGGTGGGGTGGGCCAGGGGATGCGCTGCAGCACCAGGGCCCCCAGGCGCCGTTGCCGTTCAGCGCGTACCCGTTGGGCCTGGGGATCCCAGCGAACGACGTCCTCGATGGCGCCGGATTGGGCCGCCCAGGCGTCCAGGCTCGCCCGCGCCAGGGGCATGGCTAGGTGGATGCGGCAGTCCCGTCCGGCTCCATCGGTGCGGGCGATCGCCAGCACCTCGCAGCCGCTGAGCGGATCGCTGGGGTTGAGTTGGGCGCCCCGGCCCCCCCGGGTGAGGTAGCGCTCCTGGCTGCCTGGACGCAGCAGGGCCACCCAGTCGGGATAGGCATGGGCCACGAGCTCGCCGGCAAGGGCATCGGCGCCCAGGGGGGTGGATTGAGGAGCCTGGGCTGGCTCTGGGGGGGTGAACTTGGAACCGCTGGGGCTGCCTGGGCCGGGGCGATCCCTATGGGGTTCGGGGGGCTTGATGGGCCCCAGGGCTTGCAGTTGCGCCAGCAATTGCCGTTGGAGTTGCAGCAGCCGTTGGCGTTGGGGATCCCGACCGCCCTGGCGTAGCCAGTCAAGCCGGCGGCCCAGGTCGCTGCCATTGGTTTGGGGGTTGAGGGGATCCCTTTCACTGAGCAGGGTCGCCAGGGCACAGCCCAGCTCGGCGGCGCCGAGGACGCGGGAGCGCAGCAGCAGCTGGCCCAGCGCGGGTGCACCCCGAGGCCCGCCAGCTGGCGGCCGTGGCCCGTGAGGGCCCCGGCACCATCAACGGCCCCGAGGGTTTGCAGTAGGGCCTGGCCCTCCAGCAGGTTGGCCCGGGGGGGCGGATCCAGCCAGGGCAGGGTTTCACCCAGGCCTGCGCCCCATTGGGCCAGTTGCAACACCAGGGGCGCCGGATCGGCCTCCAGTAGTTCGGGTGGATCAAAGGCGGGCCGGCCCTGCTGGTCGGCGGCGGACCAGAGGCGGATGCAGCGCCCGGGTCCCAGGCGTCCGGCCCGGCCCCGGCGTTGCTCGGCGCTGGCCTGGCTGGCGGGCCTGGTCACCAGGGCATCCATGCCGGTGCGCGGATCGAAGCGGCTGCGCCGGCTTAGGCCGCTGTCGATCACCAGGGTGACCCCCTGCAGGGTCAGGGAGCTCTCGGCAATGCCACTGGCCAGCACCACTTTGCCGGCCTGCCGGCGGGCCCCAGCCAGGGCCTGGCTTTGGGCCACCAGGGGCAGGCTGCCGTGCAGGGGGCAGAGCTCCAGCTCCTGGGCCCAGTCCCTGGCCTCGAGGGCCCTCTGGCATTGCTGGATTTCCCGTTGGCCTGGGAGGAATACCAGCACCGTTTCCTGGGCCTGGCGCCGATCGAGCCAGTGCTGCTCCAGGGCCCGAACCAGCTGGCTGGCCAAGGGTTCCAGCGGCCGGGGCGCCTGGTGGGTCACCTCGACAGCAAAGCTGCGACCCTCACTAGTGACTTGCTGGGCCTCGGGCCATTGGTCGGCCAGGGGGGCCAGGTTCAACGTGGCAGACATCACCAGCAGGCGCAGATCGGGCGCCAGCACCGAGCGCGCTTCCCGCACCAGGGCCAGGGCTAGATCCGCTTCGCTGCGGCGTTCGTGGAATTCATCAAAGATGACGCAAGCCACGCCATCGAGGGCGGGATCGGCCTGCAGGCGGCGCAGGAACAGACCGTCGGTGACCACTTCGATGCGGGTGGCGGCAGAGCAACGCTGCTCAAANCGCACCCGGTAACCCACCTGGGCTCCGACCGGTTCGTCCAGGCTGGCGGCCAGCCGTTCGGCGGCGGCCTTGGCCGCCAGACGCCTGGGTTCCAGCATCAAGATTGTGCCGGCGTTCTCGCCCCAGGCCTCCAGCAGGGCCAAGGGCACCCGGGTGGTTTTGCCAGCACCAGGAGGAGCCTGCAACAGCAGGGTCCCGCCCGGTGGCAATCCCGCCACAATCGCGCCCAGGCAGGATTCAATCGGCAGGCTTGGCATCACCAAAGGTCTGCCCAGGCGGACGGGCTCAGCGCACGTGGCGAATGCCATCGACTGGGTGGTAGGCCTCGCCGGTGGTTTCTTCGTAGACGATGGCGGGTAGCCCGGTTTCAAACATCGTCTGTAAGGCTTCCTTGAGGTAGGGGTTCCAGCCTCCCGTGGTCACCTTGCCGTGGCGAACGGTCCAGTCCCAGGTGCCCTGCAGATCCCGCGGAATCCGGCCTTCCCGGTCACGGCGGGCCACAAGATCCTGGGATTCCACCAGCCCCACCAGGATCGGATCCTTGCCGTAGGCCGGCGTGATGCTCAGCTCGAGGCGCATCGGGTCCTCCTTGACCATGCGCAGGCGGAAGCGGGGGGGCAGCTTCAGGCTGCTAAGCACTGCTGCCACGATGCGGGTTCTCTGGTCCACCAAATAAGGCCTCCGCCTAAAACACGTCCACTCCAACGGTTGTACCAGTTGGCGTGCTCCAGCGATTCTCCTACTGCGTGTCCCAGGGGCTCAAGGCTTGGCTCCCCCAAGGCTCAAGGCTGCGCGTCGCTGGGGCTCAAGGGCGGGTCCTGGTCGGCGCTGAAGCGCACGGTTAGGAGGTCATCCTGGGTTAAGCGACCCTCGGAATCGAGTAGCTCGGGATGGATGGTGAGCCGACCGGTGCGATCAGTTGCGTTGCTGGGCAAGGGATCCTCTGGCCTGGGCACCGCACTGAATCCCCGGGCCATCACCCGGAAGGCCTGCCAGAGAAACAGCAGGAAAAATCCGCCGTAGATCAGGGGAAATAGGTGGGTGAGCAGGTCAGTCATCGGCGGCGGTGACGGCGACGGGACGGCGGAATCCCAGCCCATGNGCCTGGATCCATCATGAACCGGCAGGGNGCCGCTGGGCGATCTTCCAGGCCCAGAGGCTGCTGCAGGCGGCACCGAAGGCAAGAAAGCCAAGTAGGTAGGGATGGGCGTTCATGGCGTTAGAAATGGAAACGGCGGGGAGGCCTTAAAATGGCCGAATTGGATGGGCTTACCTGCCCTGGGAGCGTTAAAAAGCAGGGCTGGGCCGCAAGTTGGGCGGGCTAGGAACCGGCACAGTTCCCAAACGGTTAAGGCTGGGCGATCAGCCCTGGGGGGTCCCTGAATCGGAGGGATTGGGGGGATCGAAGTTGGCTAGCAAGGAGCCGGGATCAAAACCGATCCGGGGCGGATCGCTGAACTTTTGACGCATGACCCACTCGGTGGCGGCTTTTTGGCTGTGCCAGGCCTGCAGCAGTTGCTTGGCCAGGCCCTTGAGGGCTGGAAGATCGGCCGTAGAGTCGATCAACCGGATCATGCGTTCCTGTTCGAATTTCTGGCCAAGGGTGAGGGCGAGTGGTTCGGACATGGCGGACTACTCAAGGTGGCTTTGGGGTCCTTGCAAACACTAAGAAATGTTTCGGCTACCCGCGTATCAATCGCCACAGAGTTAGGGATCTCCGCAAAGTTGTTGAACCCTTGTCAGCATCTCGACACTTAGCCCGGTGCCAGCCGCGGCTTGGGGGGAGCTTGGGGTCTGGTCGGTTGCGGCTAGTCGTTAGGGGCAGGGCCGCAACCCGAGCCAGGGCCAGCTGTTCTGGGTGGATCAGCTGTTGTCCCGCAGGGTTTCGACGCAGCGGGTGATGCACTCGCCGTCCTCGAGGGAGCAGGCTGTGATGCATTCGAAATAGCTGTCCGCATGGTCGTGGGTGCTGGCGCCCAAGGCCTGGCCATGCTCCGGGCTGGCCCGATAGGGGCCTCGGTTCTGCGAAGCCTGGGACAGGAAGGCTGCGTTGTTCAAAAAGGAGCCCATGGCCAGACTGTCGCAATGGATACGGTCAGGTTATGCACACAATTTGGGCGAGTCCACCTAAATGGGTCTTCATGCCTACTAGTTGGATGAAGTTTGATAAAGCTCCCTGGGCTGCCTCGGGCCAGGCATGGGCAGGCGCGCAGAAAACCGCCAGGTCTGCCCCCCTTCCCCTTCAGCGGCTTCAGGCCTTGCCGGCAGCGGCCAACTTGCCTGAAGCTGCCTTGGCTTTTTGCTTCTCCTTGCTGGCGCGTCGTTTCGCTTCCAGCTCCCGTTCCAGGCGCTGCTCTTGGGCCGCTAGTCGTTCTTCCTCTTTCTTGATCTGGTAGTAGGCGTAGTCGCCCCGATACAGCACCAGTTCGCCATCACGCAATTCGACGATGCGGTTGGCCACCCTCGAGATGAAATAGCGGTCGTGTGACACAACAAGTACGGCTCCTTCATACTCCATTAGCGCATCCTCCAGCATTTGCTTGGCGGGGATGTCGAGGTGGTTGGTGGGCTCATCAAGTACCAACAAATTGCAGGGGCTGAGCAGCATTAGGGCCAGGGCTAGACGCGCCTTTTCGCCACCACTGAGTTGACCTACTTGTTTGAAAACGGCGTCGTTGCTGAAGCAGAAGCTGCCCAGCAGGGAGCGCACCTGGCTTTGGGTCCAATCGGGCACGGCCTCGAACAGGGTGTCGATCACGGTCTTGCTGAGATCGAGGGCCTCAGCCTGGTTCTGTTCGAAATAGCCGGCGATCACGTTGTGGTCCCCCAGGCTGGCTTTGCCCTCCAGGGGCTCCTCCATGCCCATCACCAGCCGCAGCAGGGTCGATTTACCGGCCCCATTGGGCCCCACAAAGGCGATGCGATCGCCCCGTTCGATTTCCAATTCGGCGCCCAGAAACAGGATGCGATCGCCGTAGCTGTGGGTGAGGTTGTCGAGCAGGGCCACCTGGCGGCCAGAGCGGGGTGCCGGCGGAAAGCTGAAGCGGGGGCCGCCCAGGGCATCCACCGGCGCGTCGATGCGCTCCACCTTGTCGAGTAATTTTTCCCGGCTCTTGGCCTGGGTGCTGCGGGTGGCGCTGGCCCGGAAGCGGTCGATGTAGGCCTGCTGGGTGGAGAGCTCTTTCTGCTGGCGATCAAAGGCGGCTTGGCTGGCTTCCCGTTCGAAGGCTTTCTGTTCCAAATGTTGGCTGTAGTTGCCCAGGTAGCTGCGCGAGATGCCCCGCTCGGTTTCAACGATTTGGTTGCAGACCCGATCAAGGAAGGCCCGGTCGTGACTGATCACCACCAGGGGTACAGTCTGCTCGATTAGATACCCCTCCAGCCACTGGATTGTTTCCACATCCAGGTGGTTTGTGGGCTCATCGAGTAGTAGCAGATCGGGGTCTTGCAGCAGGATTTTGCCGAGGGCAATCCGCATCTGCCAACCGCCTGAGTAGTCGCCCACTGGCTGTTCGGCGCCTTCGGGAGTGAAACCGATCGTGGGCAGCAGCTTGTCGATGCGGGCATCGAGCTCATAGCCATGGAGGGCCTCGAAGCGGCTGTGCAGCCGGCCCAGTTCGTGGATGAGTTCATCGAGATGCTCCGGGTCGCTGGCGGCCTTCTCGCTGGCCATCTCATCTTCCACCTGGCGCTGGCGGTTGAGCACCTGGGCGGCTTCTCCGAAGGCTTGGAACAGTTCCTGGCGGACGCTGCGGGCCAGGTCCACATCGAATTCCTGCTGCAGGTAGGCAATGCGCGGCTCCCCCTGCTTCACCACCAGGCCGCTGGTGGGTTCCTCCAGCCCAGCAATGATCCGCAGTTGGGTCGATTTGCCCGCCCCATTCACCCCCACCAAACCAATGCGATCGCCGCCCTTGACTTCCCAGGTGACGTCCTTGAGCACCTCGCCGGTGGGGTAAATCTTTGAAACACGTTCCAGACGAAGCACGGGGGCAGGGCTACAGGCGTGCCCCCATCATCCCCTGAGCGCCAGACTGCAGGAGTGTGGTTGCGGCCAGGGTCATGATCAAGCGACTCGAACAGGTGGCCGCCCTTGTGGTTGCCGCCGGTTTGGCGATCGTCAGTTACTGGCTGTTTTTCAGCTGGGCCCAGGGAGAAGGGGGCGCCCGGCGCCAGCGCTCCGCCCTAGAGGCCCCCGCGGGCCTTCAGCAGCCACTGCTTGCTGTCGGCGTCGTCCAGGGTGCTGATGTGGGCCTTCACCTGCTCAACACTGACCGGCAGGCCCCAGGTATCGCCGAGGCGGCAGATCTGCTCGAGCGTTCCTAAGGGGTTCTGCAGGGCCTGGCGGAACAGGGCCTGGGTGAGGTCCGGGTCCTGGCTGATCCGTTGATACAGGCTGGCGGCGTTGCCATTGGCGCTGTTATTGGCGTTGTCAGTGACAACCCCGGTGGCGGTGCTGGTGGCGCCCCCCGGGGTCGGCGTTGGCTGGTTTTGGGCCATGGCTGGACTGCACGCCTTCTGAGCCTATGCAGATCGGCCCCGGTGCAAACGAATTTGAAACAGCTAGCAGCACGGGCTGGAGCCTGCTCGGGTCCTGGCGCTGGCCCCGCCGCCTGTCATCAGTCCCGCTTTCAGGCGGCCTGGGGGGAGTCTTCGGGTTGGCCGCTGGCGGAGGCGTCTTGCATGGTGCGGGCGTCGAGGCAGAGCACCTTGCGCAGTTGGGCGTAGTTGGCGGCTAGGGCGGCTCGGCCCTCCTGCTGGGCCCCGAACTCGGCCCGTTGCAGTACGTGGTGCAGATGGGTGAGCAGGTAGGTGCTGATCACCGCTGAGACGAGCACGTCACTTTGTTCAGCCATGCGGCGGCGTTCCGTGCGGGCCTGGCCTGCGAGGGNTTGCACCGTCTTGGCTGTTTTCAGGCCGCTGCTGGTGCGGGTGGTCCTGCCCTTGAGNCCTCCGGCCTTGTTCGCTGCCCCCTTGGCGGTTTCGGCCACGGCCTTGGCGGGGGCTTTCAGGGCACTGGTTGACGCACCCGCGTTTTTGACAGTTCCAGTGGTGCGACGGGCGCTGGCGCCTGCGGCCAGGGGCAGGGCGACGGCGGCCTGATCCAGGGCCTGATTGCCCACCCCTTGGCCGCCCAAGCCTGAACGGGCCCCGCCCTGGCTGGCCAGTGCTTGCGCTGTCGTGGATTTTCCCATCGGGACCAGGGCTGGGTGGTAATGACCCGAGCATAGTTCCGGATACTACCCTTGTGCATCTCAGTACACTGGTTAATACTTCAAAGC
>JGI25920J50251_10000707_pt1 | contig 11693 bp, 11 predicted proteins | sample LauGreBMM110DCMD_2_FD_50251 | JGI IMG/M metagenome (IMG submission 50251) | reverse complement strand
GAACTTCGCAACTTGATGTATACTGGATCTCTCCATGAAGGACCTTTTTCCATTCGATATCCAAGAGGAAATGGAGTGATGCCAAACTGGAAAACTCCTTTTCAACGAATTCCAGTAGGTCAAGGAAGATGCATCAAAGCAGGAGAAGAGGTGGCGATCTTGACACTGGGTCATATCGGCAACTATGCCGTGGAGGCTTGTGAATCCCTAGAAAAAGAAGGCTTGAACCCAGCGCATTACGATATGCGATTTGTGAAGCCTTTGGACGATAAACTCCTGCATGAAATATTTTCCACCTTCAAAAAAGTAATTACAGTTGAAGATGGTTGCTTGATGGGAGGTTTTGGCTCTGCCGTACTAGAATGGATGGTAGATCAGGGGTACCAAGCTCAGGTAAAGCGTCTCGGTATTCCAGACGATATCATTGAGCACGGCGAGCAATTGGAACTTCACCGCGACTGTGGCTTTGACCCAGAGGGCATCGCCAATGCAGTGAAGGCTTTTGCGGAGCAGGAACAAACTGCCTAATATCAGCTAAATCATGTTGCATTTTTTTGAAAAAGGGCAAGGACAGCCACTGGTGTTCCTGCATGGCTTTTGCGAATCAGGCGAGATGTGGAAGTACTTTGCCGATTCGCTTTCCGCCGACTACCGGGTTTTCTGTCCTGACTTACCTGGATTTGGAAGTTCCTCAATTACCAATCCGATCACTTGCCTCGAAGAGGTCGCCGAGCAGTTGGAGGATTGGATGGATGCACTTCAAATTCAAGACCCCATNGTACTTGGCCACTCCTTGGGAGGCTATGTAGGTTTGGCGCTGCTCGAACGTATGGAGAATCGCCTCAAAGCCATTGGCCTCATTCACTCCACCGCTTATGCAGATGACTTGGAAAAAAAGGAGATGCGCAACCGCGCCCTTACCTTTTTGAAGAAACACGGGGCTTCCAAATTTGTAAGCTCCTTTGTTCCTCAATTATTCCCTGAACATCGTCGGGTCGAACTTGCGGATGCACTGACCCATGCCATTGAAGATGGGAAGCGCTCTAGCTTGGAAGGTTTGCTTGCCTACACCATCGCCATGCGAGATCGGGTAGACCGAGTGGCAGTGCTCCTACAATTTCGTGGATCCAAGTTGCTCCTAGCAGGCACGCTAGATACTTCAGTTAAAATTGAATCGAGCAGGGCTCAAAAAGAGGCATTCACGCACTACATCGAATTGGAAGGTGTAGGGCACTTGGGAATGATAGAAGAAAAAGAAAAGACCTTGGCGGTGGTCCTGGGGTTCATTCGTGAGGTACTTCGCTAGTTTATTTTTTTTCTAGCAGCTGCATCAATTCCTCCAAGTAGCGCTGGTCTACGGCATCAAAATCATTTAACCTATCGCTATCCACATCCAAAACCAGANAGACCTCTCCGTCTTGGAATGCGGGCACCACAATTTCTGACTTGGAAGCGGAGCTGCAGGCAATGTGTCCGGGGAAAGCATCCACATCGGGCACCAACTGGGTTTTCTTTTCTTTCCAAGCAGTGCCACATACGCCTCTTCCATAGGCGATACGTGTGCAGGCGATGGGCCCTTGGAAGGGACCAAGAACCAACTCTTGCCCCTTAACGACATAAAACCCCACCCAAAAAAAGCCAAAGGCTTCCCGAAGGGCAGCGGCGATATTTGCTAAGTTGGCCACCAAATCTTGCTCACCAGAGATCANTGCGGCTACTTGAGGAAGGAGGGCTTGGTAGATTTCTTCTTTGCTTCCGGATGGAGGNAGGAATAGGGTTTCAGACATGGTAATAAAGGTCTAGTTGATCTTCTCCAACCGCATGTGATTCGGAAGGTAATTGGGTTAAGATAGGCGCGGCAACTCCACGCTCAAAACAAATAGGGGCAGTAAATACACGCGCTTCATCCCAAAGTCCTGCTGCCAAAAACTGTTGCAAGACTTGACTGCCCCCTTCAATCAGCATACTTTGAATGTTGCGGGCCTGCAAATCGGACAACAAGGCCTCTAGGGAAAGCTCGGGGAGCTTCACCCATTCCAAGTTGGGAAGGGTTTCGTTTTTTACGGTATTGTAACAAAGCGTGGAAATTTGCTGGTCAAATACCTGCAGGTGGGCAGGAAGTTCCAACTTGGAATCTAGCACGATACGGATGGGATTCGATCCAGTCCATTCTCGTACATCCAAACGAGGGTTATCNTGTATAGCGGTATTTTTTCCAACAAGAATTGCCTGTTCTTCCCCCCTCCATTGGTGGACGAGTTGCCTACTTTGGGTACCGCTGATCCATTTGGAGTCAAAATTCTCTCGTGCTAAAAAGCCATCCTGGGTTTGAGCCCACTTGAGGATGAGGTAGGGGCGGTGTTTTTCCTGCTGACAAAAAAAACGTCTGTTTTGCCATCTTGCTTCTTGCTCCAAGAGGCCGNCAGTGACCTCGATCCCTGCATCTTGCAAGAGCTGTACGCCCTTTCCAGCCACGAGGGGGTTGGGGTCTAAGGTGGCCACAACCACCGATTTGATTCCTTTTTCTATCAATAAATTGGCACAAGGAGGGGTTTTTCCCCAATGGGAACAGGGCTCCAAGCTAACATACACAGTGGAATCTGGAAGGAGGGCTGGTTTGACTACCGAGGCAAGGGCATGCACTTCTGCATGAGGGCCTCCATGGTTTTGGTGGAAGCCTTCACCAATAATTTTTTCATCGTGCACAATCACACAGCCAACCAAGGGATTTGGGCGTACCTGTCCTTTTCCTCGTTCGGCGAGTTCCAGTGCACGTTGCATGAAAAGTGTTGGATTCATGGTTCCAAATTTAGATCAATTCTTGTCATTCCCTGCAATTAAGCATTGACCTTGCGCAATTCTGATAAGCGCCCAAAATATTTGCATCCTGCAGTAGGATTCTTTGTCCCAAGGGCATGAAATTTCTAGCGCTAGCTGTACTTTTGTGTATGATGAATTGGGAGAATTTACTCGCCTTTGGGCGTTTTGGCGAACAAGGTAAAGTGGCTGGCACCGACTCGGCACGATCCGAATTTGAAGTGGACTACGACCGGATTATTTTTTCCGCTCCCTTTCGAAATCTTCAGGATAAAACGCAGGTTTTCCCACTTCCAGAGCAAGCATTTGTACATACCCGACTGACGCATAGCCTAGAAGTGTCCTCTGTGGGCCGGTCCTTAGGTAAGGCAGCAGGAGAAATTTTACTTGAAAAATACCCCAAACTTGCCTNCAAAGGAGTCACAGCNGCCGGGATTGGTTCCATTGTGGCAGCGGCAGCGTTGACGCATGATATTGGGAATCCACCTTTTGGGCACGCTGGGGAGGAGGCAATTTCGGATTTTTTCAGACTGCACCCCTCAGGAATGGCATGGAAGCAGCATGTCCGCGGGGATCAGTGGGCAGATCTAACCAATTTTGAAGGCAATGCACAGGGATTCCGGATGCTCGTTTCCAAGCAATTCGGGCTAAAGTTGACCTATGCAACTCTGGCGGCCTTCACCAAATATCCCCGTCCTAGCCTTATTGCACAGCGGGATATTGCCCGAAAGAGTCAAAAGAAGTACGGTTTTTTTATCAACCAGTTGCAAGATTTTGAGCAGATGGCTCAGGAATTAGGCATTGAAAAAGTTGGGGCGGATTGTTGGGCTAGGCATCCCCTCGCATTCTTAGTGGAGGCGGCAGATGACATCTGTTACAGCATCATTGACTTGGAGGATGGCTGTACCTTGGGATTAATTTCTTTTGAGGATACTTTAGCCCTCCTAAAGCCCATTTTGGGGAATATGTTTGATCCAGAAAAACTAAAAGATCGGACCCAAACCCAAAATCTTGGAGCGCTTCGAGCCTTGGTCATTGGGCAGCTGATTCGGGAAAGTGTAGCGGCCTTTGCTACCTACGAGGAAGGTATGCGCAAGGGAAATTTTGATAAAGCGTTGACAGATATGATTCCCTCTGCCAAGGCCTTGGCAGAAATTTCTCAGCGCTCGATTCGTCAAATTTACCGTTCCCAAGTAGTGTTAGAAAAGGAGGCAATAGGCTTTCAGGTGTTAGACGGCTTGTTATCGTCATTTAGTCAAGCGCTTTACCACCACTGCTATGCATCGGAGCTCGCTTCAGGGCAAGATAAAAGTCTACTTCGTCTCCTTCCCGAGGACTTCCCGCTAAAAGGCTTTGGGACTGAATCAAACGCGTATCCATTGCTTCGTGCGCTGGTGGATTTTATCTCNGGAATGACCGATAAGTATGCACTCAACCTCTACCGGCGGGTGAAGGGGATTTCATTTCCAGGAACCTGATTGGGTAGCCCTAGGAATTAATTACTGTCCCTCTTCCCAAGATTCGCCCCAGTCTACCACCTGATCTTCCAAGTAGTGGGGGTACAATTTGCGGTGCTGTTTTTTCACCTCCTGAACGAGTGTTTCACGGAATCCTTCTACATTTTCTCCCAGGGAGGCAGACATAAATACGGGAGTAATTCCATTTTTCTTTTCGAATGCTTCTGAAAGCGCCTTGAAATCTAGGTAACGGATTTCTTGAAGCTCGTGCTCACTGACTTGCAATAGCTCCTCTTCGGAAGGCATCTGAAGCACTAGATCTACTTTATTGAATACGAGTAAGATTGGCTTATCTCCCGCTTTAATTTCTTGGAGCGTATGTGTGACTACCTCGATATGATCTTCAAAGGCATGGTGAGATAGATCCACCACATGGACCAATAGGTCTGCTTCCCGAATTTCATCAAGTGTCGATTTGAAAGATTCGATGAGGTGGGAAGGTAATTTTCGAATGAACCCCACCGTATCGGACAGCAGGAAGGGGATGTTTTCCAGGACTACCTTCCGCACCGTAGCGTCTACGGTAGCAAAAAGTTTGTTTTCGGCTAGGATATCCGTCTTGGTGACTAGGTTCATCAAGGTGGACTTGCCCACATTCGTGTAGCCGACCAAGGCTACGCGCACAATTCCTTTTCTGCTTTTGCGTTGGGTGACGCCCTGTTTTTCTATTTCGAGCAACTTATCCTTAAGCAAGGATATTTTAGTGCGAATGTCTCGTTTGTCGGTTTCAATTTCCTTTTCCCCTGATCCCCCTCGAGTACCAGTACCCCCTCGCTGCCGCTCCAAGTGGGTCCACATGCGGGTCAATCGGGGCAAGAGGTATTGGAATCGGGCCAGCTCCACCTGCGTTTTGGCTTGTGCAGACTGAGCCCGCTGCAGGAAGATGTCCAAAATGAGCAAAGAGCGGTCGTAGATTTTGACTTTTATTTCGTCCTCCAAATTGCGCATTTGGGAGGGGCTCAAGTCATCGTCAAAAATCACCATATCCACCCCAAAGTGCTCCACATAGGTTTGGATTTCCTCTAGCTTCCCTTTGCCTACAAAGGTGCGGATATCGGGCTTGTCCATTTTTTGTTTAAAACGACACACCGTTTTTGCGCCTAGCGTCTCAGCGAGAAAGGCCAGCTCATCTAAATGTTCCTCTACTTCTAGATCGGGTTGTTGTTGTCGCACCAAAGAAACTAGTACCGCAGTTTCTTGTCGTGGGGCGGTCTCATGTAGTTTTTGAAGTTTGCGCGAAAATTTACTCATGAATAGAAATCAGGTAAAGGATAGGTGCAATGCCTAGCGAACTAGACTTCTGTAGCTTGTTCAATGCATTGCGTCCCCAAATTTGAGCATAATTCCTTAGATTAGATTAGGATACTCTCTTAGGGAGTGGTTATTTTGCTTTCGAAAGCAAAAATTAACCGCCCCAATGGCAGAAATAAAGCAAACTTCCCTACCTGGAGTACTCGAGATTTTTCCACGTATTTTTCCAGACAGTAGGGGTTATTTTTTTGAATCCTTTCGTCAAGATTGGTTGGACAAAATGGGAGTTCATGAATCTTGGGTTCAAGACAATCAATCTTTTTCTCAAAAGGGAACCGTGAGAGGAATCCATTTCCAGCAGGGTGAACATGCGCAAGCCAAGCTGGTACGTGTTATTGCTGGAAAAGTGCTGGATGTGGCGGTGGATCTTCGAAAGGGATCTTCAACTTTTGGACAGGTATATTCCACCATTTTAGATGCCGAAAAAAACAACCTATTATACATTCCAGCAGGTTTTGGACATGGATTTTCTGTTCTGGAGGACGCTGTTTTCGTATATAAGTGCTCCAACTATTACCACAAGGCTTCCGAAGGCGGAGTTCTTTGGTCTGATCAAGCCTTGGCAATTGACTGGATGGTGGCGGAGCCAATCGTATCCGAAAAAGACCAGATCCTGCCTACGTTGGCAGCATTTGTTGAAGCGTTTCAAGGAGGGTTATAAATTCGTAGGACTTAATTAGGTCTAGAGAAACTGACAATGAACATTCTGATCACGGGAGTAACTGGGCTATTTGGCAGTGAGCTGGCTAGGGAATTCAGCACTCTAGGGAGTATTCATGGCCTGAGGCGTGCGAACTCTGATCTCGGAGCAGTGGATCTGGAAGGACTAGCTATTCACTGGCATGAAGGAGATGTGTTGGATTTTAGTACGGTATTGGAAGCCGTAGAGGGAATGGATGTTGTGATCCATGCTGCAGGAAAAGTTTCCTTTGTGCCCCAAGACGAGCGCACACTTTTTCAAGTAAATCATCAAGGTACAGTCAATGTGGTGAATGCGCTGCTCGCAGCAGGGGTGCCCAAGTTGGTATACATCAGCTCTGTCGCCACCTTGGGGCAGGTTCCTGACCAGGAAGACTACGATGAAAAATCCGTATGGGTAGATGTCCCAGGCCATACTCCCTACGCCTTGTCTAAATACATGGCAGAATTGGAAGTTTGGCGTGGAGAGCAAGAGGGCTTGGAGGTTTTGGTCGTCAATCCCTCCGTGATTTTAGGCAAGGTTGCCTACGAGCGAAGTAGTGGGGGCTTGTATCAAGTGCTATTGAAGGGGGCTGTTTTTTTCCCTGCTGGCAAGCTCAATTACATTGATGTACGTGATGCGGCGGAAATTACGCGTGCCTTGGTTGAAAAAAATGCTTGGGGAGAACGATTTGTTTTGTCCAAGGAAAGCATGTCCTACGATTTGTTTTTTCAGCAGGCTGCTCAGGTTTTGGGAGGAACTTCACCGAAAAATAAGCTATCCAACAGGGCCATTTCTTGGGGATTCCCAATCTTGAAGGTCTTGTCTTGGCTTGTTGGGAAAAAGCTGCCTCTTACGGCCCAAGTGGCTAAAAATGCACAGCGCAACACCCACTTCAGCAATCAAAAGGTGGCTCGCTACCTTGACTTTCACTATCGCGAATTGCAGGATACCTTGGAGTGGGCAAAAACAGATCGATAAAACTTATTTTCTGTCTCCAGCGTTGAGGAGGGAAAGGTTTTAAGAAAAATTCATCTACTGATAATTTTAAAATCACGAAAAAATCACATTTGAATTTTCGAAAAACCAAAAATTTGGTAACTTATATGGACCTTAGCACTACCGAATGACTGGAGATCACGACCACGACTGGGAAGAAGACAAAAAGCTCGTCGAGCGATTTGAAGATTCCCTGAAGTCCAACATGGACCTGTATTTCGAAGAAGAGGAATTGGAGGATATTATCCGATTTTACTTTGATCAACAAAAATTTTTAAAGGCGCTTCGTGCGTCCGAATATGCTTTGGAGAAATTTCCCTTCTCCGTAGAAATCCGTCTTCAGAAAGCCCAATGCCTTATTTTTAACGATGAGCTGGATGAGGGCTTGGAGATTTTGGAGCAGCTCAACAATCTTTCACCCAACAACGAGGATATTGTTTTGGCCTTGGCCAACGCCCAGATTTTGGCAGGCAACTTTCAGGAAGGCATCGATTTGTTGGAAAATTACTTGCCGATGGCAGAGGATAAGGCGGAGGTCTTTTATTCCTTGGGAAATCTGTTTAGAGCCAAGGGAGACAACACCAAAGCAAGTTTTTACTTCAAGGAGGCGGTGAAAAACCGAATCAACCACGAGGATGCCCTCTTTCAGCTGGCNATGATCACTGAAGAGGAAGGTTCCTTTGATGAGATTTTGGACTTTTACCAAGAATTTATCGATCAAGACCCCTATTCCGCGGGTGCTTGGTACAATCTGGGTGTAGTATACAATCGCTTGGGGAGATTTGAGGATGCAATTAAAGCCTATGAATATGCCTTAATAATAGACGATGCCTTTGCTTCGGCACATTTCAATATGGGGAATTCGATGATGAATACCCTCAATTTTGAAGGGGCTTTGGAAGCTTACCAAAATACGATCAACTGTGAAGGGGCCAATGCGGAGAATTGTTGCTATATGGGAGCCGCTTACGAAAAGCTGGGCAAGGTAGACGATGCCTTCACCTACTTTAAAAAGTCTGCCAAACTGGATGAAGAATACGACGANGCCTGGTTTGGGCTCGGGATGTGTATGCTGAAAAAGGAAAAATTCTTTGAGGCCATCCACTATTTCAAGAAAGCCATCCATCTCAACAAGGAAAATGCAAACTATTGGGTAGGATTGGCAGATGCCGAGTTTAACTTGGGAAATTTGCAGGCAAGTTCAGATGCCTACGAAGAAGCGATCAACTTGGAGCCCGGAATCATGGAGGCCTATGTCAACTTATCCATTATTTATTTTGATCAGAATCGATTTGAGGAGGCTATCGATGTGGTCCGTGAAGGAATTGAAGAATTGCCTGAGGAGTCCGAGCTCTACTACCGTCTGGTAGTCTACCTCATCAAAACTGGGAAATACAAGGAAGCCTTCACATATTTAGAAAATGCATTAACTTTGGACTTTGATAAGCATGCATTACTATATGAGTTAATGCCAGAATTGAAAAAACAAAAGGCTGTTTTCAAAATAATTGCCCAGTTTCGGGACCAAAATCCCCGCTCAACACCTTAAAACCTAGCAAATGAATTACGTACTGAAGAATCTGCCTTTACGGACTGAAAAGCCCCGTAACACGGGTTTTACTATGGCTATGGACAAAGGACTTAGCTTACGAGAAACAGAAGACTTTGTAGATAGCTGTGCGGATTATGTGGATATCGCGAAGTTTGGATGGGCCACCTCCTACGTCACCAAGCACCTAAAAGAAAAAATTGCCGTTTACCAATCCGCTGGAATTCCAGTCTATTTTGGAGGGACCTTGTTTGAAGCCTTTATCGTCAGGGGTCAATTTGACGATTACCGCAAATTGCTGGACACCTTTGGCCTTACCTTTGCAGAAGTGTCAGACGGGTCGATCTCCCTCAACCACGACAAAAAATGTGAATACATCCAGACCCTTTCCAAACAGGTGACGGTACTTTCGGAAGTGGGATCTAAAGATGCTGCTAAAATCATTCCTCCCTACAAGTGGATCGAGCAGATGCAAACCGAGCTAAGCGCAGGAGCTTGGAAAGTAATTGGCGAAGCGCGTGAAGGAGGAAATGTAGGGCTTTTCCGCGATTCTGGAGAAGTACGTCAAGGTCTCGTGGAGGAAATTTTAACCCAGGTTCCTGAAGAAAAAATCATCTGGGAAGCCCCTCAAAAATCCCAGCAAGTATGGTTTATCAAGCTGCTTGGAGCCAATGTCAACTTGGGCAACATCAGCCCTGCTGAAATAATTCCATTGGAAACCATTCGATTGGGCCTTCGTGGAGACACCTTTGATCATTTCCTTGGGGAAATCAAATTGTAATTAATTTGGCTGAAAGGGTTCTTTCAGCCTTTCTTTTTCAATATGGACACAATCAAAAAATACGGCCTTAACTATCTCAAAGGATTGGCTATGGGCGCTGCAGACATCGTTCCTGGTGTTTCTGGAGGATCAATCGCACTCATTGCTGGAATTTACCAGGAGCTCTTGGATAGCATCAATGCCTTTAATTTCAACAACTTGTTATTGTTGAAATCCTTCCGAATCAAGGAATTCTATCTCCGTGTCAATGGCAACTTTCTATTGAGTCTTTTGACAGGGATCATGACGAGTATCTTTACGCTTTCCGGACTGATTACCTACTTGATGGAGGAGCACCCCATTCCACTCTGGTCCTTTTTCTCTGGCTTGATTTTGATCTCTGCCTTTCTGATTTTGAAAGAAATAAAGAAATGGAATGTTGGTGTTGTTTTAGCAATTGCTGCGGGTACAGCCTTTGCTTGGTGGGTGACCAATTTGCCGCCAACCACCACCCCTGATGACTATTGGTTTACTTTTGTGGCAGGAGCTATTGCCATTTGTGCCATGATTTTGCCCGGGATCAGCGGGAGTTTTATCCTGTTGATTCTAGGCCAATACGAGCGGATCCTTCAGGCTGTATTGGATAGAGATTTTTTGACACTTGCCCTTTTTGCCTCAGGATGTTTGGTCGGAATTCTCTCCTTCAGCAGAGTTGTGTCCTACTTGCTTCGAAAATTTCATACGGCCACCATCGGCCTACTCTCTGGTTTTATGCTGGGTTCTGTCAACGAACTATGGCCTTGGAAACTGGTAACTTCTTGGCGAACTTCTTCAAGTGGAAAGGAAGTGCCTTTTCTTTCAGAAAATATTCTTCCCAGCACCTTTGCGGAGCAAGTGGGAGAGTTGCCTCAGTTAGAATGGGCGATTGGTGCATTCCTTTTTGGGATTGGGCTCGTTATTTTTATTGAATGGCTCGCTAGTAAATTACAGCAAGGGTGAGAAAATTTGGCTTGATCGGATATCCCTTGGGGCATTCTTTTTCGAAAAAGTATTTTATGGAAAAGTTTGTTCGCGAAGGAATTCAGGGATGCCAATTTGAGCTCTACCCGATAGAAAGCATTCCAGAATTTCCCCAACTCCTGGATCGAGAGTCTAGCCTGGAAGGACTTTCGGTGACTATTCCCTACAAGGAACAAGTCATTCCCTATCTGGATGCCTTGGACCCCGCCTGTGTCCAAATTGGCGCAGTAAATTGCATCCGTATCCGAGATGGGAAAAAGACCGGCTTTAACACGGATTATTTGGGATTTAAGCAATCCCTGCAGTCCTGGCTAGGCACGGAGACTCCCAATGCCCTTGTTTTGGGCACAGGTGGAGCTTCCAAAGCAGTGCAGCAAGCGCTCCGAGACTTAGGCGTTTCTTTTCGTATTGTCTCTAGGAGTCAAAGTGAAGGGCAGCTGACCTATGCCGACCTGAAGGATCAACCTGAGTGGCTGGCTTCCCATTCGTTGATTATCAATACCACCCCACTGGGAACCTATCCTCAGGTGGAGGACCTGCCAAACATCCCCCTAGAGCAGCTCCATGCTGCGCATCGAGTCTATGATTTAGTGTACAATCCTTCGATCACGCGGCTGATGCAAGAATGCATGTTTCGAGGCGGAACCGCTAAAAATGGGCAAGATATGCTCGAACTGCAGGCAGAAGCTGCGTGGAGCATTTGGAATAGTTAATCCCCTTGGGCTTCTCCAACACCTTTTTTTGCCTNATTCGTAGTTGATTTTAGCACCCCTATCTACTTGCTTGTTCCTTCGGAAATGTGGAGGTTTGGCTCATGGAAAATTTGAACCAATCTCGCTGTCCCTGGTGCCTAGGCTTTCCGGAATACATTGCTTACCACGATCAGGAGTGGGGCGTGCCTGTGCATGAGGACCGAGTACACTTTGAATTTTTGGTATTGGAAAGCGCGCAGGCAGGACTCAGTTGGGCGACTATTCTAAAAAAACGTGCCGGATACCGAAGGGCTTTTGCAGACTTTGACTACCTGCAGGTAGCCCAATT
>JGI25920J50251_10000705_pt1 | contig 11695 bp, 9 predicted proteins | sample LauGreBMM110DCMD_2_FD_50251 | JGI IMG/M metagenome (IMG submission 50251) | reverse complement strand
GGGAGGGATTCACCGATTACCTGGCCGAGTCCCTGTTCAGCGACGGCACCTACCTGGCGGCCCTCACCCTGGCCACCCGGCGCAGCGGCGGGTTCCGCGGTGCGGACCTGCAGGAAGTCCAGCGCCTGATCGGCAGCACGGGAATGGCCGTGGTGACTGGCTTCCGCGAACGGGCCAAGCTCAATGCCTGGAGTGATCCCCTCACGGGCCTGATCAACCGCAGGCGGCTCGAGCAGCGCCTTGCCGAGGCCTTCGAGGCCAAGCTGGCGATCAGCCTGCTGCTGTTCAATCTCGATGATTTTGGCGCCTACAACAGCCAGTTCGGCCAGTTCTGCGCCGACGATTGCCTGCTGGCGGTGTCCCGGGTGCTGCTGAGCGCCAGCGCGGGCCAGACCCATTTGCCGGCCCGCTTCGGGGGCGACATCTTTGCCCTGGTGCTGGCGGGAACCCAGGCCGGGGAGGCCGAGACCATCGGCCGCCAGGTCATGGCCCAGGTGCTGGCCCTCCGGCTGGCCCACCCCGGCTCGAGCGGGTCGCCCTTCATCACCGTGAGGGTTGGACTGGCCGTGCTGACCCCGGAGGATGGCAGTTCCGCTGGCCTGATCAGCCGGGCCCATGGGGCCCTGGTGGCGGCCAAAGAGGCCGGCGGAAACTGCCTGATCCGTCTCTGATCGTCTCGGGTTGAACGAGCGGCTAGCTGGAGAACGAAAGCTCCTGCCTCGGGGCGCCGCTGGCTCGTTTTGATCTTCAGGCGCCAGGGATATTGGACAGATCAGCGCCGTTTGGCCAATAAAAAGCCCGATCCAAGAGGATCGGGCTGGACATTCCGAAGGAACAGGGCGAACGAGGGGACTTGAACCCCCGAATGGCGGAATCACAATCCGCTGCCTTAACCACTTGGCGACGCCCGCCACGGCTCAGCCATCCTATCAAGGGGGCCCCACTGCCCTTGGCTGCCCCTGGGGTCCTTGTCTTGATGTCGCCGTCGTCCTCCCGTTGGTCCTGGGTCCTCTGGCCCGGATTAATCAGTGCCGCCGTGGCGACCCTGGCCTGGAGCAATCCGCCACCAGGGGACTTTGAAGACTTCGCCGCCGACCAGCTGGTGAACCTGGCGGTGAAGGACGTGTGCGGGCCCCAGGGGCTGCCCATGCTGCTGCAACTGGTGGTCCAGGACTGCCCCAAACTGATGCTCAGCCAGCGCCAGAGCCTCGGCTCCCTGGCCCGCCAGGCCAGCCGGCGCTGGAATTTCGGCCTGTTCAGCCTCTACCGCACCGACCTGGGCGGCCCGACCGGGCTGCCGGGTTTAGCGCTGCCCAGGTACCGGGCCCTGACCTTGGCAGGGGCGGGCCAGTTTCTAATCCTCCAAACCGACACTGGTCCCGGTTCGCCCCGATGACATCACCCCCTCCTGCTGGGACTGCCAGCGCGCTGGCCCCCAGCCGTTGCTGGCTGCCGCCCCTGCGCCTGCCACGGGCCCTGCTGGATCCGGCCCTGGCGGACCTGCCGGCGGGTAACGGCGAGGGGTTAGTCACGGTGCGCCTGGCCATCGACGCTGGCCGCATCTGCGCCATTGAGCCTGGCCCAGACGCTGCCGGCCAGGCCGCCGCTCCCCTGGCGATCACGCCGCCGGTGGATGCCCACGTCCATCTCGATAAGGCCTTCAGCTGGAGCGGCTTCCCGAACCCGTCGGCAACCATGGCGGCGGCCCTGGACGCCAATGGCCGCGAAGCGGCGCAGCGCACGGTTAAGCAGGTACTGGAGCGGGGCGAAGCCGGCCTGGATCGGGCCTGGCGCTATGGCCTGAGGGCCCTGCGCAGCCATGTGGACAGCGCCGGTCCGGCCGCCGGGCCGAGCTGGCAGGCCCTGCTGGAGCTGCAACAGCGCTGGCGGGGCCGCCTGGAACTGCAACTGGTGGCCCTGGTGCCGATCGCCTTCTGGTCGAGCCCGGCGGGGCTGGAGTTGGCCCGGCGGGTGGCCGGCGCCGGGGGTCTGCTGGGGGGGGTGCTGGGGCCGCCCTTCCGCAGCAGCGCCAGCGATGCCGAGCACCTCCTGGCCCTGCTGCGCTTGGCCGAACGGCTGGGCTGCCCCGTGGACCTGCACGTGGATGAGGGCTCGACGGCCCCGGGGGCGGGCGTGGCCCTGCTGACCAGCCTGATCGAGCGCCAAGGCTGTGGCGTGCCCGTGACCTGCAGCCATGCCAGCAGCATGGGCCTGCTGCCCTTAGGGGCCCGGGTCCGACTGGCGGAACGCATGGCAGCCGCGGGCCTGCAGGTGGTGGCCCTGCCCACCACCAACTTCTGGCTGCTCGGCCACCAGGGCGGCCTCACCACTCCGGAGCGCCCCCTGGCGCCGATCCGCCTGCTACAGCAGGCGGGGGTGCCCGTGGCCCTCGGCGGTGACAACGTGCAGGACCCCTGGTATCCGGGCGGCGATTTCGATCCGATCGAACTGCTGCGCTTTGCCGCTCCGGCGGCCCAGCTGGCCCCCTGGCGGCGCCTAGGCCTGGCGCCCCTCACCAGCGCAGCAGCACGGCTGATGGGCCTGGACTGGGACGGGGTTCTGCGGCTGGGATCCCCGGCCGACCTGGTGGTGCTGGGTGCCAGCTCTTGGAGCGAGCTGCTGGCCCGGCCGCCCCAGCGACGGGTGCTGCGGGCCGGGGAGTGGCTCAAGCCACCGGCAGCGGAAGCCCCCCAGCCCATGCTCACCCCATTCGCCGCCAGGCTGGGCCCCTGAGCCAACGCCCATGACCATGCCCCCTCACCCCAGCAGCGATCCGAACGGCCCGATGCCCGTGTTGCCCAGGGCCCTGCCCGGGCCCCTGCCGCCCCTGGCCAGCGAGGCCCAACTCCAGGCCCTGGAGGCGGATCTGCTGGCCGCCGGCCTGGCCCCCCTGCGCCAGTCCCAGGAGCTGGCCCGGGGCTCCGCCGATGCCTTCGTCTATTCGCCCGTGTTGACGCCGCTGCTGACGGGCTGCCGCGCCCAGATGCTGGTGCGGGTGCACAGCGTTGACGAGGTTCTGCGGGTGGCGGCGGCCTCCAGCCGCCAGGGGGTGAGCCTCACCCTGCGGGGCGCGGCCACGGGCAACTACGGCCAATGCGTGCCCCTGGCCGGCGGCCTGGTGCTCGATCTCACCGGCCTGAAACGGCTGCGGGGCCTCGATGGCGAAACCGGGGTGGTCACGGCCGAGGCTGGCATCCTGCTGGAGGACCTGGACCAGCAGCTTCAAGCCCAGGGTCGGGCCCTGCGGCTGGTGCCGAGCACCTATCGCAGCGCCAGCCTGGGGGGCTTCATCGCCGGCGGTTCCGGTGGCATCGGCTCCCTGCGCTGGGGCTTCCTGGGCGATCCGGGCCACCTGCTGGGGCTGGAGCTAGTGACCCTGGAGCCCCAGCCGCGCCGGCTGCAACTGGATGCCACCGCAGCGCGGGCGATTAACCATGCCTACGGCTGCAATGGCATCATCACGGCCCTGAGCCTGGCCACGACCGAGGCGGTGGCCTGGCGCCAGCTCGTGGTTGGCTTTTCCGCCTGGTCGGCGGCCCTGGCGGCGGCCCAGCAGCTGCCGGCCTCGGCCCTGCTTCTCAATAGCCTCTGCCTGCTGGAGGCAGCCGTGGCGGCCCAGGTGCCCTGGCCCAGCGGCTGCCAGCCCGCCGCTGGCCAGGAGCACCGGCTGCTGCTGCTTGCCGCCCCAGGGGCGGTGGCCCCGATCAGCGCCTGGCTCAAGGAGCTAGGCGGCCAGCTCCTCTGGCAGGCGCCCCAGGGAGCCAGCCTCGGGGTGCCCTTGCGGGAGCTCTGCTGGAACCACACCACCCTGCACCTGCGGGCCCGTGATCCCGGCTGGACCTACCTGCAGCTGCTCCTGCCCCAACCGGAGGCGCCCTGCCTGGAGGCCCTCAAGGCGACCTGGGGGGACGCCCTGCTCTGGCACCTGGAGGCCGTGCGCTCGGGCGGCAGCCAGCGCCTAGTCGCCCTGCCCCTGGTGCGCTGGCAGGGGGCCGGGGCCCTGGAGCGGCTGATCGCCCAATGCCGCCAGCTGGGGGCGGTGCTGTTCAACCCCCACGCGATCACGGTGGAGGAGGGCGGCCTGGGGGGGGTGGACGCCGAGCAAGTGGCCGCCAAAGCTGCCTACGACCCGGCCGGCCTGCTTAATCCCGGCAAGTTGCGCGGCTGGCTCGAGCGCCAGGCTGGCTTGGCAGTCCCGGAGCTGCCCTAGGAGCGCAAGCGGCCTAACAGCCCAGGCTTTCCCTGGTGCCTACACCGCTGACCGGGTTGGTGCCCGAGGCCGTACGGCAGAGCTGGCGCTGGCTGGCCCGATCGATCAGGGCATCGCTGAAATCGGCGTTCTCGATGCGGGCGCCGCCAAAGCGGCTGCCCGAGGCAATCGCCCCGCGCAGGATGGCGCCCCGCAGGTCGGTGTCACTGAAGTCGGCCCGGTCCATCAGGGCATCCGTGAGGTCGGTGCCGTTGAAGTCACCGGCAGGGAAGGCCGCCTGGGTGAGGATCGCGCCGCTGAGATCGGCGCCGGCAAAGTTGGCGCCCCGACCCGCCACCCCAGCAAAGGAGCTGTTGGCCAGGGCCTGGCCATGGAAATCCTGGCCGCTCTGGTTGGTGAGGGTGTAATCGACCTTCTCAAAGGCCCAACCGGCCCCGGGCTGGGCGAGCATTAGGGCCATCAGCACCGCAGGCAGCACCACCGCCAACGCCCTAGCCCCAAAATTCCGAAGCCCCAGGCCCAGGTGGCCGAGGCCGTTGCCTGACTGTCGCCTGGGCGGATGGGCCAGACCAGGGGGATCCCTCCGAGAGATCAAGCCAGATTCGACGCGAAAGCTGGTCCATGGAATACCAGGGGCGAAGGGGCTGGGCGGTGGGGCTGGGCGGTGGGAGTGCTGCGATCCAATCGAATCTCCCAGCCCCGCTCATCCTGGCCCTGCTGCGGCCGGATCGAGCCAAGGGATCAGGGCCCCGAGCAGGTAAAGGGAACCGGCCACCACCGGCAGGGCTGCCCCAGTTGCCCCAGAACCGCCCTCCTCTGGCGAAGCCAGCTCGCCGGCCCCGGGCTCGGGACCAAGCAGAGGGTGCAGCCAGGCCAGCCCGGCGACGGGATCGGCCACCGGCCGCAGTTGAGAGGCCAATTCTGGGCAGGCAACCGCCAGCTCGGCAGCGCTCCAGCTGGCGTGATCCGGCAGGGGGGTGATGGCCGCCTGGTCGCCTGGGGCCAGCAGGGCCCGCAGCATGGCCGCGCCTTGCTTGTGGCGCTGGATCCCGAGCAACCAACGGCGTCCGCCCGCCCCCCAGGGGGCCAGCTCCCCCTGGTCCAGCTCCTGGCGCAGGGCGATGGCGGCGGGCGGGTTGTGGGCCCCATCGAGGAGCAGGGGCTTGCCCCGGTAGGAGCGGATCTCCAGCCGACCAGGCCAGCGGGCCAGCGCCAGGCCCCGCTCGATCGCGCCCGCCTCGATGCCCCAGCCCTGCTGCCCCAGGGCCTGGGCCATGGCCACCGCCACGGCCCCATTGCGGCGCTGCAGATCGCCGGCCAGGCCCAGGCGGGGCCCACCCAAGGCCTGGGGCCGCAACGGTTCCACCCAGCNCAGCTCCGTGCCCACCCGCCGGGCCTGGTCGGCAAGAACGGCAGCCACCNCCGGCTCCTGGGGGGCACTGATGGCGATGGCCCCCGGCTGGAACACCCCAGCCTTNTCGAAGGCGATCGCCGCCAGGCTNGAGCCCAAGTATTCGCAGTGGTCCAGGCCGATNNTGGCCAAGCCAATCACCNGGCGGTCGGGGTGGAGGGTGGTGGCATCAAGGCGACCGCCCAGGCCNACCTCCAGGACCGCCAACTGCACCGCTTCGGCAGCAAGGCGATCAAAGGCGGCGGCCGTGAGCAGTTCAAAGGGGGTGAGGTTGAAGGCGCTGGCAAGCGGACGCCAACGGCCCAGGTCGGCGCGCAGCTCGGCGGGGGTGATCCAGCGATTGCCCAGTTGCAAGCGCTCACACCANCTGAGCAAATGGGGCGANCGGTAAACCCCGTAGGGCAAGCCGGCCTCGGCCAGGATCGCCGCCAGCAGCGTGCAGATCGACCCCTTGCCGTTGGTGCCTGCCACCTGCACGGCAGCAAAGCGCCGCTCTGGATGGCCACCGGCCGCCAGGGCCCCGGCCAACCGATCGAGGCCCAGGTCCACGCCCCGGCGGGCAAAGGGTTCGAGCAGATCGTCCAGATCTACCGGCTCTGGCAGGCCCAGACCCACCTAGGCCGTTTCCTTGGCAAGAGCCTGGTCGGCTGGGGCGGCGGCCGCCCGAATGGCCACCAGGTTGGTGAGCGCCGCCTCGAAGCGCTGCACCGCCAGCCGCAGCTGGCGCGGCTTAATCACCAGGGGCGGCACAAAGCGCACCACCGCGGGCCCGGCCGGCACCAGCAACAAGCGATGGGCCATGGCCTCGGCCACCAGCTCCGGGGCCGTGGGGCCCTCAAGCTGGAGCACCAGGCCCTGCAACAGACCCCAGCCCCGCACACCGGCCAGCTGCTGGGGATGGCGCTGCACCAATTCGCCTAGAAGGCCTTGCAAGAGCACACCCATGCGGCCGGCGTGGGCCACCAGCTGGCGCCGCTCCAGTTCGGCCACCACGGTGAGGCCGGCCCGGCAGGCGAAGGGATTGCCCCCGAAGGTGCTGGCGTGCTCACCAGGCCGCAGCACGTCGGCCCGGCGGTTGACGGCCAGGGCCCCAATCGGGATGCCGCCTCCGAGGCCCTTAGCGAGGGTGAAGGCATCGGGCTCCACGCCCAAGTTCTGGTAACCCCAGAGGCAGCCGCTGCGGCCCACCCCCACCTGCACCTCATCAAAGATCAGCAGGATGTCGCGCTCGTCGCAAAGCTGGCGCACCCGGGCGAAAAAGGCGGAATCGCCCGGATTAACGCCCCCTTCCCCCTGCAGGGGCTCGAGCAGCACGGCAGCCACCCGGGGACCATCGGCCTCGCACTCCTGCAGCAGGGCTTCAAAGGCGGCCGTGTCGTTGTAGGGAAAGAAGCGAAACCCTTCCACCATCGGCTCGAAACCCTGGTGGTACTTGGGCTGGCCCGTGGCGCTGACCGCCGCCAGGGTGCGGCCGTGGAAGCTGGCCTGGGCCGTGAGAATCACCGGCCGCTCGATGCCGCGGCGGGTGTGGCCATATTTCCGGGCCAGCTTGATCGCTGCCTCGTTGGCTTCAGCCCCCGAATTGCAGAAAAAGACCCGATCGGCGCAGCTGTGGCTGGTGATCCAGCCCGCCAGCTGCTCCTGTTCCGGGATCCGATAGAGGTTGGACACATGCTGCAACCGTCCAAGCTGGCGGCTGAGCGCCTTCTGCATGACCCGGTTGCTGTGGCCCAGGGTGCAGGTGGCGATGCCCGCCACGCAATCGAGGTAACGGCGGCCCTGGTCATCCCAGAGCCAGCAGCCCCTGCCCTTTTTGAGGGTCAAGGGATAGCGGCTGTAGGTGTCCATCACCGGATGGACAGGCTCTAGGGGGATGGGAGCGGTGGGACTCGAACCCACAAACCCGAAGGCGCTCGATTTTGAGTCGAGTCCGTCTACCAATTCCGGCACGCTCCCTTATTGCCGATCCTACGGGAGCCGCCGGATCGAGGCACCCACCCCATTGAGCTTGCCTTCTAGATCGGCATAGCCCCGATCCAGATATTCCAGGCCCTGCACCGTGGTCACACCATCCGCGGCCAAGCCAGCTAGCACCATGGCGGCGGAGGCGCGCAGGTCGCTGCCCTGGACCGGGGCACCGCTAAGGCGGGGCACGCCTTCAATGAAGGCCGTATTGCCCTGAAGCCGGATCGCCGCTCCCATGCGCTGCAGCTCGGCCACGTGCTGGAGCCGGTTCTCGAAAATGTTTTCGGTGATGATGCTGGTGCCCTGGGCCGTGGCCAGCAGGCTCATGAAGGGGGCCTGGAGGTCGGTGGGGAAGCCAGGGAAGGGCTGGGTGCGCAGGTCGACGGCGCGGATCTCGTCGGCGCTGATTTCCAGGGTGGACCCATCCATGGTGAGCTTGCAGCCCACGTCCTCGAGCTTGGTCAGCACGGCGCCGAGGTGCTCGGGGATCACCGGACCGACCCGCAGGCGCGAGCGGGTAATGGCGGCGGCGAGCAAGAACGTGCCCGCTTCAATGCGGTCGGGGATCACGGCGTAGTCGGCGCCATGGAGCCGCTCGACGCCCTCGATCGTGATCGTGGTGGTGCCTGCGCCGCGGATGCGGGCTCCCATGGCGCTCAAGAGCCCGGCCAGGTCGATCACCTCCGGCTCGAGGGCGGCGTTGTCGATCACGGTTTCGCCCTCGGCTAGAGCGGCCGCCATCATCAGGGTCTCGGTGGCGCCAACGCTGGGGCAATCGAGATGGATGCGGCCACCGGTGAGACGACGGCGGCGGCCGGGCACTACGGCCGAAACCACGCCGTGGTCAATGGTGACCTGGGCTCCCAAGGTCTTAAGACCCTTGACGTGCTCCACCACGGGCCGGGTGCCGATCTGGCAACCGCCGGGCAGGGGCACCTGGGCGATGCCGAGGCGGGCCAGCAGGGGCCCAATACAAAAGAAGCTGGCCCGCAGGCTGTTAACCAGTTCGTAGGGGGGAGAAGACTGGTTGAGGCCGGAACCATCCAGCACCAGGCTGTCGGCGGAGCGCTGTACGCCCACGCCGAGGGAGCCGAGAATGTCGCCCATGCCGAGGATGTCGGTGAGGGGCGGCACATTGCGCAGGCGCAGGGCATCCGCGGTGAGCAGGGAGGCGGTCATCAGCACTAGGGCTGAATTCTTGGCACCACTCACCCGCAACTCACCGGCGAGGCGGCGGCCACCAGCAATCTCAAGCTGGGGGCTGAGCACCTGGGCAGGTTGGAGAACCGTCAGGGTCATGGCTTTCGATGTCCCGGACGGGGAGTTCCCATTTTGACCGCCAACCATGGAGTCGTCCAGACGTCCGGCGCCAGAACTGGCTTGATTGCTACCCAAAACCATGCCCCTGGGCTGGTTTCAGGGCCCCAAGAGAGGGGCCAGGGCCATGGGCTATGGTCACGGGGTCGCTGCGGCGACACGCCCGCGGATGTGGCGGAATTGGTAGACGCGCTAGTTTCAGGTACTAGTGGCAGCAATGTCGTGGGAGTTCAAGTCTCCCCATCCGCATACGAAACAAGCTTGGGTCAGGCAGCGACCTGACCGGCTTTTTCGACTTCATTATCTAGTTTTGATTCGAACCGGCCGCCCGCTAGTACAGCAACGGGAACGTCCCGAGGCCGCCCCAAGTCACCGGCAAACTGCAGCACGCCATTGGTTAGGGTCCAGCTCAGGTCAAGGCTAATTTCATGATCATTCTCAAGATCAGCAATGCTTCCGAGGTGGTGGCCTCCAAGCTCGGCAAATTTTTACAGGCCCTCACTCCCGATGCCCTCGATCAGGCCTCGGTAGAAGACGCGGTGTTGAAGAAACTGATCGAAAACCTGGCGGCCGAGGGCCTCAAGGGCGAAGTGGCGGCCGTTAAGGGCTTGGACCTGCAGGAGGCCAATTTAGTGATCCAGGGCAACCTGCATGTGCGCCGTCACCACGAGTTCTGAGCCCGGGCCGGGATCTGGGATCGGCGAGCGCTGCTGGGATGGATGTTGATTCGGGCCTAGGGGGTCTTGAGCTGATTTCAAGCCGGCGCAATCCCCTGGTGGGGCGGCTGCGGGCCCTGCACCAGGGGCGCGGCCGCCGCGAACAGCAACGGCTCTTGCTGGAGGGCACCCATCTGCTGCAGGAGGTGCTGCGCCTAGGCCTCAAGCCGGACTATTTCCTCGCCACTGCCGCCTGGATTGGGCGCCACGGTGACCTGCTTGACAGGCTGCGGCAAGGGGCTGCTGCCGCTGGGCAGCTGCGGGCCGCGACCAGGGAAGTGCTGGCGGCCGTGGCGACCACCGAGCAGCCCGATGGGGTTGTGCTGACCCTGGCCCTCGACGAGCTGCCCCAGCCCCGGGCCTGGCCTACCAGCAGCGACCAGCCAGGGGACTCGCCGAAGCAGGAGCAACCCCAGGCCCCCTTTCCCAGCTTTGTGTTGGCCCTCGATCGCCTGCAGGATCCGGGCAACCTGGGCACCCTGCTGCGCTGCGCCCTAGCCGCCGGCGTGGAGGAGGTGTGGCTGGCGGGCGGGGCCGATCCGCACCAGCCCAAGGTGCTGCGGGCCTCGGCGGGGGCTGCCCTGGCCCTGCCCCTGCGGCAGCTTCAGGATCTGGCGCCGGCCCTGGCCCAAGCCGCTGGCCAGGGCAGCCAGGTGGTGGCCACGGTGGTGGCACCGGGATTGAAGCCTGGGGAGGCCCCAGCGGTGCGGCCCTACTGGGAGCTGGATTGGGGCCAGCCCACGGTGTTATTGCTCGGCAATGAGGGGGCGGGGCTGGATCCGGCCCTGATCGCCCTAGCCAGCGAGCGGGTCACGATCCCCCATGCCGCCGCGGTGGAATCCCTGAATGTGGCCCTGGCGGCGGCGCCCCTGTTGCTGGAACGCTGGCGCCAACGGCTGGGGGGGTGACGGGGGAGAATGCCCTTAACAACCGCAGGGTCCTTCGGTGAGCGCCTCCAGTTCCGATGCCTCCAGCGCCCCTGGCTTTGGTGAAGTGGGCTTTGATTTCGACGTGATCGTGATCGGGGCCGGTTATGGCGGCTTCGATGCGGCCAAACATGCCGCCGACCATGGCCTGCGCACGGCGATCATCGAATCGCGCGACATGGGCGGCACCTGCGTCAACCGGGGCTGCGTGCCCTCCAAGGCGTTGCTGGCCGCCAGCGGCCGGGTGCGCGAACTGGCCGATGCCAAGCACCTGGCCGGCTTTGGCATCCATGCGGCGCCGGTGCGCTTCGAGCGCCAGAAAATTGCCGACCACGCCAACCAGCTGGTGGCCACGATCCGCTCCAACCTCACCAAGACCCTGGAGCGGGCCGGCGTGACAATCCTGCGGGGCAAGGGCCGGCTTGAGGGCTCCCAAAAGGTGGGGATCCGCGAAATCAGCGGCGTGGACCGCATCCTCAGCGCCCGCGAGGTGATCATCGCCACGGGCTCCGATCCCTTCGTGCCCCCCGGCATCGAAACCGATGGACGCACGGTGTTCACCAGCGATGAGGCGATCAGCCTGGAATGGTTGCCGCGCTGGATCGCGATTATCGGTAGCGGCTACATCGGCCTGGAATTTGCCGATGTCTACACCGCCCTCGGCTGTGAAGTGACCATGATCGAAGCCCTCGATCGGGTGATGCCCACCTTTGATCCGGACATCGCCAAAATCGCCGCCCGCAACCTGATCGAGGGCCGCGACATCGACGCCCGCGCTGGCGTCCTGGCCCGCCAGGTGACCCCCGGCTCGCCGGTGCGGATCGAGCTGGTGGCCATGGCCACCAAGGAGCCGGTGGAAACCCTGGAGGTGGATGCGGTGCTCGTGGCCACCGGCCGGGTGCCGGTGAGCAAGGAGCTCAACCTCGGCTCCCTGGCGATCGAAACCAACCGGGGCTTCATCCCGGTGGATGACGAGATGCGGGTGCTGGTGAATGGCACGCCCGTGCCCCACCTCTGGGCCGTGGGCGATGTCACCGGCAAAATGATGCTGGCCCACACCGCCGCTGCCCAGGGGGCGGTTGCCGTGGACAACATCCTGCCACCGGCGCCGCATCGATTACCGCTCGATTCCGGCGGCCACCTTCACCCA
>JGI25920J50251_10000704_pt1 | contig 11699 bp, 3 predicted proteins | sample LauGreBMM110DCMD_2_FD_50251 | JGI IMG/M metagenome (IMG submission 50251) | reverse complement strand
AAACCAATTGAATATTATAAAAAATTAATATTAGAAGTAAAACATCATAATGAACCACCTGAGGCACATTTTTTTGAACGTTCTTGGTATTATATATTTAATTAGTTAAAATAAATTTAAAAAAAATTGATTAAATTACTTAAAGACATACATAATTTAAGTATTTAATGTCTAAAAATAGTAAATCAGATACTCTTAAATATGATAAAAAAACCCCTAGAGAACACGTTTTAATTAGACCAGATACTTATGTGGGTGATACAGAACCAACAATAGAACCATTGTATGTTGTTAATGAAGATAAAATTATAAAAGAAAACATTAATTTTACTCCAGGTTTTCTTAAAATAGTTGATGAATTATTAGTTAATGCACGCGATGCTTCAGTAAATGATAAATCTTGTGATACTATTAAAGTAGAATATAATATTGAAGAAGGATATATTAGTGTTTGGAATAATGGAGATAAAGGTATTCCTATTGAAGAGCATCCAGAACATAAAATGTTAGTTCCTACAATGATTTTTGGAGAACTTTTAACAAGTTCAAACTATAATGACGATGAAGAAAGAACAACAGGTGGTCGTAATGGATATGGAAGTAAGTTAGCAAATATATTTTCTACAAAATTTATTATTGAAATTGTTGATGCAAAAAGACATAAAAAATTTATTCAAATTTGGAAAGATAATATGTCTATAGCAGAAGAAGCAATAATATCAAAAAACAAAAATGAAAAATCATATGTTAAAGTAACTTGTTATCCTGATTTTGCACGGTTTAAAATTAAAAATTTAAATAATGATCATCTTAAATTATGTCATCGTCGTGTTATTGATATTGCAGGTGTAACAGATGGTAAATTAAAAGTATATTTTAATGATAAGAAAGTAGAAACAAATACATTTAAATCATATGTTGAACTTTATTACAAAGAAGAAGAAATTTATTATGATTTAGGAGATAGATGGTCAATTGCTTGTTTATACAAGCCTGATGGAGGTGGTGAAGTAATATCATTTGTAAATAGTATTTCAACTTATCGCGGAGGAACTCATTGTAATCATGTAATTGACAATATCATTAAAATTCTTATTAATGATTATATTAAAAAGAAAGATAAAGATATTAAAGTTACTCCAGCATTACTAAAAGAAAATTTAATTTTTTTCATAAATTCGACTATTATTAATCCAGCATTTTCATCACAGACTAAAGATACATTGACTACTAAAGTAGATAAATTTGGTTCCAAATACGAACCATCTCAAGCATTTTTGAAAAAACTTGCTAAATGTGGTATTGTTGAACAAATAATTCAATTAATTAAGTTTAAGGAAAATAGTAATCTGAAGAAAACAGATGGAAAAAAACAACTTAAGCTTACTGGTATTCCCAAGTTAGAAGATGCGAATAAATCAGGCACAAAAGAATCGTATAAATGCACTCTTATTCTAACAGAGGGAGATTCAGCAAAAGCATTTGCAATGGCAGGTCTTGGTATAATTGGACGTGATTATTTTGGTGTATTCCCATTAAAAGGTAAATTACTAAATGTTCGAGAAGCAACTGTAAAACAATTATCTGATAATGAAGAAATTAATAATTTAAAAAAAATTGTTGGTCTGCGTATGGGAGTTAATTATTTAGTAGATGATAATTTTAATCAATTACGATATGGTCGTATCTTAATTTTAACTGATCAAGATGTTGATGGATCTCATATTAAAGGATTATTTATGAATTTTGTGCATTGTACATGGCCGTCATTATTAGAAAGGCAAAATTTTATTACATCATTATCTACACCAATTGTAAAAGCATTTAAGGGTAAACATGTAAAGATTTTTTATAATTTATCTGAATATGATGTTTGGAAAGAATCAGATGATGCTAAAGGATATAAAACTAAATACTATAAGGGTCTTGGTACATCAACAAGTGATGAAGCAAAAGATTATTTTGTAGATATTGAAGATAAATTAATTAATTATTTTTGGCAAAATGTAAATCAAGAATTAAATGAAGAAGAATTAAATGAAGAAGAATCAAATAAAGAAGAATTAAATGAAGAAGAATTAAATGAAGAAGAATTAAATGAAGAAGAATTAAATGAAGACGAATTAAATGAAGACGAATTAAATGAAGACGAATTAAATAAAGACAAATTAAATAAAGACAAATTAAATAAAGGAAAAATACATCCGGATAATAATGCAATAACGTTAGCATTTGAAAAACATCGTGCAGATGATCGTAAAAAATGGTTAATGCTCTATGATAAAAATGAAATCATTAAATATGAAAATAAAAAAGTTTCATATTCTGATTTTATTCATTATGATTTTAAACATTTTTCAATTGATGATAATAAACGTTCGTTACCTTCAATTTTAGATGGGTTAAAACCATCTCAAAGAAAAATTTTATATGGTGCATTTTTACGTGGTTTAGATAAAGATGAAGTTAAAGTATCTCAATTAGCTGGTTTTGTATCAGATAAAGCAGCTTATCACCATGGTGAAATGTCACTTAATGGTGCAATTATTGGTATGGCACAAAATTTTGTTGGTTCAAATAACATTAATATTCTTAAACCAAATGGTCAATTTGGAACAATTTTAAGAGGTGGTAAAGATGCAGCATCTCCTCGTTATATTTGGACTAAATTTGAAGATTTAACAACTAAAATTTTTATGGTTGATGATGAACCAATTTTAAAAAAACAACATGATGATGGAATGCCAATTGAACCAGAAACATATGCTCCTATTATTCCGATGATTCTTATAAATGGAACTAAAGGTATTGGAACTGGGTTTTCAACAACTATCCCACCTTTTAATCCTAAAGATATTGTTAAAAGTATTCGTAATAAAATTAATGGAAAACCAATTGAAACATTAAAACCTTGGTGGCAAGGTTTTACTGGTAGTATAACAGATAATAAAAACGATATGAGTTTTGAAACATCTTATACTGTTTCCGGTACATGGAAAATTAAAGGTAATAAACTAATTATAACTGAATTACCTATTGGTGAATGGACTTCTGATTATAAAGAATTTTTAGAAAAAATGTTACAAGATGTGTGTAGTAAAAAAGATAAGAAAGATAATCCATTCAAAGGATATATTGATAATAATACTGATACAAAAGTTTATTTTGAACTTGAATTTGAAGATAACTTTTTAGAAGAATTAGATAGTATTAAAATAGAAAAAATGTTCCATTTAAATAAACGTTTTTCTCTAGGTAATATGCATTTATATAATTATAATGGAACTATTACACGTTATGAAACAATTTATGATATTATTAATGAATTTTATGATGTTCGACTTGACTTGTATCAAAAAAGAAAAGATAATAAATTAGAAAATTTAGAATATTACCTTAAATTAATAAGTTTTAAAGTTAAATTCATTTTAATGATTATTAATAAGAAACTTGAAATTAATAATAAAAAGAAATCTGAAATTGAAGAAAAACTTATTGAATTAAAGTTTATTAAAATTGAAGATTCGTATAATTATTTATTAAGTATGCCTATTTATAATTTAACTCAAGAAAAAATTGAAGAATTAAAGAAACAAGAAAAAGAAAAACAAACTGAATATGATACTTTAGTTAAAATGAAACCACACGATTTATGGTTAATAGATTTAGATGACTTTGAAAATGCATATGATAATTGGATACAAATTAAAAAAGAAAAAGAAAATAATAATGTATCTCAAAAAAAAGTTAAAAAAGTAAAAAAGTAAAAAAATTTAATTTAAAGAATATTTTTTAATTATTTTTAATGGGTAAGAATAAACATAAAAATAATCAATTAAATAACCAATTAACCAACAAGCTTCAACCAACTGTATCAATTATTACAATAACACAATTAAAAAGATTTAGTTGTTTAGAAATTGCAAGAGATTTAATTAAGGAACAAACTTATAAAAATATTTTTGAATGGGTAATAGTAGAAGGAAGTAAAACACAAGAAGATGCAATATTAAATAATGAAAACATAAAAAAATTTATAGAAAATTCTGATTTAGATTTTCCAATAGTTTATGTTGAATGGGCTAATGTTAAATTAGGTGAATTACGTAATAGAGGTAATAAAACATGTAAAGGTGATATTACTGTCGTATTTGATGATGATGATTATTATTTTCCAGATCGTATTGAACACGCAGTTGATAAATTAATAAATTCACCTGCTAAAATCGCAGGTTGTTCTGCAGTAATGATATACGATTACTTTTTAGATAGATTATATAAATTTAAACAATTTAATCCTAATCATTCAACAAATAATTGTATGGCTTGGAAGAAAGAATATTTAGAAAATAATACACACGATTCAAATAAAGAAATGGCAGAAGAAGCTTCATTTACTAAAGATTTTTCACAACAAATGGTTCAATTAGAATCAGAACATACTATTATTGTATCAAGTCATGATGGAAATACATTTAATAAAAGAGAACTTTTAGTTGGTGGTACTCACAAACTTAATCCAACATTAAATGAAGTTCCAAATATTCATAAATATATTAAGGAACCTTATTATAGTAAATATAAACAATTATTTATAAAACCAGAAAAATCAAAATACGACATTATCTATTTTGCTGGTGGTTTTTCAATTAAATGGGATCCTCGTGATATGTCATTAGGTGGTTCTGAACAAGCAATTGTTAATTTAGTTAATAATTGGGTAAAAATGGGAAAAAGGGTAGCCGTTTATGGTGAAGTTCCTGAAATTAACTTTAATGGTGTTGATTATATAAGTTGGAAAAAATTTAGATTTGAGGATGAACATAATATTGTAATTTTATGGAGATTATATGGTTTATGGTGCGGTGCTCCATATCCTATTAAAGCTAAACAAATTTTGTTAGATTGTCACGATAACTTTGGTGGACAATTTCCAGAATCTTGGGAAAAATATGGCAAAAAAGTAGTAAATAAAATTTTATTTAAGAGTTATTTTCATAAAGAGGAATTTGAAAAATGTTGTGATACTAAAATATCATCTGATAAATATGTAATTATACCTAATGGTATTAGAGTAGAAGGATTTTTAGAAAATAAAGAAAAAATTCAAAGAGAACCTTTTCGTTTTTGTTATTGTAGTTGTTATAGAAGAGGTATTATTGAAATAGTAAAATATATGTGGCCAATTATTTATCAATTAGAACCTAGAGCAGAACTACATGTATATTATGGTATGGAAAATATAAAAGATGAACAATCTGTAAATGTATTAAGAGAAGTTTTATCACAACCAGGTGTTATGGACCATGGTAGACAACCATTAGAAATTATAGCAAGAGAAAAACATCGTTCGAGTTTTCAATTATATGTAACAAATACTCCAATTGAAATTGATTGTATTTCAATTCGTGAAAGTTTAGCTACTGGATGTATACCTTTATTATCTAATTTTGGTGTATTTAAAGATAGAGAAGGTATTCATTTTGATTTAAATCCAACAGATAGTAGAAGTTATCAAAATATTGCATTAAAGATTAGTCAATTAATGAAGCAACCAGAACTATTAAATGGATATAGAGACAAAATTAAAAAATCACCATTATTAATTAATTGGGAAGAAGTGGCAAAAGAATGGATTAAATTAATAAATTAAACTTTGTTAAGTTAAAAAATTGATATAAAGATATTATAAATAATAGTAATTAATTATAATATGAATGATAAACATAGTATTGAATTTCAAATTTATGATTGGTTAGAAGATCATTATATAGAAACATCTGATGAAGATAGTGACAATGATAATAATAAAAAAATGGGTGAATTTATTATACATGTATTTGGTAGAACAATGAATGGTAAATCAGTATATGCAAAAATTACCGAGTTTACTCCCTATTTTTATATTGAACTACCATCTAATTGGATTAGTTTAGATAAAACAAAAATTGAAATTAAATTAAACCAATTCAAAGAATATCTATTAAGTTATTATAATAAAAAAATTTGGTCAAAATTTAAATCTACATTACTTGACATACAATATATAAAAGCAAAGAAAGCAGAAGGTTTTACCAATGATTCAGAATTTAAATTTGCTAGATTAACTTTTAATAATGCTGATGGTATGAAAAAGTTTAGAATGTTCTTTGAAGAAAATGAAGTAGATTTTGAATTTAAAAAATATAAATTTAAAACATATGAAGCTAATTTACCGCCAATGTTTCGTTGTTTTCATAATCGAAATATTTCAGGATGTGCTTGGGTAGAAACTTCAATATACATACAAGTTAAAAATGAATCATTAAAAGAAAGTTATTGTGATATTGAACTTGAAATAAATTGGAGAGATTTAAATCCTATACAAAAGGATGTAAATGCTCCATTGCGTATTGCTTCCTTTGATATTGAATGTTATTCTCATGATGGTCAATTTCCTCAAGCTAATAGAGAAAAAGATAAAGTAATTCAAATTGGTGTGACTTATACTTATTTAGGTCAATCAGAACCATATCGTCAATATATTGCTTGTTTAAATGAAACAGCTCCTTTTGATGAAAAAACAATATTAAAATCATTTGATGATGAAGGTAATTTATTTTTAGATTTTAAACAAGAATTAATTGATTCAGATTGTGATATTATAACAGGTTATAATATTTTTTATTTTGATGAAAAATATTTATATGACCGTGCAGACCAAATATTGGGTATTAAAGAAGAAATGAGTTTTATGAGTAAATTAAAGAAACGTTATTGTAACTTTAAAGAAATGAAATTAGCATCAAGTGCATTAGGTGAAAACTTACTTCGTTTCTGGGATACTCCTGGGCGAGTTCATATCGATTTAATGAAAGATATTCAAAAAACTTTCAGTTTATCGTGTTATAAACTTGATTATGTAGCTGCTCATTTTATTCGTGGTGAAGTAAAAAATGTTAAAGAAATAGATAATTTTATTTTTGAATTAGAATGTTCTTCGGTTGATGATGTTTGTTTACAAGATTATATTCACTTAGAAGTAATAAAAGGTTTTGTATCAGATGAAGTAGGTGAAAAATATATTGTAACAAATATTGATAAATCAAATAAAAAACTTTATGTAAAAGGTAAAAATAATAATCTTTTATTACAAGATTTAAAATTAGCAAAAGAAACAGGAGGAGGTAAAATTTTCTGGTCTCAAGCAAAAGATGATGTAGGACCAAAAGAAATTTTTAAATTCCAAAGAGGAAGTCCTCAAGATCGGTCTATTGTAGCCAAGTATTGTGTGAAAGATTGTAAGCTAGTTAATCTATTAATTAATAAATTAGAAGTTATTACTAAGAATATTGAAATGGCTAATGTATGTAGTGTACCTTTAACTTATTTATTCATTCGTGGTCAAGGAATTAAAATTTTTTCACTATGTTTAAAAGAATTTAAAGAACAAGGGTATATATTTCCAGTTATTAAAATGCAAAAACTTAAAATTTGTAAAATATGTAATAAAGAGACAAAAGGATATAATTGTCCTATTTGTAAAAGTAAAAATTTAGAAGAAGTTGAATCAGATAATTCATATGAAGGTGCTATTGTTTTTGACCCAGTACCTACAGTAGATTATGAAGCTTATGTAACTAAAGATTATAATTCACTATATCCCTCTTCAATTATTCAAAAAAATATGTCACATGAAACTATAGTAGAAAATGAAATTTATGATAATTTACCCAATATTGAATATTATAATGCGCAATTTATTGATTCAGATGGTAGTATTCAATATCGTAGATATGCTAAAAAAAATAATAAACTCGGAGTTATTCCATTAATTCTTGATAAACTATTAAAAGAACGTAAAATTATTAAAAAATTAATGGAAGCTGAAGAGAATCCTTTTAAAGCTAAAATTTATGATGCAAAACAAATAGCTTTAAAAGTAACAGCTAATTCGCTCTATGGGCAATTAGGTGCTGCAACATCTCCTGTATGTAAACGAGATATTGCCGCATGTACAACTTCAACAGGTCGCGAAATGTTAATTCTTGGTAAAAAATACGACGAAGAAATTTTACCTTGGTTAATTAATGGTATGAAGAAAGCACTTGAAGAAAATGATAATGATAAATTTATGGAATTTGTAAAAATGGAACTTAAAAATTATACAGGAGAATATGCAGAAAACTTTATTAAATCTCTTAAAAAATATCTTATGGAAGATATTAGATGTAATACTACCCAACCAGTTGTAAGATATGGTGATAGTGTTATTGGAGATACACCATTATTATTAAGAAATAAAAATACTAATGAAATAATAATTAAAAAAATATCTGATTTAGGAATTAAATGGATAACAATGGAAGAAAATGGTAAAGAAGAAAAAGAATCTTGTGAAATTATACAGTATGAATCTTGGACAGAAAAAGGTTGGACTGATATAACACGAGTAATTCGTCATAAGTTATCAAATAATAAAAAATTATATTCTATAAATTCTAATTCTGGTTTTGTTGTTGTTACTGATGAACATTCATTATTAGATAAATATGGAAATATTATAAAACCAAATGAAATATCAAATGAAACAGAACTTTTAGAATCATTTCCAGCAAAAGAATTAATTAAAGATATTAAATTTTTAAATGAAAATGAAATACAAAAAGAATCAAATAATCAAATATTTGCAATGAATTATTATTTATATTTAATAATGAATGAAAAACAACCATATGTTAAATATAATAATGATAAATTTATAGTTGATTATAATAATCAATTAAATGAAGAAATAATTGTTTGTGAATGGGAAAAACAAGAAGAATATGTATATGACTTAACAACAAGTAATCATCATTTTCAAGCAGGTATTGGTAATATTATTGTTCATAATACCGATTCTAATTTTTCATCATATCGTTTTAGAGAAGATATAGAAAAAGTAGATGATAAAGAATCATTAATTATATGGAAAGAAATCATTGCATTTTCAAAAGAATTTATTAAACCATATATACCAATTGAATATCAAGAAAAATGGTGTCAATTACATGACAAGTATTATGGAGAAGATAAAATTACAAATTTATCATTACCTATATCACCTCAAGTTCAACCGGTGCCAAAACATTGGAAAAATATTATACCAATTGATGAAAGATTAAAACAATATTTAAAAGAATATATGGAAGAATCATATTTAAGTTGGTTATGGACACTTCAAGAAATTGTTCTAAAAGATTACCCTAATATGGATTATAAATTAAATCAATGGGCGCAATATCAATTAGGAAAGATTAGACTAACAGCAAATGATTATACAGATGAAACAATTAAAAGTTATAGTAATAGAATTAAAGAAATAAATTTAGAATTAAGAAAATTAAATGAAAAAATTAAAAAAGAAAGTTTAGACTCAAGTTTATTCAAAGAAGAAATAGAAATTAAAATAAAAGAACAAGAAGAAAAACAAATAATATTTAATGATTTAAATAATAAACGTATTACAATTGAAACTAAAATTAGAAATTTTTCATTAACTATTCTTAAAGAATATTGGATTCAACCTTGGTGGGATTTAGTTGATGGTAAAAAAGTTTTTAACGTTGAAATTTATAAAGGTGGAAAAGCAATTACTGATAAACGTTCTTTAGACTTATCTATGGAAATGGGTAAAATATCTGGAGAATTAATTAAAAGTCGTTTACCATTTCCACATAATTTTGCATATGAAAAGACTTTTTGGCCTTTTCTAATTTTATGTAAAAAAAAATATGTAGGTAATAAATATGAAAATAACCCAAATAAATATAAACAAGATTTTATGGGTATTGTATTAAAACGTCGTGATAATTCACCAATAGTAAAAGAAATATGTGGTGGTATTATAGATATCCTTATTAATAAACGTGATCCTATTGGTGCTAAAACATTCTTAATAAAATGTTTAGATGATATGTTTGCTGGAAAATATGATATTAAATATTTTTTACAATCACGTACTTTAAAATTAAAAGAATCTTATAAAGATTGGACTAGAATTGCTCATGTGTACTTAGCCGAAAAAATAGCATTACGTGATCCTGGTAATAAACCACAATCTGGTGATAGAATTGAATTTGCAGTTGTCAAAGTTGAAAATGATGATCCAAAGAAAAAGTTATTACAAGGTGAGTTAATTGAAACACCAGCATTTATTAAACAAAATAATAAAGAAATTGATTATTTGTTCTATATGACAAACCAAATTCAAAATCCAGCAACTCAATTTCTTAAATTAGTTGATAATAAGATTGAAGAATTATTTAATGAATATAAACAAAAATATGATTATAAACCAAAAAAAGTTAAAGAACTTAAAGAACCTAAAGAAAAAAAACCACGTGTTAATAAAAAAATTATTAAAATTGATGAACCAGTAAATGAACCAGTAAATGAATCAGTAAATGAATCAGTAAATGAACTAATTGAAGAAAAACCAAAAAAGAAATCAACTAAAAAAGTAAAAGAATTAGTTGATGAAAAACTAGTTGTTGAAGAACTCATTGAAGAACCCATTGAAGAACCTATCGAAGAAAAACCAAAAAAGAAATCAAATAAGAAATTAAAAGAACTAATTAAAGAACCCATTGAAGAATTAATTAAAGAACCTATTGAAGAATTAATTAAAGAAACCATTGAAGAACCCATTGAAGAAAAACCAAAAAAGAAATCAAATAAGAAATTAAAAGAACTAATTGAAGAACCAATTAAAGAACCAATTGAAGAACCCATTAAAGAACACATTGAAGAACCCATTAAAGAACCCATTGAAGAAAAACCAAAAAAGAAATCAAATAAGAAATTAAAAGAACTAATTGAAGAACCAATTAAAGAACCAATTAAAGAACCAATTGAAGAACCCATTAAAGAACCCATTGAAGAACCCATTGAAGAACCCATTGAAGAACCCGTTAAAGAATCAATTGAAGAACCCATTGAAGAAAAACCAAAAAAGAAATCAAATAAGAAATTAAAAGAACTAATTAAAGAACCCATTGAAGAACCAATTGAAGAACCCGTTAAAGAATCAATTGAAGAACCCATTGAAGAAAAACCAAAAAAGAAATCAAATAAGAAATTAAAAGAACTAATTAAAGAACCAATTGAAGAACCAATTAAAGAATCCATTGAAGAACCCATTGAAGAAAAACCAAAAAAGAAATTAAATAAGAAATTAAAAGAACTAATAGAAGAACCAATAGAAGAACCAATAGAAGAACCAATTGAAGAACAAAAAAAGAAATCAACTAAAAAAGAAAAAAATAAATTAAAAGAAATTGAAATATAAAATAAATTAATATTAATTTATTATAATTATTTTATGATGCTTCAGAAATCATATTTATATCAGATGTATTTATGCTTGAAGGTGGAACATAATCATTATTATTAGAGATAGAGCCTCCAGAAAATTTTTCAGAATCAGATTCAGAATCAGATTCAGAATCAGATTCAGAATCTGCAGAATCTAAAGAATTACCAGGTGAAGAAATATAAGATAAATTTTCATTATTAGAAATAGAATCTTTAGATAATTCTGAAGAATTAGAAATTGAATATTTAGAATTATATTTAGGTTCTTCAGATTTAGGGTCAGATTCAGATTCAGATTCGAATTCAGATTCAGATTCAGATTCAGAGTCAGATTCGAAGTCAGAGTCAGTTTTTTTAGATTT
>JGI25920J50251_10000703_pt1 | contig 11714 bp, 11 predicted proteins | sample LauGreBMM110DCMD_2_FD_50251 | JGI IMG/M metagenome (IMG submission 50251) | reverse complement strand
CCCGCCGCTCCGGGTGCGCCGGTAATGCACCCTTTGGTGCGCGCTACCGGTGCCGGAACTCGGCGGCAAGTTGCCGCCGAGAACGGCCAAGTTGGCCGTGCCACCCCGATTGATCTGCATCGTTCCGGCTTGGGCGATGTCCAAGAGCCGCGGAGACCTTTGTCAGGCCCGGCGTGGGCGGATCAGCGCTCGCGAAAGACCAACGTCTGGAAATCCCGCGCGCTCCGGCGCTGGATCAGGGCGACGTAGTGCCGTTTGGCCCGTCCGTAGGCCGCCTCGATGCGGATCTCGAAGGTGGTGCTGATGGTGATGAAGCGCGGCGGTGCCGGGACCGGAGCGCCGCCGCCGCCGGCGGCAGGTCCCATCAGGCGGTTGATGTCGCCGGGGTTCCGGGCGGGCTCGTCGTCCGCCGTGCCGTCCGCGCCGTCGGGACCGGCCCGCGCCTGAACGATCTGGCGGGCCATGATGCGGTCGCCGCGGAAGGCCATGGTCAACACGGGCAGCGAAGCGGTGTTGATGTTGATCTGGCCGGCCGAGATGGCGCAGAACAGGTCGACCAACCCCGCGGAGACGACGTCGACGTCGTTGTGCCGGAGCCGGTCGATGCCGCGCAAGGGGCCATGGTCGGACGGTTGTCCGAAGAACAGCTCCGGCGTGATCCCTCGGACCTTGAGCAACTCGCCGATGTCGTCGATGGGGCCGTTTTTGGCGCGGTAGGGCGGGTCGAGGCCGAGGTAGAAGTCGGTGCTCTCCGCGCCGCCGCCCGCGGTGGGGTGGTCGTCGCGGTCGCGCCAATCGGTCAGGGCCGCGTTGATCTGGGCGGCTTCCGAGGCCCCGGCCCCGGCCATGCCCAGACCGGCCTCCAACGCGAGCGGGTCGGCCTGGTTGATGTTGAGCTTGCGCTCCTGGTCGACGATCTCGATGGAGAGATGGCCTTCGCCGATGGTGATGTCCTTGAGCGAGATCCCCTCGAACGGGTCCTCCATGAGGTCGCCGATGCGGTTGCCGTTGCCACCGGGGCCGCCGGCCCAGAACTGGTTGAGCCCGTTGTAGCCTTGTTCGCCCGGGATGCGCTGTTGCTCGGCGAGGGCCCACTTGGCGAACTCGACGCCGGAGAGGCCCAGCCATTCCAGCTCGCCGCTGGCGGAGGTGTTGGTCGCCAGCTTGGTCTCGACCTTCATCGAATAGGCGAGGATCCCGGCCGCGATCCCCATCGCGAGCACCATCAGCATCACGATGATGAGCGCGATGCCGCGACGGTGGCCGACCGGGCGATGGGGATGGGGATGGGCGAGGCGCATCTGGGTCCTGGGTCCGGTCCTTCAGCGGGGCGGAGCGCCCGCGGCCCCGACCGCGCTCGACGGGATGCGCACGACGCGCGACACCAGTTCGGCCGGGCGCTTGGAATAGCGGCCCTGCGAGCCGAAGCCCAAGGTCACGCGGACGACCTGCGGCAGCTGGTTGGTGGACAGCCATTCCGGGATGTACTCGCCGCGGCGGCCGTCCCAGAACTCGAGCTGGAAGACGCTCACTTCCTTGGCCAGCACGATGGGATACGACTCGAAATCCCGGTCGTCGGGCGCGAGCAGGGAGTTCTGCCGGAGGACCAGCTGGTTGTCCGGGTCCACGACGAAGGTCACCCGGCGCAGGCGTTCGCCGCGGAAGTAGCCGTTGCCGGGGAACGATCCGCTGAGGCTCGCGGCGATGCTCAGCGCGGCGAACGATCCGCTGGTGTCCGCGATGAACGAATAGAGGGCGGCGTTCCCCTGGAACAGCTGCGCGCCGGTGAGCGCCTGGTCCAAGGTCTGGATGGCCATGCGCGAGCGCTGGGCGTGCGCGGCCAGCTTCATCGTGGAATCCGCGCTCTGCATCACGATGCGCCAGGTCCCGAACAGGGACACGAGCACCAGGGCGAAGATGGCCATCGCGACCATCACCTCCACGAGCGTGAAGGCGCGCTGCATCCGCGGCGCGGTGCCGGCCGCGGCCGGTCGGTGGTCGTCGAGGATGCTCATCGCAGCGAGCGTTGGGTGGATTCCGGTCGGAAGAGCAGGATGCTCATCTTGGACTCCGTGGTCGAACGGTCGAAATCCGACCACACGAGGAAGTCGACGCGGAACAGGCCGTTGGTCTGCACCGGGGTGATCTCCCGTTCCCAGCTGTAGCCCGGATGGAACTCGCCGAAATCGCCCGACATGATGCCTTCCTCCAACCGGTTGGTGAGGGAGAGCTCGGCCGCGAGGCTGCTCGCCTCGACGTGGACCCGTTCCAGCGCGCGGGCGTTGCGGATGCTGGATGAGCAGACCAGCAGGATCCCCATCAAGGCGATGGCCAGCACCGCCGCGGCCACCACGACCTCGATCAAGGTGAACGCCGCTCCCGGTCGCCGCTCCGCGCGCGGAGAGGCCGTCATCGGATGTCCTCCACGGTGAGGTATCCGGTGATCAGCTCGGAGGTGATGCGCCGGACCTCGCGGCGTTGCCATTGGAGCTCGGCGTCGAGCGCGTCGCAGGTGCCGTTCGGGTAGAAGCGGATCGCCGCGGCGTCGTCCACGCCGGCCACGGCGTCGCGTCCGTTGATCATCAGGCGGCGGAAGGCCACGTCGTCCGGCAGCTCGGCATGGAACAACGGCTTGCCGTCCTCGCGGCCCGGGCGCGCGTCGGACGGCAGCGGCCCGCCGGCTTCGCGCATCGTGGACGGCTCGACGCGGACGCCGGTGGCCTGCTCGTCGGCGAAGACGACGACCTGCATCGCGCGGCCGGTGAGGATGGCCCGCGAACGCGCCTCGCGGCACGCCTCGAGGAAGTCGTTCGTCGCCCGGACCAACGGCGGCTTGGTGGCGGCGCGGAGGGCGGGGATGGCGATCATCATCATCAGCGAGCCGAGGGTGATGGCGACCATCAGCTCGATCAGGGTGAAGCCGGCGCGATGCCGGGCGGCCGCCTCCGGGCCACCGGCCGCCGCTCCTCTGTCCGCGCCACGCGTCATCGTTGGATGCTCTGCGTGATGGCGAACATCGCCGACATCACGCTCATCAGCAGGAAGCCGACGATCACGGCGATGCCGACGATCATCAGGGGCTCGATCAGGTTGGTCATCGCGCGCAGCGCCAGCGTCAGCTCGCGTTCGTAGGTCTCGGCCACGTTCTCCAGCGAGCCCGGGATGTCGCCCGTCTCCTCGCCGATCTTCAGGAGGTCGATCATCAGCTGCGGGAAGAGACCGCTCTTGGCGAGCGGTTGGGCGAGCGTCTTGCCGTCGGTGACGCCTTCGCGGGTCTTGGCGATCGCCTCGGCGAGCACGACGTTGGGGATGATCTGCTCGGTGATGCGCAGCGCCTGCAGCACGGGCACGCCGTTCTTGAGCAAGGTCCCGAGCGTGCGCGCGAACTGGCCGAACAGGTTCAGCTTCACCACGGCGCCGAAGATGGGGAGCTTCATCTTGAGGCGGTCGATCGACCGGCGTCCGTCCACGGTGGCATGGTATCGCTGGAACAGGATCGTGCCGACGACGCCCACGATCGGGAACAGCCACCACCAGGTGGTGATGAACCGGCTGGTGTCGATGAGCAGCTTGGTCGTCGCCGGGAGCTCGAGCCCCTGGATGCTCTCGAAGAGCGTCATGAACTTCGGGAGCATGACGGTCATGAAGAACACCACCAGCGCGACGCCCACGAGGCAGACGACGAGCGGATAGACCATCGCCGACTTGAACTTCGACTGCACGTCGGCGAAGCGCTCGAAGTGGGCCGCCTGCCGCCGGAGCACCTCTTCCAGCGCGCCGCTCTGCTCGCCCGCGCGGACCATGTTGACGACGATCGGCGGGAAGACATCGGGCTGCTTGGCCATCGCATCGGAGAGCGAACGGCCTTCGGTGACGTCCTGCTTGAGCAGTCTCGGCACCTCGCCGGGGATGCCCTTGGAGGTGAGGCTGCTCATGCTCTGGAGCGCCATGGTCAGCGGCATGCCGGCCTTGAGCAGGTTGGCCAGCTGCTGGGTGAAGGTGGCCATCTCCTGCAGCTTCGGCTTGCGGCGCCGGCTGCTGAAGAAACGCAGCCCCGTCCCCGCTGTGGCGCCGGTGTCGCCGCCGGCCTTGGCCGGCGCGCGCGCGCCGCCCTTGGCCGCCTCGACCACCAGCGGGTACAGCCCGAGCTTCGCGATCTGGCCGAGGGCCGCCGGACGGTCGGCGACATCGAGGGAGCCCTCGATGAGTTCGCCGGAGCGGCGGCGGGCTTTGTAGGTGAACTGCGGCATGACGTTGAGGCGATGCATACCCGGACGGCGGGAAAAGTTCCATCCCGGAGGCGCCGTGGTGGCGACGGATCGATCCGCGCCGGCCTGCGGGAACTTCTCCGGTTGCTGGTCCGGTTGCGGCCGGCCATGCTCGCGCCCGTGAAGAAGTCCGTCCTTTCCGTCGCCTTCGCGGCCATCGTCGCCGGATGCGCTCCCAGCTATGTGAACCTCACGCCGCGCACGGTTTCGCCGGCGCCGGAGAACGTGCATCTGTTCGAGATCCAGTGGTCCAGCCCGCGCACGGGCGCCAACAACCCCGACGTCCGCGCCTACGTCACCATCGGCACGAATTTCTTCCCGATGGCGCGCATCCCGAACACTTCCGACCGTTGGGAGGCCAAGGTGCCGTTGCCGCCGGACGCCACCTCGGTGCCGTACCGCTACCGTTTCGATTACACCTACCCCGGCACGCCCCGGCGGGTGTCGGCCAGCGACCGTTCGCAGGAATACTTCCTCCGCCTGCCGGGCAAGTGAGCCGCCGGGCCGCGCGATGACGTGCGTCATCTTCAACCCCACTGCCCGCGGGGACAAAGCGCGCCGCTTCCGGTCCCGCTTGTCCGAGCTGGGTCCCGGCATCCAGCTCGTCCCCACGGCCGGTCCCGACACCGCGCCCGAACAAGCGGCGACCGCCGTCGAGGCGGGTTGCACCACGCTCGTCGCCGCCGGAGGCGACGGCACCGTGAACCAGGTGCTCAACGGCCTGGTCGCGGCGCGCGACGGCTTGGCCAAGGCGCGTCTCGGCGTCCTGCCGTTGGGCACGGTCAACGTCTTTGCCAAGGAGCTCGGGATCCCGGCCGACCTCGCCGGCGCGTGGCGGGTCGTCCAAGCGGGGCACGAGCGGCGGATCGACCTGCCGATGGCGGAGTCCGGACCGGAAGGCCGGCGCGAGCGGCGGTGCTTCGCGCAGATGGCCGGCGCGGGCCTGGATTCCCGGGCGCTCGGCCTCGTCGATTGGGAGCTGAAGAAGAAGTTCGGCGTGCTCGCCTATGTCTGGGCCTCGTTGCTCGCGATGCGCGGGCCGCGTCCGGAGGTCACCCTCGAGGCCGACGGGCGCACGGTGACCGGGCATCTGGTCTGCGTCGGGAACGGACGCTTCCTGGGCGGACGCTATCCGGTCTTCCCCCACGCCAGCATGGACGACGGGAAGTTGGATGCGATGGTCGTCCCCAAGATGACCTGGACGGTCGCGCTGAAGGTGTTCGCCGCGCTCTGGTGCGACCGTTTCGCGGACTCACCGGATGCCGTGCATCTCGCGGCCCGCACCCTGACGATGATCTCGGCGACCCCGATGCCGTTCCATCTCGAAGGCGACAACGTGGGTTTCTTGCCGGCGACCTTCACGCTGCAACCGCGGGCGCTGCGCGTCGTCGTGCCGGGTTGATCCTCATCGGGAAAGCGGCCACGTGCCTCGCCAGGATCATTTTGCTTTCGCCGCGGCGCGTTCCAGCGCCTTGACCATGCCGTCGAGGTTGTGCGGCTTGGCCTCGGCGGTCGGCTCCAGGCCGAGGGCGGCGAGCGCCTTGCTCGTCTCGGGCCCGATGGAGAGCGTCTTCAGCGACGGGAACCGCTTGAGCAGCGCCGGCAGGTCGAAGCGCGCGTGGAAGTTCTCGACCGTCGACGCGCTGGTGAAGGTGACCCAATCCGCGCCTTCCTCGACGAGCTTCGCGGCGGCGCCGTTGATGTCTTCGGTCTCCGGGACGGTGCGGTAGCAGGCGACGTCGTCCACGATCGCGCCGAGCTCCTCGAGCTTGGCGACGAGGTCCGGGCTGGCCACCTCGGCGCGGAGGCAGAGGATGCGCAGGTTCTCCACGCCGTCCACCTTGGCGATCGCGGCGGCGACCTTGGAGGCGATGTATTCCTCCGGCATCGCGTCCACCGCGAGGTGCAGCTCCTTCAGCTTCGCCGCGGTGGCCGGCCCGACGGCGGCGAAGCGCAGCCGGCCGACCACGCGGATATCGTCGAACGCCTTGAAGAAGTACTCGAAGAACGCCGTGACCCCGTTGGGCGAGGTGAACACGACCCAATCGTATTCCCCGAGGGCGCCCATCGCCTCGACCAGGGGCTGCCGGTCCTCGGGCGGGACCACCTTGATGGTCGGGATCTCCATCACCTCGGCGCCCTGCTCGGCGAGCTGGCGGCTGAGCTGGCTCGCCTGCTCGCGTGTGCGGGTCACCACGACGCGCCGGCCGAACAGCGGGCGGCGCTCGAACCAGTTGAGCTTCTTCCGCAACGACACGACGTCGCCGATGATGGTGACGGCCGGCGCGGTGAACTTCTCGGCGTCCACCACGTCGGCGATGGTCGTCAGCGTGCCGGTGATCGTCTTCTGCCGGCCGGTCGTGCCCCAGCGGACCATGGCCACCGGCGTCTTGGCGGCCATGCCGTTCGCGACGAGCTCCGCCGCGATCCGGCGGATGCGCTCGACGCCCATGAGGACCACCTTGGTGCCGGGCATCCGCGCGATCTGTGCCCAATCGAGACCGGAGTCCGGCTTCGTCGGGTCCTCGTGCCCGGTGATGACCTGGTAGGTGGAGCAGAAATCGCGGTGCGTGAGCGGTATGCCGGCGTAGTTGGGCGCGGCGACGGTCGAGGAGATGCCGGGCACGACCTCGAACGGCACGCCGGCCTCCGCGAGCTCTTCGGCCTCTTCGCCGCCCCGGCCGAAGATGTACGGGTCGCCGCCCTTGAGCCGCACGACGGTCTTGCCCTCCTTGGCCTTGGCGACGAGCAGTTGGTTGAGGTCCTCCTGAGGGATGGCGTGGTCGCGCGAGCGCTTGCCGCCGTAGATCATCTCGGCGGTCTTCGGCGCGAGGCGGAGGAGGTCCGGGTTCACCAGCGCGTCGTACACCACGACATCCGCGCGCCCGAGCAGCTCGGCGCCGCGGAGGGTGAGCAATCCGGCGTCGCCCGGACCGGCGCCGACAAGGTGGACGGTTCCCGTGTGCTTCATGAGCGGCGGACCGTAGGAGGACGATCGCGCGGGCTCAAACTTTCTTCCAGCGGAGCAACGTGTGCTTGTTCCCCGCGTCCCCCCGACTACATTCCCGCGCCACCTCAAAGATGCAGCCCGCCCGCAACCCGCTCAAGCTCGTCGCCTGCCCGCACTGCGGGGCCAAGGTGTTCATCTCCGGCGACCTCGCGCCGCTGGAGAAGACGCCGTGCACGAAGTGCGCCGTGCCCATCATGATGCCGATGCAGCTGCGGCAGTTCGAGCTGCGCTCCGAGATCGCTTCGGGCGGCATGGGCACCGTCTACAACGCCTACGACACCACGCTCGGCCGCATCGTGGCGGTGAAACTGATGAAGGTGGAGATCGCCCAGGACGAGGATTCCGTGGACGCCTTCGCCGCCGAGGCCCGCGCCTGCGCCGCGCTGAACCACACGAACATCATCCACATCTACACCTTCGACCAGGAAGGCCCGCACAAGTATCTGGTGATGGAGCTCGCCGACGCCGGGGACCTCGACGGGAGGATCGAGACGTCCAAGCGCGTGCCGGAGCTGGAGGTGCTCGACGTGGGCATCAAGGTCACCAGCGCGCTGGCGACGGCGCTCAAGCACGGCCTGCTCCATCTCGACATCAAGCCGGGCAACATCCTCTTCAACTCCGACGGCGAGCCCAAGCTGGTCGATTTCGGCCTCGCGCGGAAGACCGATGCCGAGAAGGACAACTACGCCCCGGTGTTCGGCACCCCTTATTACATCGCGCCCGAACGCGTGCAGCAGACCGGCGAGAGCTTCCTGAGCGACATGTACTCGCTCGCCGGCACGCTCTACCACGCGCTCGTGGGGCATGTGCCGTTCGAGGCGGCCACGGTGGACGAGGTGGTCGCGGCGCAGATCCACACGCCGCTGACGCCGGCCCACGTCGACGTTCCCGACATCTCGGTGCCGACCAGCGAGGCGCTCTCGAAGGCGATGTCGAAGAACCCGGCCGAACGCCACGGAAGCTACGACGAGTTCCGCATGGCGCTCGAATCTGCGCGCAGCCAGCTGCTCATCCGGCAACTCACCGGCCAACCGGCCGCCGCCGCCGGGTACCCGGCCCGCGAAGGCAAGAGTTGGTGGCGGCGTTGATGCCTTGAAGAGCGGGTTCTCCGCTTCTTCCTCGTTCCCTTGGAGCGGGTCCCCGCGGCGGTCGGCCCCGGAGACCGCCTGCGCCCGACTTCTGCGCTCGTCTTGCATCGCCGCCGTTCCGGACCATCCTCCGCGTTCCGATGGACACCGATCTCTCCGACGCCACGCTCGTGCTCGCGGGCCATGGTTCGACGCTGAACGCCGATTCGGCGGCGCCGACCTTCCAGCACGCCGATGAACTGCGCCGCCGCGGCGTCTTCGCAAAGGTGGTCGAGTGCTTCTGGAAGGAGCATCCGACCTTCGCCGGCGTCTTGCGCGGCGCGACCACGCCGCGGGTCTTCGTCGTGCCGCTGTTCATCAGCGAAGGCTACTTCACCGAGCAGGTCATCCCGCGCGAGCTCGGCTTCTGCAGGAACGGCGAGACGGGTTTCCCGCGTGTCCAACGGCGCGGTGCGCAGACGCTTCACTACTGCGGACCGGTCGGTACCCACGCGAGCATGACCGAGGTGGTCCTCGCCCGCGCCCGCGACGTGGTGGAGCAGCATCCGGCGCCGGACGGCAGCCGCCCGCGGCCGGACCGGACGACGCTCTTCATCGCCGGCCACGGCACCGGCAACAACGAGAACTCCCGCAAAGCGATCGAGCACCAGGTCGGACTCATCGCCGGCCGGGGGATCTACGCGGCGACGCACGCGCTCTTCATGGAGGAGGACCCGCGCATCGGCGATTGCTACGCGATGGCCGGGACGGACGACCTCGTGGTGGTGCCGTTCTTCATCAGCGACGGACTCCACAGCCACGAGGACATCCCGGTGATGCTCGGCGAACCGGAGGCGGAGGTGCAGGCGCGCTTCAAGTCCGGCCGGCCGACCTGGCCGAACCCCGGCCTCAAGCACGGCAAGCGGGTCTGGTACTCCCCGAGCATCGGCGGCGAGCCGCATGTCTCCGATGTCATCCTGGAACGCGTCCGCGAGATGGCCTCGGTGGCGCCGGTCTGAAGGGGGCGTCCGTCGCTGCGCGTCCGCGGCAGGGGGAGCGACCGGATGTGGCGGACACGGCGGGNGAAGTAGCGCAGACTGCCCAGTCTGCGGCGGCCGGAACCTTCCAGCGCGCCAGAACTGCCAACGCCCTGCCGACCACCGGTCGGCGACACGGCAGGTCGGCAACCTGCGCTACCGCTGTAGTTCGTCTTTGGCGCACGCCCCCGTCTGCGGTGCCGGCTGCCATTGTAGCGCAGACTGCCCAGTCTGCCGTTTCGCAGGCTGCCAGCCTGCGGCGGCCGGAACCTTCCAACGCGCCAGAACTGCCAACGCCCTGCCGACCACCGGTCGGCGACACGGCAGGTTGGCAACCTGCGCTACCGCTGTAGTTCGTCTTTGGCGCACGCCCCCGTATTGTATGCCCGCCACTTCTGATCGCACCCCGCGGCAGGCCTTCCGCCGCGGGTTTGGGTTGCGCCGGGTGCGGGCGCGGGCCGACGCTCCAACACCCGTGAGCAAGAACATCCGACGTCTCGACCAGATCCTCGCCAACTTCGGCTACTGCAGCCGCCGCGAGGCGCGGGGTTGGCTGAAGCACGGCTACGTGACGGTGGACGGTGTGGTCGCGAAAGACCCGTCGGACAAGGTGCCGCTCGGTTCGGTGCGGGTGGAAGGCGAGCCGTTGGACGCGCCCGAAGGATTGCTGGCGCTCTTCCACAAACCGGCCGGATACGTGTGCACGCACGAGACCCGTGAAGGGCCGACCGTGTTCGACCTTTTGCCGCCCCGCTGGGTCCGCCGCAACCCGGCCGCCACCACCGTCGGCCGTCTCGACAAGGACACGACCGGTGTGCTGCTCATCACCGATGTCGGCGAGCTCGTGCAACGATGGACTTCGCCGAAGCACAAGGTGCCGAAGCTTTACGAGGCCGTGGTCGACGGCGATCTGCGGCCCGAGCTCATCCCGTTGTTCGCCGAGGGCACCCTTCTGCTGCCGGACGACGACAAGCCTTGCCTGCCCGCCAAGCTGGAGATCGTCGGACCGCGCGAGGCGCGGCTGGAGCTGACCGAAGGCCGCTACCACCAGGTGAAGCGGATGTTCGAGAGCCAAGGGTTGAACGTGACCCGGTTGCACCGGAGCGGCTTCGGCGATTTCACCTTGGGCGACCTCAAGCCCGGCGCATGGCAGCTCTTGCCGGTGCCGACCCTCTGATCCGTGGTGGGAGCGCGGGCGGCCCGCCCGCGCGGTCCGGCGTCCGGTGCGCTGCCGATGGCAGATGAGCGACCGGACACGTCGTCGGCCGTGGAGGGACGACTTTCACAGGGCCCCATCCAAACAGAAGGCCCCACGGTGCCCGGCCTTCCGGTCGAGCGGCATCACAGCCGGGCCACCAGCAGCTCGCGCTGGAAGTTCATCTCCTTGGGCAGGTAGCTGTAGATCTTCATGAACAGATCGCCCTGCGACCGGACCTCGCGGCGCCATTCTTCGAGGTCGATCCCTTGGACCTGGTCGAACTGCTCGGGCCCGGACCCGGAGAGCCCCTCGAAATCGAAATCCTGGACGCAGCGTGGTTGGCCGGCGGCCCCGATCGAGGGAAAGGACGTGGGGGCTGACCAACTGCTTGTGCCGCGGCCCCGGGCGCTGTTTTACTCCCGGTCGCATGATTCTAGCTGGAGACATCGGCGGGACCGGTTCGCGGGTCGGCCTGTTCGAGATCCGCGGCGACCGGCCGCAGCCGGTCGCTGTGGAGAAGTATCCGAGCCGCGGCCATGTCCGGCTCGAGGACATCGTGGCGAAGTTCCTCGCGGCGCATCCGGCGAAGATCCGCGGCGCGTGCTTCGGCATCGCCGGCCCGGTCATCGGCGGCGAAGTGGTCACGCCGAACCTGCCGTGGCACATCCGCGCCTCCTCGCTGGCCGAGCTGCTCGGGCTCCCGCAGGTCGCGCTCATCAACGACCTGGAGGCGAATGCCTACGGTGCCGCGGCGTTGCCCGATGCCGATTTCGAGACCCTGCAAAAAGGCACCACCGACCCCGAGGGCAATGCCGGGATCATCTCCGCCGGCACGGGGCTCGGGCAGGCGGGATTCTACTTCGACGGTGCGCGGTTGCGTCCTTTCGCCAGCGAGGGCGGGCACGTCGATTTCGCGCCGCAGAGCGACCTCGAGATCGAGCTGCTCGTGCACCTGCGCGGCAAGTTCGGTCATGTGAGCTACGAGCGTGTGCTTTCCGGTCCAGGGCTGGTGAACCTCTTCGAGTTCCTCCGCGCGACCGGTCGCGGCGAGGAATCCCCCGCGCTCGCCGCGGAGCTCGCCGCCGGCATCTCGGCCGGCGCGATCGCCGCGGCGGGCCTGGACGGGACGTCCTC
>JGI25920J50251_10000699_pt1 | contig 11746 bp, 9 predicted proteins | sample LauGreBMM110DCMD_2_FD_50251 | JGI IMG/M metagenome (IMG submission 50251) | reverse complement strand
GCTACTTTCAACCTGGGGTTTTTTCCGTTTATGTTGTTCTTTGGATCAGCAGGATCAGCATCATTAAAATAGTACCGGCTTTTCACTACATCAGCATTGATGGCATTTCCCCATACAACCGCAGAGTTGTTGTAACCAATTGCATTGAACTGGATTTGATGACCAGCAGCACCAGAGAAAATCAAAGAAAGATCAAATGATTTCCAGCTGAAATCTGCAGCGAATCCGAACACATATTTAGGCAGTGTTGAGGTGCCTGTGAAATAACGGTCAAATGAATTTCCATAATCTCCATCACCATTCAAATCAGCATACAGCAGGTCTCCGTACCAAATGGCATCTTTTCTGACAGATGTACCGGGGCGCAATTTATATCCTGCAGCCAACATGGCCCTTGACCAATCCAGATCAGCAGTTGTTCTGATCATGCCATCTTTTGGACCACCATTGATATTCACAGATCCATCTGCATTTGTATATGTTCCTGACCCATTATAGGTTTTGTAAATATAATGCTCACCAATTTTTTTGTCTTCCAATGCNCCGTTATTGAATACTGCACCAAGGTTTGACTGGTATGTTTTTACACCAGCAGCATCNGTAACATAGCCTTCAACCAGTTTACCCCTGAACTTGGTAACCATATTGTCTGTGTAGGCAAAGTTTCCAGAAAGGTTAAACCTTACATTGCCCATTTTCCCTTTTGTTCCAAGGGTGATTTCAAATCCCTGGTTTTGGACAGCAGCAAGATTCACAGTAGGAGCCGATGCTATACCAGCTGTAATAGGAATAGCAATGGTTGACAAGATACCATCCGTATTCCTTCTGAATACATCAATTTCAACATTCAACTTGTTGCCAAACAACGATGCGTCAATACCGATATTCTTNATATTGGTAGACTCCCACCNCAAATCAGGATTGGCAAACCTGCCAACCGCNAGGCCTGAAGCCTGAAGATTGTTGAAGGAATAGAGACGGGGTGAATAGGTAGCCTGCCAATCGTAATTGCCTGATGCATAACTTCCGAGTTCTCCCCATGATGCCCTTAATTTGAGGTTGTTGATCCATTTGATGCCATCCATGAACTTCTCTTCAGAAATTCTCCATCCTGCAGAAGCAGAAGGGAAATAACCAAAGCGGCTTTCTGGTGCAAACCGTGAAACACCATCATATCGCAGGTTTCCTTCCAACAGATACTTTCCTTTGAATGCATAGTTGACACGGCCAAACAAAGAGCGGATGGCCCAATCGTTTTCACTTCCTGTTGTTGACGTTGGATTCAACACCGAACTGGGCACATACAAACCATAGTCAATCATGCCCTGCTTGGATGCTGAAATATTATAGTAATTGTAATACAACTGGTTGTATCCGGCAAAAGCAGACAGGTCATGGTCTTTCCCCAATGTAGTGGTATAGCGCAATACATTGTCTAAGGTAATCTGGTAGTTTTTATCGTAGCTATAGTTGGAAGAAAGATTGGCAGGATTGGGTTGGAAAGTCATTTGGGTGTTGGTAGCAAAATTATACCGTACCCCTGCATCAGGATTGGTTCTTGACCGGTACTCATTTTGGCGCATCTGGTAGTTGAACTTTGTTTCAAAGGACAGTCCTTTGAGGATGGTTGCAGTTGCGTAGACTGTTGTATTGAACCTAGAGGTCTGGTCTTTACCCAATCGGTTGTTCAGGAATGAAAATACATTGTTGGCCTGCTGGTTCTCGTCTGAAATCTGGGCATAGCCGTATTTGCCTCCGTATTGCGGAATGATGCCGGGAGTTGTTGCCCGGAGGTAGGTGAAGGCATCCGATACGTTGCCCATATCATCGTCTTGAAACAATGCAAATGTTTGTGAACCTACCGTAAGGAATTTTGTAACCTTCGATTCGATATTGGACCTGAACTGAAAACGTTGGCTGGCTGTATTTTCAATGGTGCCCTGGTTGTTCAAATATCCGAGAGACAAGAGATAGGTTGTTTTGTCTGATCCTCCATTGATGGATACATTGTGGTTCTGCACCAACCGCTTGGAAAAAAATGCATCTGCCCAATCGGTATTCGGATAAGCCAGAAAATTGGGAACACCCAGTGGATTCAAGGCATCAGGGATTTTGCTTGCAGAATCCCAGGCAGCAATGTTCAAGGCACTGTATTTTGCAGCCTGTCCAAGATTGGTATGGGCNTCNTTGGTATAGCGCATGTGATCAGCATAGCTGGTAACNAAATTNGGCATGTTCATCGGGCTGGTGGATGAGTAAATGCCATTGTACGTAACGGATAATTTATTGCGGGTTCCCTTCTTTGTGGTAATCAAGATAACACCATTACCTGCTTGTGAACCGTAAATAGAAGCAGACGCCGCATCTTTCAAAACAGATACTGACTCAACATCCTGGGGATTAACAGCATCCAAAGCGCCAATGACTCCATCGATGATGATCAATGGACTNGATCCGCTCAAGGTTCCCCTACCCCTTACGGTTATTGATGCACCATCAGATCCTGGCTGACCAGAACCTTGTTGAACAGCAACTCCTGAAAGCAATCCAGCAAGAGAAGTGGAAAGGTTGGTGATGGGTCTGTCTTCTATTTGCTTGGCCGTAATGGTAGACACAGCACCCGTCAGGTTGACCTTTTTCTGGGTGGCATATCCCACCACTACAACAGACTCCATGCTCTCTTCGGTGGGATCGAGCTTGATGTTCATGGTTGTTAGGCCTTTCAGCACAATCGTTTCAATACTACCATACCCAACACTGGAAACCATGATGCGATCACCAACTTTTGCATTGATGGAAAAAGTTCCATTGGCATCAGATTTGGTACCTGCTTTTGTTGAATTGTTTACAATGGAAGCACCAGAAACAGGAGTATTGTCTTTGGAAGACATTACCACTCCCTTGTAAGCGGTTTGGGCAAAACCCAAGGATGAAATTACCGTTGCCATGATGAACAGCAACAGTTTCCTGATCTTAATCAGTTGCATAAGTATTGGTTTGATGAATAAATAATTAAGGGGGGTAGGTTAATAACGGTGATAAAATTAGTTTAAAAGAATGGGTAAACAAATACATTTACGTTGATCCTAAAGTTATGGCTTGACAAGATCCTCTTCCAACTTTTCCAGCGATACCCCTTTTGTTTCCGGAACCTTGAGAAAAACCCAAATCAGTTGAAGGGCCATCATCCCTGCAAAAAAAGCAAAAATGGGCCAGGGATTGTCTTTGAAAATGCCGTCTCCTGCATCTAAAAATACAGGGGTTATCAAGGTNATCAATGCTGCAAAAANCCAATGCACACTGGCNCCNAATGATTGCCCCANGGCCCTGATNTTGTTGGGAAATATTTCTGCAATAAAAACCCAGATATGAGTTGATGTTATTTCCAAGATGGATTTTGACTTTTTAAATATTTTAAATAACTTGTTCATCAAATCAACACATGAACCGCAGACATTTTTTTGATTTTTTATCTTTTTCCGCCGAAGTCAAAAACCCCACTGTTGATCTTGCCATAGCAGGTGGTGGGCTTGGAGGAGTTGCTGCGGCCTTGGCAGCCTTGAGGAATGGCTTGAACGTTGTCTTGACGGAAGAAACGGATTGGATAGGTGGTCAGATTACTTCACAGGGAGTTCCTCCGGATGAACATCCCTGGATTGAAACACATGGCGCACCCAAGACCTATCGAGAATACCGCAATCTTGTTCGTGATCATTACAGAAGTTTTTATCCCTTAACGGAAGAAGCCAAATCAAGGCCTAACCTGAACCCCGGAGATGGTGCAGTTTCAAGGCTATGCCACGAGCCCCGTGTTGCACATGCCGTGATGATTGACATGCTGACACAATACCTGAGTACAGGACAACTTTCCTTGTTGCTGCAACACAAAGCGCAGAAGGCCTTGGTATCCAACAATAGCGTTTCGTCGCTCCTGGTCAAGGATTTAAAAAACGGGAAATCAACTACCCTTGTTGCAAAGCATTTCATTGATGCCACCGAGCTCGGCGATTTGCTTCCGATCACAGGAACGGAATATGTTACGGGCACCGAATCCAAGGCTGAAACTGGTGAACTGCATGCACCAGAAAAAGCTGATCCAACGAACAACCAGTCCTTCACCATGTGTTTTGCCATGGATCATGTAGAAGGTGAAAACCATGTGATTGAAAAACCCAAGGAATATGATTTTTGGAAAGACCATGTGCCGGCGCTGTCACCAGCATGGTCTGGGAAATTGCTCAGCCTGGAATATTCCAGCCCTTCCACCCTTCAACCCAAAGCACTTGGGTTTCATCCGGAAGGCATTGCCACTGGAGACAAATTGAACCTCTGGAATTATAGAAAAATCATCAACAAAAATAATTTTCTGCCCGGTGTGTACAAGAGTGATATCACGATAGTCAATTGGCCACAGAATGATTATATGCTGGGGAACATTGTAGATGTCAGCGAAAAAGAATTCAACAAACATGTTGAGCGCGCCAAACAACTCAGCCTCTCCCTGCTCTACTGGTTGCAGACAGAAGCACCAAGACCAGATGGCGGAAAAGGCTGGCCAGGACTGCGTTTGAGGGCTGATGTGATGGGCACAGCAGATGGTCTGGCACAGTATCCCTACATCCGTGAATCAAGAAGGATCAAAGCCGAATTTACCGTCCGTGAAGAGCATGTTGGAAAGGACCAGTCTGCGCAATCATCCCTNCCCAAAAACAACCGAGGGTCTGCCCGCTTTGAAGACAGCGTTGGGATTGGATATTATCATATCGACCTGCATCCAAGCTCGAGCGGAAACAACTATATCGATTTTCCTTCGGTACCCTTCCAGATTCCNTTGGGGGCCTTGCTTCCGATCAGGATGGAAAACATCATCCCTGCCAACAAGAACATCGGCACAACCCATATCACCAACGGTTGTTACCGCTTGCATCCGGTAGAATGGAGCATTGGTGAAGCTGCAGGATGCCTGGTGGCCTATGCACAAAAAAATGGAATACAAACAAGAGCGGTGCGGAACAACCCACGTCACTTGTCTGCATTCCAATCTTTCATCAGGGCCCAGGGTATTGAAACCGATTGGCCTGAAACCACATAATTATTGCTTCAGCTTGGACAACAACCAGTTCGTATATTTTGCGCGTTGTTCTGCATAGGTCCAATGGCCGGTATCATGAAAAATGGATGCCTGCTTGGGNGCNTTGATGGAATTGTATGCCGCGTAAAATGAAGTGGGCGGACAGGTTTCATCGTTGAAGCCCCAGGTATAATATCCTTCAATGTTTACTGCCTTTGCAAAATTCACCACATCATAATATGCAAGGGTATTGATCACCTTTGGATTGCTGGTATTGGCAACATTGTTGGCGCTCAACATGTGGGGCCATCCGCCTGCCCGGTTGGCAGCATACCCTGTCAGGTCACAAAGGGCAGGATACAGGGCAGCCAAGTATTTAACGCGTTTGTCCAATGATGCTGTGATGATGCTCAAGGCGCCACCCTGGCTTCCTCCGCTCACGGCAAGTGAACGTCCATCAAATTCAGGCAAGCTGAAAATAAGGTCGTTGGAGCGGATGGTGTTGGCGTAAACCCTTTTGTAATAGTACTTGTCGCGGTCATCCATGTTACTGGTAAAATAACTTTTCAATCCTCCAGTGGTAAGATCGGCATACACTGATGGATCGAGGATAACGGAAATGCCATGGATACCAATGGTCAATACAATCACCCCTTGGTCGGCCAACTCCAAATCCGGGCCGTAGGCACGCACGCCTGCGCCAGGAACTTGCAAAACAGCTGGGTATTTTTTTCCCGTCGCTTTAGGGATGCAAAGAATTCCATAAATCCTGGATCCGCCATAGCCCTGGCAGTTGACATGGTAGACATTTGTTTTTGCTGATGAACGCTCGGGGAGCAGGGTCATTTTGGTATCGAGCGGAAGCTTTGACAGTTCATTACTGGCGCTTTTCCAAAATGCATCAAAATCTGCAGGCTTGGTAACAACCGGTTGAATCTTGCTGATATCATAGCCCGTTGTTGTAAGGTTTCTGTATTGCTTGCCATCCACCATTACGGTAGCAACACAACGCAGGAAGCCCGGCTCTTTCATGGCAAGACCAGCAGTGGTGAACTTGCCGTCCCTCAATAAAACAGAATCATCCTTGACAGGCTTCATTCTTTCAGGACCGATCTGGTAATGGACCATCACATTTTTCTGGGGCACGCCAAACTTCAACACCTGAATGGTAAAAGTGGAAGGCTCACCGATTTTGTACTCCCAGTTGTCGTGGTCAGGTGTGATGACAATGCTAACTGGTTGAACGGTTGGTTGGGCAAGAACAAAGGAGCAAGCCAACAAAACGGATACAAAAAGAGTAAGCTTCTGGAAACGCATCATGATGATTTTATTTAAACAAAAAGAAATCAATAGTAATATCCAAAAATGATGTTCATCTCATCCTCGCTCGTCAAACCAAAAGCAACGGCTTTTGAAGAACTGTTGTAATAGGTAACCTCAGAGGTCAATCCTTCCCCAGGCTGCAGCACAATGGGAGTTAGAAAAGGTTTTACAAAAGGATGGAGCCAGTCGGTATTGGTATAGACGAGTTCTCCATTGCGGGGTCCCCCAGCAATTTTGATGTTAAATTTTTCACCAAACCGGTGAAAATGCGATGTCAACATGACCACCCTTGTTACAGCAGTAAATGTAAAGGTCTTGGAAAAAGTCTTACGCTGTCCGGCAGGAATGGAGATGTCAAGATTATTCAGGTCAAGTGTTTTGGCAACAAACTGAACGTTGGATACAGGAATGGTATGAAAATTCACATAGTTTTCGCCTTTCAGCAACAGATTTGTCTTGTTGAAATAATGGGCATTGAGATCCAGCGGAGTCAAGGGGTCTACCTTGAGCGCAACACCCACGGGCAGGGTTACATCTGAATTGACATCCGTACCCCCACCAAAGAAAATATGGTTTTGCATTTCCCCTGCAGTCTTCAAATTGATTGATCCATCCAGGTTGCGGATATCGCGCAACACATTGGGTTGCGGAAGCATGGTTGAATTGCGAAATCCATACACCACAAAATGATGGCTACTAGACCTTCCTTTCATCTCTATCCTGTTTACATAAACTGATTCTGTATTGGGTGTGTTGGCCCTCAGAAATACCTCTCGTTCAAAATTTTTAGGAACATCAAAAAGATCAATCTTCATTTGAAACCCTTTCCCAGCAGCAGGTGCAGCAAGGGGAGTGATGTCTTGCTGACAGGCTGAACTATCTTTCAAAACAGCGGTACTGATGCCTGTTTCAGTTGCAGTTGCTCCTGCATTGATCCATCGCTTGATAAATTCCACCTGGCCCTGGGTAAGATAGTTTCCTCCCAATGGCATTTGGCTTCCGAAGTTGGCTGTGGCACTATGGTGCGAGGTCTGGCAGGATATTTTATGGAAAAGAAAACTGTTATCAGCATCAAAAGGCTTTACCAATTGCAGCTTAAGGGCAGCAGCAGCCGGATTTTTTGCCATTTTACCTACCAGGTTGGAAAATGCAACCCCCTTGGAGAGCACAAGTCCATGTTGGGCATAACTGGCATCAGCAGTAGAAGCATGGCATCCTGTTGTAGCGCATGATGTGGCCAATATTTGGTCCTCAATGAGCTCAAAAGAAAGTTTTTCAGCAGTATTTTCTACTGATTTTTTTTCGCAAGCATTCAAAGCAACAAGCAATATTGCCAGAAGACACAACAGGGAAGCAAGTGGTTTCATAGATGTATGATTTTTACGCCTGTAATATAATTTTATTTTATGAATTATGGTACAAGGATATACACACGATTGAGTTAATGAAGAATTGTATTCTACATTGCAATCAACTTCATTACTATATATATGATAAAATTCATAGCAGTTTTCTCGCTCCTCCTCACCAATTCCGCCACGATGGCCGCACAGCAACCAATTGGTGATTCCATCCCCGCTGGCCAATTCAATACTAAACAATGGACCGCACCCGCCGCCATTTTCACCGCAGGTTCAGGCATTGCAGCCATCCCATCACTCAGAAAACTTGAGACCAGGATATACGATGGATTCAATCCCAAAAGAGAAATTACGCATATCGATGATTATACGCAGTACCTGCCGGCATTGGCCGTTTTTACGTTGGATGCAGCAGGAATGAAAGGGAAAAACAAACCCCATCAACAATTGCTTTTATACGCATTGGGAAATATCACTGCCGCAGCCATCGTTCAGCCGATGAAAAGGATTGTTCAACGGGAAAGGCCCAACAGCAGTGATTTCCGCTCATTCCCATCAGGGCATACCAGCACAGCATTTGTTGCAGCAGAGTTTTTGCACCAGGAATTCGGGCATCACTCCCCTGGATCAGTGTTGCAGGGTATGCAACAGCGGCTGCAACGGGATACCTGCGGCTCTACAACAACCAGCATTGGCTGGGCGATGTGCTGGCGGGTGCCGCCATCGGCATGGCTTCCACCAAATTTATTTACTGGATGGACAAGAGAATAAAAAACAAAAAGATCCGCAACATTCAGGGGCTTTGATGGCTATTTGAACAGCTCTTTCCACCCGGCCTTCATGAAAGGCCACTGCGGAAGGGTATTCAACAAAATCAATTCCTCTGGCAGCTTTGTCTCATTGTCCAGAAACCTGAAAATGCGCTGAATCGGATTGCGGCTGAACAAGAGGGTAAAAATTCTTGACCCGGGCATTTTTTTGTGAAAAAGCATGTGCAGCAATACCCTGTCATACCACATGAACCTTTTCTGCAAAACTGATTTTTCCAGGAAAGGATTTCCTGAAACTGCCAATTGGTCTACCACAGCAGCAACATGCTTCTGGATGAACCGGAAGGTATATCCGCTGGAGGGTTTTGTCTGCCCACCCGCTGTTCCCAAATGAACAATATTTCCATTTACCGCTGGGAAAACATGGTCTGTCATCGGGATGACCCCAAACTCCTCTTCAAGCAAAGTATAATCAGTAATTTTCAGGTAATCCTTCACATAATCCCTTAGGCCTTCGTCATAGGCCTCCTGCTCCAGCAGAGAGGGTGAAAAAAGGGTGAATTCTACCAAGGCCTTGTTGGCAGAAAAAGGCATCACATAAACAAAGGTTGTTCCATGATCCTGGGCAACCCGAAAATCCATGAGGGTGGGCTGTGCAGGATCGAACACAGCTTCTTTTGTTTCAATGATCCAACCCTTGAAATGCTGCAAAAGATAATAGGTTTTATCAGCCAATACAGGTTGTTCAAAAAGGATGCTGTTGAAGGCAAAATCTCCCCGAAAAATTTCATTTCCTGCACTGACCTCAACCCCTCCATTAACATTTTCAATTCCTTTGACGGGCTCATGCACCATATCAACCCTCCCCGAGCGGGCCATGATATCATAACAATGGTTGTAGAAATCGATCCCCCGGATCATTTTGTAGGCATAAGGACCCAGGTTTTTCAATGCATCATACCCCAAGCCATGGAACCAGGCCTTGTGCCATTTGCGAAAAACAATTTCATCAAAAAATCCGGTATTTTTTTCCCAATAACACCAGGTGCGGTCATTGGTGCGCTTTTGCTCTTTCTCTATCAACAGGATTGTCTTGCCTGCCAGGGATGGCGCTTGCAGCAGATGGAGGATAAAGCTTAATCCTGCGCAACCACCACCTGTGACAATATAATCGTATCTATCCTTCAGGGGCATATTCCACTTTCTTGCCTTTCATGAGTTGCTTGTCCCGCCTTACTTTCTCCCAGTATTTCTTGTGAACATACAGCATGCCGAAACTTTCGCCCTGGTATTTGTGCAGGTGCTTGTGGTGCATCTTGTGGGCCCAACGGATGGCACGGATATAGGTATTGTTGCTTCTCGAAAACCACTTGAATCGCTGGTGAATGATCACATCATGGACAATAAAATACGCAAATCCGTAGGCCATGATGCCAAAGCCGATGCCATGCAGCCACCAAAAACCTGGCGTTTGCATACCATACATGATGCTCAACATGCTCGGAACGGCAAAAATCACAAAAAAGGCATCATTTTTCTCAAAAAAGCCAGGCTCTACCTGATGATGGTCTTTGTGGAGGTACCAAAGAAACCCATGCATGACCCAACGGTGGGTGCACCAGGTAATGGCTTCCATCAGCAAGAAAACACCCAAGACAATCAAAAAATACAGAACAACGACCATGTGCGTAAAGTTAAGAAAATGTATGGTTAATAAACACGTAAACTGTCTTCAATGTTCGCTGTCAACTGAAAAGGTATATGATAAACATGAACTGACCAACCAAGACCTGGAGGCATGCATCAGTCTTTCAGAACACATGGCGCAGCCCTACAACAATATCAATGATAAGGAACATGCCATGCTCAAAGAATTGCGTGAATTCCTGAAAAAAATCAACAGACCAAAACTTATTTTTTAACACTCCTAAAATCAACCCCGCGATGTGATCGGACAGCACAAGATACCGGTGTTTGTTGCGCACAAGTAGACGCCAAAACTGCTACCTTTGCCCATCTTAAATCAAGCATATGGCAAAAGGTCCTGTTTCAGCGTTCATTCAACACCACTACCGTCATTTCAATGCAGCTGCCCTTGTTGATGCTGCCAAAGGCTACGAACAACACCTGCTCGAAGGGGGTAAAATGATGGTTACCCTGGCTGGGGCCATGAGTACCGCAGAACTGGGTGTTTCTCTGGCTGAAATGATCAGGCAGGGCAAGGTTGATATCATTTCCTGTACAGGCGCCAACCTGGAGGAAGACATCATGAACCTTGTGGCGCACAGCCACTACAAGCGCGTTCCCAACTACCGCGACCTTACCCCGCAACAGGAATGGGAGTTGCTGGAGCAGGGATTGAACAGGGTGACCGATACCTGCATTCCTGAAGAGGAAGCATTCAGAAGGATACAGCACCATATCGTAAAGCTCTGGAAAGATGCTGACGCGAGTGGAGAAAGATATTTTCCGCATGAGTTCATGTATACACTGCTGAACAGCGGTGTGATGAAGGCTGATTATGAAATCGACACCAAAGACAGCTGGATGATTGCCGCTGCAGAGCGCAACCTTCCCATCGTTGTTGGTGGTTGGGAAGACAGCACCATGGGCAACATCTTTGCTTCCTATATCATCAAAAATGAAATGAAGGCCACTACCATGAAAAGTGGTATCGAATACATGGTCTGGCTGGCCGATTGGTACCGCCAGAACAGTGGCGGAAAGGGCGTAGGCTTTTTCCAGATTGGCGGCGGTATTGCAGGTGATTTCCCGATCTGCGTTGTTCCGATGATGTACCAGGACCTGGAATGGCATGATGTTCCTTTCTGGAGCTATTTCTGCCAAATCAGCGACTCTACTACTTCTTATGGATCTTACTCCGGTGCAGTTCCCAATGAGAAGATCACCTGGGGCAAACTCGACATCAATACCCCAAAATACATTGTAGAGAGTGATGCAACCATCGTTGTACCGCTTATTTTTGCCTACATTCTTGGATGGTAAATGGAAGAAGAAGTCAAACAATCGGTGCTTACGTTTTATTGCGACCGCATCCAGCAGCATGGATGGGAAGAGATTATTTTGCGTGATGAAGCCACCGGATTCAAGGCCACCATCATCCCCTCCGCCGGCGCCATCCTCAACAAGCTGGAAGTTCCCCACAACGGAAAAATCATCAACATCATTGATGGATTCAAAGATGCCGAAGACTGGAAAGC
>JGI25920J50251_10000698_pt1 | contig 11753 bp, 12 predicted proteins | sample LauGreBMM110DCMD_2_FD_50251 | JGI IMG/M metagenome (IMG submission 50251) | reverse complement strand
GAACGACGCAACTTAAATGGATTGTATTCCTTCATGCTATACCATCCATTCGCTGCTTCAAAAAAGCCCAAAGCAAAAATAGTACTACTTGCAGCCAAACTCAATGGATACCTAATTTCAACTGCATATTTATTAAAAATGGTAAATTGTTGGCGAGATTGTTGTTGGTCAGGGTTCACTTTTGGATTGGATGATTCATACACAGGATAACCTCTATGTGCAATAATATCATATCCTAATAATGCGAATTGGTTAGTTAATCCTGCATCCCCTACTTGGAATCTTTCAAATGGAGAAATCCCAAGATTCGAGTTATAACGTCCTAGAAATCCATATTTAGCAGCAAAGCGTAATACAAATTGTTTGTTATGTTCTTCGCCTGCTGGTTTACCTAATGGCACAAACCATTCCCCATTAAAACGCCATTTATGGTATTCTAATAATTGATACGGGTTTCCTCTTTTTCCAAAGTTGGGATCAAATAAAGAAAAAGGTGGTGTTAATTGCGCACTCAATAAAAAAGTGGAACCTGTTCTTGGAAAGGTAGGTTGATCAATGGAGGTTCTTTGTAAAGCAATCCTAAAGTTGACATTGTTTACATTACCATTTGAAAAATTAGGTAAATTAATTGGATCAATTGGATATTCCTTTAATGTATAGCGCGTATAGTTAATGCCGGTGCTTAAGGAGAAATAATCATCAGGCCATTGCAACTGACGTCCAAAGGAAACAGTAGCTCCAGTGGTAGATATATAACGATCATCAGCAGCATTTGGATTATACATGCCCGTTTGCAGATCATAAGTTTGACCATACTTAGTATTATAAACACTTACCGTTAAAGTATTTCTCTTGATACCCCCAAACCAAGGTTCTGTAAACGAAAAATTCGTTGAACGGAATGCCTTACCATTACTTTGAATCCGCAAACTTAACTTTTGNCCATCTCCCATGGGTAATGGATCCCAAGCAGATTTTTTAAAGAAGTTTTTAGAAGAAAAATTATTAAAGGTGATACCTAAGGTACCCGTAAGTCCTATAAAGCCTCCCCATCCAGCACTTAATTCTAATTGGTCACTTGATTTTTCTTCCACACCATAATTAATATCTACCGTACCATCTTCTGGATTTGGAACAGGATCAATTTTAATTTTTTCTTGGTCAAAATAATTTAANTGTGAAATTTCTCTTTGGGAACGTATCAATAATGTACGACTAAATTTATCACCTGGTATGGTTCTAATTTCACGACGAATGACAAAGTCTTTTGTTTTTTCATTACCTGCAATACGAATTGTTTTGATGGTCGCTTGCGGTCCTTCTCTCATTCTTATTTCAAAATCGATGGTATCGTTATAAACAGCAGTTTCAATGGGATCAACATTAAAAAACAAATAACCATCATCTTGGTATAAGCCACTGATATCTCCACCTTCCGCTGTTTGTGTTTTGCCTAATTTATTATATAATATTTCTCTATTATAAATTTCCCCTTTTTTAATATTTAAAATACTGCTCAATAAGGAGTCCGGGTATTTTGTATTTCCTCTCCAAGTAATATTTCCAAAAAAATACTTACGTCCTTCCTTTAATTGAATATCAATATTTAAATTACCTACTGCATTGTGATAAAGCGTATCCTTTTCAATTACAGCGTCACGAAAACCTAATGAATTATAATAATTCAATAAATTATCACGACTCTCTTCAAATTTTTTCTCACTATATTTTGAAGAGGACAATTTAAAACGTACGTAAGGATTTAAAAATTTTCTAGTTTTAGTAAAAGTTAAATACCCTTTTTCGGACATGTATTGTTCAAAAGTATAGGGTGTTGTTTTTACAATCACTGGTTTGTCATACACAGGAAACAGCGTCATTCTAGATTTTTCATGCAACTCCTTTAAACTTTTCTTCAGTTTTACTTCGTCCACTAAGTTGCCACCAAAATTGATATTATTAATACGCACTTTAGGACCACGATCCACTTTAAAATCCAACAATAAACTATTCTTTTTAGTGGCATCCTTTTTTTCGATGATCGCCACTTTTGCATCCTGAAAACCTTTTTCAGCATAAAACTTTTTAATCCCTTCTACTGCAGTGATCTTCATATTTTCAGTAATCACACGATTAGGGGTTAAACCAGTTTTGCCAGACAATTCATCGGTTTCCGACTTTTTAACACCTAAAAAACTAAACTTAGATAACCTTGGTCTTTCAACCACATCAATTTCAACATCAATTTCATTATTGACCAAGTCCGTTATATAAACACTTACATCACTAAAGTAGTTTTGATCCATTAATTTATGAATCGCTTTAGCAAAATTATCACCCCCAGGAATGGCTACTTCATCCCCAATATTCAAGGTAGAAAGAGACAATAATAAGTTCTCGTCAAAATTTTCATTTCCCACCACTTTAATGTCCCGAATTTTGTATTTGGCAGGGGCTTTTTGATTGAAAATGTTCATCAGTTTGACATTAATCTGTGTAACTGAATCCTTCACGGGTGCCACCTGGGCAAAAGAAGTCGAGGATAAAAAAAGAACCAATAAAGATCCTATATAAAATGGAAAGAATTTCTGCATCTGCAAAGGGGCTACATTTATTATTTTAAAAGTGTCGCAAATTACTCGTAATATTTCAAAGTCTTTGTTAAAACCTCAAAATAGTTATATTAATTTTTTTACTCATTTGTTTGAACCTGCAGGCTGGTTTTCCCAAATCTGCGCTCCCTAGATTGAAAATCAAGGATGGCCTCGATCAAATCTTTCTTGCGAAAATCGGGCCAACGGGTCTCTGTAAAGTACAATTCAGCGTATGCTAGCTGGTATAATAAAAAGTTGCTTATTCGGTATTCTCCGCTGGTACGAATCATGAGCTCTGGGTCCGGAAATGCACTGGTAGAAAGGGCTGCCTCCAAGGTTGCCTCCTCGATATCATCGGGCTGCATTTGCCCAATTTTTACCTTCTCGGCGATGTTTTTTATCGCTTGTATGAGCTCCCACCTGCTGCTATAGCTAAGTGCAATGATAAGTTCTAGTCCGGTATTGTTGGCGGTGGTTTGCGTGGCATTTTCTAGGGCTGCTTTGGCATCATCTGGTAACAAACAAAGATTGCCAATAAAGTGCAATTTGATGTTGTTTTTATGCAAGTCAGGCACTTCCTTGGCAATGGTATCCACAAATAGACTCATTAGGCCAGCAACCTCGGCTGCTGGGCGATCCCAATTTTCGGTACTAAACGCATATAAAGTGAGGTATTTTATGCCTATTTCTGATGCAGCTTCCACAATATTACGAACGCTTTGTACCCCATGGAAGTGCCCATAAAGTCGGTCCTGTCCTTTTTCTTGCGCCCATCGACCATTACCATCCATAATGATGGCGATATGTTTAGGTAGTCTATTTAAATCCAAGTTGTCCATACTGCAAAATTAATCGAATCCAAGGTTATTTTCGTTTAAACCTATTGAATAACCCGATGCTTTTCTTGGGCTTGTATTGTTCAATCCCGTAAATATTATTGAAAGAATAAGAAATACCCAGTTTCGCTGAAAAAAAACGGTCATTCCCACTAGCACTACCTTGATAGCCAAAAGGGGCAGCTAATGTCACAGGAGTTGCATTGCCATCTATAAAATCAAGCTTATCTGTGGTAGAATATCTGTAAGTAGCTTCGGCTAAAATATTAAATCTGCGGTAAACATTAAATTTAAAACCTAGGTTCAACGGGAAAGTTAAGTTCAGCGCCGATTGCTTTTGTTCGCCATTTAATAAAGCCGCCGTGCTCAAAATAACAACACTGGTATTATTATTGCGAATGGTATCCAATGTATACAAATAACCAACCCCAAAACCAACATAGGGCGTAAACTTTTTATTACGGGAACCTGAAATATAATTTAAAAAATAAAATTCACCCATCGCACTTGCCTCTATCGTATTAATTTGAAAATTTGCATTTCGTAATTTTGCATAAGGGTCTAAGGATAGCATGTCATGGGATGCCAATTTTTGCATTTCCACATTTAATCTTACCCCTACATAACTATTTAATTGTTTTTTTACAAACGCACCATAATTTCTGTAAAACACCTGCACATCAGGTGCAATATCCCCTTGATAGGACGCCAACCCCATTAGCAAGCCAACTTCTCCTTTGTTCTCAGACAACTCAGTATGTTGCGCCATCACAAATTGAGAACAGCATAAGAAAACAAATAAAAATAAAACGCTTTTAAACATATGCTAACTAATTTCTTTTATCCAAGCCCCAAGTCAATTTTGTTCTTAATGTGGTTAAATAACTATTCTCATTGAGTCGTATAAAGCTAACGGAAAATAATTCTTGTTTTAAGGCTAATTCAATTGTTTTTGGAACAATTTCCTTACGCGCATCTAAAGCACAAATCAATTCATCAGTCCTGCCTTCAATTTCAAAGGAAATGACGGAAGTATTGGGAACCACGATGGAACGCACATTTAAATTATGCGGGGCCACAGGCGTAATGACAAAACTAGCAGAATCAGGAAATAAAATAGGCCCATTACAACTCATATTGTAGCCAGTAGACCCAGTGGGCGTGGATACAATTATACCATCCGCCCAATAGGAATTTAAAAACTCCCCATTCAAATAAGTATGAATCTTTATCATGGGGGAAGTATCTCTCTTGTGTAATACAAATTCATTAAGCCCATAGGGTGTAGTACCAAAAACAGGAATATTTGCATCCAAGTGAATCAATGCGCGTTTTTCAATGACATAAGTGCGATTCATAAGCGCATCCACCATTAATGATAATTCGTCTTTTGAAATAGAAGCTAAAAAACCCAATCGGCCGTAATTAATTCCTAAGATGGGGATATTTGAATCTCCCACTAATGTAACAGCATCTAAAACTGTACCATCGCCGCCCAAACTAATTAAACAATCAATGTTTTCAGGTAAATCATAGGCGGATGTAAATGGAATATATGGCTCATTGCCANTAGGCGCACAAAGTTCAAATTTNTGTAATAAGTCATGAAAAATGCATATGGCTACATTATGCTTATGCAATTCCAACAACAATGCATTTAAAGATTGTCGCTGATCCAAATCAAACCCCCTACTATATATTGCTACTTTCATCTAAATTAAAAATTAATTCCGCCGTGTAAATATACTCCTTTGTCTCCAAGCTGATTCACACTATAGTCAATTTTTAACACAAAATCATAAATACTGATCACATCTAAACCAATGCCAGCGGTTCTAATCAGGGTATTAGATAATTTATTGTTATTTAAAGGACGGTCACTATACACATACCCTAAATTGGTAAAAACGCGAATCCAAAAATCATATTTCACTTCAGGTAAAAACTTTTGAGTGATCGGATTTTTAACAGTAAAGCTGCCTAAGGAATGATGAAAGGCCGTTTTCAAAATGGTNGCCGCATTTCCATCAACTACATAATATTCTAATCCATTCATTTGCAAACTGCCATAGCCCAATAATCGACGATCTAAATAGTTATCATTAGCTAAAAATTTCACTTGTGAATTTGATTCAAAGAAAATGAAATTATGTTTCGAAAATGAATGTGCTTTTAATTTTCTGAACTGAATAGAAGTAAATGGCGCCGATTTGGAAAAACGTTGAAATAAAAATAATTCAGTTCCAGCCCCCTTGGTGGGATAAGCGTTATAATCAAATGCAATTTTGTTATACCCTAAAGTGAGGTCGCCATAAGTCATCCCCTTTTTTTGAGTCGCCAAAAAATTGGGNTGTATTAAAAATCCAGAATCAGATAATTCGTCTTTACCATATCCCAACTGTAATGAGTATCGCTCAAATAAATTAGGACGATAAGATAAGTTGATATTGGCACGGTAACCTTTTCTAATAAAATCATTGGTTTTGGCAAATACCTGCTTATCATTCTCGGTGTTGTAATTAAACTCTTTTTGGTTATAATTTTGCCAACCTCCCCCCATACCAAATTTCAATTTTTTATCAAAAAAAGGCAATTGGTATTGAATAATATTTTGTTGTGTGTACCCGCCAATAAACCCAATGACCAATTTGTCATTATTACCAGTGGCATTTTTTTGACTCAAAGTGATGCCGTAATTTACCCGATCCAAACTTCGGTTTTGCTCAGTCCACCATTGATTAAAATTACGATCCACCCACTTGAAATACGGTTTGGGTATAAAATACCATCTTTCCTTTACTTGAATTTGTATNTCAACAATACTACTATCATATTTCAATGGATAAACAGGCGTTACTTTAACAGATAAAAATAATGAAGTATTAAAAAGTTGCTGTTGTGATAATGTATTTAAAATAGATAATGAGTCCTTGTTAATTTGATCGCCCACATGATAAGGTAACTCTCTTAATAAAATATAATTTTTTGTTCGATTATTTCCTTCTACCTGAATGGTGTTAATACGCACCTGCGCTTTCAGGTTAGCAGAAACACATATAATAGAAAATAAAAAAAGAAATGAGCATCTAGAAATCTTAAACATCTAAGTAGTTCATTAAGTGGTGGTAGTGATCTTCAATATCATTATGCATAATGGTNTTACCAAAATAATGAAGTACTTGATAATTATATCTTTGAAGCGTTGCNATAATTGCATCCGCTTCTTCCTTATTTAACTTTATAGTAATAATAAGTGAGCCATTTGCCTCGTCGAAATGAGTGTTTAACTGGGATATTTGCGCATTATTTGTTTCAACGAGACGGCTTAACTCGGCTAGCGAATATTGATAAGGCGAAACTGATACAACAATGATAGCACCTGGATAATCCACACCTAAAAATTTAGCCAACAAATCATTTAAATTTTTTTGAAGTATCACCCCAGTGCATTCCTGTTGCTCATTTAATACTGGTAAAAGTGATAACTCATTTTTAGCAAATAAATTTAAGGCTGCTGTAAAATGCATGGAACCTAAAATACCAATACGTGGAAGCTCGTCAGCTAAATGAATTAGTGTTTGATCAGTAGCAAGATTTAAAAGATCCTCCTTGTTGACCAATCCTACAAAATATTCCTCCTTCACTAATGGCAGATGCTGTATATCGTAATCCTCCATACATTGTAATGCAAAGGAAACCGTATCTTCAAAATGAAGCAACGGAAAACTGGATATAGCAATAGAGGAAGCTAACATTTCAAATTATTTATTTAGGTAGTTCAGTTAAAAACTTCTCTAAGATTGTATTGAATTCGTCTGGCACTTCCATCATAGGTGCGTGACCACATTTATCAATAAAGTGTAACTGACTATTCGGAATTAATTTATTAAACTCCTCCCCCACCAATGGTGGTGTCACACAATCATTTTTACCCCAAATTAATAAAGTGGGCTGTTTTATTTCGTTTAATTCTGCACCCAAATTACTTCGAATTGCACTTTTTGCCAATGCAAGTACTTTAATCACTTTAATACGATTACGTGTAATTTCAAAAACCTCATCCACCAATTCCTTTGTAGCTACATTAGGATCATAAAATGTTTGTGCTGTTTTATTTTTAATGTATTCGTAATCGCCACGTTTAGGGTAGGTATCTCCCATTGCGTTTTCATACAACCCACTACTACCAGTTAAAATAAGTGACTTTACTTTTTCAGGATGTTTTAAAATATAAACTAACCCTACATGCCCTCCAAGGGAATTGCCTAATAAATGAACATTTTGATATCCCCTTGCTTTCAATGAACTGTTCCACATGTTTCGCCAATCCGGTAACAGAGGTATGTAATAAATCTAAATCGAACAATGGCAGAATTGGGACCACCACTTTATGGGTGTGCCTGAATTTTTCAATTAAACCAGAAAAATTACTTAGCGCACCGAAAAGTCCATGCAAAAGCATGAGCGTTTCCCCTTCGCCTACCTCCAGGTAATTAAATTTTCCGTCCTTTTGTATTTCGTATTCCATCATATCTTAAATTGAACACCTAAATTACCTACTGTTATTGAACAAGTAATTTACTCATTGACAATGCGGTTAAAGATACTTAAATCATTGTAAATAATGCCAAAATGGGGCAATTATAACCCGATTTGACAATGTAAAATTAACGAAATTATAACGGCCAAAAAGCTGCATAAGCCACGACAAAGTGCGAAACCGGCAATCAATAGTAAATGCTTACTTAAATGGATTGGGGAAGGAAGCAATGGTTGTTTTAATAAAGGGTAACCATTGGCTCATTTTTTCAGTACAATAGGGCCACCACTTTTGCAAGTAGGAATAACTATATGCATCTTTCATTTTAACCGCCTCCAACACCCCTAAAATTTGTAAAAAATAGACCAAGGCGCTCCAAATGGTAAAGTAAATAAAGCCATATAGTACAATTCCCAATAATTTATTCAACCAGCCTAACATTAACACTTCTGCNGTTTGNTGCAATAAACCAGAAACCCATCTGATTAAAAATAACACCACTAACAAAACAATTAGAAAGGAGATAAAAGGCAACCAATGGCTTTCTATTTTTGTATATTGTTTTAATAATCTTGCTACCCAACCTGCAAATTGATAAGCAACAATGAGCCCTATGAAAAAAGAAAAAAAGGAAAGTAGGGCTTTGATTAAACCTTTACGTAAGCCTTGCAAAATTGCAACAATAAGCAGGGTGCCTGTTAAAATATCTAACCACATAATTAAGCAGTAAGTAGTGACTTCGCAATTGCCGAAATTATTTTACCATCTGCTTGTCCTGCAAGTTGTTTGGTGGCAACGCCCATTACTTTACCTAAATCCTGTGGGCCTGATGCGCCTATTTCAGTAATAATAGCTTGCACAGCGGCTTTCACGTCCTCCTCACTCATTTGCGCTGGTAAAAATTTTTCAATAATGGCAATTTCTTCTGATTCCTTCACTGCCAAATCTGGTCTACTTTGTTGTTCATAAATAGCCAATGAGTCCTTACGTTGCTTTACTAATTTTTGCAACAACTTTAATTCGGTGTCGGGGGATATTTCACCATTGGCACCCGGGTCAGTTTTTGCTTTTATAATTTCAGCTTTGATGGCTCTCAAGCCTCTTAACATTGCTTCATCCTTATTTTTCATTGCATCCTTCATTAAGGACATCACTTCGGTTTCTAAACTCATAATTTTAATTATTTATTTGTTTTCTGCGATTTGACTTGCACTAAACTTTTTATAAAATGAATAGGCAAATTCTTTAAAATCATTTGCGATTGCTTGATCCTGTGTTGCTCTTAAATAGGTTTCACCCATGCCCATTAAATTTTGATAGAAAAAGTCGGCCATTTCATCCACCATCATATCCTTCGTCCATAAATCAATACGCAAAGCAGTTTTATCGGTAGGATCCCATAAAGTAAGCATCATTGCTCTGGCCTCTTGCGTTTCATTTGCAGTGCTATCGGAAGCAGACCACTTAATATTTTGTGGGATTTTTTGTTCGTCTAAATCTATCAGAACATTAATAGTAGATTGATGCATAATGTAATTTTTGTACCGCAAAAATACTATTTTATTACATAAGATACGCCTTAAGCTTTTAAGTCAGCGGGGATTTTAACACTCCCATCAGCTGGGGCAATCATTTCTAAATTGGACAGCCACTCCGACCCCATATTGGCGCGCGCTTGNCGATACACTTCATCTCTATAATATAATTTAAAATGATCCGACAAAGACTGGGATAGATCAAATGAAAAAACTTCGCCAGCCCTTAGCCAAGATTCAGGAATATTATTTTTTTGATCAATCAAGTGGGGAACATCATAATGAATGGCCCACTGTATCCAAGAAGTTTTATTAAAATTAATATGCCCCCAAAAAATAGCATAGGATGCAGCAATCCACTCCATTTTTACTTCATGAATACATTTAATATAAATAGACTCTTTATATTTATAGCCTTTTAATAAATCTTTTGCAATAGCACATTGCTTAAGCGTTTCAAAAACAAAAACCATGGCCATTGTAGTTTGTTGCCATTTTTTAAAATGCGAGAATTCTTTTAAAGTGGCGACAAAATTAGCTGGCTGCATAAAACACAAAAAATAATTTGAACCCTGCGTCAAATCTGATTTGGTTTCAGATAAGATAAGCCAATCAAATACTGGTGGGACAGCAGTAGGCAAAACAGCATGTTGAAAATGCGAACCCTCTTTTTTATATTTATTGTTTAACGCATCTTCTCCCCATTGATTTATATAAAAAACGCCCGCCGCTTTTTTTATATACTTATTGAATTGACGTTGTTGACGAAATTGATTGAAGAAAGAGGCTGTTTTGTCAATGTTTGGATAAGTTAAGGGTATGAAATAATGCGGAAAAGATTCACTTCCTTTTAAGATAGACCCAAAATGCAGCACCATGGCATTGGTTACTTGACCAACCAATTGTTGCGCCTCCCGTGTTTTGATGATAGTAACATTGCTTTCATTGGTCGTATATGCCTCCTGAAAATGAGATGGAATGTGGTCACCAACAATGTAAAAATGCAATTGTGCCGAATCATTGCCAGCAATGATGATGTCAACTATTTTTTGATAGATAACCAGTGCAGGAATCTCAAAATCAGATGCAGTAAGGATAAACAGGCGCATATACAAAAGTACAGATTACTTAACAATTTATCCACCAATCATTTATAAGGACTAGTTCAATTAAATAGAACCCTAACTTTGAACTATGGCTAAAGATTTACAACAATTGGACTTATTTGGAAATGATATGAGCAGCCCTGTTCATATTGCTGCTCCTAAGTCCATTAAATCAAACAAGCATACAAAGCCAATCGCAAAGCAAGCCGCCCCTACTTCCTATACAGAACCAGTTGTAAATCAAGTAGCCGAAGAAGAATTACCAGTGGTTTCAGGTCGGCACAACATTTAAATACAAGTGCAACAATTCAAAAAAGAGGCCGTAAATCATTTGCATCTATGGATGCAGAGATGGGAAAAGTAAACATCCCCTCGGCGGAAATATTGGAAAAAAAATTATACTACCCTATCGGCGAAGTGGCGCATTGGTTTAATGTAAACACCTCCTTAATTCGATATTGGGAAAAAGAATTCAAACAAATTCAACCGCGCAAAACGCGCAAAGGAGATCGCTTATTCCGCGTACAGGATATTGAATTATTAAAACAAATTTACTTCCTACTGCGTGAAAAAAAATATTCCATTGATGGCGCAAAAACTTATTTAAAAAATAATAAGGAAAAGGCGGAAAAAAATATTGCGGTTTTAAACAGTTTAAAAAACTTAAAAAGTTTTTTAATTACACTAAAAGAAAATTTATAAACTACCCTTTTTCGGAAAAACTAATTTGATGCGCATTGGCATATTCCACCGCTTTCAAATTTAAGGTTTCACGCAATTGCTGAAAAACATCGAAATCAGTATCTATTGAAATAAAACATTCAATATGAATGGTATGAAATTGTTTCCCTGCATCTGACACAAAAACTGAACTGTTAATAATCGCATGATGTTTTGCAATTTCAGAACGCATATAAGATGCGAGATGAGTTAATGCATCTGCAGAAGTATGTACACTTAATTGTAAATCCATTTCAATTTTACGCTCTGTTCTGCAGCTAATATTATCAACAATATTATCTACCATTTGCTTGTTAGGAACCGTAATATAAGTTTTTTCCTGTGTGCGAATGCGCGTACTTCTTAATCCAATTTTCTCAATGGTACCAGTGAAATTATTTACTTTCACTAAGTCGCCAACC
>JGI25920J50251_10000696_pt1 | contig 11758 bp, 11 predicted proteins | sample LauGreBMM110DCMD_2_FD_50251 | JGI IMG/M metagenome (IMG submission 50251) | reverse complement strand
TTAGCCAATTTTATCCAAGCGCCTGATTCATATCTTCGATCAAATCGTCGATATGCTCGAGACCTACCGATACACGAAGTAGATTTTCCGGAGTGGTCGTATTTGGTCCCTCCACGGCGGCCCTGCGCTCGATCAAACTTTCTACTCCACCCAAGCTCGTGGCATTGGCAAAAAAACGAAGTTTAGACACCAAGCGGTCCGCTGCCGCCGCTCCACCTTTTACCGTGAAGGAGATCATCCCTCCAAATCCATGCATCTGCTGGGCAGCCACGGCATGATTGGGATGGGAAGTTAATCCTGGGTAGAATACTTTTTCAACTTGCCNATGAGAAACTAAAAATTCCGCCAAGTCTTTTGCATTGCTTGCATGTCCTTTCATNCGNTAAGCTAGCGTGCGGATGCTGCGGGTCAAATAATAGCAATCTGTTGGGGAAGGAACTGCGCCTCCTATGCGCTGCACCACCCTTATTTTTTCCCAGAAGGCATCTTTTTTCTTGGTAATCAAGGCCCCTCCAAGAATATCAGAATGCCCTCCAAAATATTTGGTGCTGCTGTGCATGACCAAGTCTGCTCCCAGGTCGATAGGGTTTTGAAATACAGGCGTAGCGAAGGTACTATCACAGGCCAAAATGGCTCCCTGTGCTTTAGCTAAAGCAGAAATTTGACGAACATCCGTGATCTTCAAGAGCGGGTTGGAGGGGGATTCTACCCAAAAAAGAGCCGTATTGGGACGGATAGCATTTTTTACAGCCTCGAGATTGCTCATGTCCACAAAGGTCACCTCATGGATACCTGCAAAGAGCTGCACCATGGAATTGTGTAGCCCGTGATACATGTCGTCAGGAGCGACAATATGGGATCCTGGCGCTAGGGCCTGGTAGACCGCTGTACCGGCAGCATTGCCAGAGGAAAAGGCTGCAGCATCCTCCCCTTTTTCCATGGCCGCCAAAACCTGTTCCAAGGAATGTCGGTTGGGATTGTTGGCGCGAGTATAAATCATGCCCCCTTCATTACCATGTTCAAACGTGGTACTCAAGGTGATGGGCTGCACCACGGCGCCGTGACTCTCGTGAGTCCCGTTACTTAGGTGAATGGTCATGGTTTCAAATTTCATAGCGATTGTTCTATAGCCACAAGTTAGAAAAGTCTTGGTAAGGAGGAAACCTAACCAAAAAAAACCCTGCGCATCACAAGGCTTTTTTCTTAACGAATACGATCCACTGACCTTACTAGCGCTTCGTCCCTTTTGATAAAGCGGTTGGCGAGCATATTCATGACCATGGCGACCAAAATCGACCAAAAACCTATCCCATAGTCTCCCCCATCCTGGGCTTNAATGGCTTCGTTTATTCCATTGGTGGTCAAGAAAGTTGCGGCAACAAGGGAGACCATCACCAGAGAGTTGATCATGTTGAGCAAAAGCTGACGGGAACGGAGGCGGTACTGGAAGATGGAAGCTAAAGCCAATAGTGCAGCGAGAGCCGCTAGGGCCGCAAGGTACCATTTGGAAGAAGATTGGATCACCTTACCGCCTTCATCCAAGTTGGTCAGCATAAAGGCAGAAAGGGTCCAGGAATCCCCATCTACATCACCTTGAATCCAAAGTTGAGTACTTAAGGCTACCCCCATGGCTACCGCGATAAGAAAAAGAAAAATAGTTTGAACACGCTGAATCATAGCAATTTTTTTTCAACAAAGAAAACCCGTTCAGATGGGATTATCAAGAAAACAATTCTTGTCCGTGGATTTCATGGGGAATAGTATCTTTGCGCTGCAATGAACGACAAGATCCAACGGTATTTTCTAGAGCTGAGCTACAAAGGCAGTCCATTTCATGGTTGGCAGGTGCAACAAAACGCATTTACCGTTCAAGAGTGCCTTGAAAAAGCGCTAAGCACCTACTTTAGGACACCCATTACGATCCTGGGGAGCGGACGCACCGACACGGGAGTTCATGCGCAACTGCAGGTTTGCCACTTTGACTTACAGGATATGGAGCTCGGAGAAAATTTTCTCAAAGCCCTCAATGCAATCCTACCCAAGGAAATTGGCATTCATGCTGTCCGAAAAGTGAAACCAGAGGCGCATGCCCGCTTTAATGCGATCAAGCGCTGCTATTTTTACCGCATCAACTTTTCGAAAAATCCCTTTTTGAAGGACCTTTCCTGGCAACTATTTCAGCAGCCGGATGTTAATGCAATGAATGAAGCGGCTAAAATCTTGCTTGAATACGAAGATTTTGAATGCTTTAGCAAGATAAATACCGAGGTAAAGCACTTTCGCTGCACTATTTATGCAGCCTATTGGGAACCAAAAGGGGAGGAATTGCTTTTTCACATTACGGCCAACCGATTTCTACGGGGCATGGTGCGCTCCATTGTAGGTACTTTGCTGGACGTTGGCTTTGGCCATAGACCGGTGGAAGACCTCCACCAGATCATTGCCTCTAGAGACCGGAATCAAGCCGGAAAAGCAGCCCCTGCCAAAGGATTATTCCTAAGCAATATCGAGTACCCAACACACATTTACCTAGACTAACCAGGAATTGAGCTTAGAAAAAGAGAAAGAGTCGGCAGGAGAAATCGTAGACATGAAGGTCTTGCGGCAGCTGTACACCTTTGTAAAGCCCTACCAAAAGCAATTTTATTTTCTGGTGTTTCTCACAATTGCCCTAGCAATATTGGCTCCCACCCGCCCCTACCTGATTCAAATTGCAATCGACGAGCACGTTGCGCTTGGCGATGCTGCAGGGTTACTGCAGATCATTTATGTGCTAGTGGCCCTGATGGTCATCCAGGCATTCGCAATGGGCGCACACCTATTATTCGGGATGGTTGGGCCAGGTAATCATTAAAGATATACGGATACGGCTTTTCAAGCACCTGCTTCGCCTGCGCTTGAAATTTTTTGATAACACACCGATCGGAAGACTGGTCACCCGGAATGTCTCCGATATCGAAACACTAGCCGACGTATTTAGTGAAGGACTAGCAGCCATCATTGGGGACCTCCTTCAGATTGTCACCATCTTAGGTGTCATGTTTTACATTGACTGGAAGTTGACCTTAGTCAGCCTTTGTACCCTCCCCTTATTGATCATCTCTACCTATGTATTCAAGGAAAAAATCAAGGTGACTTTTAACGATGTTCGCAATGCCGTTGCCAACCTAAATTCTTTCCTCCAGGAGCACATTACAGGCATGACCGTCGTGCAGCTCTTCAACCGCGAGCAGCGGGAGTTTGAAAAATTTAAAGAAATTAATCGAGAACACAGCGCAGCACACATCCGCTCAGTGCTGTATTATTCGGTCTATTTTCCTGTTGCTGAGATCATACAGGCCATAGGAATCGGCCTGGTCGTCTGGTACGGAGCAGTAGGCGTGCTGGGCATGGACTTGAAAATCGGTATTTTAATTTCCTTTATCATGTACCTGCAATTGTTCTTTCGCCCCATTCGAATGATTGCCGACCGGTTCAACACGCTTCAAATGGGCGTAGTAAGCTCCTCCAGGATCTTCAAGCTCCTAGCTGCATCCGAGCATATTGCCAATGAAGGCAGCTTCAATCCTGATAAAATTCAGGGCAATGTCCGTTTGGATAAGGTATGGTTTGCCTACAACGAGGAGGATTATGTCTTAAAAAATATCTCCTTTGAAGCAAAAAAAGGACAAACCATTGCCCTTGTGGGGGCTACGGGAGCTGGTAAATCGTCAATCATCAATCTGATTTCCAGGTTTTATGAGATCAATAAAGGATCCATCACCATCGACGGAACCAACATTCAAGACTATGAGTTGAGTGCGCTCCGAAAGCATATCGGAGTAGTGCTCCAAGATGTATTTCTTTTCTCGAGCAGCATCCACCAAAATATCACCCTTGGCAATCCCAATATTACCAAAGAGCAGGTGTTGGCAGCTGCCGAACTAGTAGGGGCTTCCAAATTTATCGAAAAACTACCGGGTGGACTGGATTACAATGTCATGGAACGTGGTGCCACCCTTTCTGTAGGGCAGCGTCAACTGATTTCATTTGTGCGGGCCATGGTATACAACCCAGAAATTCTTATTCTAGATGAAGCTACTTCTTCGGTGGACAGCGAAACAGAGCAGCTCATTCAAGAATCCATTGAAAAAATGATGCAAGGACGTACCTCCATTGTCATCGCCCACCGCCTCTCTACGATTCAGAAGGCTGACCAAATCTTAGTGCTCAACAAAGGCGAAATTGTGGAAACAGGAACCCACCAATCTCTCTTAGAAAAGGGAGGCTACTACACCCAGTTACACCAAATGCAGTTAAAAATGACTGCTCTTTAAGCCTCCATTCGGTAATGAAGAAACTTCTCATCGCTGCTATCGTACTTCTAATTCTTGGGCTTGGAGGCTATTTGGTCTACGATCAATTAGGAGGTAATCGCCCCGTAGAACTTAGTCTCGAAGCCAAATCTCCAGATACGCTTTCCGGAAAAACCTTCCGCGGCACCCCCGTAGACAAGGGATTGGAACAACTATTTCAAAAGATTCAAAGCACCCAAAAACTGCATCCGGGTGCCAAATTGCATACCATTTATTACACGGAGCCCGCAGGGAAGCAGGATACCTTGGAGGTGTTTGCAGGAATCAATCTCCCCTTTGGAGCACCAGATTTGGAGCTGAAAGAATTCTCCGAGACCCGATACATTTTAGCGAAAGTAACTGGCAGCAAATGGGTAATGGCCAGTCCAGAATCCATCAAGGAAAAGATTCAAGAGTACGCCAAAGCCAATAAGCTGATCCTGAGCGGCTATTTTATCGATAAGATCGTCAGCAAAACAGAAGTTCATGTAATCGCCCCTCTTCAGTAAAGGCCCCAGCTAGAAGTTATCCAGTAATTTTAGCAGCATTCAAATTTAAGGCTCAACCTTCCTCTTGGTTCTATTTTTAGAATTGGGAGTTTTTGATTCCCCTTCCACTCGTATCTTTGCGCCATGCTACTCCAAAACGATCTGCTGCTCCGCGCAGCGAGAGGTGAAAAAACCGAACGTACGCCCGTATGGCTGATGCGGCAGGCTGGAAGAATTCTTCCGGAATACCGAGCCGTGCGCGAGTCGGTATCTGGCTTTATCGAATTGGCTCAAACTCCCGAGTTGGCGGCCGAGGTTACGATTCAACCCGTGGACTTGCTAGGCGTAGATGCAGCCATCATTTTTTCGGATATTTTGGTGATTCCAGAGGCGATGGGCTTGCCCTATGAAATGGTCGAAAAGCGAGGACCTTGGTTTCCAAATACGGTACGCTCCGAATCAGACCTTAACAAATTACGCGTAGCCGAAGGAGACAACGATTTGCAATACGTGATGGATGCGATCCACATCACCAAGAAAAACCTAAACGGCCGCGTTCCCTTGATTGGATTTGCGGGCGCTCCTTGGACGATTTTTGCCTACATGGTCGAAGGCAGTGGCAGCAAAACCTTCTCAATTTCCCGAGAAAAACTGTACCGAGACCCGGTATTTTCTCACCAACTCTTGCAGCTCATTACCGATTCCACGATCAACTACCTCAAGGCACAGATCCGTGCAGGAGCTGATTTGGTTCAGATTTTTGACAGTTGGGCGGGTATTTTGGGTCCAAAGCAGTATGCCGAATTTTCACTACCCTACATATCCCAAATATGCGATGCTATCACGGAAGTGCCCGTTACGGTATTTGCCAAAGGCGCCTTTTTTGCGAGAGAAGCGCTAGGCAAACTCTCCTGTGAGACCATAGGCTTGGACTGGAACATGGGCATTGAAGAATCTAGTGCGCTGATTGGGCCCCACAAGACGCTGCAAGGCAACCTAGATCCAGCAGCACTTTACGGCAATCCAGATCAGGTGCGGAAGGCTACTCAAGACATGATGGAGCAGTTCCGTGGCAAGCGCCACATCGCCAATTTAGGCCATGGTGTCTACCCTGACATTGATCCAGAAATGGTCAAGGTGTTTATCCAAACTGTAAAAGAGTTTTAAGAAGGATAACCTAATTGCCAATTAGGCTACACTTGCTGAATGGGGTCACCTACTCTGACGATTCCCTGGGTTAAGGCTACCGCATTTTGTCCAAAGTAGACCTTATTGTTTACTGTACGGTAGCTCGCCAAGGTAGCTAGTGGCTCTTTACCTTGCTCCGCCGTCTGCTGGTTTACCGTGATAAGTACACAACGCCCACAGGGCTTGACCACCTGGAATCCCACCTCGCCAATTTGGAGTTGCTTAAACTGATCCTCTGCATAGGCCTCTCCTCCTGAAAATACCATGTTGGGTCGAAATCGATCCATTCGAACAGGTTCATTCAATCTCTGATTCAGGTCATCAAGGGAAGCCTGACCAATCATCACATAAGGCATTCCATCTGCAAAGCTGACCGACTCCCCCTGCACCGCATAGCGGGGATCCATCTTTCGCTCGGTACTTTCGGGCATCACGACAAGATCCAGTTCCATCTGCAAAAAATCACTCAACCATCGACTTACCTCAGCCGATACTACCCGAGCGAGCACCTCATCTCCCCAGATGCTCACCTGTAGTTCCTGATTTGAAGCCAAATCCAAGTCAAAGGCAATTCGCTGAGAAGGATCTCCCTTAGAAAAAACTTCCAGCTGCGTTTCACTGAGCGCAACCTGCAACAAGGCGAGTTGCGGATGTTGACGCTGCGTCACAAAATCCCCCTTTTTGTCCACCAACATCCAGCGCCGATCGTAGCGAAAACCCTTTTCTTCCACCAGAGCTTGGCTGACAGAAATTCCCCCCAAGGATTTGATGGGATAGAGGTAAATTTCTTGAAGGATAAGGGCCTTGCTCATGACTTAAAACTACAGGAAAAATTGGAGCTGTGCCAATTCTACACGACTTGAGGGAGGACAGAGAGCGAAGTATGACAGAAAAGACAGGCATAATCTCCTATTTCGTGACAAATTTTAGCCCTCAAAGGGAATGTTGCAGTCATAATTATGACAAACTGACACCAAAAAGTAGAAAAGGCAAGATGGCATAACCCTTGAATAAGGTGCTTTGTCTTTCAAAAAGAAAACATACAAAACCAACATATCATGGGAAAAATTATAGGCATTGATTTGGGTACTACCAACTCCTGCGTAGCTGTAATGGAAGGTAACGAGCCCGTAGTCATTCAAAACAGCGAAGGAAGAAGAACAACTCCTTCTATCGTTGCTTTTCTTGACAATGGAAATGGCGAACGAAAAGTAGGTGATCCTGCCAAACGTCAGGCGATTACCAACCCTGCCAACACCATCTCCTCCGTAAAGCGATTTATGGGGAAAAAATTCTCAGAAGTTTCTGCAGATAAAAAACACGCCTCCTACAAAGTAGAGCAAGGCACCAACGATACCGTAACTGTTAAAATCGGCGACCGTTCCTATACCCCACAAGAACTATCTGCCATGATTCTTCAGAAAATGAAGAGCACAGCAGAGGATTTCTTGGGTCAGACAGTAACCGAAGCCGTCATCACCGTACCTGCCTACTTCAACGATGCGGAGCGTCAAGCCACCAAAGAAGCGGGTCAAATCGCCGGCTTGGAGGTAAAGCGAATCATCAACGAGCCTACTGCTGCTGCCCTTGCCTATGGCATGGACAAGAAAAACATAGACATGAAGATTGCGGTCTATGACTTGGGCGGAGGAACATTTGATATTTCCATCCTTGAACTTGGAGACGGTGTCTTTGAAGTGAAGTCNACCAATGGTGACGTACACTTGGGTGGAGATGACTTCGACCAGGTGGTCATCGACTGGTTGGCTTCTGAATTCCAAACCGAAGAGCAAATCGATCTTCGTCAGGATCCAATGGCACTTCAGCGCTTGAAGGAAGCAGCTGAAAAAGCGAAAATTGAGCTTTCCAGTTCGGCCTCCACCGAAATCAACCTGCCCTACATCACTGCTACGCAAACAGGACCAAAGCACTTGGTTCGAAACTTGAGCAGATCCAAGTTTGAGCAGCTTTCCGAAACCTTGGTAAGACGATCCATGGATCCTTGCATCAAGGCCTTGAAAGATGCCAACATGACTGCCGCAGATATTGACGAGGTAATCTTGGTGGGTGGTTCTACACGTATCCCTAAGATCCAGGAAGAAGTAGAGAAGTTCTTCGGCAAGAAGCCTTCCAAAGGGGTAAACCCTGATGAAGTCGTGGCTATCGGTGCAGCCATCCAAGGTGGTGTATTGACCGGTGAGGTGAAGGATGTTCTTCTCTTGGACGTCACTCCACTTTCCCTAGGTATCGAAACCATGGGCGGTGTATTCACCAAGTTGATCGAATCCAACACCACCATTCCTACCAAGAAGTCGGAAGTATTCTCTACCGCAGCGGACAACCAGCCAGCAGTAGACTTGCACATCCTTCAGGGCGAGCGCCCAATGGCTAAGGACAACCGATCCATTGGTAGATTCCAGCTTTCCGATATTCCACCAGCGCAAAGAGGTGTGCCTCAGATTGAAGTAACCTTCGACATTGATGCGAACGGAATCTTGAATGTGTCTGCCAAGGATAAGGGCACTGGAAAAGAGCAAAAGATTAAAATCGAAGCCTCTTCTGGCCTTTCTGCAGAGGACATCGAGCGCATGAAGCATGAGGCAGAAGTGAATGCTACTGCTGATAAAGCTGAAAAAGAGACCATCGAAAAGTTGAACCAGGCGGACAGCTTGATTTTCCAAACGGAGAAGCAGCTGAAAGAATACGGTGACAAACTTTCCGATGGCAACAAAGCAAATATCAGCTCCGCTGTGGATGCGCTAAAGTCAGCCCATGGATCCAAAAATCTAGAGGGAGTCGACGCGGCCATGGCCAACCTAAACAGTGCTTGGGAAGCAGCATCTACCGAGATGTATGCATCTAGCCAGGGTGATGGTGCTGCTACAGGACCAGAAGCTGGAGCGAGCAATAGCACTACCGGTGACGGGGTGTCTGATGTGGACTACGAAGAAGTTAGCGAAGACAAAAAATAAAGTACCTAAAGCAGCACCTGTCCTCGATGGGTGCTGCCTTTTTTAAGGGCCAAGAATCAAGATCTATTCGTCATGACTCTTGGCCTTTTCTTTCATTCAACCAGAAGCGCATGCGATTGACAGCCGACAATAAATTGAAAAAGCTAATCATTGTGGGAGATCGGGTTTTGATCCGATTGAAAAAACCGCACGAGAAAACCGGCTCTGGGCTATACCTCCCTCCTGGGGTGCAGGAAAAAGAAAAAGTGCAGCAAGGTTATATCATCAAGGCTGGACCAGGCTACCCGATACCCATGCCTATGGACGACCAGGAACCCTGGATGGAGACGGAAGAAAAAACGCGCTATGTCCCACTTCAAGCAAAAGAAGGAGATTTGGCGATCTTTTTACTCAACGGAGCCCACGAGGTGGTATACGAAGGCGAAAAATACTTTATCGTCTCCCAGGGGGCTATCTTAATGTTGGAGCGAGAGCAGGAATTGTAAGTTGACAACTTGGCACTCCCTTACATGGAAAGGAGGGTTTAATGAAACCACCTTTTTCTAGGCTTCATTGATTTTGGTTCCTCGTAAGAGGCCTTGGAATTTGTCTTTGGAAGTTGAGGGTCCCAAGGGTTTGCGTTTTTTGATTTCAACCCTTTTTTTGAGTCATTTCCCTTGGTTACTACCAATGATTCACCTGAAGTAGATTTTTGTTCCCATGGAAACTGATTTTTTGCTTTTGGTCCTTTGAGGGGCCCCGTAGAATCCCTTTGAATCAAGGTGANTTTTATGGAACTAAATTTTTTAAAATACCCATTTTTGGTTTTAAGACCAGTCGGTACTTCCTGAGCAAAGCCCTGAAAAATAATGCTTACAGCGAACAGGAAAAAAGCTACTTTTTTCAATTTTTTACATTTGGGTTTCTGAAATATATACAGAAATACAAATGCATTTGTTTNAATTCTGAAAAAAAGGAAAGATGCGCTTAACACAAAAAAAGCCGAAGTGGAAANACCTCGGCTTTNGTTCGCTAGTNAAAAACTTACGCATCAACTAATTTCAAATGGAACTTTGCANTAGTTTAAAAAGAAAAAACTGCTGCNAAAAGAAAAGAAACCAGNCCCTTNCTTCCATTGAGATCTNTAGAAACAAAGAACTCCTCTTTCATGCTATCCATTCGAAGTTCAGGGATGAATGTTAAGTTGTCCGCTACTTTAATATTTCCAGAAAGCGTTCCGGCAAATACATTTCCATTACCCTTGGTGTTTAGGCCAACTACTTCGGATAAACCTGAGTTAAAGACCGAAAAATACTCTCCCCTGAAACCGATGCCAAAGCTGTCTTTAGGCTTGGCTTGGAGGTAGGCAGCCATGCCATAAAAGCCTGCTCCATCACCGTTTAAGTCTTGGATTTCGGATTGAGTAAAAACCTCCCCCGGAGCAATGGTTTGGTAGGTTGTATTTAATCCTACAGAAAATGCTGGACTAATATCTACTCCTGTGGTTAGATCAATTTGGAAGGTTTTGCCTAAAGAGGTTGCGCCAGATACCAAATTATCCCCACTGTTCAGTTTACCATCTTGATCACCATATACCACATTTAAGTAGGTATTGCCAGCTTCAGTCGAGTAAGCAAGTTGTCCGCCGAATGTATAGGTTCCATTTAGATTAAACTCCGTCATGTCTGTGGGATTCATTACCGCTCCCAGCAGCGACCATTTGTCTGACAACTTAATGTTTGCTTTGAGTCCAGTATGAGAAAATGGTCCATAAGAAAACATGTAGGAGGTGGAATAATGAAAGTTGGCAGTAGGTGAAATAACTTCGTAACCCAAGAAGGTATTGAAATTGCCCATGGTAAGCGTGACTTTATCAGAAACATTCCAGTAGACATAGAGCTGATTGACCATTTGGGAACTTCCTGCCATCCCACCGCTGTAAAGGGGAGATCCAAATACAGCATCTTCCCCTCTTGGACCAAAGACCAAATCGGCAACTGCACCTACTTTTTTGCCTTGATAGGTGGCAATTACATTCGCCATCCCTAGCGAAAAGCCTGGGAGATTTGCAAATGAAGTTGCAGGAGCTTGAAAATTTTCACCTTTGTTAGAACCGTTGAAATTGGTTCTAAAATAGGCATCCAATGACCCCGATAGCGTTAATGAACCTTTTTCTTCGGCAGTCTCTTCTTGAGCCAATGCAACCTGAAAAAGAAATAAAATCATGGATAGTAGTAGTAGAGAAAATTTTTTCATTTTAATATTGAGTGTTGGTGAATGATAGAGTTGACCAATAGAGCCCCGATCCGGTCGAAAGAGAGTCGCATTTTTTTCTCCGGACGGGGTTCTTCTTTTTTAATACTTTGGGAAATGCCTTCAGAAAAGTCCTTGGCGGGAAGTGCTTCATCCACGAAAATGGAATTGGCAAATCCCCTCAAAGGGATATCCTAAAGCAGGTGGGATTTACCCAAACCAACCCATAACTAATCCTTAGATATAGGTGGTAAGAAGATCAGGCTTAACCTGATTCTTTCCTTAAAAATTGTTCGTAGGTCATAGGTCGGAGTTGAAATAGGTTTTTGAGAGGGTCCTTCTGTAAGCTTATCTAGAAGTTTTTCGAATGTAATTATTTTATTGATTAAAAAACAAACCTATTTTTTAATATTTTTTACTTTTTATTCATTTTTGTTGCTTTTTTTAAATTACTTTATTGATTTTTTTATCATTTTTTGATTTTACTGATTCATTTTTAGCCCTCTAATTTATTTTTATCCAAAAATCGAGAATCATTTAGTAT